>OLOF01000185.1_pt1 | contig 43022 bp, 38 predicted proteins | sample 1643121 | NCBI WGS metagenome assembly OLOF01 (sample SAMEA3136677, study PRJEB25190) | human gut metagenome | biome: human gut; feature: human-associated habitat; material: faeces | place: Austria | collected 2013
GACGGCTTCGACAAGATCCACGCGGGAACGAAGGGCAAAGCGCGTGCAATCCGCGTTGGAAACAGGGGCACGCCACGTGGAAAACGCGTTGGAACCGCGTTGGATTCGCACCAGATCCGAGAGGAATTCCCGCTAGACCCACGCCAACAAAACGTAAGATGGCGTCGTTACAATGGAAGAGCGGGCCCGCGCAAACGAAACAACGAACCGGAGGAGCCTTTGGAGAGGATTGCCATGCCAGAAATTTGCACCTTTTACGGCATCAGGATCACTATCAATTGGGAGAAGAACGCTCCGCACCACAAGGCGCACTTCCATGCTTCCTACGGAGGCTTCGAGGCGGTATACTCGACGGAAGGAGAGCTGCTTGCGGGCAAGCTTCCTCCCCGCCAGACGAAACTCGTCATAGCATGGGCAGCGCTGCACAAGCCCGAACTTGACGACAATTGGTACCTTGCAAGCTCGAACGGAACCTGTTTTCGCATTGACCCGCTGATCTGAGGAGGGCGCAATGGAGTGGCATCTCGACAAGAAGATCATCGACTTCGGCTTCGACGACGAAGATACGATCGTCATCGACTGGAACGACGGCAGAAGAAGCGCGTTCGACCCGTATCCCTACATGAAGGGCGCCATGGAGAAGCTGCTGGACGAAGACTACCTGAAATTGGCGTACCTCACCGGTTACGGGCGAGGCATCGCGTGGCCCGGCAACCTGGACTTCGGCGTGCAGCTTCTCTACGAAGCGTCCGTTACCGATAGCTCCGAAACGCCTTTGCCGCCACGAGGCCCGCACATGCGATGGAGCCCCGAGGCGCTCATCGTCCGCCTTAAGTTTGCCGAGGACGGCAAGATCCTGGTCGATTGGAGCGACGGAACCGTCCGCGAGTTCGACGCATGGAACCATGCGAGCGACGACGACATCGAAAAGTTCGTCGATCCGACCTACCTTGCGCAAGCGCGCGTCACACCCGAGAGGGATGCCATCGTCTGGCCCGACGGCGAACGCTTCGATGCCAAGACGCTCTACGAGCGCTCGGCCGTCGTGGGCTTCGAACCCTCGGCGAAGCATCTCGCGCGCGGAGCCCTTCGCTAGCGCACGTTCCTGCGCGCTTCCGCTCGCGCCCAGGCGTCGAGTTCTTCCAGCTGGTCGAGGCTTTCCACGCGTTGGACGCCTTGGCGCTCGTGAGCGTCCATGACGGCCTCGACGCACGCGGCGATCCCCAGATAGCTGCCCTCTTCAGCGAGGAAGGCGGCGACGGCCACCTCGTTCGCGGCGTTCATCACGCAGGGCAGCGTGCCGCCGCGCTCGCCGGCCGCGCGAGCCAGCGCCAGGCAACGGAACGTGTCGGTGTCGGGAGCGGCGAATTCGAGGGTACCCAGCTTCGTGAAGTCGAGCGGCTCGACCGGCGCGTCCCAGCGCTCAGGGTACGACAGCGCGAACTGGATGGGGATGCGCATGTCGGTGGTGCCCAGATGGGCCTTCACGCTGCCGTCCGAGTACTCCACCATGGAGTGGATGGCGCTCTGCGGCTGCACGACCACGCTGATGCGATCGTAGGACATGGCGAACAGGTGGTGCGCCTCGATGACCTCGAGACCCTTGTTCATCAGCGTGGACGAGTCGATGGATATCTTCGCGCCCATGTTCCACGTGGGGTGCGCGAGCGCCTGAGCGGGCGTGATATCGGCCAGGTCGGCTCGCGTGCGGCCGCGGAACGGTCCGCCCGACGCCGTCACCCACAAGCGCGACACCTCGCGCGGGTCTTCGCCCAGAAGGCACTGGTAGATGGCGCCGTGCTCGGAATCGATGGGCATGAGGCGCCCCGGCTCGGCGGCCATCGGCATGATGAGGTCGCCGCCCACCACGAGCGACTCCTTGTTCGCGAGCGCCAGCACCTTGCCAGCTGCGAGCGTCTCGTAGCTGGCGCGCAGGCCGGCCGCGCCCACCAGCGCGTTCACCACGATGTCGGCCTCGGGCAGGCGCACGAGGCCCACCACGGCGTCGGCACCGAACCCGAGCGACCCTTCGCCGCCCGCGTTGTGACGCGCCACGGCCTCGGCCAGCGACGACGGCGCGCTCGCTGGCTGCTGCGTGCCTCCGTGCGATCCGCTCAGGATGGCGTTTCGCAGCTCGTCGGCAATCGGCTGCTCAGCCAGGCGCTCGTCGCCCACCGCGAGGTGGCGCACGCCGAACTCGCGCGCTTGCGCCAGCAGCTCGCCCGTGCGCGTGCCCACGGCGAGGCCCACCACCTCCAGCTTGTCCGCATGGCGACGCACAACGTCCAGCGTCTGCGTGCCGATGGAGCCCGTGGAGCCCAAGACCACTATGCGTTTCATGCACGCCTCCTAGAAACAGGTCGAACGTAAACCGTCGGTAGGGTTGGCTGCGGCGCCCGAGGCCTGCCGCCGTCAGATCAGCGGAACCGGGAACGGGATGCAGCCGAAACCCAAAAGCAGTATCGCCGAGGTCACCGCCACCAAGAACAGCGAGTCGCAGCGATCCAGCAGGCCGCCGTGACCCGGCATGATGGTGCCAGAGTCCTTGAAGCCGGAATTGCGCTTGATGCGGCTCTCGGCCAAGTCGCCCAGCACGCCCATCAGCCCGCTGATGAGCCCGAACGCCATCGCTTGCGGGATGGACATCGTCACGCCGGGAATGAGGGTCATCAAGCACCAGAACGCGGCCGATCCCACGAGCCCCGCAATGAACCCCTCCCAGCTCTTCTTCGGCGAGGTGCGCGGCGCCAGCTTGTGCTTGCCGAACTTGCTTCCCACCAGATAGGCGAACGAATCGTTCGCCCATACGCTGAGGAAGATGCCCAGCGCCAGCACGCCGCCCCATGGCTGGGGCAGCGCCGTGCGGACGACCACGAGCCCCGACAGCAGCATGCCGCAGTACGCAGCTCCGAAGAAGCTCACGCCCACGTCGGGCACGCGCGCCCGCATCCAGAACACGTACCACACGATCAGCGCCAACAGCAACGCGAGGCTCACGTACAGCGCACCGTTCAGCCCCAGCAGAAACACGCTGAGCGGGTACAGCATGGCCGCGATGATGCCGAGCATCTCGTTGGGCAGCTTCGCGTCCGAACGCAGCATATAGTAGAACTCGCCCGCCGTGATGCCCGCCGTAGCCACCAGGAACGCCACGGTGGTCCAGTCGCTGACGAGGATGCACAAAACCGACAGCGCCACATACACGAATCCCGTGCGGAAACGCACTTGCAAGTCGGTGGCGTTCTTCAGCTTCTCGGGCGTCTTCTCATAGGCGAAATCCTTGATGCGCCCCGTGCGCGAGCGGTCATCTTCCGCCTCAGCCTTTTCGTCGGGCCGCGGCGCCACCTATTTCACCGCCCCGAACCGGCGATCGCGCGACTGGAACTCCAGCAGCGCGCGCAAGAACTCGTAACGGTCGAAGTCCGGCCACAGCGTCTCGGTGCACACGAACTCGGAATAGGCGATCTGCCACAGCAGGAAGTTCGACACGCGCATCTCGCCGCTGGTTCGGATGAGCAGGTCGGGGTCGGGGATGTCCGCGGTGTACAAATGGCGAGACAGCGTCGCCTCACTTAAAGGCTCGGGTTCGCGGCCCTCGCGCAACGCGGCATGCGCGCCGTCCATGTAGGACCGCATAGCGTCGAGCAGCTCCACGCGGCCGCCGTAGTTCACGGCCACGACCAGCGTCATCCCGTCGTTGTCCTTCGTCTTCTCCCACGCCTTCGCGAAGGCGTCGCGCGTCTTCTTGGGCAGCTCGTCGGTGCGCCCGATGGTCATCACGCGCACGTGCTCTTCGTGCAGGCCGTCCACCTCGGCCAGCATCGTGGTGGCGAACAGGTTCATGAGGCCGATGACCTCGTCCTGCGGGCGCTTCCAGTTCTCGGACGAGAACGAGTAGATGGTCAGGTAGCGCACGCCCACGTCGGACGCGCAGCGGATGGTTTCGCGCACTGCCTCGATACCGGCCTTATGGCCGAACAGGCGGTTCTTCCCCCGCTCTTTCGCCCAGCGGCCGTTGCCGTCCATGATGACGGCCACATGCTGCGGCACCGCCGCAGCATCGAGCTGCGACGGATCGAGATCCGCCGGGGGGTTCGGGAATATGTAGTCAAGCGGTTTGTTCAAGGCTACCTCACAAAAGACGAGAAGCCGACGGCCTCATGGCCGCCGGCTTCGGAGATTTAATTCGGCTTCGCCGAATTAAATCTCCATGACCTCGGCTTCCTTCTTCTTGAACGCCTCGTCGACTTCGGCGATGTACTTGTCGGTGAGCTTCTGCACCTCCGCCTGGCCGCGACGCTCGTCGTCCTCGGGAAGGCTGTCTTCCTTGACGGCGCGCTCGATGGCGCTGTTGGCATCGCGGCGGGCGTTGCGCACGGCTACGCGGGCTTCCTCTGCGTAGCCCTTGCACTGCTTCACCAGCTCACGGCGGCGCTCCTCGGTGAGCGCGGGGAACGGCAGGCGGATGACCGAGCCGTCGTTCGACGGCGTCACGCCCAGGTCGCTCTGGAGGATGGCATGCTCGATGGCGCCCAGCACGCCTTTGTCCCACGGCTCGATGACCAGCATGTGCGCGTCGGGCGTCTTGACGCCCGCCATCTGGTTCACCGGGGTGGGCACGCCGTAGTAGTCCACCCTGATGCGATCGAGCACCATGGCGTTCGCGCGCCCGGTGCGAACGGAGGCGAATGCGTCGCCCAGCGAGCCCAGCGCCTTCTCCATGCGCTCTTCGGCCTGCATCATAATATCGTCGATCATCCCGGTTCCTTTCACCCTGCGTTTCGCAACGCGTCCGCCGCCGACGGAGGCGGGTGCGCGCGTTTTCGTTATTCTACTGCGATTCTACCGTGGTTCCCACGTCTTCGCCCTTCAAAGCGCGCGAAATGTTGCCTTTAACGGTAAGGTCGAACACGATCATGGGAACGTCGTTGTCCATGCACAGCGATGTAGCCGTGGAATCCATGACGTTGAGCCCCTTGGAGAGCACCTCCATGTAGCTAACGCGGTCGTAGCGCTTGGCATCGGGGTTCTTCTTGGGGTCGCTGTCGTACACGCCGTCCACCTTCGTGGCCTTCATCAGCACGTCCACGTCCAGCTCGCAGGCGCGCAGCGCCGCGGTGGTGTCGGTGGTGAAGTACGGGTTGCCCGTGCCGGCGGCCAAGATGACCACGCGACCCTTCTCCATGTGGCGGATGGCGCGTCGGCGGATATAGGGCTCGGACACTTCCTGCATGTTGATGGCGCTCTGCACGCGCGAGAAGATGCCGTGGCGCTCGAAGGCATCCTGCAAGGCCAGCGCGTTCATCACCGTGGCCAGCATGCCGATGTAGTCGGCCTGCGCGCGATCCATGCCCTCGGCCGAACCGGCCAAGCCGCGGAAGATGTTGCCGCCGCCCACGACCACGGCCATCTGCACGCCGGCGCGCACGATTTCGGCGATCTGATCGGCAAGGTCGTCCACCACCTTCGGATCGATGCCGTAGCCGACGTCGCCCGCCAGCGCCTCGCCGGACAACTTGAGCAGCACGCGATCGTAGCGGTATCCTTCAGACATAAGCCTTATCCTCTCGGTGGTCGTTCATATAGGTTGCTCTAACCGTTCATCTTACCCGAAAATGAAAACGACCGCGCCCTGCTCGCACGCGTTTTCCGGCATTTCACGCAAAGGACAGACGACAACGCGGGGCGCACCGGAAGCTCTAGAAGGCGGCGGACAGCGCGTTCGCTAGCGCCGCGCGCAGGCGACGGCGGCCGTGAACGACCGGCCGCGCAGCTCTTCGGCGGCGTCGGAGCCGTCGGGTTCGACGGTGCGCTCGCGCTCGAAAGAGCACGAGGAGAAACCAGCGCGATCCACGGCGATGCGGGCGAATTCGCCTTGGGAGCGAGCGGCGCCGAACACGTTGCCGGCACGCGCGAACGCCTGCATGGCGGCGGGCGGAAGCGGCTCGTCCGCGAACACGCCCGCATGGTAGAGGAAGCCGTCCGGCGCAAGGACGCGCGCCGTCTCGCGCAGCGCCCCTTCGAGATCCCATGCCAGGTTCAGCACGCTGTTCACGATCACGACGTCGAACGACGCGTCCTCCACGCCCGCCGCGCGCAGGCCCTCGAAGCACCCCCGCGCGAACGCGAGCCGCCCGGCCCACGCGGCGCCCTCCGCGCGCGCGGCCGCGGCCGTCGCCTCCGCGCGGGCCACGCAAGCGGCGGAAGGGTCGACGCCCAGCACGAACCCGTCCGGCCCCACCCGATCAGCCAGCTTGTACGCGCCCTTGCCGTTGCGGCATCCCAGGTCCAGCACGCGCATGCCGCGCAGATCCTCGGGCAGGAGCATCTCGCACCTGCCGCTGTACCCCGCGCGCGGCATCTCCGCGTAGTGGGCCTCCGCATGCCGAAGCTCGAGTTCGTCCATGTTCGCTCCTTCCCTTCCGACCGTCGCCCCGCGCGCACGGCCCTCAGCGCGCGGCGACGGCCTGCGGCCAGCGGCCTTTTGCGGGAAGACGGTCGACGCTGCCCCGATCTAGCGCAATTCTAACGCGGATCTTACGCAAATTTGGCGCAGAACCAACGCAGATCCAACGCGTTTTCCATGCGGTTTCCACATCTCGTTACGCCTGGTAAACAGCATCGTCTCCCGGTCGATGAGGCTGAATCCCCCATGTTATTTTTCACTTCATGGATATCTATCTGAGTCATAGTTCGTCGCTGACGTTCTGGTCGTCTTTCGAAATCAGCTCGGGTGCGCTCGCGCGCTGTCGGGACTCCAGAAGCCCCTCCTGGAGAAAAGACGAACCGCTGCCCTCAGAATGCAAGGTCACCGAACTCCTGATCCGCGAGCTTGCCAGAATGCCGGAGCTCGAGGGCATCGCGCTCCCCCTGCACGTCATCGTGCCGAGCCAAGCGGCACGCAGCAGATGCGGGAAAGTCGCCTGCCACGTGAGCTCCGCAATGTTTCCCAGAGGATCGTTCGTACGCATCGCCCGCAACGTGCTTGCAAGCTCGCCCGAGCTCTGCTTCGTGCAAATGGCTTCGGAGCTGTCGCTTCCCAAGCTGATCAGGCTTGGATTCGAGTTGTGCGGCACATACGGAGTGGCAACGGTTGGAAAAGCGGACTTCCGGTTCGAGCGCCCCTTCACCACTCCCGCCCGCCTCGCGCGCTTCCTGGACAAAGCCGCGAACATGCCGGGAACCGTCAAAGCCCGAAAAGCCCTCAAGCACCTCGTCGCAGGCTCCGCCTCCCCGATGGAAACGACCATGGCCATGCTGCTCTGCCTCCCGCTCCGCATGGGCGGGTACGCACTTCCCCAACCGCGCATGAACCACGCCGTGAACCCTCGAGGGCGATCGAGGCTCGCAGTCGATGACAAATGCTACTATTGTGATTTGATCTGGCCGAACGCGAACATCGCGCTTGAATACGACGGCCGCGAGCACCATGGAACCGTCAACAAGATGGCCGACGACGCGACACGGCGCAACAACCTGCTCGACCGCGGCGTCTCCGTCTTGACCGTCACAACAAGAACGGTCCGAAACCTCATCGAGCTGGACCATTTCGCACGCACCCTGTCGAGGCAGCTCGGGTTCCGTCCGCGATGCGACCAGCAGGCGTGGCGCGCCAAGCAGCACGAACTGCACGGCGAACTGCTGGGCGCCTCTTTCATGACGGTTGCCATATGAGGGGAAAATCCCCGTCTGATGGTAAAAACGAAACGGTTGGGCAATCTCGAACCCTAGGAAAAGCGCGCCCGAGAGCGACGCGTGAAAGCAAACGGAGCATAACCCCAGGTGGCGGAAAAATCGATCGGCGAAGACGGTCCGGCCGAATTACCAAACCGATCGATTTCTACCGCACAGGGCGAAAAAGTGCGACACGCGCGCAAGAGCGCCGCTAAGAGACGGGAAAGACGAGGGCGACAGGACGCGCAGAAGCGCGAAGGCAGAGCAAAGGCGGGGGAGGCGCTGCAGGGAAAAGATGACAGGGACGAAAGATGCCGCAGGGACGCGCAGAAGCGCGGAGGCGAGTGCGCGCGAAGGGCCGCATCTTGCTCGATGCGGCCCTTCGGCTAGGAGAGGGGATGGTGCGTGTCGCGCAGGCTAGGCAGCGTCCTGCTGGGAGCTGCCGGAGCCGCCGCCGAACAGGCGCTCGAGCATAGACTCCTGCGCGCTGTTCTGCTGGGTCGACGCGCTCTGGGAGCTTTCATCGGAGCCGAGCGTGACCTCGACTTGCTTGGTCTCGCCGTTGCGGTTCACGTCGAGCGTCACCTTGTCGCCCGGGTTCTTGGAGCGCACGTCCAGCATGAGGTCGCTGGCGGATGCGACGTCCTTGCCGTCGAACTTCGTGACGATGTCGCCCTCCTGCAAGCCGGCTTCGGCCGCGCCGGAGCCTTCGCTGACGGCCGCCACGTAGGCGCCTTCGTCAACGGACAGGCCGTAGCGCTTGGCGTTCTGCGCGTTCACGGTGGAGAGGGACACGCCGAGCTGCGCATGGGTCGGGGTCTTGCCGTCGATGATCTGCTGGGCGAGGTTCACCGCGTAGTTCACCGGGATGGCGAAGCCGACGCCGGAGTAGTTGCCGGAGTACGACGTGATCAGCGTGTTGATGCCGATGAGCTTGCCGTCCGCGTCGACGAGCGCGCCGCCGGAGTTACCGGGGTTGATAGCGGCGTCAGTCTGGATCATATTCGGGTAGATGGTGGATTCGCCCGTGCTGTTGCCGTACTGGTCGGTGGAGGCGTTCACGATCTGAGAACGGCTCGTAGCCGACACGATACCGGTGGCAACGGACTGCTCGAGGCCGAACGGGCTGCCGATGGTCATGACCCACTCGCCGATGACGAGCTTGTCGGAGTCGCCGATCTCGATGGGCGTAAGGCCGCTGGCATCCTTGGCCTTGATGACCGCGACGTCGGAGCTGGGATCGCTGCCCACGACCTCGGCGTCGTAGGTCTCGCCCGCAATGGTGACCTTGTACGCGCTGCCGCCTTCTACGACGTGGTTGTTCGTGATGATGTAGCCGTCGGCGGTGAGCACGACGCCGCTTCCCAGCGAGGACTTCGTCAGCGTGCCGGCTTCAGATCCGTTTCCGGCCCCAAAACCGTACATGCCGCCCGCATTGGACTGGTTCGTGTACACATCGATGGCGGCCACGGAGGGAAGCGCCTTCTGCGCGACGGCCTCTGCCAGCGTCTGGTCGGACTCGGCGTCGGTAGCGTTGATGCTGCCGGAGTTTTGCGAACCCAGCTGCGTCGCAGACGAAGAGGATCCGGAATCGTTACCGCCCGCAGTGGCTTGCCAGATGCCGAAGCCGCCCAAACCGATGGCGCAGGCGACGGCGGCACCGCAGAAGGCGAGCAGGAACGTGCGTCCGCCGTGCGACTTCTTCTCGACGGTCACTCCTCCTGCCGGATGCTGCGGGTGCTGAGGCTGCTGATAGTACTGCTGTTGCTGCTGATAATAAGGCTGCTGCCCCATGGGGGCGGCATGCTGGGCATGCTCGTCGCCCTGCGTCGGCGGCACGGGGCCGTTGCCGGGGGTGCTGCCATGCGTATCGGTCATGTGCTTCACGCTCCTTCGATTCGTGCTGGTCTATGATCGCCAAGCTTTTCATTTTTGAATGCCGTCACCTTAGCACGCTCCTTCCCAGATCAGAGACGCTTGCGAGCAAATGTCACCTTTGCGTCATGGAATTACACCATTTGGTGTACGGAACGCAACCGAGTTGTACACCCGCAGGCGCACGCGAGCGACGCATGCCGCCCGAACAGCCGATTTTCCGAAGAACTTTGCTACGCGAAGCAGGCGGCGCATGTAAGATACGAACGAACAACGATGCCGTCGGAGGAGATCGCATGGCTGAATCGCCGCGACCGCGCCGCAGCGCGGGAACATGGTTCCAATCCCTGTACGTCCGCGTGCTGTTGCGGTTGCTGCCGCATCTGATCAACGTCTTCAAGCACGTGTCGCCCAAGATCCGCGCGGAGGTTGATTACCTCGAGCCGGGCTATACGTTCATGTTATCCGTGAACGGGACGGATCTGGCGTGCGCATGCCGCCGCACCGCATCCGGCTCGTTCAAGCGCGTTCCTCCCGCCGCCATCGCCTCGGACGTGGAGCCCGGCAGCGGCCTGGCCAGCGCCGACGCGCAGGCCTTCACCGTCGACTACGTCATCGCGTTCCGGTCGCTGGCCTATGCGTTCGCCTGCTTCACCGGCGGCATGACGCTGAAGGCGGCGCTCGCGCAGCGTGCGTTCTCCACGCGCGGGCCCAACAACACGGGCGTGGCCCTCACCTATATGTTCACGGCGCTGCTGAAGCTGTTCTTCGGTTGGCGCGCCGCGTACCGCACGCCGAAGCCGCTCGCACCGTCCGCCCCGCGCGCCTAGCGCTATCCGACCTGCAAGGAGAAGCCCATGCAAGGATTCGAGTTTTCCTGCCCCACCAAGATCGTCTGCGGCGCGCACGCGCTGGACAAGCTGCCCGACGAGGTGGCCGACCGCGGCATGAAGCCCCCGCTGGTGATGACCGACGCGGGCCTCGTGAAGCTGGGCGTGGCCGCGAAGCTGACCGGCGTGTTGGATGCCGCCGACGTGCCCTACGAGGTGTTCGACCAGGTGCCTCCCGACTCGTCGATGGACGTGGTGAACGAGGTGGCGCGCCTGTACGCCGACCGCGGTTGCGACGGGTTCGTGGCCATCGGCGGCGGCTCGGTCATCGATACGACGAAGGGCGCGGCCGCGTCGCTGGCCTGCGAGGGCGTGGACTTCGCCACGCTGCAAGGCTCGGAGATTCTGAAGGCCGACCTGCCGCCGTTCATCGCCGTGCCCACGACGGCCGGCACCGGCAGCGAGGTGACGCTGGTCGCCGTGGTGGCCGACACGCACAAGCATGCGAAGCTGTCGTTCACCTCGTACAAGCTGGTGCCGCACGTGGCCATCCTCGACCCCGCGCTCACCTCGTCGCTGCCGCCGAAGCTGACGGCCACCACCGGCATGGACGCGCTCACCCACGCCGTCGAGGCGCACACGTCCATCCAGAAGAACCCCGTGTCCGACGCGTTCGCCGCGAAGGCGGTCGAGCTGATCGCGGCGAACCTGCCCACGGCCTGCCGCAACGGCGCCGACACCGAAGCGCGCACCAGCCTGGCGCTGGCTTCGCTTATGGCGGGCGCGGCGTTCTCGAACGCCATGGTGGGCATCGTGCACGCCATCGGCCACTCGCTGGGCGGCCTCTGCCGCATCCCGCACGGCCAGGCCATGATGATGCTGCTCCCCCACTGCGTGCGGTTCAACCTGGATCGAGGCATCCACGCCGGACTCTACGGCCAGCTGCTGGACGTCCTCGCGCCCGCTCGCGCCGCGGCCTTGGGCGCCGGCGCGGCGCCGGAAGCGCTCGATCGCGCGTTCCTCGACGAGCTGACCGCCTTGAACGACCTGTTCCACCGCGAGTACGGCGTGCCGCTCACGCTGTCCGAGCTGGGCGTGTCGCGCGACGACCTGCCCGCCGTGGCCAAGCAGGCGCGCTACGACGGCGCCGCGCTGTACAACGAGACCGAGATCACGCTGGAGGACGCGATGGCCGTCCTTGAAGCCGCCTACTAAAGCAAGCGAAGGAGCCCGCATGACCGCCACCCCCTCCTACGAGAGCATCGCCGACGTCGAGGCCGCCGCGCAGAAGATGCGCGACTTCTTCCTGACCGGCGCCACGCTGGACGTCGACTACCGCCGCCAGGCGCTCGCGAAACTGAAGGCGTACCTCAAGGCGAATGAAGAGCGCATCCTGTCCGCGCTGACCGCCGACCTCGGCAAAGCCCCTTTCGAAGGCTACGCCACCGAGCTGGGCCTCGTCTACGACGAGATCAACACCTGCCTCAAGCACCTGAACAGCTGGTCGAAGCCGCGCCGCGTGCCCACCCCCATCGTGCACTTCCATTCCACGTCGAAGGTGCACCCCAGCCCCTTGGGCGTGGTGCTGGTGCTGAGCCCCTGGAACTACCCCGTGCAGCTGGCGCTCGTGCCCCTGGTGGACGCCATCGCGGCCGGCAACTGCGTGGCGCTCAAGCCCTCGCGCACGTCGAAGCACACGAGCGAGCTCTTGCTCGATATCCTGTCAAACGTGTTCCCGCCCGAGTTCGTCTGCGGCTTCCCCGGCTCCGGCGCGATGAACGACTGGCTGCTGGAGGTGCGCTGGGACCAGATATTCTTCACCGGCAGCCCGAACGTGGGCCATGCCATCATGGAGGCGGCGGCGAAGCACCTCACGCCCGTGGTGCTGGAGCTGGGCGGCAAGAGTCCCTGCATCGTGGACGAAACGGCGAACGTGAAGCGCGCAGCGCAGCGCGTGGCCTGGGGCAAGGGCATCAACTGCGGGCAGACGTGCGTCGCGCCCGACTACTTTCTCGTGCACGAGCGCGTGGCGGACGACTTCGTGCGGCAGCTGGACGCGTGCTTCCACCAGTATTACGGCGAGGACATCCTCGCGTGCGACGAATGGCCGCACATGATCAGCCAACGCCACTTCGAACGCGTGATGGGGCTGATCGAACATCGCAACCCGGATGCCACGGTGGCGTTCGGCGGGCGCGGCGACGCAGGCACGCTGCGCATCGAGCCCACGTGCCTGCGCGGCGTGACGCTGGACGACCCCGTCATGAACGAGGAGATATTCGGACCGGTGCTGCCGGTCATCACGTACAAGACGCTGGACGAGGCGTTCGCCATCGTGCGCACGTTCGAGAAACCCCTGGCCACGTACGTGTTCAGCGACGACAAAGCCGTGCAGCAGCGTGTGATCCGCGAGCTGCCGTTCGGAGGCGCCACCGTCAACGACGTGGTCATCCACCTGGCGAACAACCACATGGGCTTCGGCGGCGTGGGCAACTCCGGCATGGGCGCCTACCACGGCAAGGTGGGCTTCGACTGCTTCACGCACTACAAGTCGACGCTGAAGAAGGGCACCTGGATCGAGATGCCCATCCGCAACCCCCCGTTCGGCGACAAGATCAAGCTGCTGCGCATGTTGATGCGCTAAACGCGCCCCACGCAACCGGCTATGCGCGACGCACGGCGTAGCCGGTTGCGATTTCCGTACGCTCCTTCTTGCACAAGGGTATAAAATTTGTTATAAATATATAACAAATTTTGCTAGGAGGCACGTATGGTTATGCAAGCCGCTTTGCCCCAGATCAGGCCCATCAGCGATCTGCGCACTCGTTTGAACGATATCGAGAACCTCGCTCGCGAGTCGCGCGAGCCCATCATCATGACGAAAAACGGCACCGCCTCGCTCATCGTCATCGATAGCGACGCTTATGACGAGCATCTGCATCACGAGCGCGCCGTGCGCAAGCTGCGCGAAGCCGAGATAGAAGAGAAGTATCGACCCGCCGCCGTCTCGTACGACGAAGTGAAGGCGCGCGTGGATCAGCTCATCGAAGCAGCGGAGCATCTCGGTGCGCACGATTGAGTTCAGGCCGCGGGCCAGCGTCGATCTCGATGGCATCCTCGTATACATCGCACTTACATTGAAGTCGCCGCAAGCCGCTCGAAATACCGCCGATGCCATCTTCGCCGCAATCGAGAGAGCCGCCGAGCTTCCCGAACTCGGCCAACCGTTCTTCGACGAAGATCTCGATCATCAGGGGTATCGCCGCGTACTCGTGAAGCGCTACTGGATCTATTACACCTACGATGCCCATACGCTTACCGTGCGTCGCGTGTTCCACACGATGCAAGACACCGACTGCTACGGGTTCGAGCTGCTGGACGACTGATCGCATCCGAAGCACGCGCCGCTCGCGCTGCGACGGGCGCAAGCGCGAATGCAAAGAACGCGACACCTTCAGAAACGGCGCCCTTAGCCTGCCACGCCCTGCTTGATGGTCTCCTGCAACCGAGCCAGGTGATCCTCGTCCTCGATCCACTGGTGGCTCAGCGTGCCCAGAGGCAAGTCGAAGCCGCACGCCTCCAACGCCGCAGCAACCTCGTCGGGACCGTTGGTCCCCCAACCGTAGGAACCGAACGGGATGCCCACGCGCCCCTCCCAGCCTGCTTTCGGCGAGAGGCCCTTGAGGTAGCACAAAAACGCGGCAACCGTGGGCATCATGCCGTTGTTCAGCGTTGGCGACCCTACGGCTACGAACTTCGCCGATAAAAGATCGGTCATGATGTCCGAGATATGGTTCGCCTTGAGGTCGAACAGCCGGGTGGGCACGCCGCACTCGATGAACGCCTCCACGATTTCGAGCGCCATGTCCTCGGTGGTGTGCCACATGGAATCGTACACGACGATAGCGCTGTCATCGGGGGCGAGCGAACTCCACCGCCCGTACTCCCCCAGGATCTCGGCCACATGGCTGCGCCAGATGACGCCGTGGCTGGGAGCGATCATGTCGACCTCGCACCCTTCGAACGACTTGAGCGCCTTTTGAACATGGCGCGAGTACGGCATGACGATGTTGGCGTAGTATTTCTTCGCCTGCGCCAGCACCTCGGGCAGGCCCACCTCGTCGTCGAAGTGCTTCGACGACGCGAAATGCTGGCCGAACGCGTCGTTGGAGAACAGGATGCGGTCGTATTCGGAATACGTGGCCATATTGTCGGGCCAGTGCACCATCATGGTCTGAGTGAAGGAAAGCGTTCGCTTGCCGATGCGCAGGGTATCGCCCGTCTTGACCGGCACGTAGCCGCGGTCGCCGTAATGGGCGGTCAAACCGTTCACACCGTGAGGACCGCTGGCGTAAATTTTCGCACGCGGAGCGAGGTAGGAAATGGCAGGAACCGCGCCGGAGTGATCTTGCTCTACGTGGTTGACGATGACGTGCTCGATACAGGCCGGATCGACCACCTCGCTGATACGCTCGATAAGTTCGCCGGCGAAAGCCGGTTTGCAGGTATCGATAAGGGTCACCTGCTCGTCCATGATAAGGTAGGCGTTGTACGTGGAACCGCGATCCGTCGTGTATCCGTGGAAGTTACGCTCGTTCCAATCGATGCCGCCCACCCAGTACACGTCGGGCTTCACCTTCACCGCATGCAGCATGGCCGCTCCTATCGTTCGCCGCCCCTCCCCCGACGGGGAGGGGCTCTCGTCTCTCGGCTGAAATGTTATCACATGGAAAGCAATTGCCGAGAGCTACCTCTTCTCCACCGGCACCTGGATCTCGGTGAGCCACTCCGATTCGGGAATGCCGCTCCATGATCGCAGCGATGCGGCATGCACGCCTTGAGTAACATGAGGAGGTTTTGCGACTCGTGAAACAATTCGTCAACGACTGACGTGTTTGAAGCGAAGGGCTTTCTCACGAATTTCTTTCAGGTTGTTTTCAACATCCGCCGATAAGCTAGAAGCAGGCCGACCCAAGAGAAAGGTGCGAGCATGGCTGCACAATCGCCCCGCAGACGCGCCTCGCGCATTCGAACCGCCGCCTACCGACGCCGGCTGTTCGCCCGTCAGACAAATCCGCTCGCCAGCCGCGAGCGCCCGATTTTCAGGCGAAGGCGCGGACGCTGGACCGCCGCACGCCTGTGCTTTTTCGGCGCGGCAGCGTTGTTGGCGGGCGCGGTTTCGTTTTCCATGCTGTCGTTTCCCCCGGCCGCAGCCGATATAGACGCAGAGAAGCGCGCGGCGCAGGACGTTGCTTCGTTGCAAGAAGACGTCTCGCATCCGCAACGCTCCGCCTCCCTGGAGGTGCCCGCCCTAGCGCAGAACCCCGAGCTGCCCACTGGCTGCGAGTCGGTGGCGCTAACGAACGCGCTGCTATCGCTCGGGTTCAACCTGGGAAAAACGGATATCGCCGACAACTGGCTTCCTTTGAGCGAAGACGACTTCGTGACGGCGTTCATGGGCGACCCGCATTCGACCGACGGCCACAGCTGCATGGCCCCGGCAATCGTCCGAACCGCCGACGCCTATCTGGCCGCGCAAGGATCTTCCCTGGAGGCGACCGACATAACCGGCTCGTCGCTCGACCAAGTACTCGATCAAGTGGCCGGCGGCAACCCCGTCATCGCCTGGTGCACCATAGGGCTGGAGCCGCCCGGCGCCGCCTACCGGACGGCGCGCGAAAACGGCCGCACCTACCGTCTATACGCGAACAGCCACTGCGTGGTGGTGAGCGGCTACGATTTGAACGAAGGCCTCGTGCTGGTCAGCGACTCGCTGGCCGGCCAGGTGAGCTACGATCTCCAGCAGTTCGCCGTTCGCTACTACGAACTGGGCGCGCAAGCCGTGGTCATCGAATAAGCGGCCGCGCGAACGCTCGCCTATTCATGCGCCCTGCGCAGCGCGGCGATCTCTTCGGCGTAGCCTGCGAGATCCGGGTTGGGGGTCTCCAGGTAGAACGGCAGGTCGCGCAGCTTCGGATGGTTCGTCACGGCGGCCAGGGCTTTGAAGCCGATCTCGCCTTCGCCGATGCGGGCGTGGCGGTCCTTGTGCGAACCGCGGGCATTCATGCTGTCGTTGAGGTGGATGGCATGCAAACGGTCGAGCCCGATCACACGGTCGAACTCCTCCAGCACGCCGTCGAGGTCGCCCACGATGTCGTAGCCCGCATCCCACACGTGGCACGTGTCCAGGCACACGCCCACGTGGCTCTCCAGCTCCACCTGCGCGATGATGGCCGCCAGCTCCTCGAACGTGCCGCCGATCTCGCTGCCTTTCCCCGCCATCGTCTCCAATAGCAACGTGGTGGTCTGATGCGGCAGCAGGCTCTGGTTCAGCGCGTCGGCGATCTTGGCGATGGCAACCTCGCACGGCTGGCCGACAGCGCTGCCGGGATGCATGTTGTACAGCTGATGCGGCGTCTCCTCCATACGGCCGAGGTCCTCGGCCAGCACCATGAGCGCGAAATCGCGCGTCTGCTGCTTGTCGGAGGCGGGGTTCAGCGTGTAAGGCGCGTGCGCCAGGATGCGCTCGATGCCATGCTCGGGCGCATAGGCGGCAAAGGCCGCGATGTCTTTCGGGTCGATGGCCTTCGCACGGCCGCCGCGCGGGTTGCGCGTGAAGAACTGGAACGTGTTGGCGTCGATGGACACGGCGTCCTTCGCCATGTGGAGATAGCCCTTCGCGCTTGAGAGGTGGCAGCCGATGGTGAACATGCCCGCATCCTTTCCGATGGTTTAATCGTGACGCACATAGTAGCATATAGGAGCGCCGGACCGAACGGCTCGTGTGCAATGTCGCAGGTTCTACGCGTTCGCGCGAGCCCGGTGGCATCCGATGGTGAACATGTGGCGAGATCCTTCCGATCAGGGAGCTTTCCCGCCATCGTAGCGCCCGGCCGTCGCCGCGCGGCACCGGCGAGCGTCGCTGAACCCACTTGTTGGAAGGCCGTTGAAGAACCGTGCAGCCGAGCGCAATCCGACCGAGCGGCGGCGAAGCGGCCGTACAGTCTGCGATAGCGTCGGTCGTCTGCAAGGTTCGCCCGACGCGCGCGGCAAGCCGCCGAAAACCCCGCGTTGACGCCCCCCCCCCCCCCCCGGACGATCTATACTGGAAGGCGAGAGAGCCGCTGAAAGGGAGCGAACCGAAAGGACGCATCATGAAGAAGGGCTACATCGCCGTCGGCGTTCTGTTCGCTATCGACGTCGCCGTGACGGCGGCGTTCGTGGCGATCATGCCCGACCAGGTGCCGGTCCATTTCACGGGCGGCGAGATCGACCGCATCGGCAGCAGGTTCGAAAGCTTCACCGCGCCCGCTCTCGCGCTTGCGTTCGGCCTGTTCATGATGTTGCTTACGAGGTTCGGCGACGAAGGCAACCGCGCAACCATGATGAAGCTGACCGTCGGCATGCAGGCGATCTTCATCGCCGTGACGGTGTTCGCATCCCTGAACATCCTGTCGCACGACGTTTCGGATATCTCCCTCGGCGCTCCCGACGCCGGCATGTCGAAGATCGCCGCTTTCGTCATCGGCGCCACGCTGCTGTTCCTCGGCTACCTCATGCCCAAAGCGACCCGCAACTCGGCCTTCGGCGTTCGCCTGCCGTGGACCCAGAAAAGCGATGCCGCGTGGCAGAAAGGCCAGCGCTTCGGCGCGCGCACGTCCATCCCCGCCGGCATCCTCTTCGACGGCGATCTCGCATTCGCCGCCACCATGGTCGTCTTTGCAGCCTGGGCGCTCATCAGCATCATCGGCTCGTACTTCGCGTGCAAGGACATCGATGCCTGAGCGGTTGATGAATCTCCACCGTTTGTTCGATTGCGCTTGCTGGCTCCAACCTGTATTATGTAGGCATTCGGGCTGGTCGAAAGATCCGGGCCTGACGGGAAGGCGGAGGTTTTTCTCCGCCACTTCTATCTCTGGAGTTCCAGGCTAGCGAACCGCTTCCGCAGCCGTTACAGCAGCACCCCCAGGGCCACGGCGATCGCAACGAGCGCGAGGGATCCCGCCATCGCGGCCACGTCGGCTGCGACGAATGGGTACTCCTTGTAGCCGCTCGCCGCGGTGCGCAGGTTGAAGCCGCGCACCTCCGCGGCGATGGCGGCGCTGTTGGTCTTGCGCACCGACGACACCAAAAGCGGCACGCACAGCGGCACCATCAGGCGCACCTTCCGCACGATGCCGCCCGCGTCGAACTCCACGCCGCGCGCCGTCTGCGCTTCCATGATGCCCTTCATGTCGTTCATGAACATCGGGATGAAATGGATGGTGGACGTGAAGGTGAACGCGTACTTGTACGGCACGTGCAGCACCTTCACCACGGCATTCGTGATGTCGTTCATCTTGGTGACGTAGAACACGAGGAACAGCGGGATGGCGGCAGCCACGAGGCGCACCACCGTGGTCAACGCCGCCAGCAGACTGCCCGTGCCGACGTAGCCCCACGGCAGCTCTACCAGCACCGCGCCGCTGGGCGTCGTGATCACCTGCACTACTGCCAAGATCAGCGAGAACGCGAACACCGCCTTCGCCAGACCGATGGCGGGCCTCACCATGCCGCACGTCGCGGCCAGCGCGAAGCCTGCCGCCAGCAGCACGGCCAAGAACGCGAGGTTGCTGGAGCAGAAGCACGCGAGCGCGAACGCCGCGGCCGCCGCCAGCTTGGCCACCGGGTTCATGCGATGCAGCGGACTGGTGCCGGGCACGTATTCCAGAAACGAGCTCATGCGCACACGCTCCTTTCGCTTGTCCGAACTTCCTCCATGACGGCCGCGGCCATCTCGTCCACCGTGTTGGCGCGGCCGACGGGCCCGTCCGCGAGGCGCGGGATCTCGCGGCCCAGCTCAAGCGACAACTCCACGATCTGCGGCGGGACGAGCGAGGCGCGCTCGAGCGTTTCGCGGTTGCGCAGCACGTCGAACGTGGGAGCGTCGTCCACCACCTCGCCGCCGCTCATCACGATGCAGCACGCCGCGTAATCGGCCACCACCTCCATGTCGTGGCACACCATGACCACCGTGGTGCCTCGCTCGTGAATGCGGCGGATGATGTCCATGACCTTCACGCACTCGCGATAGTCCAGGCCGGTGGTCGGCTCGTCGAGCACCACCACCGGCGGCGCGAGCACCACGATGGACGCCAGCGCCAGCAGCTGGCGGGCGCCGCGGTTCAACAGGAACGGGTCGTCGTCGGGGTCGAAGGCGAACTCCTCGACGATCGCGTCGACGCGCGCGTCGGCGTCCGGTCCGTCCAGCCCCAGCGCTTTGAAGCCGAACAGCAGCTCCTCGCGCACCGTGTTGCAGCAGATCTGGCTGTCGGGGTTCTGGAACAAAAAGCCCACGCGGCGGGCCAGCTCGCTGGTGCGCAGGTCGCTCGTGGGGACGCCGTCGATGAGCACCTGGCCGGCATCGGGCTTGAGCAGGCCGTTCATCAGGCGCATCGTGGTGGACTTCCCCGCCCCGTTCGTGCCGACGAACGCGACGAACTCGCCGTCGCGGATGGTGAAGCTCACGCCTTTCAGGATGGGAGCCGACCCGTCGTAGGACGCGTGCACGTCGCGGAACTCGATCATGCGAGCACCTCCTTCAACGCCTCGCGCGCCTCGCGCACGTTACGGACGGGCGCGCCGGCGTACAGGCCTTCAGCGCGCAGGCGGTTCATGAGCGTGGTCGAACGCGGGCAGTTCACGCCGATGGCCTTCAGCTCGTCCGAATGTTCCAGCACCTGCGCGGGGGCGTCGGCGAAGCGAATCCGCCCCTCGTCGACGACGACCAGCATATCGGCGTACTGGGACAACAGCGCGATCTTCTGCTCCACCACCACGACGGTGGCGCCATGCTCGCGCGCATAGCGCGCCAAGAGGTCGAACACAGTGCGCGAACTCAGAGGATCGAGTTCGGCGGTAGGCTCGTCCAGCACGAGCACCCGCGGGTTCAGCGCCAGGACGGACGCGATGGCCACCTTCTGCTTCTGCCCGCCCGACAGCGACGAGATCACGCGGTCGCGCACCTCGGAGATGCCCATGTCGGCCAGCGCCTGCGCCACGCGATCCTCGATCTGGCCGCGCGGCACGCCGAAGTTTTCCAGGCCGTACAGGATCTCGTCCTCCACGACCGACGTGACGAACTGGCTGTCGACGTCCTGGCAGACGCTGCCCACCAGCCGCGACACGTCGGTGAGCGCGACTTCGCAGGTGTCCAGCCCGTCGACGACGACGGAGCCGTAGAAGTCGCCCGGATAGCAATGCGGGATGATGCCGTTCAGCGCGTAGGTCAGCGTGGATTTGCCCGAGCCGGCCGCCCCGGTGATCCCGACGAACGCGCCGTCGGGAATGTCGAGGTCGATGCCGCTGACCACCGGGCGGTCGCCCTCGCGGTACCGGAACGTGAAGTCGCGTATCTTGATCATGAAAGAGTCTTTCTGGGGTCGCAGGTTGGCGTAGTGAGTCAGCGAGGCGGGCTGTTTCGCCGTTCGGAGAACGGCGAAACCCTAGCGCTTCAGCACCTTCTTCAGCGGTATGGCCAGACCTTGTACGAGGATGCAGTTGAACGTGGCGGTGCCGAAGACGATGGCGGCGTACGTGGCCAGGGCCACCATGACGTCGCCGCCCGTGGACACCACGTTGATGTAGACGGACAGCAGGGCGAAGGTGCCGCCGGACACCACCGTGGAGACGAACGTGTTCACCAGCGGGTTGAGGTCGAGCTTGCCGCCGATGCGCAGGGGCACCTTGATCAGCAAGCCACAGGCGAGCGCGCCCAGAACCTCGGAGGGGATGTTCAGAAGCGGCGTGGCGTTCAACAGGGGGATCTGGCAGATGAGGCCGGCCAGCAGGCCGATGACCAGGGCCTGTCCCAGCTTCGGACGGGTCAGGATGATGGCCAGGCAGTACATCGCGATGATGAAGTTCGGCTTCATGCCCATCGACGAGAGCAGCGAGCCCACCGTCAGCTTGAGCACCGCGCCCGCGGCCAGCAGCACGGCGATGAGGATGAGGTCCTGCGTGGACAGGCCCGCCCTGCTCGGCGCCGCCGCCACTTCGCGCTTGCGCGGCGCTGACGCCTCGCCTGCCGTCGCCGTTTGCGTCGCAACCTCGCGCTTGATCTGCTGTTCCATGTTCCTCAATCCTCTCTTGGCGGAGTCCCCGCCGGTCGCGTGCCCCTCCCGGGGCGTCTGGTTTGCCGGCACGAACTTCGCGGACGAGGATCACTCCGCGCAATCAACCTCATGGCCTCGGCGCTGTGCGCCCCCGCAATGAAAAAGACCTGTCCTTCTCATCGAAGGACAGGTCTTGTAAACCTGCGGTGCCACCTTCACAGTTGATTCCGCGATGCAGAACCCTCTCACGAACATGCCAACACATGTTCTGCCCTTAACGCAGGCTCACGGTCCAGATACTCGGTCAGCCCGGCCGCTTGCGCGCCGCGCCTTCCTTTCCCCTTTCCCTCGGCGATCCATTTACCATCCAGCTTACTGCGGGAATCCCAGCTGCGCCCGCTCTCTGTGAGTGCTCATGACGGCTTGACCTTCGCCTCATCGGTTTCAAGGTATTAAGTTGTGGCGCAAACTATAGCACAGTGTTAGGAAAAGCTGTCAAGAAGTTTTTCACAGCATCCGTCGGACGTGTCCGGCGTGCCAAAGGGACGGGTGTCTTGACACACGCCCCTTTGGCACCATTCCCTTGATACCATCAAAGCGTGTCAAATCACCCGTCCCCTTGACACGCGCCCCCTTGTCACGCCTTGTCGCCGGCCGACAGGTACGCGGCGACAAGGCGGCGCGTTTCGGCCGCCGACGGCTCCAAATCGCCGCACACGGTCAGCATTGAGCGAGTGCGGGCGAGGCCGATAGCGGTCGACGACGCCACAAGCGCTTCCTCCTCCACCGAGCGATCCATCAGCATACGCCGTTCGGGGCACTCGGCCAAATGCGCGCGCAAAGCGTCGGCCATGGAGCGCTGAATAGCCAGGATGTCGCGCTGACCTTGAAAGAACAGCTGAGGCATGGAGCGCAGCGCTTCGCGCCGCAGGTTCACAATGCCCTCGTCCACGCCCGAAGCGGCGCCCGTTCCCACTACGCCGACCAACACGTCGAGGTAGCAGGCTTCGCTATGCTCTTCGAGGATGCGAACCAGCTGTTCGTCATCGGGAAACGAGTCCAGACGACCCATGATGGCGGCCGCCTTCGATGGGAAGTAATTGAAGAACGTCTTCTTGGAGATCTCGGCACGGGCGCAGATGTCCTCTACCGTCACGCCGTCGTAGCCCCGTTCGATGACCAGCTCTAACGCCGCTCGCTCCACCGAAAGCCTGGCTTTGAGCTTCTTACGATACCGCAGGCCTTCCGCCGACGGCTTTGTCTGTTCCACGTTGCGCGCACCCTTTCATCGCCGCGATGTGCCGTTTCGGTGCAGGGTACCACAACTTTCCGGCCGAGCACTTTTCATCTACCGAATGAATATTTATACTGAGTGTAAATCACGTCAACCGCATGACAACGGGCGTCTTTGAAGTCGGGCTAGCTGCAAGCTCCCCTTCAAAGGCGTTTTTGTTCGCGGCGCACATTCGGAAGGAACAGGTATATGGGTTTAACGCGTAAGCAGATCGTCATGCTGGCCGTGCTGGTGTTCGGCACGTTCGTGACGGTTCTGAACCAGACCGTCGTCGCCCCGGCGCTGCCGTCGGTCATGACCGAGATGAGCGTCGACGCCTCCATGGCGCAGTGGCTCACCACCGGCTTCACGCTGGTGAACGCCATCATGATCCCCATCACGGCTTTCTTGACGGACCGCTTCACCACCAAGCGGCTCTTCCTCGTGTCCATGGTTATCTTCACGTTGGGCAGCTTCCTTGCGGGCTGGGGTCCCAGCTTCGTCGTGCTGCTGCTGGGCCGGCTCGTGCAGGCCGCCGGCGCGGGCATCCTCATGCCCCTTGTGATGACGGTGCTCATGTGGACGTTCCCCGTGGACAAGCGCGGTACGGCCATGGGTCTGTTCGGCATCGTCATCGCGTTCGGCCCCGCCATCGGCCCCACCGTGGCGGGCGTCATCATCGACCGCTACACCTGGCACGATATGTTCTACATCATTACCGCGCTGTCAGCCGTCGTAGTGCTTATCGGCGCGTTCGTGCTGCAGAAGGGCGGCGAAACGAAGAAGGACGTTACGCTCGACGTGCCCTCCGTCATCCTGTCGTCGCTGGGTTTCGGCGGCCTATTGTACGGCCTGTCCACCATCGGCTCCTACGGCCTGCGTGCCGACGCTATCGCCGGCACGCTCGTTGGCGCGGTAGCGCTCGTGTTCTTCTTCCGACGCCAGCTGAAGATGGAGAAGCCCATGCTGCAGGTGCGCGTGCTGCAGAACCGCAAGTTCCTCATCGCCACGATCATTGGCATGTTGGTGCAAGGCGCGCTTTTGGCTGCAGGCATCTTGGTGCCTATCTACCTGCAGTCGCTCATGGGCTACTCCGCCACCGTGTCCGGCCTCGTGTTGCTGCCCGGCGCCATCATCATGGGTGCCATGGGGCCCATCGCCGGCCGTCTGTTCGACAAGCACGGACCGCGCGTGCTGGCGCTCGTGGGCATGGGCGTGCTCACGCTGACTACGTTCTGCTTCGCATTCCTGAGCACCGAAACCGGCATCATCACCTTGACCCTTCTGTACACCGTGCGCCTGTTCTCGCTGTCGCTGGTGAACATGCCCATCACCACCTGGGGCATGAACGCGCTCGACAACGAGCTGGTGAACCACGGCACTTCGGTGAACAACACGTTCCGCCAAGTGGCGGGCTCGCTGGGCACCGCCATCATCGTTTCGGCCTCCACTATCGCCACGAACATGAGCTCCCGGACGATGACTCCCACGCAAGCCAGCATCTTCGGCATCGACGTGGCGTTCGCCCTAGCCGGCGCGCTGTGCCTCGTCGGCTTCGTCATGGTCGTGGCGCTGGTGAAGAACAAACCGGGCGAGGCCGCCGAGAAGGATCGGGACAACTCCCGCCGCACGGTGCTGGAGTCCATCATGAAGCGCGACGTGTACACGCTGCCCGCCAACGCCACCGTGGCCGAAGCCATGCAGGTGCTGATGGACCGGCACATCAGCGCCGCCCCGCTGGTAGACGAACAGGGCAAGGCCGTGGGCTTCGTATCCGACGGCGATATCATGCGCTACCTGTCGAAGCGATCGCAGATGCTGATGGATCCCGTGGTCATGATCATGCAGACCGTGGACGCCGACGGCGGCAACCAGGACTTCGCCCGCAAGCTCGACGAGCTCATGGGCATGCCGGCGAAGAGCATCGGCGCGAAGGGCATCATCGGCGTGGACGTGCATGCCGACCTTCCCGAAGTGTGTCGCGTGTTGGGCGAGAACCACTTGAAGAAGGTGCCCGTGCTGGACGAGGGCCAGGTGGTGGGCGTGATCAACCGCTCCGACATCACGCACTACTCCATGCAGCAGTACCTGGCCGAGCGCGATGCCGAAGCGGCGTCGAAACTGGAGCGCTCCGAGGAAGCCGCCGCGCTCCCCGACGACGAAGCGGTGGCATCGTCCATCTAACGCGCCCTTCCCTTTTCGCTCCCCTGAGACGGCAGCCGCTTGGCTGCCGTCTTTTTTCGCAGCGCATCCCACCGCTTTCGCAGCGGTCGCCTACAGACTCCCCTTGCATGCTAGCATCTGAGCGTCAGCCTGCCCGAAGGGAACTCCCATGAGAAAACGCCTGATCGTTCTTGCTACCGCCCTCGCATTCGCCTGCCTGCTCGCCCCGAACGTCGCATTCGCAAGCGCCGTCCCCGTCACCATCGAAGTCGGCGCCGACGGCGCGCCGGTTGGCACGTCAGGAGAAGGCTGGACGTACGCCGACGGCAAGCTCACGCTTGGCGCGGGGCACGCGTTCACGTTCACGGGCCACGCGCTCAACGTCTCGAGCGAGAACCTCCTTCGGAACAAGGGCGTCATCGAGGACGGCACGTTCGTCGATGCGTCGCAGACGTCCGGTTTCGCCGTGCGCAACGAAGCGGGCGGCGTGATCAGGGGCGGCGCGTTCACCGCAAGCATCGGAAACGCGGGCATCATCGCAGGTGGAACCTTCAACAGCGACCCGAACGATCCCGCGAAATCGTACGTGAGCACCTCCTCCGGCACCATCACGCGCGGCACGTTCGACTGCATGGTCATGGGGATGAGAAGCGGCGCGATCGAGGACGGCACGTTCAACGAGTCCGTGAACATATTCAAAGGCTTCGCCATCAACGGCGGAACGTTCAACGGAGAGGTGAACAGCGGCAACAGCTCCAACCTCGGCGGCTCCATCTGCGGAGGCGCGTTCAACGGCCGCATGCAGAATCAGGGAACCATCGAGGACGGCGTGTTCCACGGAACCGTGCAAAACGCATCCAACAACGCCGGCGCCGGCGCCATCGCGGGAGGCACGTTCAACGGCTACGTGAACAACTACGACGGCGCCGTGATTTCGAGCGGCACGTTCAACGACGGCGGCGAAAACAACAACGTGACCAACGACGGCACGATACGCGGCGGCGAGTTCAACATCGGAGTGGACAACGGCGGAGCCATCGAAGGTCAGGGCGTATTCAACGCATACGTGCAGAACGGATACATGAGGTTCGACCCCGACGAGAACCGATCCTGCACCATCAAAGGCGGCACGTTCAACTCGGATGAAATAGACAACTTCGGAACCATCGAAGGCGGTACGTTCAGCGGCAAGATTCTCAGCAGGGGCGTCATCGCGGGCGGCGCGTTCTCCTCCACCAGCTCCGTGACAAGCAACGACGAAGACACCACCACCGGCGGCGGCACCATATCCGGCGGCACGTTCGACGGCACCGTAACCAACGGCGATCCCGACCCCGACTACAACAACGCCGTCCTGACGGGCGGCACGTTCAACGGCAGCGTGACGAACCACGGAACCATCGCAGGCGGCACGTTCCTTAGCGACGTGACCAACCGAGGCGTCATCGAAGGCGGTATCTTCGAGAACGTCATCAGCGACCAGGGCGGCACCGTGACCTCGTGCGCGTATCCGCTGCGCGCGAACCTGACCGGGCTGTCCATTGCCGCGGTACCCAGCGCAATGCCGAAGAACACGGCTGCAGGCTTCCCGGCGGAACCGTCCGCCGCGTTGACCGCCGCGTTCGAGAAGGACGGCGCAGATGCGAACCTCTACCAGCTGAGCGCGAACGAAGGCTACCTGCTGCCCGACGCGATCGACGTGCGCTGCGGGGCGGCCGACGGGCAAACGCTCGCACTGGCCGCGGGCACCGATTACACGTACGACCCGGCCACCGGCGCGATCGCGATCAAGAAGAGCGTCGTCACCGGGCCGTTGCTCCTCGCGGCGCAGGGCGCGGCGGCTCCCACGCCCCCGGTTCCCCCAACGCCGGACACGCCGGCGCCCGCTCCGGAACCCGAGACTCCAGCACCGAAGCCGGAGTCGAAGCCCGACGCGCCCAAGCCCTTGCCAAGCACGACCGACTCCAAGCAGGCACCGGCGAACGCCGCCGCACTCGCCGCGACGGGCGATGCGCCCCTGCCGCAAATTGCGCTGGGCATCGCGCTTCTCGCCGGCGGCGTAACGCTGACCTGCGCGATCGCCATGCAGATCACGCGGAAAAAGCGGAGCGACCGCTCGTAGCCGAAGAGAGAGGGCGCCGGCAACGGACAGGGCACGTCGAGCGCCAGCACGGCGGGCCTTTGCACGAAACGCGTCCTTTTTTGCACAAAAAGACGCGACGTTTGATATTTCGCGGTCGCAGCTTGCAGCAGCAATTCGAGCAGCCGAAGAAAACAGCAGGTCAAGGAAGCGCGCTTCCCAACAAGGGAGCGCGCTTTCGTTTTGTCGCGCCTTTTCTCAGCCCCGTGCGTCAAACGTCGCATCTTTTTGTGCACCGCAGGGGAAATCTCGTGCACAACCGCCATCGGCAGACAACGCAACGGGGAGCGCCGCTAACAGCGAACGGCGCGGAACGCAAGAAAAACGAGTCGCCCGCTTGGGCTATCCGGCCGCTCGGGCCAGCATCTCGCACGCGTGAGCAAGCGATGTCTCGGTAGCATCGCCCGACAGCATGCGCGCGATTTCGGCAGGACGCTCGCTTTCGGACAGCTGCCGCAGGTCGGTTTCGGGCATGGCCCCCTCGTCCCCCGCAGCCTTGCGCACCACGTAGTGCGCCTGGCCTCGGACGGCCACCTGCGCGAGGTGCGTGACGACGATCACCTGATGCGTGCGCGCGAGGTCGGCCAGCACGTCGGCCAGGGCGACGGCGGTCGAACCGCCCACACCGGCGTCCACCTCGTCGAACACAAGCGTGTCCACGTCGTCGACCTCGCCCAGCACCACCTTCACGGCCAGCATGACGCGGCTGACCTCGCCGCCCGATGCGATGCGCGCGAGCGGACGCGCCTGCATGCCGGCACCGGGGCGGAACAGGAACTCCACGGCCTGCGGGCCCGCCTTCGTCCACTGAACGCGCTCGAGCGGCGCGAGGTCGCACACCAGCTGCGCCCCGCCCATTTCCAGGCGATCCATCTGCGCCGTCACGGCTTCGGCGAACCGCGGGGCGGCCTCGGCGCGCGCGTCGGCCAGCGCGGACGCCGCCTGCGCGAGCGCCTCTTCGGCCAGGTCGAGCTCCCGCTGCGCCGCGCGTTCGCGCTCGGCGGCATCGTCCACGAGCGATACGAGGTCGGCCGCTTCGGCGCGACGCGCCAGCACGTCTTCCATGCGCGGACCGTACGTGCGCAGGAGCCCTTGCAGCGAAGCCATGCGCTCTTGCTGCTGCGCCAGCGTCTCGGGGTCGAACTCCACGCCCTCGCGGTAGTCGCGCGTCTCGCGCGCCATGTCCTCCAGCACGTAGCCCGCCTCGCGCAACGCGTCGGCGAACTCGCCCAGCTTGGCATCGTAACGCGCCGCACCGTCGAGCGCCGCCACCGCGCTGCCCAGCGCGTCGATGGCCCCCTGCTCGCCCGCAAGCGCCTCATGCGCCCCGTTCGCAGCGACAGCCAATGCCTCAGCATGCTCCACGCGGGCGAGGTCGTCCAGCAGCTCGTCGTACTCGCCCTCGCGCGGATCCACCGCGTCGATGCGCTGCAGCACGAAGCGCGCCTCGTCGAGCTTGGCCGAGGACGCCTCGCCCGCCTCGCGCACGCGCGTCAGCTCGGCCGCCGCCGCGTTCGCCGTCGCGAACGCCTCCTCGTAGGCGGTGCGCGCCTGTGCCATCGCGTCGCCCGCCCAGGCATCGAGCATACGAACATGTTGGGACGTTTTCATGAGCTGCTGGTGCTCGTGCTGACCGCACAAGTCGATGGTGGGAGCAATGGCGCGAGCCAGCTCGCCGACGCTGGCCATGCGGCCGTCGATGGACACGCGCGAACGCCCGTCCGAGGTTACGCGGCGCATGGCGACCAGCTCGACGGGAACGCCGTCGTCCGCCTCCCCGCTTTCAACCGCGTCAGCGGAAGACCGGCCCGCAAGATCGTCGGAAGACGCAAAGCCGGAAAAGACGGCGCCGTAGAACCTCCCCGACACGGCGAGGGCTTCCTCGCCGTCGCGGACGGCGTCTTTGTCGGCGCGCGCACCCATGAGCAGCTTCAACGCCGAGAGCAGCGCCGTCTTGCCCGCGCCCGTCTCGCCCGTGAGCACGGTCAGCCCGCGCGCCGGCACCAGCGTCGCCTCGCGGATCAGCGCCAGGTTCTCAACTTGGATCTCGTCGATCATCGCGCACCTCTTACAGCCTCGTTCGTTCCAGAGCCATCAAGTATAGCAGCGCGAGGGCGCGCCGCCGAAGCGGATTCGCCCAGTCGCTCAAACCGCTTAAACCTAGCGCAGAGTCCACGCCTTTCCGACGCGTGTTACACGCCGCGGCTCACAGCGCGAACCGCTCCTTCGCACTCGCCGGCTTGGCCTGGGCGCGATGATACTCCATAAGGTACGCCACGCAGTCGGTGCGGTTGCAAGCGCGCAAAAGCTCGATCTGCCGATCGAACGAGGCATCGTCGATAAAACCGGCCTTGACCAGAGCTTCCACCATGTTCCGATCCCCCTCGCGCGCAATGCGCTCCTGAGCCTCGCGTCCGTGAGCCCGCAGGTGCGACACCAGAACCGAGCGCATGTCGTCGGCGAGCCGGTAGGGTACGGCCAGCCGGTGCAGCAGCGCGCCCAAACGATCGGGCAGGTTTTTCCCCGACCGCAGAAGCTCGTCGTAGCGCCCGAAGTCGAACGGAACGCCGTCGGAGGCGTCCGTCAGAAAGCAGGTGAGCAGCTGATCGGCCGACACGTGCACGATCGCCCCCACGTGCGACAGGCGGCACACCGCGTACTCGAAGCTGCCCTCCCCGACCGAGCGCACGCTCGCCGGGATAAGCACGGGCCCCTCCAGCTTACGCGACCAGAAGCAGTGCGCGCCGATGGAAACCAGCCCCTCGGGAAGGATCAGGCGCTTCGTGCCGCGGCATGCGTTGTCGCGCTCGATGATGCGCACGGTGTCGGGTACCACCACCGAGGCCGGCGCGAACGGCAGGGCTCTTACGCCGATGCGCACGAGCGGCCGCCCTTCCACCTGTCGCGGAAGCGCCAGCACGTCGCTCGCGCTGGCCGACACGTAACCCACGGTGGAGCCCGCTTCCCCCGAGGCCGCGAACTCCGTGGCCGCCTCGGCAGCCGCCGCAGCGGGCGAAAGCGCGCAGACGTCGGCATCGTCTGCAACCTCGTCTTTGCCGCGCACGGCCACGGCGCGCACCGCAGCCTGCTCGGCGAAGCGCCGCGACACCGATATCGGCTTCGGCGGCCCCGCTACCAGCACCGCGCCCTCCGCGTCGAAGTCGTACCAGCATCCTTCCAACTCGACGGCTGCCGGCCCCGCCAGACGGACGCCGCGCTTGCGAAGCGCGCGGTACGCGGGAGCCTCGACCGGGCAGCGCCAGACCGCGTCGTCCCAGCTGCGAGAGTCAACGCGCGCAAGCGCCGCCGAGCAGTCCACCACCGCAGGGGGCTCGCAACCGTCTGCAAACGCCGACGAAGCCACGCGCTCCACCCCATCGGGCAGGCTCACGCGCTCGCCGTACGGAGAGGCCAAGAACACGAGCTCCCGTCCGCCGTCCGAAAACAGGTTGCCCTCGCGCGCCAGATAGCGCGCGTTTCCGGCATCCACCGAATACTCCCGGCGCGCCAACCGCGGCGAGACTCCCGCCAAATCGCAGCGCTGCTCTCCTAGCTGGCTTACGCCGCGCCCGATATGGATCCGCTGCGCCGACATCGCTGCGAACGCGTTCGCAGCGATATGCTCCACCGTGTCGGGCACCACCAGAAGCAGCACCCCCACGCCCTGCACGAAGCGGCGCGCGAACGCTTCCACGGCCACGCGCACCACGGGGATCCCGTCCACGTACGCGGGCAGCAGAACCGCCAAATCGTCGCTCTGCCCCACCGCCGCAGCGAATCTCCGCAGATCGAACGCGGTCAGGGCATATCCGCCGGGCACCTGCCGCACCCCCACGGCTCCGCGGAGCCCTTCCTCCATACGAGCGCGCGGCGTCTCCTGCGCGTCGGCGGCATCGCGTTCGGCCGCCTGGGCAAGCAGCTCGTCGAACTCGCCCATCCACAGCGCGCCTGCGGAATACAGATCCCCCTCGCGACCCGCACCGCCCGCGACGTCGCCGGCTTCCCCTTCGGCAGCCCAGGCCCGATAAGCCGGAAGCTGCGGAGACCACACTTCGCCCTCCACCGCCCGCGCAGCCTCGACAACCTCCACATCGCGCGCGTCGAGGCGCACCGGATTCTTGATCGCATGATCAAGCAATTCTTCGATCGGCGCATGAGCACCATGATAGACCAGCGTGTTCTCCATCATAGTATTGTGCTACCTCCCAAAAACCTCTCGGCAACGAGCCTGTTTACCCTTGGCTTCCCCCATGCTACACTGCGGGAAGCGACGAAGGCAAGAGCCGCCGCGAAGCAAGCACGCGCTTCGCGCACGCACATTCGTTCAAAGGAGCATCATGGCCGTCGAAGCCGTCGAGCCGCTTGCCCGCCAAGCGCTCGACCTTGCGAAAAACGCGCTGCTCGTGAACCTGCGCTTCATGAACGCTGCGTTCGCGCGCCTGCGCCCTTTCCCCGTGCGCGATGCCACGCTGGCCACTGACGGCCTTCACATCCGCTTCGACCCCGCAACGCTCGCGCGCCTCTACGCCGCGGAACCGGCCGAACTCACTCGCGCCTACCTGCACATCGTGCTGCACAACGTGTTCCTGCACCTCTACCCCGGCCCGCACGTGGACGTTGCGCGCTGGGACGCCGCATGCGACATCGTCGCGGAACGCACCATCTCCGAACTCGACCTGCCCGCCACCCGCACCGCTCGCGCCGAGCGCCAGCGCGCGACCCTCGCGCGCATCGACGCGGCGCTGCCGCTGGCAACCGCAGAAACCGTGTACCGGTACCTGCAGGACGAGGGGCTCGACGATGCCGAGCTGGCCGATCTGCGCGCACCGTTCTACATGGACGACCACGATCCGTGGTACCGCCTCGCAGCCGCAGAGGAGGCCCGCAAAACGAATTCGGAAGAGGGCGAACGCGATGAGGGGGCGGACGCGCAGGACGGAGCCGCGTCGGCCCAATCCGCCACGAGCGGAACCGACATGGAGATGCCGTCCGATGCCGACCAGGCGAAGCCGAACCACAAGTCGCACCAGGCGGTCAGCCAGGACGACATCGTGCAGAAAGAGGCTCCCGAACAGGTAGGACGCTCCATCGACGACCGCTTCGCCGACACGGTGAACCTAGATCGGTCCAAGGAGCAGTGGAAGAGCGCGGCCTACGAGATGGGCGTGCAGCTTGACGCCTACGCGAAGCTGTGGGGCGTCGAGGGCGCGAACCTTGCCATGAACCTGCGCGCCGTGACGCGCGAGAAGCAGGACTATCGCGAGTTCCTGCGCAAGTTCGCCCGGATGGGCGAGCAGATCCGCGTGAACGACGACGAGTTCGACTACGTTTATTACTGCTACGGGCTCAAGCGCTACGGCAACCTCCCGCTCATCGAGCCGTTGGAATACGTGGAAGAGCGGCGCATCCGCGACTTCGTCATCGCCATCGACACCTCGGCCTCCACCAAGGACGGCCTCGTGCGCCGTTTCATCGAGAAGACGTACGCCATCCTCAGCCAAGAGACCAGCTTCTTCGCCGACATGAACGTGCTCATCGTGCAATGCGACGCCGCCATCACGGACGTCGCGCGCATCTCGAACCTGCGCGATCTGGACGACTACCTGGACGGCCTCGAGATCAAAGGATTGGGCGGCACGGACTTCCGCCCCGTGTTCGCCTACGTGGACGACGCCGTGGAGCGCGGCGACCTCGTGAACCTGGGCGGCCTCATCTACTTCACCGACGGACAGGGAACCTATCCCGCCCGCAAGCCCGATTACGACACCGCGTTCGTCTTCGTCGACGACGCCTCGGCCGCCGCGAGTCCGAACGTCCCTGCGTGGGCCATGAAAGTGGAGCTCGACGAAACCGTCATATTGGACGACGCCCCGCACGCGAAAGGCGCATCGCGCCCACGCTAGAAAGGAAAACCATGGACATCCGTCAGGCAAAGGATCAGATCAAAAACGCCATGCTGGCGTACTTTTCGAAGGACGAGTTCGGCAACTACCGTCTGCCCACCGAACGGCAGCGCCCCGTGTTCCTGCTGGGCGCGCCCGGCATCGGGAAGACGGCCATCATGGAGCAGATCGCCCAGGACCTCGACGTGGGGTTCGTGTCGTATTCGATGACGCACCACACGCGCCAAAGCGCGCTCGGCCTGCCGTTCATCGCGAAGAAGACGTACGACGGCGTGGAATACGACGTGTCCGAATACACGATGAGCGAGATCATCGCCGCCGTGTACGACGCGATGGAGGCCACCGGCAAGCGCGAGGGCATCCTGTTCCTCGACGAGATCAACTGCGTGTCGGAAACGCTGACGCCCGCGATGCTGCAGTTTTTGCAGTACAAGATCTTCGGACGCCACCGCGTGCCCGACGGATGGATCGTGGTGACGGCCGGCAACCCGCCCGAGTACAACCGCACGGCGCACGATTTCGACATCGCCACCTGGGACCGCCTCAAGCGCATCGACGTGGAGCCCGATTTCGCCGCCTGGCGCGACTTCGCCGTGGAGACGGGCGTGCACCCCGCCGTGCTCACGTACCTCGATATCGAGCGCGACCACTTCTACCGCGTGGAGACTACCGTGGACGGCAAGTCGTTCGTCACGGCGCGCGGCTGGGACGACCTCTCCGCCATGATGAAGCTGTACGAGGAGCAAGGCGTCCCCGTCGACGAGCTGCTGATCGGGCAGTACGTGCAGAACGCCGAGATCGCGAAACGCTTCAGCGTGTACTACGACCTGTTCACGAAGTATCGCGCCGACTACCAGATCGAGCGCATACTGGATGGCTCCGCCGAGCAGAGCGTGGTCGAACGCGCCCGCGAGGCGGCGTTCGACGAACGGGTGTCGCTCATGGGGCTGATCACGGACGCCTTGGGCGGACGGCTGCGCGACGCCGTGATGGAAGAGCGCGCGGTGGAGTTCGCGCACGGACGGCTGGCGGCGATGCGGGATGCGCTGACCGTCGACGACGCGAACGCGCTGCCCCTCCTGCGCGAAGAAGCCGCCTCGCTCCAAGCACGCTTGGACACCGAGCGCAAAGCGGGCCTGCTGTCGGACGAGAAGTACGTGGCCTACCAGCGCGCGCTTGCGCTGATCGACCGCGCGCTGCGCTGCGACGCTGCGGGCGGCGGGGTGCCGTTCTCGCAGGTGAAAGCTTTGTTCGGGGAAATGGTCGATGCGCTGGACGCGCGCATCGCGGCCGTGTCGAGCGCTTTGGACAACGCCTTCCGCTTCGTGGAGGACGCGTTCGGCAATGGCCAGGAGATGCTGCTGCTGGTCACCGACCTGTCCGTGAACCGCTATGGCATGGCCTTCATCAACGACCACGGCTGCGAGCGCTACTTCGCCCACAACGAAGACCTCCTGTTCTACGAACGAGGAGCCGACCTGGCCGACCGCATCAACCGTCTGGATCTGACAGAAGAAGAGGCTTGATAAACGAACTGATGTTCTATATAATGAAGCACATCGTATTCACTGGTTGGGTGCTACCCTAACTTTCCCGTAAAGGACAGCCGCCTTCTCGAAAGGAGGCTGTCCTTGGAACAGATCTACGATCCTTCCCCGGACGAAGCCGTCTATCAATCGGTTCGCGCCGCACTCGAAACCGCGCGCACGAAAGCGGCGGCGGCAGTCAACGACGCGATGGTTTCCGCGTATTGGGAGATCGGCCGGCAAATCGTCGAAGCGCAGGGCGACCGCGCAGAATACGGCCAGCATCTGATGGAATACCTGTCCGAGCGGCTGACAGCCGAATTCGGGAAGGGGTTCACGGAACGAAACCTTCGCGCCATGCGCCAGCTGTATCTTGCATATCCAATTCGGCACACACTGTGTGCCGAATTAAGCTGGTCGCATTACCGCCTGATCATCCGCATAGAAGACCCTGTTCGTCGCGATTTCTACGCCCGCTCCGCCGTCGAAGAGCGCTGGACGGTGCGGCAGCTCGACCGGCAGATCCACTCGTTCTACTACGAACGACTTTTGGCCACTCGCGCAGAAGGAAAAGACGAGGTTCGACAAGAGATCCAGAACCTCGAGCCGCCAACTAAAGCCGACGGCATCCTCAAAGACCCTTACGTACTCGACTTCCTCGATCTGGGTGGCAACTCGAACTACCTGGAAACGGATTTAGAGCAAGCGCTCATGGACAAACTCCAGCAATTTCTATTGGAGTTGGGAAAAGGGTTCTCGTTCGTCGCGCGCCAGCAGCGAGTCAGCGCCGATGGCGACCACTACTACATCGACCTCGTGTTCTACCACTACATCCTCAAATGCTTCGTCCTGATCGACCTGAAAACCGGGAAGCTCACGCCCCAGGATGTCGGGCAGATGGACTTCTACGTTCGCCTATTCGACGACCAGTGCACCCAGCCTGACGACAATCCCACCATAGGCATCGTCCTCTGCGCGAATCGCAACGAAGCGGTGGCCAAGTATTCCGTCCTCGCCGATAAGAAGGGAATCTTCGCATCGCAGTACGTGCTCTGCCTGCCAACCGAGGAGGAGCTGTCGCAAGCCTTAGAAGCAACCTGCCTGCTCGCAAGCGAAGAAGAATAATCACGCTCCGGCAAAACTAAGCATCTTCGCTCGTAAAACACGCGTTGGGAGCCGAGGCGTGTTTTGCGAGCGAAGATGGCGCCCCGCCGCCGCGAAAGGCGGCGGGGCGCACATTCCTATGCGCAGTACGCCTTGATGGCATCGCGGAGGAATTCCGCAGCGCCGGGGGCGACAGCTTCGTAGTAGGCCTTGAAGCGATCGTCGGCCACGTACATCTCGGCCAGGCCGAGGTGCGCGGCCTTTGAGTACGTTCCGTCCTTCCAGAATTCGCACAGCCATTGGCGGTGCAGGTCGGCCGCGCGGTGCGCGTCCTCGCCCGTCGGGTCGCCCGCAGCCATCGCCGCCAGCAGCGCATCTTTGACGCCCTGCTCCAGCTTCTGGGTTTGGCGGTACTGCTCGACGCTCATACCCATGAGCTTCGCGTTGCTCGCATCGGCCGCATCGTCGCCCCAGCGTTCGCGCACCTCCTTGCCGTAGCGCTGCTCGTTCTCGTCCACGAGGCCTTGCTTGAACGCCTCGAACTTCTCTTCGTCTTCCATGGTTGCAGAACCTTCCATACAGGCGAGCGTCTTCTCCACGCTCGCGATCAATCCGTCCAATCGCCGCTTGCGCGCATGCAGCTCGCGCAGGTGGCCGGCCAGCGCGTCGCGCGCATCGAACGCGGGGTCGTCCAGCAAACGCCCGATGGCAGCAAGCGGCATGCCGCATTCCCGGTACAGCAGCACCTGATGCAGCCGGTCGACTTCGGCCGCGCCGTAGCGCCGGTACCCGTTGCTGGCGCGTTGCGCGCGAACGAGCCCCAGCTCGTCGTAATGATGCAGCGTGCGCACCGTGCATCCCGACAGCTCGGCCAACTCGTGCACCGTGTACCCGACGCCCGTCCGTTCCCGTTCCATGCGCGCCTCCTTTCCTGCGTGCAACCAGCGTACACCCTCACGTTACGTGAGGGTCAACAGACGCGTGCAATTTTTTTCGACCGGATTGAGGTTGCGCGGCGCTCCCCTCGCCAGACGTTATTCGAAAGAAGGGCACGCGCTGATCGAAGTGGACAAACAGTACTAATGTTTCACGTGAAACATTCCGATTCGGGCTCGCTTACCGCATGCGGCCCATGCGCAGACGCAGCACGCCCTTGGGACATACGTCGGCACAGGCGGCGCACTGGATGCATTCGGCGTCGGCGACGGCACCGCCGGCCAGGAGGTCTTGCACCGGCAGGCTCATCGGACACGCGCGGTCGCACTTCCCGCAGCCGATGCAGCCATTCGGATCGGCCTCGATGCGCAGTTGCGGAACCCGCAGCGCCGAACCCAGTTTCTCGCCCAATACCATGAACGGCGCCATCCAGCAGATGCAGTGGCACATGGCGCGACGCCCCAAGAGCAGATTGGGAACGAAGAACAGCGCCACGATGCCGAAATAGATAGGCAATCCCAAAGGGCTGTTCATAGACACGCCGCCCGGTATGCCGTACAACGGGTCGACCGTCGTGAAACCACCGGCGATCCATGCGCACGCTACGATGGAGCACACCCACGGCACCCAGATCACATACTTGACGCGCGCCCTCCACCCCAGTTTCGCGGGCTTGCCTACGGCGGTCGCCTCAAGCTCCTGCAGGCCGCCCGCCGGGCACAACCACCCGCACCACGCGCGACGCAGCACGATAGCCGACAAGAACTGCAGGCAGAACACGAGCATGCTGGCAGCCACCGCCCCTTCCAAGGCGCCCTCGATGATCAGCGCCGGTGAGAAGTAGAAGATGATGACCGGGAACAGCAGAAACGACACGAGCAGGGCCAGCCTCCGCACGCTCTGCCGCTTCTTTCCCCGCTCGCGCTGCGCGCGTACCTCGTCGGCCGATCGCACCGCCGACCCGCGCACCTTGTCGGCCGACCGCGCGCCAACACGTCCTCGCCCGCCTCGCGCCGGATCATTCGGTTCCTCCACTCGCGTCACGCCCGAAACGACATCATGCAACATGTGTTCTGAAACACCCGATGCTTCACGTGAAACATCGCTCGCACAATTTCTCTCCGACTCCTCCATGGTTTCCCTCATCTCACCAACGTCAGCAGACCCGTGAAGGCCTCGTTCAAGCGTTCGCCCAGTTCCTCGTCGGAAAATTGCGCGCCCGCAACCAGCATGGCCGCCATACCGTGGGTGTACACGATCATGTGCAGGTACAGCGCGCGCGCCGCCGCGGGCGACAGATGCCCCAGCTCCTCGATGCATTGCTGCACGCCGTCGATGGCCACGCTCTCGTACACTTCCGCGAAGCTCGTCGCCTCCATGTGCGGAGATAGGTACAGGAATTGGAACAAATGACGCTCCGTGCGCGCAAGGCGCAGATGCGACAACCCGTTCGCCTCGAACGCATTGCGGCCGTCGTCCACATGCTCGAGGTTGTACGCCGCGACCCACGCGCGCGCATGGTCGTACAGTGCGCGCACGAGTCCTCGCATGTCGCCGAACAAGCTGTAGATCGGCTGCACCGAGCAGCCCGCCCGCTCGGCCACCGTCCGTGCGCTCAGCGCCGTTTCTCCCCTCTCTCGCAGCAAGCCCAGTGCAGCATCGAGCACCGTCTCGCGCCCCACTTTCTGCTCCGGCATCCTCACCCTCCCGTATATTACAACCGTTATATAACGTTTGTAATATACGGTATGTCAACAGCACCGTCAAGAGATGCGACGAATCCCGGCAACGCCTTCCTTTCATCTTCGTGACGGCGCATCGTCGGGCAAAGCACGGCTCGCCATCGAAACCCCCCTGCGAAGTTCACACGCACGAGGGGTCCTACAATCGGCGCTGAAATCGTTCGCATACGAAAGGAGTTCCATCCATGAAGAACGTTGAGGAGCGACGCAACCGCACTATCGCTCGCGAGGCAAACCACCATGCAACCATGCGCGCGCCGCATATCGACAAGACGGCCATCAGTCCGTACGACGACTATTGCGACGGATACGGCATGCCCGGCGCCTACGGCAACGGCTACGTGTCCGTGCTGAAGGTTTCGGCAGGCACGGTGGAGAAGACCAACGACGAGCTAGTCGACCGCATCGTCACGTACGACAAGGCCGAAGCCGCCGATGCGTACGTCGGCCAGATCAACATGCTGACCGCCTCGTCGTTCTGCGGCATGGCCGGCCAGGTGTGGGGCTACGACCTCGCCCGCCACGACTCGGTCGACAACGGCAAGAGCAAGCCGCTGTTCACCGAGAAGCAGTGGAACGGCCGCGAGCTGGAAGTGTACGACGCCGCCCCGCTGCTGAGCGCAGGCGTGGAGCTGTTCGGCACCGAGCAGAACCGCCGCTACCATCCCATTCCGGGCGCGCACACCATCTGCGCGAACAAGGGCGTCGTCGCCTACCGCCCGAAGACCGACCGCCCGCTCAAGGAGGGCGAAGGCTACGGCGTGTGGTCCTTCATCGCCATCTCCCTTTCCGCCGATCGCGACTTCGCGGCCGACCTGTTCATCGAGGATGCCGGCGTGTGGACCGAGAACGACAACGAAGAGGACATGATCGCGTTCCTCGAGCAGCATCGCAAAGCTATCGTCTGGTCCGTCGTCGAGTGCGGCCGCGACCAGAACGTGCTGTTCGACCGCACCTACGTGGGCTTCGCTCACCGCATGATGAAGCCGGGCGAGATCGGCAACGCCATCACGGTGGGTCCCTACGTCACGCTGGCCCGCAACGCCGTGCCCGCTACCGGATTCGCCTCGCTCAACGACCTGCACCTGTCCGACTGGCTCAAGCAAATGGACTTCGAGCCGCTCACGGACATCGCGTAACCGACGGTATCCCCCTGATCGAGCCGTCCAGGCAACCCCCGGGCGGCTCGATCACGTTTAGACAAGGACTGGAAACATGGCAGACAAAACCGCTTCCGGTTCCGGCGGATCATCAGCCCAGGACAGCTCGAAAAAAGTTGGCCTGATCGGCCTGGTAGGCATCGTCATCAGCGCCATGATCGGCGGAGGCATCTACAACCTCCCCCAGAACATGGCCGCAGACGCCTCCGCAGGAGCCATCATCATCGCCTGGGTCGTCACCGGCATCGGCATCTGGTTCATCGCGAACACGTTCCGCATCCTGTCGGCCGCGCGACCCGAGCTCACGAACGGCCTGTACACGTACGCCGAGAAAGGCTTCGGCAAGCTGATCGGTTTCTTCGTGGCGTACGGCTACTGGATTTGCAACTGCTTCGCGCTTGTTGCCTACTCAGTGCTCGTCATGGCCACGCTGAACTACTTCGTGCCCGACTTCACGGGCGGCAATAACATTCCGTCCATCATCGGCGGCTCCATCATCACGTGGATCATGTACCTGCTGGCCCTGCGCGGCGCGAAGTCCACGAGCTTCCTGAACATCATCGGCACCATCGGCAAGCTGCTGCCCGTGATCATCTTCATCCTGGCCGTTGCCACCGTGTTCAAGTTCTCGGTGTTCATGGAAGGCTTCTGGGGCATGAAAGACGGCGTGGCATTGACCTTGGACTTCAGCAACGTCATGCCTCAGGTTTCGTCCACGATGCTGGTCACGCTGTGGCTGTTCCTGGGCATCGAGGGCGCCGTGGTCGTATCGGGCAAGGCGAAATCGCAGGCTGCAGTGCGCAAAGCAACCACCATCGGCTTCCTCGTCACGCTGGCGCTCTACATCGTCGTGTCGCTTCTGCCCCTCGGCGTGTACTCGCAAGCGGAAGTCGGCAGCATGGCCGACCCGTCTATGGCGGCCATCATGCTGAAGTCGTTCGGAAAATGGGGCGAGATCATGGTGAACGCCGGCGTGATCGTCTCGGTGCTGAGCTCCTGGCTCGTCTGGATGCTCATGCTGGGCGAGATGCCGCTGGCCGCCTCCAAAAGCGGCATCTTCCCCAAAATGTTCGTGAAGGAGAACAAGAACGGCTCGCCGTCCACATCCCTTCTGTGGACCACTATCGTCGTGCAGGTGGTGCTCATCATCTCGTTCTTCATAGGCAACAACGCCTGGACCACGATGATCAGCATCACCAGCGTCATGGCGCTTCCGTGCTACTTCTTCTGCACGCTGTTCCTGTTCAAGATCGCCGTCAAGAAGGAGTACCCGTCCGGCATCTTCGCCAGCCGCGGCATGGCCGTGTTCACGGGCGCGGCCGGTTCGCTGTACGGACTGTGGCTTATCTACGCGGCCGGCCTGAACTACCTCATGGTGGCCTGCATCGTGTACGCCATCGGCCTGCCGCTGTACATCGTGGGCGTGCGCCAGCACGACCGACAGGCGAAGCTGTTCGAGAAGCGGTCGGACAAGGTCATCCTGGCCGTGGTGCTGGCGCTCGGCATCGCCGGCCTTATCTACTCGGTCATCACGTTCGGAAACATACATATCTAGAGCGCGCACGATTGCGATCGTCGCGAAGCCCGAGGCCGCTTTCGGCCCCGGGCTTTTTTGGTCGTCTTGCACATCAGACCCGATTCGTCGAAAACGCTGCGGCTTTACCTTCCCTTTACACGGGCTTTACCGAATCTTAAGCGGTCTGAATATCCTCCATCGATCGGTGTACGACCCGAGGATTCCCCTGCGAATACGCCATGCTGTTCACATTGGAAACCGAAAGGGAGTCATCCGTGAAGGGCTTTACCGAACTCATCGTCAACTCCGTCCGCGGGTTCTGCATGGCCCTGGCCGACAGCGTGCCCGGGGTGTCGGGCGGTACCGTCGCCTTCCTGCTGGGCTTTTACGACCGGTTCATCGGCTCGCTGGACGACCTGTTCCACGGCGCGAGGGCTGCGCGCTTCGCAGCCGTGCGCTTCCTGCTGAAGCTGGGCGCAGGTTGGGCGATCGGGTTCGGGCTGTCGGCGCTCGTGCTGACCAGTTTCTTCGATACGCACATCTACGAGGTCAGCTCGCTGTTCATGGGATTCATCGTGTTCGCCATCCCCATCGTCGTGCGCGAGGAGCTGGACGCATTGCGTAAACGGCTGCCGTACCTCGCGTTCGCCGTCGTGGGCGTCGCATTCGTCGTGGCAGTGACGCTGCTGAGCCCCGTGAGCGGAGAGGGCATCGACGTTGCGGCGAAGAGCCTCGACCTCGGCCTGGTGGCGTACGTGTTCCTGGCGGCGATGGCGGCCATCTCCGCAATGGTGCTGCCGGGCATATCGGGCTCCACGCTGCTGCTGATCTTCGGGCTGTACGTGCCCATCATGGGTGCGGTGCGCGCGACGATGGGGCTCGATCTGTCCTACCTGCCTATCCTGATGGTGTTCGCGGCGGGCATCGCATGCGGCATGCTTCTGTTCGTCCGACTCATCAGAATGTGCCTCGAGCGCTTCCGCTCGCAGACCATCTACGCCATCATCGGCATGATGCTGGGGTCGCTGTTCTCCATCACGCAAGGGCCGCTCACGCTGAGCGAGCCGCAGCCGGCCATGAGCCTCGACACGTTCAGCATCGTGTTCTTCCTCATCGGCGGCGCCGTGGTCGGCGGGCTCCAGCTGCTCAGGTCGCGCTTGGAGGAACCCGCCGAGGGCTAACGCGCTACGACGCCCGCATCGGACAGCCGCAACGCGGCATGGAAGCCGATGCCGGGAAGGCTCGCCGGCTTCGCCATGCTAGCTCGCCGCTTGGACAGCTTCGCGCAAACGCGCGAGATCATCGTCATCGGGATGGCTCGCCGCTTCGTCGAAGTTCTCGATGAGCTGATGCATGCGCGCAGCCTGCTCGGGCTTGGCCTCGGCGGTTTGCGCGTAGCGGGCGCGAACGCTGGCGGGCATGCGGCCCTGGCACATGAACGTGCCCGCGATCCGCGCCGATTCGGGCAGATGCACCGCCACGCGCGCCATGACGCCCGCGAAGTACGTCTCGTCGGCTCCGAACCCGGCCGTCCCGAACAGGAACACGTCCTTGTCCGCGAGCGAGGCCAGAACCTCGGCCAACTCGTCGCCGCAATCGCCACGGTTCGTCCAGAACCCTGCGTACACGCGGTCGGCCTGCGCGACGGCGGCGCGATCCACCTCGTCCACCCGACCGAACGCAAGGCGCCCTTCGCTCGGCAGCGCGGCGGCCACCGCCCGCGCCAATGCCTCGGTATTCCCGGTGCGGCTGTCGTACACGATCGCGTAGCTCATAAGCGTTCCTTCCCTACATGCCTCGGCGCGGGCGCCGCATTCGAATCAGCTTGTTATACGCCCGTCCGACCCCGCTGTAAACCCCGTTATACTGAAACGAGAGAATCCAACGGGCGCAAGCGCCCTGCAAGCGAGGAGGCTTCTATGCGAGCGGTGGTTCAGCGCGTGTCGAACGCGCGGGTAGATATCGACGGCGCGACGGCGGGCAGCATCGGGCGCGGGCTGCTCATCCTGCTAGGCGTGGGTCACGACGACAGCGAGGAGCAGGCCGAACGCCTCTGGAGCAAGATCGCGCGCCTGCGCATCTTCGAG
>OLOF01000193.1_pt1 | contig 41964 bp, 42 predicted proteins | sample 1643121 | NCBI WGS metagenome assembly OLOF01 (sample SAMEA3136677, study PRJEB25190) | human gut metagenome | biome: human gut; feature: human-associated habitat; material: faeces | place: Austria | collected 2013
GCCAGATGCGCTGACTATCGACATGTCCCTGTCGGGCGGAAACGGCATCCGGCTGTTGCTGCACCTGCATGCAGTTGCGGATGTGCTCGGTCAGCCGCAGGATGGAGCTTTGATACAGGTCATTGTTTTTGAGGAAATCTGCACGATTCCGTTCGGCCTGTTCGGCCGCCTGATCGAAAAGGTGCGGCACATCGGCACGCATGGTTTTGCCTTGCACCGTTTCACCGCGGGTAAACCAGAGGTGACAGCCGAGATGGTTTCCGGTGCAGAGCCGCTGTTTAATCAGCGCCAGCTCCCGCAGGGATACAGACTGCGGCCGAAACAGCCTTCCACATAATCCTGGTCCTCGTTTTCGCGGTCGCCGGATTCCAGCTGCGCGCGAAGCGCATTGGACGCCCGCACCATGCCGTTTTCGCCGGCCGCCGCAGAGCGGTCGATGGCCAGATCGTCGGTGCGGACCATTTCGGTCGTGAACAGCTTGGTCAGCAGCAGCATCCATCGCTCCCCGAAATGGAGGGTGAACGGCTTTTTTGCATGGGCAGTACCGTCAAAGCGCAGATATTTCCGGAAGGCTGTCCGTACTGCCTCTGTCAGTTCCTCACCGCTCAGCGCATGGTCACTGCCCGATCGTCTGCGGTTTTCGTATTATCGGTGGTATCTGCTCAATCCCAAGCTGCTGATCTGCTTTTTCCCGTTCGCGGGACAGGAATCGGCGCATCACAAGATGATCATTGATATGCTGGTGCTGTGCGCGCGGCGCGGCATGGCGGTCTGGATCATCTCCTCCGGCATTGACGCTATCTGTGAAAAAACCGATAACGAAGAGTTTCTGCGCCGTCTGCGCTACATCAAGGAATGATGTGTGCAGGCGGCGTTTTTCTTATCCAATCTGCACGACAACCGACCTCCGACTTTGTGGGAATCCCACATTGTGACAATCTGCGGAAACCGATATAATAGAACTGTAAAAGCATAGGAAACAAAGCGGTATTCGATCAGCGTCAATACTCCTCCGGATGCCGCTTTCCGCAACAGTCGGAAAGGAGGAACTGTTATGACCGAACTGATGCTGAAGCTTGCCGCGTTCCTTGCGATGGTGATTGACCATGCGGCGGCGTGCCGTCTGGACAGGGTGTTTTTTCCGGCGTTTAGCAAGGTGTATGTGATTTCCAGAGCAATCGGACGCATGGCGTTTCCGATTTATACCTTCTGTCTGGTCGAAGGATTCCGCCACAGCCATGATCTCCGCCGATACGGCGGGCGTCTGCTGCTGCTCGGGGTCATCTCGCAGCTTCCGTATGCGTTTACGCTCAACCGCTGGTATCTCGAGCCCGCGTTCGGAGAGGTGTTTCCCGCCGATCCGAGTCGGGCGTTCCGAAACTTAAATATTCTGTTTACGCTGTTTATCGGGCTGGTTCTGCTGGTTTTCTTCCATAAAAAGCCGCTGGCGCGGGTGATTCAGTCCAAAGGGTTTGCGGTGTTCCTGCTCGCCTGCGGCGGCTTCGCGGTCTATACGGCGGAGCCGGAGTTTGACTCGCGTTTCCGCCGGCTGTGCACCGTGCTGCTCCTTGCCTCGGCAATCGCGGTCGCGCTGCTGCACGTTTGGCGAAAGCACCTTGCCCTGCGGGATTGGCTCGCGCGGTTTGCGGTGCTCGTGTTTGCTGTGCTGCTGTTTGAGCGGTATCCGCTTGCGCATCTCCGGTGCAACATCGACTACGGTGTATGGGGAATTTTGCTGATTTTGTGCCTGTCGTATGCCGAGAGCCGATGGAGCCGCGCGCTTGTTGTTTTACTCTGGGGTGCGCTGTTTTATTCCTCGCTCGGTATGCCGGATTGGGGTTCGATCCGCGGCACGGCGGCGGCAGCGCTCCTTCTGCTGCTGTACAACGGCGAGCGCAGCCGGAAACCGCACCCGAAGCTGAACAAAGCCTTTTATGCGGCGTATCCGCTGCACCTCGTGGTGATCTGGGCGATGGTGATTGCAGCGGAAGGTCCGCTGACGCAGCTCAAGCTGTTGAAGTATTATTTGTAAATCGCAAAAAACAGACCGACAGAGTGAATGTCGGTCTGTTTTTTGCAGGCTTTAAGCAGAAATTTTGTATTCTGATTTTGGCTTCGGTTCCTTGCGCGAGTTCCGTCCGCGCCTTATCAGTATGCAAAATTTATTCGCAAATCGCTCTTGTTCAATTATACGGTATTGCCTTTACAATTTACCTTTTCTACATACGCCGGAAACCCGGCTGCGGCCTAATGCACAACCGGGTTTCTGGGCAGAATGTTTAGGATTCTTCGTTTCTTGCGGATTCAATATTCTGCAGAAGCTGTTTCTGCGTATCATCGAACAGCAGGCGCTTGTTATGCGCGAAATATGCATCGCACCCGAAGTTCTGGATAAACCACGAGGTAAACCAGTTCGCGGTCAGTTCGGTAGCGAACAGCACCAGCTCCTGCGAGTCCGGAATGGCGGCATCGAGGAAGGCAAATGCGTTTGCCAGTTCGGCATCGGTCTTGTCTGCGGCGGCTGCGCGTGCGTCCACATCGGCGGAGAAAAGCGCCTTCAGGCGGTCAAACTGCTGATCCTCGGGTACTTTTTCAAGCATGAGCGTCTGCCGGTAGGCATCCAGACGCTCCACCTCGCGGGAGGCGACATAGAGCGCGTCCTTGTCGGACGAGCCGCCGTTTCGCTTGTCTGCAAGCGCGGCACGTTTTTCATCCGGCAGGGAAGCGATGGCTTTTTCGCCTTCGCGGATGGCGAGCAGGTCGGCGTGAAGCGCATCGGTCAGCGCATCCAGACGGTACGCGTCACGGGCACCGTCTGCCAGCCGGCTCAGCAGCAGACCGAGTACGCCCAGCTTTTCGTCAAACGGCGCGTCCCGTAGTTCGGAAGCGCGAACCGGCTCCCAGGTGCCGGAAAGCAGCTCATCCACGCGGTAAACCTGCTTGTATTTGGCATAAAGCTGCAGATAATTCGTAAAATCACTTGCCACCTGCGGCAGCTGCAAATACTGCTCCACAACCTGACGATCAACTGGAATACCCAGCGACTCGTACACCTGCATCAGCTCGGACAAATCCTCCCAGCCGCGTGCGGTGACAAACTGCAGTCCGTCGGCGGTGGTCTCTACGCGGTAAAAATGCTCGCGCCGAATCTCAAGATAGGACAGGATGGCACCATGGATGCCGCGTCGGTACGCGTACTCCTTCCACACGCCGAAATCCTCTTCGATGTCGATTTTTTTGACGCGGTCGAGTGTTACCACGTCAAATTCCCGCACGGATTTGTTGTATTCCGGCGGATTTCCGGCTGATACGACCACCCATCCGGCAGGCAGCTGCTGGTTGCCGAAGGTCTTGCACTGCAGGAACTGCAGCATCATCGGCGTGAGCGTCTCGGAAATACAGTTGATCTCATCGAGGAACAGAATGCCTTCTTTTACGCCTGTACGTTCCATTTCGCGGTACACCGAGGCGATAATCTCGCTCATCGTGTAGGCGGTTACTGTGCGTTCCTCGCCGCCGAGCATCACCTTGTCGATGAACGGCAGACCGAGCGCGGACTGGCGCGTGTGGTGCGTCAGCGTGTAGGAGACAAGGCCGACGCCGGTCTCCTCGGCAATCTGCTGCATGATCTGCGTTTTGCCGATGCCCGGAGGTCCCATCAGCAGGATTGGCCGCTGCCGAATCGGCGGAATGCGATACGCGCCGAATTCATCGGTCGCGAGATACGCCTTGAGTGCGTTTTTGATTTCGTTTTTTGCTCTCTTTATGTTCATGATAGTTCCTCGAATCACTCAAATTGATCCAGAAAATTATGTTTACCGTTCGCATCGCGCCAGCCGAGCAGCTTGGCGGTATCGACGTTCTTGACCGCGTTGAAGATATTCGCTTCGATCTGCGGGTTGTTTGCCGCGAGAGACGCGATCAGCTGCTTGATTTCCGCGCGTTTGGTGTCGCTTTCCAGCTTTTTTGCCGGACAGTCGCACGGCAGAAAGGTCAGGCCGCAATATTCCGCCCAGTCAATGACGCTCTGCTCGCGCGTGAAATACAGCGGACGGATCAGCTCCATGCCCTCGTAATTCTTGGCCTTGACGCGCGGCAGCATGGCCTGCACCTGACCGCCGTAGATCAGTCCCATCAGCACGGTGCCGATGGCATCGTCGTAGTGGTGACCGAGCGCGATTTTATTGCAGCCGCGCTTGCGTGCTTCGGTGTACAGATAGCCGCGGCGCATCTTTGCGCACAGGAAGCACGGATGCTCGGCAGAATGCACCCCTGCCACGCGCAGAACATCGGTATCGAAAATTTCGAGCGGAATGTCCAGCCGTTTCGCGTTTTCCTCGAGGTGCTTGCGGCCCTCCGGCGCATAACCCGGGTCCATTGCAAGGAACACGAGGTCAAAATCCACCGTGTGCTGCAAATCCTGCAGCAGCAGTGCCAGCAGCATAGAATCCTTGCCGCCGGAGATGCACACCGCAACCTTATCGCTCGGTTTTACCAGTCCATATGCTTTTACCGCGTCCACGAACGGCTTGCGCAGTGTACGCACAAATTCGCTTTGCAGCGTCCTTTTTATCTCTTTTGCAATCATTTTGCGCCCTTCTTATGCTGAAAATGATAGGTGATACGGGCAAGAATACTGTCCGGCGCGAAATGCCGCGCCAGTGTCATGGCCTTCATGGCTGCACCCGGAACGACAACTGCCTTGCCTGCAAACAGGCCGTCAACAGCTTCGCGCGCCACACGCTCTGCCGACAGACCGGAGAGCGAAAACCGCACGCCTGCGACCTTGTTGAACTCGGTGTCCACCGGTCCCGGACAGAGGGCGCACACACGCACCGGAGAGCCGGCGCGGCGCAGCTCCTCGCGCAAGGCTTCTGTCAGGCGCAGAACATAGTTTTTGGTGGCGTAATAGGTCGCCATCAGCGGTCCCGGCAAAAATCCCGCCGAGGATGACACGTTGAGAATGTAGCCGCGTCCGCGCTGCACAAAATCCCGCACAGCCAGCTTGGTGAGAATGTGTACGGCACGCACGTTGGTGTCGATCATGCGCAGTTCCTCATCCAGATCGGCGGTGACAAACTCGCCGAACAGGCCAAAACCCGCGTTGTTGATCACGACCTCGAGATCCTCGCTCTGTACGGCCTCGTACAGCAGGCGGCATTCCTGCTCGTCCGACACGTCCGCCGCGATGATGCGGCACGGCACCGGCAGCTCTGCCGCCAGTTCGCGCAGGCGTTCCTCTCTGCGGGCGCACAGGATCAGCTCGTAGCCGCGTGCCGCCAGCAGGCGCGCCATTTCGCGTCCCAGTCCAGAGGACGCACCCGTGATGAGTGCTTTCATGCAAATTCCCTCCGTTTTGCTCTGATATTCATATACTATATAGTATCATGATGCGTTGTCCGCGTCAATTCATGCCGTTCGTCACATTCTGTACAAATTTGCGGCCGGTTACGGGTTTACCCCGATTTCGCTTTTCAATAAGATGGGAGAATGGTATAATAATGATGAAGTATGACAGCTTATTTTTATAATGGATAATTTTTCGCCAGAAGCCGAAGATAGGAGGGGCGAATATGAAAAATAAAGAAGCAGACACCGAATTGGAATCCAGACTGCTGGAAATTCTGGTGCACCCGTGCCGTATTGAGGACATCCGGCGCGAGCTGCCGAATGCAGGCAAAAACAATCTCAAAAACGCGCTGGATGCGCTCGTTGCGGACGGCAGGGTGATGAAAAACAAGAAAAACCGCTTTGCGGTCTCCGCGCACTACGGCTGTGCGGCCGGAACCTATCTGGCTACCGAGCGGGCATTCGCGTTTGTCGCGCCGGATTATCCGGAGGGCGAAGCCAAGCCGGATGATCTGTTCATCCCGCCGAATGCGTCCGGCGGTGCGTGGCACGGCGACCGCGTGCTCGTCAAGGTGAGTGAGCGCAAGAACAACCGCGGCCGCAAGGAAGCAACCGTTATCCGCGTGCTGGGACGCGCCGGCAAGGAGCTGACCGGCGAACTCGTGCAGCGCGGCAAGGCATTTTTCGTGCAGCCGACCTCGAAAAAGTATCCGGAGATTGCGGTGGACAAGCATGATCTCGGCGAAGCCGCCGTTGGTGACTGCGTGGCTGTTTCGATCTCGCATTACGGCGATGAGCAGTTTATGCCGCAGGGCGTTGTCCGCGCGGATTTGGGCGAAAGCGGTACGATGGAGGCCGCTATCGCGGCTGTTCTGCACGAAAACGGCGTATATGACGTATTTCCGAACGAGGTGCTCGAGCAGGCGCTCGCCATTCCGCAGGAGGTCGATATGGGCACCGCCGGCAAGCGGCTCGATCTGCGCGACAAGCTGATCTTTACCATCGACGGCGATGACGCGAAGGACTTTGACGACGCGGTATCGCTCGAAAAGCTGGAAAACGGACACTATCTGCTCGGCGTACACATCGCGGACGTGAGCCATTACGTTACGCCGGATTCGCCGCTTGACGCCGAGGCATTCCGCCGCGGTACATCGGTTTATTTCCCGGGACACGTTGTGCCGATGCTGCCGTTCGCGCTGTCCAACGGCATCTGCTCGCTCAACCCGAAGGTGGACCGTCTGGCGTTCTCTGCGCTGATGGAGGTCGATAAGGACGGCCGCCGGTATGGTGCGAAATTTGCCAAGTCGGTCATCTGCTCCAAGGCCCGCATGACCTACAACAAGGTCAATAAAATCCTCGCGGGCGACAAGGGGCTGCGCGAGGAATACGCTTTTCTGGTCGAGACTGCCGAGACGATGAACAATCTGGCGCACGCGCTGTACAAGCGCCGCATTGAGCGCGGCGCACTCGAGCTGGACATTCCGGAGGCGGAAATCCGCGTGGACGAGAACGGCAAGCCGGTTGAAATCCGGTTCCGTGAGCGCGGCGAGAGTGAAAAGCTGATCGAGGAATTCATGCTGCAGGCCAACGAAGCGGTTGCCGAGTATATGTGCAAGCGCGAGCTGCCGACCGTCTACCGTGTGCACGAGAATCCCGATCCGGACAAGCTGCGCGTGTTTGCGTCGTTTGCGCGTCCGTTCGGCTACCGCATCGACCCGTCCAAGCCGGAGGATACGGCGCAGTTCCAGACCGTGCTGCGCGGCGCAAAGAACGACCCGAAGCAGCGCGTGCTGCCGACGCTTCTGCTGCGCTCGCTGGCGCGTGCCCGCTACGCGGATGAGTGTATTGGCCATTACGGTCTGAAGGCGAAGTTTTACCTGCACTTTACCTCGCCAATCCGCCGTTATCCCGATCTGGTGGCGCACCGCATGCTGCAGAAGGCGCTGCTCGGCGAAGAATTTACCGCGGCAGACGAAACGATGTGCGAGGAAGCCGCAGACCAGTCCACAAACCGCGAACAGGCTGCCGACAACTGCGAACGCGACATCGACAAGCTGTATATCGCGTCCTACATGCAGCAGTTTATCGGTGAGGAATTTGACGCGGAGGTTTCCGGCGTGCAGTCGTTCGGCGTGTTCGTTGCGCTGGAAAACGGCTGTGAGGGTCTGATTCGTGCAGAGCTGATGACCGGCGACTTCTACCAGTACGACGAGGAGCACATGGCGATGGTTGGCCGCCATACCGGCAAGCGGTTTACGATCGGCACGCCGATGCGTGTCAAGCTGCTTGCCGCAAGCGACACCACCGGTCAGATCGACTTTGCACCGGCAGACGGCTCGCTTCCGGTTTCGGAAAAGCTGGATCGTCCGCGCCGTGAGGACACCGACCGTGCTCCGAGAGGCAATCGCGCGGAGCGCCGCCGTCACAGCGGCAAGGGACGCGGCGGCAAGCCCGGCAAGGGCAAAAAGCCGCCCACGCGCAAGAGAAGATAAGGCAATACCGCATAATTGAACAAGAGTGATTTGCGAGTAAATTTTGCGTACTGACGAGGCACAGTTTTGCGGTAATACTTGATGTATTACCGTGAAATCGCAACGACAGCAGAGCACAAAATTTCCGCAAAGCACCGCAGCTTTAATTGTGTGGTGTTGCCATAAGTATAGGAGAGAATCTTTTATGTCCAATAAAGTAACCGTTGCTGCGATTCAGATGACCTACGGTCTGGAAGAAGCCTGCGAAAAGGTCCGCGAAGCGGCATCTCAGGGGGCGCAGATCATTCTGCTGCCCGAACTGTTTGAAAACTGGTATTTCTGTCAGGAAAAAAGCTACGAGAACTACCATTTAGCGACAACACTCGAGGAAAATCCGGCGGTCCGCGAGATGCAGACCATTGCCCGTGATTTCAAGGTCGTCATTCCGGTCAGCTACTACGAGCGGGTCGGCGAGACCACGTTCAACACGGTGGCTGTCATTGACGCGGATGGCACGATCATGGGTCAGTACCGCAAGACCCACATTCCGGATGACCATTTTTATCAGGAAAAGTTCTATTTTACGCCCGGAAATACCGGCTTCAAGGTCTGGGATACGGCTTATGCGAAAATCGGCGTCGGTATCTGCTGGGATCAGTGGTTCCCGGAGTCCGCGCGCTGCATGGCGCTGCAGGGCGCTGAACTGCTGTTCTACCCGACCGCCATCGGTTCCGAGCCGATTCTCGACTGCGATTCCATGCCGCACTGGCGGCGCTGCATGCAGGGCCACGCGGCGGCGAACATTATGCCGCTGATCGCGGCAAACCGCATCGGCACCGAGACCGTCAAGCCGACCGAGGATAACCAGCACCAGTCGTCCTCGCTGACGTTCTACGGCTCGTCCTTCATCGCGGATGAAACCGGCGCGCTTGTCGAGCAGGCTGACCGCGAAAACGCAGGCGTGCTGACGCATACGTTCGATCTGGATGAAATCCGTGAGATGCGCCGTTCGTGGGGTGTATACCGCGACCGGAGACCGGAAATGTATGGTGCAATGCGCGGCTACGGTTTATAAAATGGAAAATTCCATTCACAAAAAACGCAGACTGAGAATATTCTCAGTCTGCGTTTTCTATATCATAGATATTATTTTGCGAGTTCCGCCAGAAATTCATCCATATTGGTGTCTTCCGTCATGGTAATGCGGTGCATACTGTACAGCGTCTGCGGCAAACCCTGTACGACCGCATTCACGCCCGGCTGGGTGGTGAACGTCAGCTCGATGCCTTGGCTGCGCAGCGCATCCATCGTCAGTGTGCCGTACGCGCCTTCCGGATAGGACAGCGCGTTGACCTTTTCACCGGTGATCGGCTCGATGGCCTGCTGGCTCTGCTGGATATCAGCCTTGACAGCGGCTTCGTAGTCCTCATCGCTTTCGCCGGGCAGCTGCGCGAGTGTTTCCCGAACACGGTCGTTGCCGTCCTCGAACGGCGGCCACTGGTGCATGTCATAGGTGTGGCTCTGGATGGAAATCAGGCCGGAATCCACCATTTCCTGCATCTCAGCCGCGCCGAAGTGCGGTGTCATGGCGTGGTCGGTGTCCTTGTAGGTATTCTTGCCGATGGAAACACCGATGGCGAAAATGGTCGCCTTCATGTTGTATTCCCCCAGCACCGGGAACGCGTCCTCGTAGTTACTCAGATAGCCGTCGTCAAACGTGAGAACGATAGGTTTTTCGGGCAACGGCGTACCGTTGTACACATAATCGCGCAATTCCTCGAGCGAAATCGTGTTGCAGCCGGCATCGGAAAGTGCCTGAATCTGCTTGCGGAACGTCTCCGGCGAAATGGTAGCCGAGCCGCTCACCTCCTCGGTCAGCTGGTGCCACGTCAGCACCGGAACCTGAACGGCGGTGTCGTCGTCCGTGCGCGGTGCAGGACGCTGTGTGAAATAGTCATGCGGCGTGTCAGCCGTTACATAAGTGCCGAAATCCGACGGAATCGCGGTGATGGCAGGCGTAAAGTCGGGATACTCCTTCTCGGCAATGCGGGCTGCCATCATCTCGCCGATGTTGTTGCGGAAGTGCGTGCTGTCGTAGAAGAAGCGCGGCTCACTGCTGACAGACGAGGACGAAAAATTCCAGTAATCGGTCACTTTGGCAAGAGATTCGTAGAAATTCGTGATATCCTCGTCGTAAAAGTTCTTGTAATAGTCGGTGTACACCGGAGCGGTCAGCACAATGAGATTAACGCCGTTTTCCTCGCAAACCTTGCGGATTGCAGCCACCGACTGCATGCAGGCTTCGGTCTTGTACAGGTGCAGCGGCTCGTGGTTGGGATAATTGGTGAATACCGGATAGGCGTTCAGATAATCCGCGGTAGAGCCGATCGGCTCTACATCACGCACGCGCTTGTCATACGCGCCGGTCTGTTCGTCGAATACGTCGAACGACTGCGGCATGAGCGTGTCCTTTTTCTGATTCGCCAGCTTCTGATAGCCATACCGCGGGTCCGCGAGGAGAAACCGCGAGTAATACGACAGCGCGGACATATCCGGGTCGGTTTTGTAGTGCAGGCTGTGGGTCAGCTTGTTGGACTCATCATCGTAGGTCAGGCCATTGTCCAGATACACATTCAGCACCAGATTTTTGACTGTGTAGTTGTCGATCAGGTAGTTTGCGATCTTTTCGCAGTCCTTCATATCCGCACCGTACATGATGAGGTTGTAGAACTTCGCGTTCAGCATCTCGTTAAACGATTCGGTCGGCAGCGAGCTGGTGGACGAGCAGCCGAGGAAATACGAGTCGTACTCGTCATGGTGCTGCTCGAGATAGGAGATTTTCGCCGCACGCGGGTTGTTGGTTTCGTCATACGAAAACCACTGCATAAACCGGTCGCCGAACGCGCCGAACGGATCGGTGACGTAGTTGAATCCGGCCAGCAGTGCGGCCAGGATCAGCACGATAACGGGCAGAGAAAGCACCCATTTTTTTGCGTTCATGCTCGGCCTCCTTAAAATTGCTTGTAGATGAACTCGGACGAGATGTATCCGGCACGGAAAATGCCGAACAGCAGCAGGACCACGAGCGAAACGGTCAGCACGGTCAGCTGCATGAGCGCCGGGCGCTCGTTGAGCCACGCCTGCACATCCGTGCCGCGTTCCTCAAAGAACTCCACGCCGTGGACGATGAGAATGCCGACAAAAATGATGATAAAGTCGGAAATATCCAGTCCAAGCGTCGGCACAACCGACGTAAACTCACTGAAATGCGGGTGCAGCACGGTCGTTCCGAGCAGCGTGAATACAGTCTTGAGACGCGGTGCGCGGGTGAAATAACGGCCGATAAACACCAGTCCGAACGTGCGGACGGTCATAAAAATACGCCAGCCGGTCGATTTGTCGTTGATGTGCAGCTTTTCCTTCCACGAAAGGAAGCGGCGCTCCATCAGCAGGGAAGCGGTAATGAGGATACCGTTCCACAGGCCGAACGCAATGTAGCGGAAGTTGGCGCCGTGCCAGATGCCGATGATCAAATACACGATAAACGTAGCGGTCGAGGTGGCACATATTTTGCCCATCATGCCCTTGAAATGCTTGCGCGCCCACTTGCCGAGCTTGCCGAACGGCTTGGAAAACGCCAGAGGATAGAACACATAGTCGCGCATCCACGCACCGAGTGTGATGTGCCAGCGGCGCCAGTAGTCGGTGAGCGAGGTGGAAAACAGCGGTCGGCGGAAGTTGAGCGTCATATCGATGCCGAACATGCGCGCGACGCCGCGTGTGATGTCGATGCCACCGGAAAAATCGCAGTACAGCTGAATGCAGTAAAACAGAATACCGAGCGCAATGACAGCACCGCCGTAGGGACAGTTCTCCATGATGACGTTGTTTACCAGAACAGCCGCGCGGTCGGCGATGACGATTTTTTTGAAGTAACCCCAGAGCGCCAGCTGAATGCCGATCTGCAGGTCGTCCCAGCACAGCTTGCGCTCTGCGGTAAGCTGCGGCGCCAGCTGATCGAAACGGCTGATCGGTCCCTGCACCATCTGCGGAAAGAACGATACGAACAGACCGTAGCGCAGCGGATTGCGCTCGGGCGCATATTTGCCGCGGTACACGTCAATAACGTAGCTCATGGACTGGAAAATGAAAAACGACAGACCGAGCGGCACGACAAAATCCCATCGGGGAATGTGATTGCCGAGCGCGGACGGCAGCAGCTCGAGCGTGAAATTCCAGTATTTCATCGCGTAGAGCAAGCCAAAACAGCAGACCGCGCAAATTATCGCGATCTGCTTCTTTTTGTGCTGTATTTGGGCCTTTTGCGCCTTGTCGGCAGGCTTGATGGCGTTATAGCGTCCGAGAATAAGTCCGGTTACCCAGGTCATTCCGGACACCAGAACCACCCACGCAAACGCCTTGACCGAGCCGGCCATGTAAAATGCCGCACTCGCCAGCAGCAGGATGCACCACTGCGCCTTTTTCGGCACGATGTAGTAGAGCAGCACGCTCGCGATGGTGAGTACGATAAACGAAGCGGAAGTAAAAGCCATTAGTCCTGCGCGTTCTCGATCAGTTCAACAATGGCGTCAACCGAGTTGAAGTTCTCCGGCGTCAGGTCGTTGACACCCAGCTGAACGTCAAACTCCTCCATCAGCTCGGAAATAACGGCTACGATGTCGAGGGAATCGATGATGCCGTCGTCGATGATGGCGGTTTCGTTCTCAAAGTCGTTGCCGGGGCAGATCTCGTTCAGAATTTCGATAATTTTTTCTCTCATGGTCGATTTCTCCTTTAATTATATTGCAGCACGGCGGAAGTCCATCCGTCGGGCCGATAGCCGTGTTGTTCGTAAAAATGCTCGGCAGGAACATTGCCGGTCCGCGCCCATACCTGACTTTTTGCACCGTCCGTTGCCGCAAGATACGCAGTGAGCAGTTCGCCGGCAAGACCTTTTCCGCGGCAGTCTGCACGCACGGCAAGGTGCCGAATCTCGGTCGAGGCGCGGGAAACCGCAAAATGCAGCACACCGGAAACACCTTTTTCGTCCCGGGTGATAACGGTATGGCCGTCTTCGAGGTTTTCGTGCAGATCGTTCGCAGTCGGCAGACAGCCGGTGAGAGCGGAGAAGTGCTCGCTTAAAAAGCGGGAAATATCCTCGAAATCCTCCAGATTTGCAGGAACTGCGGTTGTTTCCACCGGAAATGCTTCCGGTTTGCGGGTGCGCCGCGTGCGGCGCAGCACCTCACGAAAGCCGAGAGCGCAGAACTGCGCGGCAGCATTGGCCATCGCGTCCGCGTCCTTGGCGCGGCAGGACAGCTCGGTCACAACCGGCCTGTCCGTCTCCGGCAGGGAAAGCACCGCGTTCGGATGCAGATAAAACGTCATCACAAGGTGGTCGCCGCGTTCTCGGAACAGCAGCAGTGCGCCGCCTGCCTCGTGGATGTACAGTCCGTTCGCGATTTCGCGCGTGTAGTCGTCACCGCGCAGAAAGTTATTGGTGAGGACACCGCGCTTGAGCTGTGCGTTCAGCAGATCGGAAATCTGTGCGAAATTCTCAATCTTCCGCATGGATAAATTGCTCCTTCAGCTTGACACGGTCGATCTTGCCGTTGGCGTTCATCGGCAGTGCGTCCAGCTTTTCGTAGATGTTGGGCAGCATATACTTGGGCACCAGCCTGCGCATGGCACGCGCGAGTGCCGCGGCATCCGGCTCGCCCTCGTAGATGCAGACAATGCGGTCGCGGTTGCGGTCGAACATGCAGGCTGCTGCGGCGATGCCGTCCACGCTGTGCAGCGCGGTTTCGATTTCGCCAAGCTCGATGCGGTAGCCCATGTGCTTGATCTGGCCGTCCTGCCGCGACAGGAAATACAGCAGACCGTCGTCCTTCTTGACGGCGATATCGCCCGTGCGGTACAGAATATCGTGGAAATACGGGTTTGTCGGGTTCTGGATGAAGCATTCGGTTGTCTTTTCCCAGTTGCCGAAGTAGCCGCTGGCCAGTCCGCTGCCGCGCACGCAGATCTCACCGGCCTCGCCGTCCGGAACGAGTTTGCCGTCCTTGTCGAGCAGTATAATCTGCATATTGCGGCAGGCTTTGCCGATCGGAATGGCTTCATCGTCGCGGTAGTCGCGAGTGAGATGGAATGCGGCACAGTCCACGGTGGTCTCGGTCGGTCCGTACATATTGACAACCTCAAGACCTGGAATCGCGGCCTTCCACGCGTTCACATAGCGCGCCTGCAGCGCCTCACCGCCGAGAGCGGCTTTGCGCAGCGTGGGCGGCGCGCACTTGCTCAGTGCACCCGAGCTTGCCACAAAGTGGAACGCACTGGTCGCCCAGTTGATGGCGGTCACGCCGACACGCTCCATCTCCTTGAGCAGCAGCATCGGGAAGGTAAACAGCTTTTTCGAGAAAATATGGCAGGTTGCACCGAGCGAAAGGGTCTGGTACAGGTCCTTGCACGAAAGATCAAAGTAAAACGGCGCCTGATTGCCGAAAATATCATGCTCGGTGTAGCCGCAGAACTCGCTCATCCAGTCGGTGAAGTCGATGACCGCACGGTGCGGAATGACGATTCCCTTCGGCGCACCGGTCGAACCCGAGGTGAACAGCAGGTAAACCGGGTCGATATCCAGTACGCTCTCACGGATGGACTGCAGCAGGTTTGCGTCAGCCGGTGCTGCAAAGCCCTCGTCCATCGAGATGAGCGGGGCACAGTCGGCAAGCGGCTCGGCCTGCTTGCGGTTGCCCTCGGCGTAGACGATGGCAACAGGATGGACCTGCTCGAAAATACGGCGGATACGCGCTTCCGGCATGTGGTCGTCGATCGGAACGTAGCAGCCGCCCGCATACAGCACGCCCTGCATTGCGGCAACGCTTTCGGCCGTGCGGCCGATCAAAACCGCGACCGGCTTGTGCAGCGTATCGACGGCTCCGGCAAGGTGCGTGCCCAGACCCTGTGCGGCCTTCAGCAGCTCGCCGAAGGTGAACACGCGGTTCTCATCGCAGAACGCAGGCTTGTCCGCGTGCATTCGGGCAGAGGATTCCAAATATTCGAGTACATTTTTTCTCATAGACATACTTCCTCATTATGATAGTCTATTTTATCATAGAGGGCGGAAAAAGTAAACGAAAAACGGCGGTCACGCCGGAGAATCCATCCAGTGTGCGGTTTCATCCATAATATCGTGCAGAATAAAAATATCGTGCAAGGTATCGCCGGTTTCCATTGAGTGGTTGGCGTTTTCGGTCAGATAGAGCGGAATGCCGATCTTCCGGCAGCCGTTCGTGATTATCTCGGTGTCCGCCCACGGATCGGCGGTGCCGTGAAAGGCGATGCCGGTCGGGTCGAGATAGGGCAGCGCCTGTTCAATCGGCGTGTAGTATACCTGCCGCGGATGAATGTTGTGCTGAACAGCATACCGTGCGGCAATCGCAGTGCCGATGCTCTTCGAGAGGAAGAAAACACGGTCGTAAGCGGTCCAGTCGATGGTAGCAAGCTGTTCCTCTGCGGCAGAAAGCGCGGTCTGCACAGCCTGTTCGATTTTTTCGGCGTGACCTCTCAAACCGGTCGGCAGAGCGGGATACTGCACCGCGAGCAGGTCGCAGCCGCGTGCGCGTGCAAGTTTGGCGCTGTAATACAGCAGCGGTTTGTCGATATGGTAGCCGATGCCGGGGAACAGCACGGCAAGCTGGTTGCTCATAGGTAAGGCTCCTTTTTGGGAAATACGGGGTTACTCCGCCAGCTCCCGCACGGCGGCAATCGCGGTATCGACCTCGTTTTCCGTGTTGAAATATGAAAAGCTGAAGCGCACCGCGCCCTGCTGCACGGTGCCGAGCGCCTCGTGCATGCGCGGCGCACAGTGTGCACCGGCGCGTGTGGCGATGTCATAATCGGCAAACAGCGCGTCCGCAACCTCGGCGGAGTCATAGTCGCGGATGTTAAGCGCCACGACAGCCGCACGTTCCGACCGGGAGAAATCGCCGTAGACGGTCACGCTGTCAAGGTCCTGCACACCGTCGTAAAACCGCCGCATGAGTGCGCGTTCGTGTGCTCCGATGGCCTGCACGGTCTGTTTTTCGATAAATTTCAGCGCGGCATGCAGTCCGGCGATGCCGTGCGTATTGAGCGTGCCCGCCTCGAGCCGTGCAGGATACGCCTGCGGCTGTTCGCGGTCGTAGGAGTGAATGCCGGTGCCGCCGCGGAGCAGCGGCCGAAGCTCTACACCCGGCCGGATGCACAGACCGCCGGTTCCCTGCGGACCCATCAGGCCCTTGTGGCCGGTGAAGCAGAGCACGTCAATGTTCATGCGCTGCATGTCGATCGGTACCGCACCTGCCGTCTGTGATGCGTCTGCGACCAGAAGCGCACCGTGTGCGTGCGCCATTGCACCGATTTTGGCGATATCGAGCAGGTTTCCGGTCAAATTGGATGCATGCGTGCAGACAACGGCCTTGGTTTCCGGCCGAAAGAGCGTTTCCATATCCTCATAGCGGATATTGCCCTGACGGTCTGCCGGTACAAAATCCACCGATACGCCGCGCGTCTGCAGATCATACAGCGGACGGAGCACGGAATTATGCTCCAGATCGGTCGAAATGACGTGATCGCCGGACGAAAACAGACCGTAGATTGCAATATTCAGCGCCTCGGTGGAGTTTGCGGTGAACACAACATGGTCCGCACGCGGACAGCCGAACAGCTTCGCCAGCCGACTCCGCGTCTCGAACACCATGCGCGACGCGGAAAGCGACACACCATGTGCGCCGCGCGATGCATTTCCTGCGGTAAGGATGGCGTTTTTGACCGCCTCCGCGACTTCAGGCGGCTTGTGCAGCGTGGTCGCTGCGTTATCCAGATAAATCATGATTTCCTCCGTCAGTCGAACAGTTCGACGAGAGCATGTGTCTCGAATCCGATGCCGGTTTCACGCAGAGCGTCGAGGAGCACCTGTTCCTCGCTTGTTGCGGCCTTCCATGCCAGTCCGCAGCCTGCGCTCACCTGAGAGGGAATCGGGATCATGCGTCCGGGCAGACCGCGCTGCGTGAACATGGCTTCTGCCGCGAGCGCCTGCTCGGTGGACGCAAACGCGATGACCGCAAACGGCCGTTTGCGCCGCATCACGGGCGCAGAATGAGGTCGGCCTGCATCTGCTTCTCGGTGATGACGTACATGTTGGTCACGTCACCGACTGCCAGCTTGTCGGTCAGGCCGTAGTGGTTGAGACAGGTACCGCAGGTCAGAATCTCCACACCGAGCGATGCCAGGTTTTTCAGATCCTCGAGCGATGCCGAGTCTTCGCAGGTCAGGCGTGCGCCGCCGTTGTAGAACAGAATTGTGCTCGGCAGGTGCTCCTGCTGGGTGAGCGCAAAAATAAAGCCTTTCATCAGAATACGGCCCAGTTCCTCATCGCCCTCGCCCATATGGTCGGCGGAAATGACAACGACCGTCTTTTTCTGCACCGCCGGTACCGTGCAGGCAATCTGCTCATCGGCTTCTGTCTTGCCGATGGAATTTTCAGTCGTGATTGTCACGCAGAACTCCTTGTCCGAGCGCTTTTCGGTCGTGATCGAGCAGCCCTTGCTCTCCGCAAGGCGGGTCAGATTCTGCACTGCAATTTCGTTATCTACCAGCGTCTGCACCGTGCCCGCACCGTTTAAATCCTGCAGCGCGTGCAGCGTTTTGATGACCGGAATCGGACATGCGTCACCGATCGCATTCACTTGTACCATGATAAAGTTCCTCCTTTTGGGGATGTTCTGTGGATAGTATAGCACAATAGAGCACGGAAGACCATAATTTATCCACAGGCTCGCGGAATACTGGGTGGAGAGGATGGTTTTTCTTGACGGTGTTCTCTTAAAAAGGGTAAAATTACAGTATGATGATCAATAACCCATTTACGGACAAAAGTCCGGCAGAAATTCAGTCCTGCTTTGCGGACAGGAATACCGAAAAGGACCTGGCAGACGCATATGCAGTTAGCAGCAATATGTTCTGGTGGACTGCAGATAATATAGACGATTATGATGAGGACACCCCGGAATACCGGACTGCCTGTGCGGTTACGGATGACTGGGCTGCGCTAATGGATGTGTATCAAAGCAGAATTTTTGCTATACTGATAAAAGAGGGAATCCGCATCCCTGAAACCGCCCAAATCCATGTGCTGCGGCCATTTATGGAGCAGAACGGCTATATCTGCCATTCCGGCTGGTGGTATCCGGAAAACGAGTAACGCAGAAAGGGGGCATAACCATGCAATCCCGCACCTATCTTGCCATCGACCTGAAATCCTTTTATGCCTCCGTGGAGTGCCGGGAGCGTGCCCTCGATCCGCTCGACACGCACCTTGTTGTCGCGGACGAGACCCGCACGGACAAGACCATCTGTCTGGCAGTCACGCCGTCGCTGAAAAGCTACGGCATTTCCGGCCGCGGACGGCTGTTTGAGGTACGTCAGCGCGTTAAGCAGGTCAATGCCGAGCGGCAGCGCCGTGCGCCCGGGCATACATTCACCGGCGCGTCTTACTCTGCTGCGGAACTGCGGGAAAACCCGTCTCTTGCGATGGATTTCATCATCGCACCGCCGCATATGGCGCATTATATGGCGTACAGCAGCCGGATTTATGCCATTTACATGAAATATGTCGCGCCGGAGGACATGGTTGTGTACTCCATTGACGAGGTGTTCATGGACGTGACCGGCTACCTTGAGACCTACGGCCTGACCGCGCGTGAGCTGGCGCGGAAAATCATTCTCGATGTGCTGAACACCACCGGCATCACGGCCACGGCGGGCATCGGCACCAACCTGTTTCTGTGCAAGGTGGCGATGGATATTGTCGCCAAGCACGTTCCCGCCGACCGCGACGGCGTGCGTATCGCCGAACTGGACGAGCGCAGATTCCGGCACGAGCTGTGGTCATATCAGCCGCTCACCGATTTCTGGCGCGTGGGACGAGGCACCGCGAAAAAACTCGAGCAGTACGGCATGTGCACCATGGGCGATATCGCGCTGTGCTCGGAGAAAAACGAGGATCTGCTGTATAAGCTGTTCGGTAAAAATGCGGAGCTGCTCATCGACCATGCGTGGGGATGGGAGCCGTGCACGGTCGCAGATATCAAAGCCTACAAGCCGAGCACCAACAGCATCAGCACCGGGCAGGTGCTCGCGTGTCCGTATACAGCGGACAAGGCACGTCTGGTTGTCCGCGAAATGGCGGATCAGCTGGTACTTGATCTGGTGAGCAAGGGCCTGATCACCGACCGGCTTGTGCTGACCGTCGGGTACGATATTGATAACCTGAACGATCCGGCACGGCGGATTAACTACCACGGCAGGACCGAGACCGATCGCTACGGGCGCACGCTGCCCAAATCTGCACACGGTACGCAGAGCCTCGGAGAACTGACCTCGTCTACACAAAAGCTCATGGACGCAGCGACCGTGCTGTTCGACCGCATTATTGACCCGAATCTGCTCATCCGGCGCATGTATCTGGTGGCAAATCACGTCATTCCGGAATCTGACGCGCCCCAGCCGGCTCGGTGTGAGCAGCTTGACCTGTTCACCGACTACGCCGCTGAGCAGGAACGCAGGAGGGCAGAGCAGGCTGCACTCGAGCGGGAGCGAAAGCTGCAGCAGGCGGCGCTCGCCATCAAGAGCAAATACGGCAAAAACGCGCTGCTCAAGGGCATGAACCTCGAGAAAGGCGCGACTGCCATCGAGCGAAACGGAAAAATCGGCGGGCATAACGCATAATCGGAAAAACATGCTAAGGCAACACCGTACAATTAAAGCTGCGGCTCCTTGTGCAGGCTCCGGTCGCACTGCCGCGGCGCTTTGCGGAAATTTTATGTCCTGACTTTGTTGCGATTTCACGGTAATACATCAAGTATTACCGCAAAATCGCGCCTTGTCAGCACGCAAAATTTGCTCGCAAATCGCTCTTGTTCAATTATGCGGTATTGCCCTAAGGCAATGTAAATATATTGCCTGATTCTGCCTCTCCACGGACGTTCTGTGTCGAAAATTCGACATTTCAGGCAGTCATCCTTGTATATGGCAATCAAAGGAAATATAATATATTCATAATAATATGGGAAATATATCTTTTCTGGAAGGATTGCGAAGCCGCAAGGCAGCTGCATACGGAGAAGGCAAATGAAAATTATCTGCGAAAAAGGCTATCACGCCGGAAATGTCCTGCGTCTGGTAGCGGAATATTTGGAAAAACGATATCCGGATGATATGATTCTGGATGAAAATATGGAAATCACGCTTTCACTCAAGAACGGTGAGAACGGTCAGCTCATCGTGCTCGGTGAAGAGGAACTGCAGCTGTCGTACCACACAGCCGACCATTCCGAGGACTACTATAATCATGATGTGCTGACCCATTTGTACACGCGCTGCAAGTACGAGCACGACCTCAAGGTCTTTCAGTTGGCGAATTATGCGCGGCTGACTTGCATTTATATGGATGCCGTCGGCCTGCATGAGATCAACAACCATTTGGGACATGAGGCCGGCGACCACATGCTGTGCTCGATTGCGGACGGGATTCGAAAGTATTTCCCGGATGACTGCGCGTATCGTATCGGCGGTGACGAGTTTGTCCTGCTGTGTCCGGCGCGTCAGCCGGAGGAGCTTGCAGAAAGCCTTGCGGCGTTCTGCGACACAATCCGTGAGATGGGGTATGAGGTCTCGGTCGGCGTGTCTGAGAGCACGGACAGACAGACGCTGAACGAGACGGTCAATCAGGCTGAAACGGCCATGCGGCATGACAAGATGGAGTTTTACCGCAATAACGGAGGTATCCGTCAAATGCGTATCATCGACGACAAGCTGGAACAGCTGCTCATCAAAAAGCAGGATGTCACCCGTTTTCTGCAGGCGATCGCACCGCTTTACAGGGGAGTGTACATGGTCAATACCAAGCAGGATACCTGTCGGTATATCTATGTTCCGTCATATTTTAAGACCATGCTGGAGAATAATCATCATGCGTTTATGTCTTCCGTGCGTGAGTACTGCCGCGAACTGGTCCACCCGGAGTATCATGACGAATTTGCAAAGCTGCTGGATTACAGCTATATAGAGGAGCAGATTGCGGCGCATGGTTCGCTGAAGATGACCTATCAGATACGGGACGGCAGCCGGGTACATCTCAAAATCACCATGGCCGACCGGAGTTCCGCAGACGCACATGAGCTGCTGTGGATTTTTCTGGACGAAACGCAGTAGAAGAAAGCAGGTGAAGCATGTCCGTAATAGACAATCGAAAATACGCCGGGATTATGAATCTGCCGCATCATGTCTCCCCAACCCGTCCGCAGATGCCCATAAGCGACCGTGCGGCGCAGTTTTCACCGTTTGCGGCGCTGACCGGATATGCCGGTGTTATCCGTGAGACAGCGCGGCTGACCGACCGTAAAATCGAGCTGGATGAGACCATGCTGACCGCGCTCAACGAGCGGTATCAGCTGCTGCTTTCCGTGCTTGATGCAGAACCCGAGGTGGAGATCACCTATTTTGTGCCGGATGAACGCAAATCCGGCGGTGCATACCGCACAGTTTCCGGTGTGGTCAAAAAGGCGGATGAATTCGCGCGGCGGCTGACCCTGACAGACGGCACGGTGATTCCGATGGAGGATGTGCTGATGCTGGACGGGGCAATATTTGGACAGAATGAATAAGAAAATCCACGCTCTTTACAAAGAAGAGTGTGGATTTTTGTATAGTTAGCGCAAGAAATCGAGTTCTTCCTGCAGATACCGGAAGAACAGGCCTGCGTGGTATCCATCTGCTACCGCATGTGCGATGGTGATATTGACCGGCATATTGACCTTGCCGCCGCATTTTTCATACCTGCCCATGACAACGATGGGGAAGTATGCAGGCTGTCCGTCCGCGACGCGGCTGCCGCAGCCGGTAAACGCCGTCCACGGCGTACAGGATACGCAGTAGAAATTCGCAGGCTGGTTCGGCTTGGTCTTGATACCCTTGACATCCTTGTAGGTCTGCATATCTGCGGTAATGGCGTTGTAAAACGTGGGGAAATCCTCGGAAAAGTCCGTCCAGCAGTCGGAAAACGTGCAGTCATCCGGATGAAAGAATGTGAAATTCGGCACGATTTTATCCCAGACACAGAGTTCGCCGTCCGCGTTTTTGAACATGCGGAAGTTCTCGATGCGGTTGAGCGCCTTGGTGACGCAGTAAATCGCCGCTGCGTAGAATTTACAGCCGTGTGCATGACAGAAACGGAGCAGGTTTTGCACATCCACCGGCGCCGTCATGTTGAATTCGACCTTGAGAGCCTCGGTATAATAGCGGTAGTGCTCACGGCGAGGCCAGCTTTCCATATCGACTTTTTTGAAGGCTTGCATAGCGTTCCATCCTTTCCGAACCCTGATGGTTACTCTGATTATAGCACAGCACCGCGCCGAGCGGGAACGGAAATTGCATTTTAAACGCAGAAATGCTACAATCATGAGAGAACAGGAGGCGCAATATGGATTACAAACGATTTGACGATACGATTCTCGTCCGTATGGATCGCGGCGAGGAGATTTTAGAGCAGGTGAAGACGGTGGCTCTCAAGGAGCACGTTGCGCTCGCAAGCGTGCAGGCGCTCGGTGCGATCAATGATTTCACAGTCGGCGTGTACAATGTTGCGGAAAAGAAGTATTACGCGAACGATTTCAAGGGCAGCTTTGAGATTGTGTCGCTGACCGGCACGATCGACACGATGAACGACGGATTTTACTGCCATCTGCACCTGAGCGCGGGCAATGAGCGGGGACAGGTGTTCGGCGGACACCTCAACCGCGCGGTCGTCAGCGCAACCTGCGAGATGGTAATCCGGATGATCGACGGCAAGATCGACCGTAAATATGACGATGTGACCGGACTCAATCTGTTCCATTTTGCATAAGCTGTCGCGAAACTACAGTTTCGCCGACAAGCAGGAACGGACCGTGGGCCGTTCCAAAATCGTACGAAAGTTCCTCCCGATGGTCGAAACTTTCTCCCTCCAGAAGTCAAAAATCCGAGGCGCATGTCCCCGGATTTTTTGCATTTGCAAAGCAAATGCTATTTGATGCGCGCTAACGCGCGAAATATTTGAGAATATTGATGATATGACTTTTCGATAGCTTTTTTGCTGTCAAATCTGCTGCTCTGCGGCGAACTGCGCCGCGCCTGCGGCAGCTTCCTCGCGGCCGTCGGACAGCGTGAGCGGACAGCCGAAGGCAGACTCAAAGCGCTGCTGCAGATACCGGTTCTGCCGCAGACCGTTGCCCGAGCCGATCAGCCTTTTCGGCGTGCCGCCGGCCTGCCGATACGCGGTGTACATTCGATGCAGCTCGTCGGCCATGCCGTCCATCACGCCGTAAATCAGGTGTAAAGGCGTGAAATTGTGCGTTGTAAGGCCGGAAATACTGCCGGTCAGGCTGCTGTCCGCGCGCGTGCCTTCAAACAGGGTGCAGACGGCAGGCACATCATCCGGACGCGGATTTTCATCCAGCAGACGCGTCATTGCGTCATAGCAGCTGTTCGTTTCTGTGCCGAGCATGGACGCGGTGGAGCGGAAAAACTGCTCAAGCAGTGCGTAAGCGCGTCCGCCACACAGCGAAGCACCGGCCAGAAGATAGCCGCCGCCCGGCATGGGACGGGTCTCTAAGCCGTCTGCCTGCAGATAGTGCGGCGTGAACACGGAAAACTGACTGCCGGTGCCGACATTCACAAGCATTTCGGCGGTTTTGTCGCGCACCGAGCGCAGAAAGCTGGCTTGATTGTCACCGATGGCGGCACAGACAGCCGCATTCCGGAAGTGCCCGATTACCGGCTCGGCGGCAAGCTGCGGGACAAAGTTCGGGTCGATACCGGCTTTTTGCAGAGCGTTTTGGTCGAAAGCACAGTGTTCCGCGTCGAAGAAGCCGATGCTTGCGGCATTGCTGTCATCCATGCGCGGCGCAGCCAATCCGCACAGCCGCATGGCAAGGTAGTCACCGATGGTGCAGCAGGTGACGGCGGCGGGCGGCACAAGTCCGGCGGCAAGGTTGTACGCGTGCGTTGCCAGACCGAAACCGACTGCGGCAAGGCATCCGGTCTCGCGCGTGAGATACTGCACCCAGCTTTCGGTTTTGCTGTGCGGCAGGCTGCCGCGTGCGTCCTGCCAGGTGTACAGCGGACTGACGGCATTGCCGTCCGCGTCCACATACAGAATGCCGTGCATTTGCCCGGTCACGCCGATGGAATGAATATCCGGATAGCGTTCAAACAGCGTTTCGATAACAGAAAGTGCGATTTGCGTGATCTTTTCCACGTCCTGCTCGCGTGCGCACGCCAGCGCAGACGGAATAAAGGCACCGTTTGCCCGCGTTTCGCTGGCGAGAAACTGCCCGTCCTCGAGCACAGCCGCGCTGATTGTTGTGGTGCCGATGTCAATGCCTAATGTTTTCATGCTGGGTCCCTCGGTTCATGGTTTTGTCAGCAGTATAGCACAGCGGAGTGTGCATGAAAAGAAATTGCGCACAAATTTGTCCACAAGTTTGTGGATAATTTACCGACTTGAAAAACGAGTTGCACATGCTATAATAAAGTCGCAAAACAGAGAAAAGGGGAGCGAACAACATGGACCGAAATTTTCTCAAGCAGAGCATTCGGCGTGAGCTGGACTATTACAAGGATGGTCTGTTCAACGAGGATGAGGATGAATACTGGGAGCGTGCATGGGCGGCGCCGGACGATGACGACAGCATGGCGGAAAACGGCTTTCTCAATGTAGCGATGGCGCATCTGCAGGGCGATGAATGCGACGAAATTGTGCTGCTCGGCACGGAATACGGCTATCATGAGCCGGATTACGACAGCTATATCGACATCGGACACGCCTTTGTCAACGATATGGGTACCGGTTTTCTGCAGACCGAGGGCACCGAGGATGACTGGGAACAGCTGGTTGACGATATTGCGGAAATTCTGGATGAAAAGGCAGAGTAGCTTTCCACCAAGTTATCCACATTGCTGTGGATAAAATAAAAACGCTCGAGTAATCTGATATGCTCCCCCTATAGAAGACTTTTCTAATTCTTTGTCTTCTACAGGGGGAGCATATTAATCTTGAGCGTTTTTATCGTCACGGCGGAGAAAAGGCGCAGCTGGAGGCCGCGCCTTAAACCTTAATATTATTGCAGGGGTGTTATTTTACAGCACCTGCGACATCAAAATCGCGCAGATCATAATCGGAATATTAAACGCGATAAACGTTGGGATACAGGTATCGCGGATATGGTCATGCTGACCGTCGGCGTTGAGACCGGAGGTTGGGCCGAGCGTAGTATCGGACGCGGGCGAGCCTGCATCACCGAGGGCAGCGGCGGCTGAGATGAGCAGAATAGCAGCCGGAGTGGAGAACCCAAGCGAGCTGCACATCGGCACGAACAGCACAGCCAGCACAGGCACAGTGCCGAACGAGGTGCCGATACCCATCGTCACCAGCAGACCGATGAGCGTAATGACAACCGCAGCGACAGCCTTGCTGCCGCCTACGGCGGAAATACCGGCGTTTACGAGCGCGTCAATGCCGCCGGTGGCCTTGATGACCGAGGCGTAGCCGCCTGCCACCAGCATAATAATGGCAATCTGACCCATCAGACGGATACCGCCCTCGATCTGCTCGTCAATGTCACTCCATTTGATAGCGCGGAACACGATGATGATGATCAGGCCGCACAGCGCGGAAAGCGCCAGATCCTGACTGATAACCTGCACGACTGCGACAACAATCGCGGCGGCAAGCATGACATAATGGCGGTACTCGAGCTTTTCTGAAATTACCTCGGCAGCGGAGGTGTCTGCTTCAATGTCGTGGTAGTCCCGCGGCTTGCGGTACAGGACAAATACGGCGATGAACAGACCGATCAGCATGGCAACGCCAATACTCCAGTTGGCGGCGGTAACGTCCTTGACCGTTACAGAAAGACCGTTTTCACTCAGATTATCCGCGATAACGCGCTGGAAAATCAATCCGAAACCAAACGGAATGGTGATATACGGCGCTTTATGGCCGAACGCTAGCGCACACGCAACGGCACGCCGGTCAAGCCGCATACGGTTCATCATGCCGAGCAGCGGCGGCACGAGAATCGGGATATACGCGATATGCACCGGAATGAGGTTCTGCGACAGGCAGGCAACGAGCGTCAGCACACCGATGAGCGCCAGCTTGTGTCCGCCGAGCAGGCGTGACAGCTTTTTCGACAGAATATCGGCCAGACCGGTCGTGGCGATGCAGGTGGCAAACGTGCCGAGCAGGATGTACGCAAGCGCAGTCGTAGCGTTGCTAGCAAAGCCGCCGGTCAGCAGCTGCATAACGGTCTGCGTGCCCTCGGGCGCGTTCAGCAGCGGGATACCGCCGGCCACGCCGCCGATGATGCACGCGATGAGCATGGACAGCAGCACATTCAAACCGGTCAGGCAAAGAACACAGAGCACCAGTACGGATATCGTGACCGGGTTTGTGAGCAGGCTGAAAAGAATAGACATGGATGGTTCTCCTTAGAAACAAAAACCGCATGCAGCGGGACTTGCACACGGTAAAGTATTGAAGTTTTTCTTATTGTAGCAGAAAAAAGCCAAATCGTCAAGAAATGTTTCTTATCGAAAGAAGTTATTGGAAAAGCAAACGGCACCTGCGGGGAACAGGTGCCGAAAGATACTATATAGGCAACACCGCACAATTAAAGCGGCGGTGCTTTGCGGAAATTTTGTGTCCTGACTTTGTTGCAGTTTCACGGTAATACATCAAGTATTACCGCAAAACTGTGCCTCGTCAGTACGCAAAATTTACTCGCAAATCACTCTTGTTCAATTATGCGGTATTGCCTATAAATAGGTAAAACGGAAATTACTGGCGGCGCTTAAAATCAAGATAGCCCTGCAGGATAAGCGTTGCTGCAACGGCATCGACGCTCTGGCGGTGCTTTTTTTCCTTTTTGCCGCTGCGGTGCAGGATTTCGTGTGCGGCGACCGTCGTGCGGCGCTCATCCCACAGCACAACGTGCAGTCCGGTGCGCTCCTCCAGCTCCTTCGCCAGAGTCTCGCACTTTTCGGCGCGAGGGCCAACCGTGCCGTCCATATTCTTCGGGTGGCCGAGGACGATCTCCTCGATCTTGTTTTCCTGAATGAAGGCCACCAGCTTGTCCACCAGCTTGGCGTAATTCCACTCATGGATGACGCTCGGCGAACCGGCAAGAAAGCCGGAAGGATCGGAGATCGAAAGGCCGGTGCGGGCGTCTCCGTAATCAATGCCCAAAATACGCATAGTCATACTCCTGTTTCTTGGGCAGTTTTTCAAATCGGTGTTTTCTGCCCGTGTGATTACCCTGAGTATACCATAAAAAACGAAAATAATCAGCACTTTTTCAGAAAAAATGCTTGACCGTAAATCTCTCACATGCTATACTAAAAACACCTATGCAGGTTCTTTTTTTGCGCCTATTTTTCGTGTGTCTGAAAAGTTGACGTCGGAACGCTGACAGAGGGAGGCAATTAGCTTCAAGCCGTGTCACAGGGATACGGAAACGAAGCGAGATATTAAAAGGAGGTGCCGTTATCTATGCGCGTAAAGATCACGCTGGCCTGCACCGAGTGCAAGCAGAGAAACTATGACACAATGAAGAACAAGAAGAATGATCCGGATCGTCTGGAAATGAACAAGTACTGCCGTTTCTGCCGGAAGCACACGCTTCACCGCGAAACGAAGTAAGGGAAAGGAAGTAGCTTAATGGCTGAAGAAACCAAAGCGAAAAAGCCCGGTCTCTTTGCTCGTATCGGCAAGTGGTTCCGCGAATTGAAGAGCGAATGCCGTAAGATCGTCTGGCCCACCCGTGAGCAGACGACGAATAATACGCTGGTCGTTATCGCCTGCGTAGTCATCATCGGCATTTTCATCTGGGTGCTTGACATCGTATTCGGTCTTGGTGTCCAGACGCTGCTTAAACATTTCGCCGCCTAACTTAAAAGGAGGCAACAATGTCAGACGCTGCAAAATGGTACGTTGTTCATACGTACTCCGGCTACGAAAACAAGGTAGCCTCTTCGATCGAAAAAGCGGTCGAAAACCGCAAGCTGCATGACCTGATCCAAGCCGTCAACATCCCGACCGAGAAGGTCGTTGAGGTAAAGGACGGCAAAAGCCGCGAGGTAGAGCGCAAGCTGTACCCGGGCTACGTGCTCGTTAAGATGATCATGACCGATGAAACCTGGTATCTGGTCCGCAATACGCGCGGCTGCACCGGTTTTCTGGGTCAGGACAAGTCCGGCGGCTCTAAGCCGATTCCGCTGACTGAGGAAGAGATCATCGCAATGGGCGTGGAAAAGCGCGAGATCGAGGTAAATTACGCCGCAGGCGACAGTGTTCGCGTTATCGACGGCGCGCTGGCAGGCTTTATCGGCGTTGTATCGTCGGTTGAGCCGGATAAGAACAAGGTAAACGTAACCGTTTCCATGTTCGGCCGCGAAACCCCTGTCGAGCTTGAGCTCGATCAGGTTGAAACTCTCGACGAGTGACAATGAGCGGAAGATAGATTTCCGCATTTACGGCAAGTGGGAGAGTTCCGTGCCAATTAGGAACTCGCCAGCCACCACATTTTTTGAAGGAGGAACCTTTCAACATGGCACAGAAAGTAGTAGGTTATATCAAGCTCCAGATTCCCGCAGGCAAGGCAACCCCGGCTCCCCCGGTAGGTCCGGCTCTCGGCCAGCACGGTGTAAACATCATGGCTTTCACCAAGGAATTCAACGAGCGCACCAAGAACGATGCCGGCATGATCATTCCGGTTATCATTACGGTTTATGCTGACCGTTCGTTCAGCTTCGTTACCAAGACGCCTCCGGCGCCGGTTCTGATCAAGAAGGCTTGCGGCATCGAGTCCGGTTCTGCTGTACCGAACAAGACCAAGGTTGCAAAGCTGTCCAAGGCTGACTGCCAGAAGATCGCAGAGACCAAGATGCCCGACCTGAACGCCGCTTCTCTCGAGGCTGCTATGAGCATGATCGCGGGCACCGCCCGTTCGATGGGTATCACCGTCGAGGAGTAATCTCCGGTTTTTATTTGTTGTACGAAGCTGCGGCTATCTGCCGCATACAGTGGGAGGGTTATTCAAGTTCCCGCTTAACCACTTAAGGAGGATTTATTGTGCATAAAGGTAAAAAGTATGTAGACAGCGCAAAGACGATCGACCGCACCAAGCAGTACGATCCGGCTGAAGCGCTTTCCACCGTTGTTTCCACCGCGAAGGCTAAGTTCGATGAGACCATCGAGCTGCACGTAAAGCTGGGCGTTGACTCCCGTCACGCTGACCAGCAGGTTCGCGGCGCTATCGTTCTGCCCCACGGCACCGGCAAGCAGGTTCGCGTTGCTGTATTCGCTAAGGGCGCAAAGGCTGACGAGGCTCTGGCTGCAGGCGCAGACATCGTTGGTGCAGAGGACCTGATGGAGCGCATCCAGAAGGAGAACTTCTTTGAGTTCGACGTAGTTATCGCTACCCCGGACATGATGGGCGTTGTAGGCCGTCTGGGCCGCGTGCTTGGTCCTAAGGGCCTGATGCCGAACCCGAAGGCTGGTACCGTATCTATGGACGTTACCAAGGCTGTTCAGGAGTCCAAGGCTGGTAAGATCGAGTACCGTCTCGACAAGACCAACATCATCCACTGCCCGATCGGCAAGGCTTCCTTCGGCGCTGAGAAGCTGCAGGACAACTTCGACGCTCTGATGGGTGCTATCATCAAGGCTAAGCCGGCTGCTGCAAAGGGTCAGTACGTTCGTTCCTGCGTTATTGCTTCTACCATGGGCCCCGGCATCAAGGTAAGCACCGCAAAGATGATCGGCTAATTCAATAGCATTTTACTCGGCGGTTTTCCGCTGAGAGTCAGAAAGACAGACCGATGATTTCGATTGTTGGTCTGTCTTTTTGTAAAATAGCGTGGATTTTCACTGCACCAGACAGCGTGTGCCGAACAATACGAAAACTCTCTCGATTTCAGAAAAATAGCAGGAAAGGCAGGTTAATTATGCCCGGTTTAGTCTTAGAAGGCGGAACCTTCCGTCCGGTATTCTCCTGCGGCGTGATGGACGCGCTGCTCGATAATGACATCATGTTCGATTACGTCATCGGCGTTTCCGCCGGCATCACCTATGCGGCGTCGTATCTCTCGCGGCAGCGCGAGCGCAACATTAACATACTGCGGCAGTATCGTGGCGACAAGCGCTATTTCGGCGCGCGCAACCTGCTGCACGACCACTCCATTTTCGGTACGGATTTCGTGTTCGATACTATCCCGAACCAGCTTGTGCCGTTTGACTGGGACGAATTTCACAAATATCAGGGTAAATATTTGGTGGGTGTTACCAATGCAAAGACCGGTAAGGCCGAATACCTCGACGGCATGCGCATGGATCGTCCGTGCACGATGCTGCGAGCGACCTGCGCCATCCCGATCTACTTTCCGCCAGTGCAGATGGACGGCGAGACCTATTACGACGGCGGTCTGGCCGACCCAATCCCGATTTTGCGCAGCCTGCACGACGGCAACGAGCGCAATCTGATCGTGCTCACGCAGCCGGAAAGCTACCGCAAAACGCTTGGACGCGGCGTGCAGTTCACCGCAAAGTGGCTGAAACGTAAATATCCGGCAATGCCCAAGGTGCTGCTTGAGCGTGCCAAGCACTACAACGAGACAGTTTGCTTCTGTCACCGCCTTGCGGAGAACAAACCGCAGGACACCGTACTCCTTCAGCCGGAAAAATCGCTGAACAGCTTTGAAAAAGACGTGAAAAAGCTGGAATGGGGCTATGAAATGGGGTATAATATGACGTGTGCCCGGATGGAGCAGATCAAAAATCTGTTCCGCTGACGGGTTTTGGTAAAAGAGAAATATTTTAGGGGGAATGAAAAAACGATGCAAAGCAACAGAATCATTCAGGTAGAGGAAAAGGTGCCGCCGCGCCTGCTCGTGCCGCTGTCCATCCAGCATATGTTTGCGATGTTCGGTGCGTCCGTGCTCGTGCCGTTCATCTTCAAGATGAACCCGGCGATCGTGCTGTTCATGAACGGTATCGGCACGCTGCTGTTCATCCTTATCACCAAGGGCAAGGCGCCCGCGTATCTCGGCTCGTCGTTCGCATTTATCGCACCGGCGACCATCGTTATCAACAACTGGGGTTATCAGTATGCACTCGGCGGCTTTGTTGTCGTGGGTGCGTGCGGCTGTGTGCTCGCATTCATTATCTATAAGTGCGGTACGGACTGGATCAACGTCGTTCTGCCGCCCGCAGCCATGGGCCCGGTCGTTGCCCTGATCGGCCTTGAGCTGGCAGGCTCTGCGGCTTCTACCGGCTGTATTGTCGGTGACAGCGTCACCACCGGAACGGTTATCACATTCCTTGTAACGCTGGCCGTTGCGGTATTCGGCAGTGTGCTGTTCCGCGGCTTCTTCTCGACTATCCCGATCTTGATCGCGATCATCTGCGGCTACATCGCGGGTGTGCTCACCGGCGTTATCGAAACCCAGACTATCATTGATGCGCTGCACACCAGCTTTATCTCCATCCCGAACTTCCAGACTCCGAAGTTTGACATCAACGCCATCCTTATCATTCTTCCGGTCCTTCTGGTTATCGCAAACGAGCATATCGGTCATCAGCTGGTTACCGGCAAGGTCATCGGCCGCGATCTGCTGAAAGACCCCGGTCTGCACCGTTCGCTGTTCGCGGATAATTTCTCGACCATGATTTCCGGCTTTATCGGTTCGGTGCCGACCACCACCTACGGCGAGAACATCGGCGTTATGGCTATCACCAAGGTGTACTCCGTGCGCGTTATCGGCGGCGCGGCTGTGCTGAGCATCATCTGCTCGTTTGTCGGCCCGCTGGCGGCGCTTATCCAGACGATTCCGGGTCCGGTCATCGGCGGTATCTCGTTCCTGCTGTACGGCATGATCGGCACCTCTGGTCTGCGTATTCTGGTTGACAACCATGTGGATTACAGCAAGAACCGCAATATGATCCTGACCTCGGTTATCTTTGTTACCGGCCTGTCCGGCGTGACGCTGGCGCTGGGCGATGTATCGCTCTCCGGCATGACACTCGCCGCTATCGTCGGCATGATCATGAGCCTTGTGTTCTATGCGTTCGATAAGTTCCATCTGTCGAATGATGCGTAAGTGAATATGGAAAAAGCGTCTGCGTGAGCAGACGCTTTTTTATTATGAAAATCATGAAACAGGTGCGGAATTGGACGAATCAGCTTGTGCAATCGCTTCCAGATGGAGCAGGGTTTGATTTAACATATTCAGCTGTGCCGGTCCGATCGACGTCAGAGCGAATGGAAGCGATGGAATAGCGGAGAAACGCTTTCGAATCTTGATATCGGTATCGCAGCCTGCATAGGAAATGCTGAACTTAGTCTCGGTTTCAAAGATATTTCCTAATATACTGGAGGTCTGAAGGCTTTTCCACATTTCAGATACCGCGGTATGATTAGAAAAGTCTAATTCTATATATGGGTGATAGGGATTCTTGCTTTGAATAACGATTGCTAATTTGTCATAGACCGTTTGCCCGGCGGCATGCTGTTCGGCGGCGTCTTGAGAAATGCCACCTTTCGTTTTCATTTGCGTATAGGCGTGCTTTGAAGTAATAAGCTGTGCCTGGAGAATATCGGAGTAGGGGAGAGAAAAACACTCAAATGCTTCTAACGGATGGGCATTTGTGCATTGAAGGGCATGTAATTCCGGCAAATCCTTTGTTTTATAATAGAGTAATTGATGATTGGCACTGTCCAGAATAATACCTTGCGAACCGGAAAAGTTGATACGGCATCGGTCAATAACAGCATGGGAGGGGCATGTGATTTCTATGCTCCAGTCACATTTGCTGCCTTGTGTCTGCAAATGCTGGTTTAAGGCGGTATAAGCTGCTTCCAACCATTTCGGTAAGTCTTGATTAAACAGATGCACAACATCCTGTCGTGCCTCGTCATGAAGCCACTTATTGGATAGTATGGAACGAAGGGCAGCATAGATTCCCCAGAGTATGAGAGCTATGATTAGACATACTAAGAGCGTTCGTAAGATTACCATGTATCGTCCTCCTGTTATCTTCTTTAGTATAGCTGGAAGAAATATGTATGTCAATTATGAATATCATAATGATATCGTAATATCATCGTGATTGGCATACCCTATAATAAGGTGATTGCATGCTGATTATAGGGGAACGAATTAAAATGCTGCGGGAGAGTCACAACCTCTCACAGGCCGCGCTGGCAAAGCGGCTGGGCATCACACGGTCGAGCGTAAATGCGTGGGAATTGGGCCTGAATGTACCGAGTACACAGTATATTATCGAATTATCTGAGATTTTCAAGGTTTCGACGGACTATCTGCTGTGTGTTGCAAAAACGCAGACGCTGGATTTAACAGGTCTGGACGAGGAGGATATCGCCGTTCTGTATGCGCTGGCGACCCATCTGCGTAGAAAGAACCGCGAAATGAAATTATAGAAATAATTTGAAAGGTGTCTGCTCATGCAGATGCTTTTTATTATCCCATTGTTGAAAACCGGAAATCCGTACTATATAATTGTAAATATCCTGACAGATAACGGAGAAAACACAATGCAGAACGAAAAAACATCCGTTTTGGTGCTCGCGCAGTGCGATTTGACCATGCGCGAGACATTAAATACCCGATTCGGCACGCAGTGCGCGTTCACGTTCGCGGAGAACGGCGAACACCCGACCGCGGAGCAGCTTCGCGCGGCTGCGGTTATTTTCGGCGAGCCGAGTGAAGCCCAGCTGGCGCAGACCGAAAACCTGCGTCTGCTGCAGCTGACCTGGGCGGGCGCGGACAAGTACACGCGCATGGAAAACCTGCCGCAGAGCGTGGTGCTGGCGAATGCGTCCGGTGCGTTCGGCACGATCATCGCGGAGTACGCGATTGGCAGTCTGGTGGCGCTGTACCGCTCGTTTGGACGGTACTGGAGCAATAAACAGGCGCATATCTGGCAAAAATACGACCATGCGGAGACGATTTCCGGCAAGACCGCGATTGTACTCGGCATGGGCGACATCGGCGCGAATGTAGCCCGCCGATTGAAAGTCTTCGGCGCAGCTGTGCTTGGCGTGAAGCGCACAGCGGTTTCGGCTGTACCGGCAGACTTCGACGAAGCGCATACACTCGATGCGTTAGACGCTCTGCTCCCGCGGGCGGACATCGTCATTGGCTGCCTTCCGAACACGCGCGAGACCGCGGGTCTGCTGACGGCCGAGCGCCTGCACGCGATGAAAGCAGGCGCGGTGCTGGTCAATGTCGGACGCGGCAGTCTGGCGGGGACGGACGATCTGGTGTCGGCTCTGCAGGACGGCCACCTCGGCGGCGCCGCACTCGATGTGTTCGAGACCGAACCGCTTCCGGCGGACTGTCCGCTGTGGGACATGGAGAACGTGCTGCTCACGCCGCATATCGCAGGCCCGAGCTTCGGTGGCAGCGCGGACGTGCAGAACACGATCTGGCATATCTGCATGGACAATCTGGAGCGGTATTTGACCGGAAACCCGCTGAAAAATGTCGTAAACCGGTCGGAAGGATACTGATATGCGTTTCTCGCAGGTATAGCAACAAAGAGAAAACGAGCCGAAAGCCATGCTGTCGGCTCGTTTTTTGGTGCTCAGCAGTTTTTGAAAAACCAGATGATAAAGTTGATAACCTCTATGCCGAGGAAAATCAGGGCAACCACGCAGATAACAGCCGTTGCCGCCATAAACTGGATGGACGGTTCGCCCAGGCTTTCAATAATCACGCAGGTCAGCGCAATAAACAGGCTGATCATGCACGCCGTATGCAGCGGATGCTGCAGGATCCACTTGCTGATCTGACCGGATTCGTCGGATTTCGGTGCAGGCTCGGTTGTTTTCTGCTCTGCGGAGACAGGCCGGCGGCCGCCGGACGCATTCGGTGCATTGCGCGCCGCTTCCTGCATGCCCTGCCGGTAGTGCACATAGCCGTCAAGTCCCTTGCCGTAGAAGCCGTAATCGTCGTTTTTCATATGCCATGCCTCCCTTTCATGCTTTGAGTATCGCATATCGGGTGTCCGATAAAACGGACTCAGAAGCGGTTGAACACAAATTTTCCAAATTACTGCTTTTACCATAGCATAACCGGGCGCAAAACACAAGCGGTGAAGATATGTACAAATACTGTCGGTTCCAATTGTGCAAAAGCAATGAAAAAGTTATAAATACACAAAACCGACACCAAATCGACAAAATTTTGTGATAAATATCATTGCAAAAAATGTAAAATAGTGATATGATGTAGGCAAATAAAGTGGCACAAGGGTACCCTTGTGTCTGAGGTACTCGCCCTCAGACACAAAACCTTCCTAAGTACAAATTTTGCGAAGGAAAGGCGAAACGGCACCGCTTTTGCCGGAAAAAGTAATTTTGAGGAGGATAAACATGAAAAGAAGATTGTTATCGGCTTTTCTCGCTGTGATGATGGTGCTGACCATGGCGCCGGTGGCGTTTGCGGCGGATACGAGTGTTGACTCGTATGAAGGTCTTGTTGCTGCACTCAATAAGGCAGAAGATGGCGATACGATTACTGTTTCTGGCACGATTGCGGTTAAAAGACCGTTGACCGTTACGAAAACAGTAACGCTGACGGGTGGTGTATTGGAGGCAGCAAATGATTTTGCTGTGCCTTCTTCTAATAAGCTGTCGGAATGCAGCCTGATTAGCATGAGAACTGCTGGCAAAACGCTGACCCTGAAAGATATTAAGTTGGATGCAAAGCAGAAAACACTGGTTGTATTTTCTGACGCAGGCAAGGTAGTTGTTAATGGTGCAACGATTACTGGCGGTAAGACTGGCAGTTATGTTGCAGGAGTTTACATGACCAGTGCTTCGCAGTTTGAGATGAACTCCGGCTCTATCACTGGTAATGAAGTCGGTGATACTTACAAGACTGACAAGTATACGCAGTATGCGGCTGACCTGTGGATTGGTGCAAATGCATCTGGTTTGGTAGAAGATGGTACTGTTGATAATGTCTTTGTAAATGCAAATGAGTACTCTAAGAACAATCCGGGTGGATTTATTCAGGTAGGCGGCGCCATTACCAATCTGTATGCAGAATATGCTAAAAATTGTGGCGCTGATGTGTTGTATGGCGGCGGCACGCTTGAAAACCTGTATATTTCTACTACTCAGGGCAATGGTGCTTACAAAAAGGTTACGCCGGTTGTAGGTATGGAATACCATGGCGGTGTAACGGATGATGAAGCAGTTGCTCCGGTTGCTAAGATTGGCGATACCGGTTATGCAACACTGGCTGCGGCTGTTGCAGCGGCTGCTGATGGTGCCACCATCACAATGCTGAAAAATGATACAGTTACTAAGGAAATTGATTTTACAGATAAAGCGATTACACTTGATTTGAACGGTGTGACCGTTACTGGCAATTTTTCGGAGCCAAACTCGGTGATTGAAGCACAGGGTGAAAATGGTTCTTTAACTTTAACGGATACCAGTGCTGATAAAGCAGGCAAGTTGGCATCTAATAAATACGGTCTCAGTGCGGCAGATGGCGGCAAGCTGATTGTTAATAGCGGTACTGTTGAGGCTGAATATGCGGTGCTGAGTGGTAATAATACTGCTGGCGATATGAACTTTGAAGTAAATGGCGGCACGTTGACTTCTAAACAAAGCGAAGCTATTTATATGCCTGGTCAGCAGAATTTGGTGGTCAACGGTGGCGTTATCAATGGTGGTATTTCTGCTCGTATGGGTCAGATTACTGTCAACAACGGCGTTATCAATGGTATGACCACGGCTCAGACAGCTGATACAATGTCTGAATTCTGGAATTATAGTGGCTCTGCATGGATTGGTGATGCTATCTATGTATGGGGTGGCACTTATAATTCTGAAAATGCCTATGGCAACACTACTAACGTAAAAATTTACGGTGGTACCATCAATGGTAATGCACATCGTGCGATTGCTGTTTATGATATTGGCAATAACTATGAGCAGAAAGTAAATGTTACTATCACTAAGGGCATGGTTTCTGGCGATGTTGTGTTGGATAAGGCTTATGGTCCGCACACTCACAAGGTAACCACGGATTTCCGAATTTCTGGCGGTCTGTTCTCTAAGAATGTTGCTGAATATTGCTCGGTTGGCTGGACTACTGTTGCCAACACGAATGAAGATACCAAGGATGCGTATCCGTATACGATTGGTGTAATCCCGGAAATTGATGATAATGAGGTTAAAGCAGACGTTGCTATTGGTGCAACCAATTCAACTGTTGATACCGAAAATATTACCACTGAGGATGCACGGAACGCAGCAACAACAGTTGCCAATACTGTTGCAACTACTAAGCCGATTGCGGATAAGAGCGAACTGACTGAAGACGATAAGAAAAATGCGGTTACTGCGCTGAAAAACGCAGGTCAGGTAACGGTTGATGCAGATGGTAAAATCAGCAAGAATGTTACTGTTATCAAGCAGACCTATCTGGATGTTACAGCAACTGAGTATGTGATTGGCGATACCGATGATACCTGTAGGGTAACTATGAATATCACTCCGAAGTACAATCTTGTTGCAGTTGCTACTGAAAATAATGAAGCAGTAGATGTAGCTAAGGGCGTTGCTTATCTGCAGGGTCAGGACCTGATGAATGCAGGCAAGACCGAAGTTACTGTAACCCTGCCGACCCAGTATGCAAACAAGAAGGTTTACATCACTCATAAGGATGATGTTTACATCGCAACTGCTGATGAGAATGGTAAGATTACGTTTACCACCAACGGTTTCAGCCCGTTTACTTTCACGCTGTCCAATCCGAATGTTGTTGCTGAGGTAAACGGCAATGCGTACAAGACTCTGCAGGACGCTGCAAACGCAGCGAAGGACGGCGACGAAATCACCGTTGTAAAGAACGCTAATCTCGACTTGACCTTCAACACCACTAAGTCTGTTAAGGTAACTAACAAGACGAACGACAAGATTACCGTTAAGTTTAACGGCACGGACAAGGGTGTTGTTGCAGGTGCAACGGAGATCTTCTCCTACACCAAGCCGTCCTCCGGCGGTTCCTCCGGCGGCAGCTCCTCCGGCAAGACGACCTACAAGGTAACCACCTCGGCGGTCAACAACGGCGGCGTAAACGCTTCTCCGTCCTCTGCAGAAAAGGGCGCGGTCATCACCATTACCCTGTCCCCGGACAAGGGCTACAAGCTGGACAAGCTGACCGTTACCGACGGCTCCGGCAAGACGGTCTCCACCGTTAAGAAGAGCGACACGGTTTACACCTTCACCATGCCTGCTTCCGCAGTGAAGGTTGGCGTAAGCTATGTTAAGGCCACCGAAACCCCGTCCGAGACCAAGTTTAACGACGTTTCCGCGAACGACTGGTTCGCTTCCGCGGTTGATTATGTAACCGGCAAGGGCATGATGAACGGCACCGCCGACAACACCTTCTCCCCGAAGGCGAACACCACCCGCGGCATGGTCGTTACCGTGCTGTACCGCCTGGAGAACCAGCCGAGCACCTCGGCGGCTTCCTTCACGGATGTGGCTTCCGGCGCGTACTACGCAAATGCGGTTGCCTGGGCGAATGCTAACGGCATCGTTTCCGGCTACGGCAGCGGCAAGTTCGGCCCGAATGACAAGGTTACCCGCGAGCAGCTTGCGGCTATCCTGTACCGCTACGCGCAGTACAAGAAGTACGACGTTTCTGTGGGTGAGGACACCAACATTCTCTCCTACAACGATGCACAGAGCATAAGCTCCTACGCGATTCCTGCAATCCAGTGGGCGTGCGGCGCAGGCGTTGTTACCGGCAAGTCCGGCAGCAAGCTGGACCCGAAGGGCAATGCTACCCGCGCTGAGGTAGCGGCAATGCTCATGCGCTTCTGCGAGAACGTAAAGTAAGCAAAACCTTCCTAAACCGCACAGCTTCGGCTGTGCGGTTTTCTTTTGCTTGCCAAAGACGCTTTTCTACGGTAAAATGGAAAACAGAGGAGAAGGGGAAAGAGAAAGAAGGAAATCCTATGCCAATCGGAGTAATTGTCAACTGTATCTCGGTGCTGGCCGGCGGCGTGATCGGTTCCGCACTGGGGCAGGTTTTGCCGAACAGCCTGAAAGAGCATCTGCCGACGCTGTTCGGCATGTGTTCGATCGCTATCGGCATCAATTCCATTATCAAGGCGGTCAGCATGACAGCGGTCGTGCTGGCGATTCTGGTGGGGTTTACCATCGGGCACCTGCTGCACCTTGAGGATTGGGCAAGCCGGTTTTTTCATCGGCTGGTCAAAACCATGCACCTCGGCGGGGATAATATTGATATGGAGTTTTACATCACGGCGGTTGCGCTGTTCTGCTGCTCTGGCTTTGGCTGGTACAGCACGCTGACCGAGGGCATCGCGGGCGATCCAAATCTGCTGTTTGCAAAGTCCGTGCTGGACTTCTTCACTGCGATGATCTTCGCGTCCACGCTCGGCAAGGCCATCTGCGCCATCCCGCTGCCGCAGTGCGTGATTCTCCTGTGCGTGTTTACCGCAGGACGGCTGCTGTCCGGTGCGCTCACACCGGAAATGTTCGCGGATTTGTCCGCGTGCGGCGGCGTGCTGACTATGTCGGCCGGTTTTCGTGTCTCCAAGATCAAATCCGTGCCGCTGGTCGATCTCATGCCCGCGCTGATACTCGTTATGCCGTTCAGCGCACTCTGGACTATGTTTATGGGGTAAATTTGAAGCAGACTCTTTTACGGGTCTGCTTTTCTTTTACTTGACAATAGTCCTAAATCATACTATAATAGCGTGGTACGATTTGGGACTATTGAGGTGCATTATGGATTTTCGCAGACAAATGAACGACTTTTTTGCGCAGATCTACCGGCAGAATGAGCTGTATGACATCTGGGCAAAACAGAATAGGATGAAACCGAGCACGGTAGCCGTGCTGTATCTGCTCGACCAGTTTGAAACCTGCACACAGGGTTGGATATCGAAAATATATCTGCTGCCCAAGCAGACAATTCACACGGTGGTGCAGGAGCTGGAGCAGGCCGGTTATCTGGAAAAGGTGAGCGTCTCCGGCCGCAAGGAAAAGCCGCTGCGCCTGACCGAATCCGGCAAGCGTTACACAGCGGATAAGCTGGGCGGTCTGTACCGCGCAGAGGAACGCGCCGCCGCTGCCATGGGCGCGGAGCAGTTCGCCATGATGGTGGAAATGACCCGAAAATTTACCGATTCTTTTGAAAAGGAGATTCGCAATGGAGCAGAATAACGCACTCGCGCGCAAATTCAACGCCGCATCGCTGCTCCGATTCGCACTGCCGAACATTGCAATGATGATGCTGCTGTCGATGTACACCATCGTGGACGGCATGTTTATTTCGCGGTTTGCCGGCACAACCGCGCTTTCCGCAATCAATATGTCGTATCCGCTCAACTGCCTGCAGATGGCTACCGGCATTATGCTCGGCACGGGCGGCAGCGCTATTATCGCCCGCCGGCAGGGAGAGGGACGCACAGACGAGGCGCGCCGCAACTTCACCATGCTGATTGCGGTTGCGTTGGGCATCGGCCTGATTTTCGCCGTGTTTGGCAATCTGTTTCTGAACCCTATCCTGCGTCTGCTCGGCACGAGTGAGCTGCAGTGGGCAGACTGCCGTATTTACACACGCATTCAGCTGGTGTTTGCACCCATGCTGTTTCTGCAGACTGCCTTCCAGACATTGTTCGTCACCGCAGGCAAGCCGGGCTTGGGTCTGCTGACCTCGGTGGGCGGCGGCATCACAAACGTGGTGCTTGACTGGCTGTTCATGGGCCCGATGAACATAGGCGTTGCCGGTGCGGCGATTGCCACCTGCCTCGGCTACTGCGTGCCGTCTATCGTTGGTCTGGTGTATTTCACCAAAAACCGCACCGGAAGTTTGTACTTTGTGCCCTTCAAATTTGACGGCGCAACACTGGCTGCCGCGTGCGGCAACGGCTCATCTGAGATGGTCAGCAACATTGCGAACGCCATCACCACGTTCGTGTTCAATACGTTGTTCATGCGCTACCGCGGTGAGGACGGTGTAGCCGCCATCACGATTGCAATGTACTTCCAGTTCGTGTTTACGGCGGTGTATTTCGGCTTCTCAATGGGCGTTGCACCGGTTATCAGCTACAAATTCGGCGAGAAAAATATCCCGCAGCTGAGGCATATCTTCCGCATCTGCATGACGTTCGTGCTGGCGTGCTCGCTCGGCACATATGTGCTCTCGTGGCTGACGCTCGAGCCAGCGCTGACCCTGTTTACGCCGCGCGGCAGCAGTGTGTATGAGATTGCCATGCACGGCTTTCCGATTTATGCGGTCAGCTTCCTGCTCATGGGCACGAGTATTTTCGCGTCCTCGCTGTTTACCGCGCTCTCGGATGGTCTCGTGTCTGCGATCATCTCGTTTTCGCGTACGCTTGTGTTTCTCGTGGCGATGCTGCTGCTCCTGCCGCTGATTTTGCAGGAAACCGGCATCTGGCTGGCTGTTCCGGTAGCAGAGGCGCTCGGCGTGATGGTTTCGGTGTTTTTTCTCGTCAAGGGACGGAAAAAGTATCAGTATTAAGGGAAAGAGTGCTGTTGGGGGAACAGCACTCTTTTGTTATATATAGATGAAATATAACGAATTGTATATTGGATGAAGGTGTAGAGCAAAGGAAAAGCGAAAGGGCCTGCCGTCTGTAATTCACAGGTAGCAAGCTCTTTCGGTCGCTTGAACAATTTTTGTCTGACGTTTAGAGGTCACTTTAAAAACTGTCTTGCTGTTGTATTTGAGGGAATGAAAAGCATTTGGAGCTGCTTTTCTAATTTGAAATATGGAAAGAGAAGAAATGCTAAGAAGAGTTATTCGCCGACCTTGACGAACACGCCGCCGGCCTGGCAGGACTCGGTAGCAGCCTTAGCCATGAGAACCGGACGCAGGCCGTCAACAGCACCGACAGCAACCGGCTTGTCGTTGTTGATTGCATCAACGAAGGAGATAACCTGGTTGATGAATGCCTGGTTGT
>OLOF01000194.1_pt1 | contig 41845 bp, 40 predicted proteins | sample 1643121 | NCBI WGS metagenome assembly OLOF01 (sample SAMEA3136677, study PRJEB25190) | human gut metagenome | biome: human gut; feature: human-associated habitat; material: faeces | place: Austria | collected 2013
GTGAAGCGGGGGAAAAGCTGGAGATAACTTCAAAGGCTTACCTATCGCTATTCCCGTCCGATCTTGCCACCTTCGGCGGTGAGGCAAAGCGTCTGTTGCAGGATCTCCAGACCCGCAATGAGAGACTGTTCCTCGTGACCATCCTCATCATGAACACAGCAACCAACCGCCAGAAGCTCGAAAACGCGGTGTTCCAGACCGCCGCCATTGCCCAGAAGTATAACTGTGCGCTCAAGCGTCTCGACTTCCAGCAGGAGGAAGGGCTGATGTCCTCTCTGCCTATCGGCGTCAATCAGGTGGAGATTGAGCGCGGACTGACCACTTCCAGCACGGCGGTTTTCGTGCCGTTCACCACGCAGGAGCTTTTTCAGGGCGGCGAAGCTCTCTACTACGGGCTGAATGCGCTGTCAAACAACATGATCATGGTTGACCGCAAGCGGCTCAAGAACCCCAACGGGCTGATCTTGGGTACGCCCGGTTCCGGTAAGTCCTTCTCCGCAAAGCGCGAAATGACGAACGCCTTCCTCATCACGGAGGATGACATCATCGTCTGCGACCCCGAAGCCGAGTATTTCCCCCTCGTGAAGAAACTCGGCGGTCAGGTCATCCGCATCTCGCCGGTCAGCACGGATTACATCAATCCGCTGGACATCAACACGAACTACTCCGAAGAGGAAAACCCGCTGACGCTGAAATCTGACTTCATCCTCTCCATGTGTGAGCTGATTGTCGGCGGCAAGGACGGCTTGCAGCCGGTTGAGAAGACCATCATTGACCGCAGCGTCCGCATGGTCTATCAGGAGTTTCTTGCAGACCCCAAGCCGGAGAAAATGCCGATCCTTGAAGACCTCTACAACATTCTGAGAAATCAGAAGGAACCGGAGGCACAGCGCATCGCAACTGCCCTTGAAATCTATGTTCACGGCTCTCTGAACGTCTTCAATCACAGAACGAATGTGGATGTCAACAACCGCTTCGTCTGCTATGACATCCGCGAACTCGGCAAGCAGCTCAAGAAGCTCGGTATGCTGATTGTGCAGGATCAGGTTTGGAACAGGGTCACAATCAACCGCGCCCAGCACAAGGCTACCCGCTACTACATGGACGAGTTTCACCTTTTGCTGAAAGAGGAACAGACCGCCGCGTACAGCGTGGAAATCTGGAAGCGTTTCAGAAAATGGGGCGGCATCCCGACCGGCATCACCCAGAACGTCAAGGACCTGCTTGCATCCCGCGAGGTAGAGAACATCTTTGAAAACTCGGATTTTGTCTACCTTCTGAATCAGGCGTCCGGAGACCGGCAGATTCTCTCGAAGGCGCTGAACATCTCGCCCAGCCAGCAGAACTACATCACCAATTCCAATGCCGGTGAGGGGCTGATCTTCTACGGCTCGACCATCGTTCCCTTCAAGGACGATTTTCCGAAGGACACTCAGCTCTACCGCATCATGACCACCCGCTTAGAAGAAACCACACAGAACTGATAGGAGGATTTTGAATATGGATAAGAACTTCAACCTTGAGAATGCCAAGAACATCATCGCAGAAGTCAGCGGTGTTCCCGTGAATACCACGTTCGGCAGCATCATCAAGCCGATTGACCTTCTGCTTGAGATCATCGACATGAGCGCCGATCTCATCGCGCTCATCCGCGAGGAAACCGAACTGAAAAAGCATCACCGCGCCTACCTCCACGTTCATGAGGAACTGGAGGACTGCGCCGACGAGATGGCAGCGCGTATGCAGGAGATTTTCGACGAGACCACCGACTGCGTGATCGGACTGATGAAGGATGTTCACGAGACCTTCCGTGTCCGCAAGCAGGAAGCGGCGGAGGACGATGCCGATACCGTCACCATCGCCAAGGAAGACTACGAGACCATGATCGACGATCTGCTCACGATGTCCGAAATCATTCAGTGCGTCGCAGATATGCGCACGCAGGATGTGAAGGCAATCCGCGAGTTCGGCAAGTTCGTCCCCGCCTTTGCCGCCTTTGAGAAGAGCCGCCTGAGCCTCTATCGTGAGGCGGCGAAGGAAGCCGAGGAAATCTTCGACCGTTGGGCGGACGAGATTGACGGTCTCGATGAAGACTTCATGGAAGACGAGGACTACGAGCCGGACGAGTATTACTCCGACTGATGCCTATTGAAATGTTGTCGGGTTTTACAGCCAACATTTCAACGGAAACGCAAATCCAACAGAACAGGAGGTACACCACCATACAACTTGACATCATTCATACCGGCGATTGCCTCAACATCCTGAAAACGCTGCCCGATGACAGCGTTCATTGCTGTGTGACATCTCCGCCGTATTACGCACTCCGCGATTACGGCATGGAGGCTCAGATCGGCAGAGAGACAACGCCGAAGGAATATATCTCGCGCCTGACGGAAGTGTTTACCGAAGTCAGGCGCGTTTTGCGTCCGGATGGAACGCTCTGGCTGAACATCTCGGACACCTACGCCGGAAAGGGCAATCAGGGCGATTTCATTGACCCGAAGAACCCCAACGGCAGAAACGGTCAGGCTGTGGCTCTCAACAACAAGGTTGAGGGTTGCAAGCCGAAGGACATGATCGGCATCCCGTGGATGCTGGCTTTTGCCCTCCGCGATACCGGCTGGTATCTGCGCAACGACATCATCTGGATGAAGGACAACCCCATGCCGGAAAGCGTCAAAGACCGATGCGCCCGCTGCTACGAGCATATCTTTCTGTTCTCCAAGTCGAAGAAGTATTTCTTTGACTACAAGGCAATCTCCGAGCCGATTGCCCCCGCAACGGCGGAACGCCTCAAGCGCGGCATGAAGGGCGGCAACAAATACGGAAAGCCCGTTCCCGGTCAGCCTCAGCCGCAGTCCATTAACCGCCCCCGTGAGCATGGTGAGATCAAGGACAGTGACATCAATCCGCTCCGCAATAAGCGCGATGTCTGGAAAATCAACACTGTTCCCTTCAAGGGTGGTCACTATGCCGCCTACCCTCCGAAGCTGGTTGAGACCTGTCTTCTCGCCGGTTGTCCCGAAGGCGGCATTGTGCTTGACCCGTTCATGGGAAGCGGCACAACCGGCATGGTTGCCTCACAGATGGGGCGTCATTTCGTGGGCATAGAGCTGAACCCTGAATACACCGAGCTTGCCTACAAGCGGATTGGAGGTGAAATCTAATGGCGAAGGAACCGGAACTAAAAGTCCGCGACAAGGTAGTCGTGCGGATGACACGGGAGGGCGCGGTTGAAGAAAACCTGACGGCTGGCACCGAGCAGCGCGTGTCAAAGCGGCTGGAAGATGCAGAGCTGGTCAAGCCCGCTGAGACAGCCGAGCCTTCCGAGGCACTTTCACCGGAGGAACAGGAAAAGGTGCAGATGCGCCGTCAGCAGCGTCAGTTTCAGGCGGAACACGCTGAGGATAACGACACTCAGCCGTCCTCTGAAACATCCGTCACAGAAGAGAAAAAGACAGAAAATCCACCCCAGAATGTACCTGAACCGCTGCCCTCGGAAACACCGTTCAAGCCTCCAACTTTAGAGCAGCACGGCGTTTCTTCTCATACCGGCACGGTGATTGCCGAAACGGTTGTCACGCACAAGCTGCGCAAGACCTCTGCGGTTGAAGCAGTGGATGCAGATGCCATTCTCACTCAAGCGGCAGAGACCTCCTCCGCAAAGCCGGTCTCGGACGATGCCGTCCCGCCCACGAAGCGGATGCAGAAGCTCGAAAGGAAGTCCGAGAAGGCACATGAGCGACTGGACGCTGCCCGTGAGAAGCTGCCCACGCACAAGGTTCTCAAGAAAGAGCGTGTCTTCGATGAGGAAACCGGCAAGGGCAAAACCCGCCTTCATTTTGAGGATGAGCTGAAAAAACCCAAAGGCAAAGGGAAACTGCAATTTGAAGCAGACAAAACCGTCCGCAAGGTCGGAGACACCCTCGCTTCCTGCATTCACGGCAGAATCCATGAGGTCGAGCAGGAAAACACGGCGGTTGAGGCGGCGCACAAAACAGAGATTGTCGCAGAGACCGCCGCAAGGCATTTCAGTCATCACAGAGAAAAAAGCGTCAACAAGCCCTATGAGAAGGTCTCCAAGCTGGAACATAAGGCGGATGTTGCGGATGCGAAGCTCCAATATGAAAGAAATCAGCAGGAGCATCCTGAGATGAAGAAGCAGAACATGAACAAGCACTATCAGAAGCAGAGCATCAAGAAGGAATATGCCGCCGCTCGAAATGCCGGGTCTCAGACCGCCGGGACTGCCACAAAAAGTACCGGCAAGAAGCTCGGTGAAAAGGTGTCCGACAAGATCAAGGAGTTTTTTGAGAAAAACAAGAAGGTCTTCATCTGGATCGGCGTCGGAATTGCCCTTCTCGTTTTGCTCGGTGCCGGAATCAGCTCGTGTTCGATGCTTACTTCTACCGGCTCGTCGGTTATCGCTTCCTCTTATCTCAGCGAGGATGACGCGATGCTCGGCGCGGAGGCGCAGTATTGCCGGATGGAGCAAGAGCTGCAAAGCTATCTGGATAACTATGAAGGCACTCATGACTATGACGAATATCACTTCGATCTGGATGATATTGAGCATGACCCCTATGTGCTGATCTCCATCCTCTCGGCTCTCCATGAGGGTGAGTTCACGCTGGATGAGGTGCAGGGTACGCTCCAAATGCTGTTTGAAAAGCAGTACATCCTCACCGAAGAGGTCATCGTCGAAACCAGATACCGCACAGAGACCGACACATGGACGGACGCGGACGGCAACACGCACACGGAAACCTATCGCGTCCCGTATGACTACTACATCTGCAACGTGAAGCTCGAAAACTTCAATCTCTCCCACGTCCCGGTCTACATCATGTCTCAGGAACAGCTCTCCATGTACGCAACGTATATGTCGGTGCTGGGCAACCGTGAAGATCTGTTCGGTGACTCTCCCTATGTGGACAAGTACATCACAAATCCTCCCGCCGACTACGATGTCAACCCGGAATACCTGAACGACGAGAAGTTTGCGACACTGATCACCGAGGCGGAAAAGTATCTCGGCTACCCGTATGTTTGGGGCGGTTCCAATCCCGACACGTCCTTTGACTGCTCCGGCTTCGTCAGCTACGTTCTCACGAACAGCGGTCTTGTGAACACCGGGCGGCTGGGCGCACAGGGGCTTTACAATGTCTGTGCGCCGGTCTCAAAGGCGAATGCACAGCCCGGTGATCTTATCTTTTTCGTCGGGACGTATGACACCCCCGGCGTGTCTCACGTCGGCATCTACGTTGGTGATGGGGTCATGATCCACTGCGGCGACCCCATTCAGTACACATCCATCAACTCTTCCTATTGGCAGCAGCATTTCTACGCCTTCGGAAGACTCGCCTATTAAAAGAAAGGAGTTTTGCATGAATCCCAAGTATCAGAAAGTCCTCTCCGACATTGAGAAGGCTGAAAAGAAGAAGTCCGAAATCGAAGGTCAGCTCAAGGAGCTGTATGACAAGAAGACAGAGCTGGAAAACCTTGAAATCATCAACACCGTGCGCTCTATGGTGATGGACAAGGATCAGATCATGGCTTTCCTGTCTTCCATGAAGGGCGGCACCAAGCCCGCTGAAAATACGGAGGTAATCGACAATGCGTAAGAAGTTTCGTTTTCTGACCGTCCTTGCGGTCTGTGTCATGGTTCTGTCTTGCTTCTCGGTCACGGCATTTGCCTACGCCGATGATACCGAGCAGAACCTTCCCGTCACCGAGGCAACCCAGCCGGAACAGCAGCCCGCAGTCACTCCCGCCCCTGAAAAGCCGAAGGGTGAGCCGATTGACGATGAGGGCAACGCCCACACCCGCGACTTGCTCTATGACAGGGCAACCAACAAGCAGTTCATCACTGTTCAGACGAAGAACGGCAACACCTTCTTCATTGTCATCGACTACGATGCGCCCATCAACGAGGATGAGGAACAGTATCAGACGTACTTCCTGAACATGGTCGATGAGAGCGATCTGCTTGCGCTGCTGGATGAAGACGCTGCGGCTGCTCTGACCACCTGTAACTGCAAGGAAAAGTGCGCTGCCGGTCAGGTCAACACCGACTGTCCGGTCTGCAAGACCAACATGAGCGAATGCACCGGCACAGCCCCCGCTACACCTGAGCCGGATAAGGATGCAGAAACCGATGCTCCCGCCCCTAAACCCGAAAAGAAGTCCAACGTCGGCATGATCCTCGTCATCTTTGCCCTTGCCGGTGCTGCGGGTGCAGCTTATTACTACATCAAGTTCGTCAAGGGCAGAAAGCTCAAGGATGAGGATATGGACTTCTTTGATGATGAAGGCTACGAGGAAGAGCCGTACATCAATGAGGATGAAGAGCCGCAGATTGCGGAGGATGCTGAAACGGATGGTGATGAAGATTGATCTTAGTCATTGCTGAAAAGCCCAGCGTTGCCCAGTCCATCGCAAAGGTGTTGGGCGCGACGTCCCGCAAGGACGGCTACATGGAGGGCGGCAATTACATCGTTTCTTGGTGCTTCGGTCATCTGGTGGAGCTGGCAGACGCCAGCTCCTACGATGAGCGGTATGCCAAGTGGCGGTATGACGATCTGCCCATTGTTCCGGAAAGCTGGATGTTTGAGGTCACGAAGGACAAAGCACAGCAGTTCAAGGTGCTGTCCGCTCTCATGAAGGACAAGCGCATCACCGAGCTGGTCTGCGCAACCGATGCAGGACGCGAGGGTGAGTTGATCTTCCGGCTGGTCTACGACAAAGCCGGATGCACCAAGCCCTTCAAGCGTCTGTGGATCAGCTCGTTGGAGGACTCCGCCATCCGCGAAGGCTTCCAGCATCTCCGGGACGGCAAGGAATATGACCGCCTCTATGAAGCGGCACTCAGCCGCTCGAAGGCAGACTGGATTGTCGGTATCAACGGCACCCGCCTTTTCACCACGCTCTATCACAAGAAGCTGGTGGTCGGGCGCGTCCAGACGCCGACCCTTGCAATGCTGGTGGAGCGTGACGGGAAAATCTCCACGTTCCAAAAGGAGAAGTATTTCAACGTCCACGTCGGCAAGGGCGATCTGACCGCCGATCTGGAAAAGGTCAAAACCAAAGAGGAAGCAAAGAAGATTGCGGCGGCTTGCGAGAAAAAGCAAGCCGTCGTTTCTTCTCTCAAGCGGGAGACGAAAACCGTCAATCCTCCGAAGCTCTATGATCTGACCACCTTGCAGCGCGAGGCAAACCGATACTACGGCTTCACCGCCCAGCAGACGCTCGATCTCGTACAAACACTCTACGAAAAGAAGCTCCTGACCTATCCGCGCACGGACAGTCAGTTCATCACGGATGATATGGAGGACACTGCCCGTCAGGTCATTTCCATCGTCTGCCGCCAGCTTCCGCTTTTCTCCGACGTTTCGGTTACTCCGGACATTGCCCGCGTAACCGACAACAGCAAGGTCACAGATCACCACGCTATTCTCCCCACCGTCCAGCTCGAAAAGCAGGATGTTTCGGCGCTCCCTCAGTCAGAGCAGAAAATCCTCAATCTTGTTGGGATGCGCCTTCTGTGTGCGACCGGCGAGAAGCACACCTACGCAGAGACGCAGATCTCGCTCTCCTGCGAGAGCTATACGTTCAAAACCAAGGGCAAGACCGTCATTCAAAACGGCTGGAAAGCCATCGAAGAGCTGTTCAAGGCTTCCCTCAAGACGAAGGAAAAGGATGATCCCATGAAGTCCCTGCCCGAAGTCCATGAAGGCGATGTTCTGGATGGTGTGTCCGCCAGCGTCACCGAACACTTCACAACGCCCCCGAAGCAGTACACGGAAGACACGCTCCTGTCTGCAATGGAGACTGCCGGAAACGATCAGTTCGACGATGACACTGAGAAGAAAGGTCTCGGCACTCCCGCGACCCGTGCCGGTATCATTGAAAAGCTGGTGAAGTCCGGCTTTGCAGAGCGCAAGGGCAAATCCCTCATTCCCACGAAGGACGGCTGCAACCTCGTCTGCGTCCTGCCGGAACAGATCACCTCTCCCGCAATGACGGCGGAATGGGAAAACACGCTCATGGAGATTGAGCGCGGCAATGCGGATGCAGATACCTTCCTCAGCGGCATTGTCCAGATGACCGGGGATCTTGTGAAAGCCTACCCGTTCCTCTCTGACGCCGAAGCCCAGCGTTTCGGCACGGGCAAGGAGGAAATCGGCAAATGCCCCCGCTGCGGCTCTCCGGTCTACGTCGGCAAGGGCAATTTCTACTGCTCGAACAAGGAATGCTCCTTCTGCCTGTGGGAAGACAACAAGTTCTTTTCCAGCAAGAAAAAGAAGCTGACCAAGAAGATTGCAAAGGAGCTGCTGGACAAAGGCTGGTGCCGCGTGACCGGGCTTTACACGCCGAAGAAGCCTCAGCTCTACGATGCGGTGATCCGTCTGGATGACAGCGGCGGCAAATACGTCAGCTTCAAGATGGAGTTTGATCGATGAGCCGCCCGAAATATGTTGCCTCTTGCAGCGGAGGCAAGGACAGCGTAGCGACGCTCCTGCTGGCTGCACAGCACAATGAGCCGCTGGACGAGGCAGTTTTCAGCGAGGTCATGTTCGACAAGGACACAAGCGGCGAAGTCCCGGAACACCGGGACTTCATTTATGACCGGCTCAAGCCCTTCTGCGAGAAGGAGCTGGGCATCAAGTTCACCATTCTCCATGCAGACAAGACCTACGATGACGTGTTCCATCACGTCATCACCCGCGGACCTCACAAGGGCGAGGTTCGCGGTTTCGCGTGGGCTGGGATGTGCGCGGTCAATCGGGACTGCAAAATCCCGCCCGTCCGCAAGTACAATGCCGCGCCTTCTCCGGACACCGTGAGCTATGTCGGCATCGCGGAGGATGAACCCAAACGTCTTGTGCGTTTGGACGGTGTGAAGAAGGTCAGTCTGCTTGCCAAGTACGGCATGACCGAGGCGGACGCCTACAAGCTCTGTCAGGAACACGGGCTGCTTTCCCCAATCTACGCTCACTGCCGGAGAAACGGCTGCTGGTTCTGTCCCAACGCAAGCGACTCGGAGCTGCTGCACATGGTCACAAATCACCCGGATATGTTTGACCGGCTGATTGAATGGGAGAACGAAGACAACATATTCCATCGTCGGATGACGCGCAGAGAAACCCCGTCTGAGGTAAAGGCTCGTTTACTGAGCAAATCCCAGACGGGTTTTTCTTCACCCAAAAGAAAATAAGAAATGGAGGTTTGAGATGGCTGAAAACAAAAATGCACAGCAAGTCCGCGAAATCACGGACAAGCTGGAACAGGGCATCAAGGAGCTTTTTGAATCCGAGCGATTCAAAGAATATCTCCGCACGATGTCCAAGTTCTACAACTATTCCTTCAACAACACGCTGCTCATTGCGATGCAGAAGCCGGAGGCAACCTATGTTGCCGGTTATACCTCGTGGCAGCGTAACTTTGACCGTCAGGTCATGAAGGGAGAAAAGGGCATCAAGATTCTTGCACCCGCGCCGTACAAGGCGCAGGAAGAGCGCGAGAAGATTGACCCCGCGACGCAGAAGCCGGTGATCGGCGCAGATGGGAAGGCTGTCACGGAAACGGTTGAGGTACTGCGTCCTGCCTTCAAGGTGGTGAGCGTCTTTGATGTTTCCCAGACGGACGGCAAGGAGCTTCCGGACATTATCGTCGATGAGCTGAAAGGCACCGTCGAAAACTACGAGGCATTCTTCGATGCGCTCAAGCAGGAGTCTCCCGTCCCCATTTCCTTTGAGGACATTCCGGGCGGTGCAAAGGGATTCATCTCGCCGGTTGAAAGCCGCATTGCTATTCAGGAGGGCATGAGTGAAATCCAGACGGTCAAGACCGCCATTCACGAGATTGCTCATGCAAAGCTCCACGCCGTCAAGCCGGATGAGAAAGCCGCGCCAGAAGACAAGAAGGATCGGCACACCAAAGAGGTTGAGGCAGAAAGCGTAGCCTACACCGTCTGCCAGCGTTACGGCATTGAAACCTCGGACTATTCCTTCGGCTACATCGCCGGTTGGTCTTCCGGCAAGGAAACCAAGGAACTGAAAAGCTCTCTGGACACCATCCGCAAGACGGCGGCTGAGATGATCGAGGGCATTGACGCCAAGCTCAAGGTGCTGCTGGCAGAAAAAGCACAGTCCGAAGAGAAGGCAGCCGAGGCACCCGTGGAAGCGATGCAGGAAGTCCCTATTTACCGCGAGACTGCGAATTATGCCTATGAAGCCGGTGAGATGGAGTCATATCGCGCCTCTCTCGCTGCAAACGTGGAATGCCGCAGAGCGATTGAGGCGGCAATCAGCGCCAACTACGGAGATAACCGGCTGGATGCGGATGCTGCCGTGAAAAGCGTCCTTGAGCAGTTCTCTACGGAGCGCGTCCGATATGTCCTCGCAAACACCATTCAGCAGAAAGACTTTGACGGGCGCATTCCCCATCCCCTCAAGGAATGGGTGAAGACCGTTGAGGTCTGCCCGGAGAATGCCTCGCGCTTCCTTGTGGACAAACCCAATCCCGGACTGACGGCACTTTTCGTGGATGCGTTCCGACAGCAGACCGAACCTGAGAAGGAAGTCACTTCTGAGAAAGCAGAGGAAAGAGACCCGGAGGTCGTTGCATGGGAGAACGATGAGATTACCTCTATTGAGGTAAAAACCGTGGAGGTCAAATCTCCATTTGCTCCCTTGCCGGAGGAAGCGTCAAAAGCACCGAAGGCGCACCGACTGACCGCCGAAGAGAAGGAGATCAAAGCCGCCGTCATGGACACGCTCAAGGGGCAGATTGCCTATAACAATGACGGAATGCGGGCAACCTACCGTGCTTCCAACCATTCCTTCAATCTGTTGGCAAGGAACGGCGTCAGGATCGAGGGCAACACGGTCACGCAGAACGGTGAGCCGCTGTTCAAAATTCATCGCCGTCATGCAGCGCGGAAAACACAGGGCTGTTACCGTGAGCTGATGCCGACGCTGGAATACGTCAAGCAGGAGCAGAAGCAGGAAAAGCCCTCCATCCGCGATCAGCTTAAAGCCGCCGCGAAAACGCAGCCGGAGAAGAAGTCTCCGGTCAAATCCAAAACGCACGACATGGAGTTGTGAGAAAGGAGAAGCATGAAGAAATACACAGACGTTGACATCGTTGCGGAGCTGCAGAAGCTCGTGGACAGTCATGTAGACAGCTACAAGGAAGACTTCGACATCGACAAGCGCATCATCCGCCGCGCTGCCGAAAGCCAGAATCCCGAAGACAGGACGCTGATGTGGTTCTGCCGCCCACACGGAACGCATTGCCTCAATGAAAATCAGGTCTTCATTCAGGGGACGCGAGATCACAACACCTTCCGCTTTTACGCGGAACAGACCTACGACGAGTGCGTTGCCCGCGTCATTGTCCCGAAAACCGTCAAGCGCAGCAAGGTCTTCGGAGATGTCTTTGAAATCAATTACCGGGAACAGGCGGCAAATGTGGCGCAGAACTCGGTTGCGCCGGATCATGACCGGCTGACCTTCGCAGATGGCTATGTGCTGGATGCCCCCTGCCGCAGCAGCTTCGATGCAGCAATGGCTCTGGTCGGTGAGCATGGCGGCGTACAAACCCACCAGACGCTCCCGAAGGACGCGGATGCTCTGGCGGAAGTGCTGTCCAAGCAGAAAAGCCGCCGTGACAGACTGCCGGATGCAGAAAAAACAGAGGTGCTTTCGCCTCTGTCCGTTGCAGAACTTCGGAAGTATGAGGCAGTCAAAAAGGCGCATCCCGACGCGCTGGTTTGCTTTGCCCAGAACGGCTATTTTGAGCTGTACGGCAAGGACGCGGAAAAAGCTGCGCCGCTTCTCGGCACAAAGCTCCTTGAGAAGAAGGTACGCGGCAAGCCCTCCTTGCCGGTGACTGGCTTCCGTGAAACTGCGTGGGTAGTCGGTTCTCATAAGCTCTGGAAGTCCGGCGCAGATGTCTTTCTCAGCAAGGACGGCGAGACATTCAAGGAACTCAAAGCCGCAGATTACATTCCCGTCGGCGCTACACTGAATGTGGACGGCATCAAGTGCAGAATCGACGCGGTTGATTTTGCCGCTGATGAAGTCCGGCTGACGAACATCGAGGACAAGAACCGCCCCATCCGCTTTTCTGAAAGCACCCAGTATGTCCGCTCCTATGTGGAGGATGCCGGGGCTGCCATCTACGATACCATCCCGAAGAAGCCCGCTGCCCGTGAATCCATCCGCGACAAGCTGAAATCCGCGCAGAAAGTACAGCCGCCCCACACACCGAAGCCACAAAAAAACAAAGGAAAGGATATGGAACTCTGATATGAAAAACTTTACCGTGGAAGAAACCAACCTGATGTGCTGCTTCAACACGTCCAGCCGGAAGCGGCTGATCAACGATATGAAGAGCGTCACCCTGAACGACATGGACGGCGAGATCGCAGAGCTGATGTACAAGACTGTCCGGAAGCTCGAATCCATGACCGACGCGGAGTTTGAGGAACTGTATATCATGCCGGACGGCATGGTGGATGACTGAAAGGAGGATGCCTATGCCTGTATTAGACGGTAATTTTGAAGCCTTCGTCACGAACCTCGGCAAGTACAACGAGGGTATGCTGGTCGGTGAGTGGGTGAAACTGCCCACTACCGAAGAAGAGATGCAGAAGGTCTTTGAGCGCATCGGGATCGGTAAGCAGGATGAGTTCGGTCAGCCCTATGAAGAGTGGTTTATCACCGACTATGAATGCCCGATCTACGGCGTCCAGAAGATGCTTGGCGAGTACGAGAGCCTTGATAAGCTCAACTACCTTGCCGCTTTGATTGACGAGCTTTCCCTGAGCGATCAGGAAAAGCTCGTTGCCATTATGGAAGCCGGTTGCGATGAGGTCAGCGACATCGACGATCTCATCAATCTGACGTTCAATCTGGACTGCTACGACATCATGCCCGGTATCAACGACGAGTCCGACCTCGGCTACTATTACGCCCACGAAGCCGGTATTTACTCTGAAAAGGATCTCGGTCCTCTGGCAAATTACATCGACTATGAACGCTATGGGCGCGACATTGCGATGGATGAACAGGGGCGCTTTACCGATGAAGGCTATGTCCGCGTTGCAAGCGAACGCTGGGACAGGCAGTTTAACGGTGAGCTGGACGATATTCCCGACGAATACCGGATCACCGGCTCAGGAGAAGCCGCCGAGCGTGACAGCACCATTGCCGTTCTCGTCGTAGAACCGGGAAAAGAGCCTTATGTGAAGGAGATTGAATCGGGTCTCAAGTCCTTGCAGCATGAGGTGGGTGGTGATATTCAGGCAGTCTATCCCTACGAAGAGCCGGTTGCCCTGATCTGCAACGATGAAGGCAAGCTGGCAGGTCTTCCTCTGAACCGCGCTCTGCGGGATGAGGACGGTGACGTCTACGACATTCTTGCCGGTACATTCCTTGTTGTGGGTTTGACGGAGGACAACTTCGGTTCTCTGACCGTAGAACAGATGCAGAAGTTCTCTGAGCATTTCAAGGTTCCGGAACAGTTTGCAAAGCTGGGCGATAAGATTGTGGCAATCCCCATGATCTCGAAGGAGCAGCAGAAGCAGGAGAGCATCGAGCAGAAGGACTTTGAGATGAATGCCGATACCTCCGGTCTGACGGTTGCCGGTCACATCGGGACGTGGCACACCATTGACCAGCACGAGGTCGGCGGTCACAGCTTTTACCTGATGGAGCATGACACCTACGGCGATGAAGCTGCTTGCATCATCGTCGATGAACGCGGTAAGCTCGTTCTTGATGATGTCTACAACGGCTTTGACGATGACACGCTTCGCCTTCTTGATCTTGAGGTCAAGGAAGTACCGGAAATGCCCGATCCCACGCTCTCCGTTCAGGATATGAAGGACTACGGCTACGCATGGGCTGGCGTTCTTCCCGCCGGTCAGGAGGCGGCTGAGAAGGCTTTGGAGAAGGGCTGCGAGGTTTACCGTCTATATTCCGATAATACCGAGGGCTTGTGCGTGGATGCCAAAGAGATTGCCGATCATGCGGCAAAGGGCGGAATGCTTGGTATCAGTAAGGAGAGCTGGATGGCAGCTCTTGAGAAGGAAAACTACCTCAAGGCGGCGGAGATGTCGATGGAGGATGACTACGGCATGATTGACGGAATCATCAACAACGGTCCGAAGGAGGACAAGACCGCAGAGGTCAAAGCCCCCGAAAGGGGCGAAAAGTCCTCCATCATGGACAGGCTCAAGTCCGCAAAGGCTGAAAAGCAGAAGGAATGCTGCCCTCCCAAAAAGCACAAAGGAGAGATCGAACTGTGAGCAGAAGTCAGAAATGGCGGCAGGAGTGGTCGTTCTTCATTGGGGACAGCGGACGCCGGAAGTATAACCGCTTCTGCGTCCGCTGCGTCCATAGCTGCAAGCAGAGCTTCCGTGTGGATCTCATCGCCTGTCCGCACTTCTCCCGCAAGGCATCGCAGTGTAGACAGTTAGGGGTCGAAAAATCCTGTGATTGCAAGCCCTAGAGCGGCGCAAATTGACCAACCTAAGTGATTGTATTCCCTGCGCTGTTCCTGCAACAGAGCGCGAATAAGTGCCTGTTTCGGCACTTATTCAAATGCCCATAAAACGAACGAAGCGCCTCTGTCGATGCCCGGTTTGGGTATCGGCAGAGGCTCTTTTTTTGTATCTTTTCTGTAAATACCGTCGAAAATCACACGCTAATACACAGCGTCGCTATTAGCGTTTCTGTATAACTATGCCTCTAACCCATATAATTGTTATGAGCGTTATAGAAAAGGTGTAGGTACGCGCTATGATTGACAAACGAATAGGTAAACGAGTAAAACAGTGCCGGGAACGCCTCGGAATCTCGCAAGAAGAGCTTGCGGAAAAGACCGGGCTGACTGCAAATTATATTTCTACGGTTGAACGTGGTATGTCGTTTCCTCGCTGTGAGAAATTGATCATTCTTCTCAATGGGCTTGAGGTTTCGGCAGACGCGATTTTCTGTGACGTCCTGGAGCATTCGACAAGCTATAAATCGTCTGAACTCTCGGAGAAACTTGCTTCGTTGTCTCCGCAAGCGCAGAAGCGCATTTTGCAGATGGTTGAGCTGATGATCCAGCAGGAAACGGCAGATAAAGGCTGAATCCGTCATGGGCTGTGTGATTTTTTCACGCAGCCTTTTTTCTTCCCTTATTTCGACAGAATATTTCATATCTCCGTGCTATACTATGTATTAGAGACATAGAAACAGTCTCTAATACATAGTCAGGAGATGAAAAAGAGAATGAAGACCTGTGCTTTTACCGGGCATCGTCCGCAAAACCTCCCGTTTGGTTTCAACGAGGAAGACGAACGCTGCATAAACCTCAAAAAAACTCTCAGAGAGCAAATCATCAATCTCATTGAAAATGAAGGCATCACGCACTTTATATCCGGAATGGCAATCGGTGTAGATATGTATGCCGCCGAGATCGTGCTGGGGCTGAAAGCATCCTATCCGGGAATTACGCTCGAAAGCGCCATCCCATGTGAAAGTCAAGCCGCAAAGTGGTCAGAAGCTCTAAGAGATCGGTACTTCGACATTGCGTCCAAGTGCGATAAGGAAACACTGATTCAAACCCATTACACGCCCGATTGCATGGACAAGCGTAACCGTTATATGGTTGATCATGCGGATGTTCTGATTGCAGTTTGGGATGGAAGTCCCAGCGGAACCGGAAAGACCGTCAGATATGCTCATCAGCAGGGCAAATCTGTTACAGCCATTAACCCGGTTTCCCTTGATGTCACACAAGAATAAGGCTAATAATTTCCCCTCTGAATCAAGCAATGTGAAAACCGTAAATTTACTTACGGCAATGAATACACATTGCGCTGAACAGTGATTATTGGAAACGTGTACGGTGTGTGCTGTCCCGTGAACTTCTCCACGGAATGCACCGAGTTTTCACGGCTTCACAAAATGGAAAGTGCCACCCTACGAACAGTTCCTCGTCGGGGGAAAATTTAATCGCTGGAAACGGGAATGCCCCCAGCACTGTGCATCTGGCACAGCGCCGGGGGCATTTTTTCATCACAGGAGGTCATTCAGAAGATTCATGCACTTAACTTTCTGTTGGAGATTTGCGCTCCCGTACACATTCAGGGTAAAAGATACGTTCTTATGTCCGAGAATTTCAGAAAGAGACTTTATATCAAACTCCGGTATCTCGATTGCTCTAACTGCGAATGTATGCCGGATCTCATGAAACTTCACTTTCTCCAATCCGTTCCGCTTCAAGAAACGTGTGAAAAATTGCCGATATGTTCTCGGCTCGGTTGGCTTTGTCTTGCCCGTGAGGAAATAGTGATTCGGGTTTTCCGTGTAAAACTTCTTGATGATGTTCATGAGAAGCGACGGAACAGGAATCGTTCGAGCGGAGGTCTTCGTTTTCGGCGGTCCTATATGAAGATACGATTCACCCTTCTTCTTGTCGTAGATACGCTGGACGGTTTTGTTGATGCTGATGGTCTTGTCCGTCAGCGAAATGTCCCTCATCTGCAAGCCGCACAGCTCTCCTATCCGGACGCCGGTAAACAATGCAATCAGGATCCCCGCTGTCTTCCGGTTCAAGTCCATGTAGATACACTGAATTAGAGCTTGCTCTTGATCTTTTGAGAGAGAAACTACTTTCTTGATACCATGCTCTCTTGGGTATTCGATTAGGTCCCAGTTCAGGAGTGGAATAGCCCGTTCCTTGTAGGCATACTCCATTGACAACCGGAGAACGAGGATAACATCCCTTATCGTCTTCACGGTAAGCCCTCCGGTCTTATCCAAGCGTCCAGCATTGTAGAGATACGAAATGTAGCTCTGGATGTCCGCTTCGGTGATGCTGCCAATCTTACGCTTGCCGAAATATGGGATCAGGTGATTTTCGGCAATCAGCGTAAAGCTGGCGTGGGTTGACGGCGTGATCATGGGCTTCTTTTGATTTAGCCATGTGTTCACAAGCGTCTTGAATTGTGTATTGTTAGTCATAATGACCACCTCCACGATCATTATCCGGTGGAGGGATAATCAGGGCATTAACACCCTCAAGTAACGGTCTTGAGAAGCGTCCGAAGCTCCGCTTTCCGGGCTTCGATGAGCCGTGGAGAGCAGAGAAATTGTCTGATTTTGCAGAACGAGTAACACGAAAAAACAGCAACAATGAAACTGACCTACCCCTGACAATATCCTCGAAAGATGGTCTTGTCGATCAAATCAGTTACTTCAACAAAACCGTTGCAAGCAAAGACATGAGCGGATATTACCTTTTGAGAAAGGGCGAATATGCGTATAACAAGAGCTATTCCGTAGGTTACGACTTCGGTTCAATAAAGCGGTTAGACCGCTATCCTATGGGAGCGTTGTCTACACTATATATCTGTTTTGCGCTCAAGAAGCACGATACAGACTTCATTAAGGTGTACTTTGATTCACTTAAATGGTACAAGGAAATCTATATGATTTCAGCAGAAGGGGCAAGAAATCACGGATTACTTAATGTCCCAACAGATGAGTTCTTCGCCACAAAACACTATCTGCCGGAGAATACTGCCGAACAAAGAAAAATTGCAGACTTTCTCATTGCCTTAGATCGTCGTATCGACGCGCAGCAATCTCTCGTAGATAACCTCAAGAAGTATAAAAGAGGTGCTATTGCCCACATTCTTTCGGGTAAAAGCAAAGCGTTTTCCTCTGCATCTTCATGGATGCAGAAAAACCTTGGCGACTTATGCAGTGAGTTCAGAAGCGGACGAAATATATCATCAACTCTCATTCATGAAACCGGAGATTATCCTGTGTACGGTGGCAACGGTATACGCGGGTATTGTGACCGATATAGTCATGAGGGCGAATACGTTGTCATCGGAAGGCAAGGGGCGTTATGCGGAAATGTTCGTATTATTCAGGGTCAAAACTATTTGTCTGAACACGCTATTGCTGTCCGCGCAAATGCAGACAACGATACAGGATTCCTCTTGTACTTGCTTGGCTTCATGAAACTTGGGCAGTATTCAGATCAGGGCGCACAACCCGGTCTTGCTGTAAACAAACTATTAAGACTTAAATGCACGGTCCCCGACAAGAAAACGCAGTCTAAAATAGCGTCCGTCCTTTTGAGGCTTGATTCGCAATTATCTAATCAGGAAAAAATGCTATCTATTCTTATCAACCAGCGCAAGGCTTTCCTACAACAACTTTTCATATAAAGAGCTGTTGTAAAAACCCATCTTTCTGCTTTTGTAGGAGACGCAAACATTGGCTTTCTCTTTTGATTTGCGCGTCTATCTTTTGTGCGATTGCCGAAATCTGTTTTTGGGTTTCGAGTGGTGGCAGCTTAAAGCGATACCGTCTATATTGTTCGGCGTTAATACCGGGTTGACCAGAGCGCGTAGACTCAAGCGCCACCCACCTGTTGTATTCTTCCGTAAGCGTATTCAAAAAGACATATCCACTATCCACACCGTCAATAACATGAATACGGATAAGGAATCCAGCGAAATACATATCTCCATCAGATGCCTGATAAAGATAGCTTTTGCCAACAGAAGCACCGGTACGAGCAAATAAAATATCGTTCTCTCTAACACGGTATTTGCCTTCGAGAACACCAGCCGGTGAAACGGGCGCAGAGTCTATGTATGTATGAGAGTCATCGTCAATATCAGTGATCCTTATATACTTGTGAACACCATCAAATATAGTCGCAGCGGCATTCATTCCATACTCAAAGCCGTCTGCCACGGCACTTAATGATACTTCTTCCCACTTTTCATCTTCATGAGTGATTCTGATCTTCTGATTAAGTATTTCGGAAATGAGTCCTCTTTTATACTTCTTGAGGGAAGCAAGAAGTTCTTCCTGCGCGGCGATTCGCTCATCAATTTTTTGAAGAAAGTCGGCTATGCGCTTTTGTTCGGAGGGCGAAGGAAGATGAATTGTTACGCTCATGTAATCCTCAAAAGAAATATTGAGTAGCCCATCCATACGAACGCTTGACGATACGAGGCGTTTAAGCTGCTTATCCATTTTGGCGTTATTGAGTGCCATTGCAATAAATGGTGTATATTCGTGATTATTGATCTTGAAGCAATGATACACATAGGGGATTCGTGCCTCTGGCTCAGTCAGCTCATAACAACAACCAAACTGTTTAGCCTTAGATGCGCCGTGATTATATGCCAATTCCCCTTGCTTCAAGAGAATGTATTTTTTGAGGCTCTGTCCAGCATTGTCTCTGGAATACTTTTCGGACTGCATAATGAAGCCATTTCCGGCACTAAGCATCATGATCGGCGCGTTAGATTTTGGATCAGTGCGATTTACCAGAGCCGCTATATCGCCTAATTGCGCCGATCTGTACGGCTCATCGAAGCCCGGGAAGCGGAGCTTCGGACGCTTCTCAAGACCGTTACTTGAGGTTCTTTTTCAGATCCCATGCCGGTATGAGTCAAAAGTAAAATCCCTTGCAGTAGCAGAGATTTTCCGCTATTGCAAGGGATTTCGTCTGTCATATAGCTCTTTCTGCTGGCTTGATCAGAAGTATAAAAGAGGTGTCATTCAGCAAGTGTTCGCTGGAAGAAAAGGAACCGGAAAAGCGTGTTACCCCGAATGGCAGCAATCGTCTTTAGGTGAATATTTCACCGAGCAAACCATAAGGACATCAAACACCCCATCCACGCCTTTAGTCAGCCTCACTGTTGAGGATGGTATAACGCCAAAAACAGAACGTTATTATCGGGAGTTTCTTGTAACTAAGGAGGGGGAAAACTACAAGATGATTAAGCCCGGTTGGTTTGCATATAATCCCATGAACGCCCATCTGGGCGCAATCGCTCCTAACCATCTCGGATATACCGCCGCTGTTTCAGGCTATTATAATATCTTCTCTGTCAATGAGCCTGATACGATTTGCTTCTGGGAAGAATATCTGACATCGTACTCCATGCTAATTCACTACAAGCTCATCGCTACTGGATCACTTATTGAAAAGCAAAGAGTCCATTATTCCCAATTTGTCCGCATCCGTCGATGCTTGCCGTCAGTGGAAGAGCAGAAGCACTTGTCAAAGCTATTTGAGACTCTAAATAAAAAAATAGCGAATGCTGAAAGTACAGAGCGCCAGTTGGTTGGAATGCGAGTCTCTCTTTTGCAGCAGCTCTTCATATAAAGAGCTGTTGCATCAATCCCTTTTTTATAGAAACAAGGCTCTTTAGAACACCCTCTTGCGTTATTAAAGCCTTTTCTATTGCCGAAAGAAATTTCACGATTCGCTCTTGCTCAACGATGGGGGGTAAAAAGACGCGCTGATTCAAAACAGTTTTACGATCTATGCCTTCAATCAGTCCTGTTGCCGATTGCTTCATTTTCTCAGAAAGATGAAGTGTGAGGTAAAGGCAAAACTCTTTGGTCATGCCTCCATGGGGGCGCAACGCCATAAACTGTCGTGCAATGTGTACCTTATCTTGAGAGAGAAATGCTACTGCGCCAGAGCCGGAGCCTTTGCATACCAGAAGTGTATCTCCATGATAAGCGAAGCACCGGGGAACTGTTGTCCACCTTGAAACGACCGTCTGTCCTTCAACAATGCAGCTTGCTCCCGTCATGTAAGGTATACCTTTTCCTTGCTCATTAAAATCAGTCGGTGCAAAATCTTGACCAGATTGAAGGGTGATCAACTCGCTCATCTTATGACTTTCCCATTTATTTTTCTCCGCATGGAAAGACACTCTTTGAGTGAAAATACTCTTGATAGCACCTCTTTTATACTTCTTGAGGCAATCGACAAGATGTGCCTGTTTTGCAATCCTCCGCTCAAGTGTACCGAGCATATCTGCTACCCGGTTTTGTTCTGAGAGAGCTGGTATGCAGACCTTGATTGTTTCAATCTGAGGATACTTCAAGTTCCATGTGTCAGAGGTCATACCTTGAGAGTTCTTTCTAAATTCATTGATTAGATTAGGGCTTTTGAAAAAAGCTGCAAAATATCCATTACTAATCGGGATTTTAGGCATTAGAACTGTGTATGCAGGACTCACTATACCATTACACGGAGAGATGCCGTTTGCTCCTTGCCACATTCTCATGGAGTTATAGACCATATCTCCCGTTAGAACAACCTTATAATTGCTTTTGTCTTCACTTGAGTTATCTTTGCCTTCAATCTCAGAGCGAGGCATAACGCCATCGTTCATCGTGACAGAAAGCAGCTCCATGTCAGAAGCGCCTCGCTGACTTCTTTCTGCGTAAATATCACCTATATGACATTGCTTGTACGGCTCATCGAAGCCCGGAAAGCGGAGCTTCGGACGCTTCTCAAGACCGTTACTTGAGGATACATTTGCCATAATTATTTGCCCTCCACGTCAAAGGGGAAGTCCAGCCCCAGCTCATCAAAAAACGGTTTCAGTTCCGCATCAATATCCTTAATTTCAGATTGGAGCTTGCGGATCTCAGCGGCAACTTCATTCAAGTCAATCTCAGGTTCCGGCTCAAAGGTGTCAACATAGCGAGGAATGTTCAGGTTGAAGCCGTTCTCTTCAATCTCCTGCATGGTCGCAACATGAGCATATTTATCGACATCCTGACGGCGCTCATAGGTCTCAACAATCTTGTCGATGTCGCACTCCCGAAGGATGTTCTGGTTCTTTCCTGCTTCAAAGTTGCTGGAAGCGTCGATGAAAAGGATGTTGTCAGAGTTGCCATTGCGCTCTCTTTTAAGAACAAGAACACAGACAGGGATGCCCGTGCCAAAGAACAGATTTGCAGGCAACCCGATTACCGCGTCCAGAACATTTAATTTCTGAATAAGGTGCTTGCGGATTGCTTCCTCAGCAGCACCACGGAACAGGACGCCATGCGGCAGGAGAACGACGGCTCGTCCATCCTCGTCCATGTGGTAAACCATGTGCTGAACAAAGGCAAAGTCAGCCTTGCTCTTCGGAGCGAGTTTTCCGTACTCGTTGAATCGCTCGTCCTCCATGAAGTGCATATCGGCAGACCAGTTTGCAGAATAAGGTGGATTGGCAACCTGAACACGGAACTTCATGTCTCCGAAGTAGTCATGCTCCAAGGTATCACCGTTGTAGATGTTAAAGTTGCGATACGGGATTCCGCGCAGAATCATGTTCATTCTGGCGAGGTTATAAGTCGTGGAGGTTAATTCCTGTCCATAGTAGTTTCTCACGTTGGCATAGTTCTTGAGGCGCAGCAGCAGTGAACCAGAGCCACAAGTGGGGTCGGCTGCATCCTTGACATCCGTGAGACCAAGGCAAGCAAGGCGGCAAAGCAATTCGGCAGGACCGGAAGGCGTATAGAACTCACCGGCTTTCTTGCCAGCAGTTGCAGCAAACTGACCGATCAGATATTCATAGGCATTCCCCAGTACGTCAATTTTGGTATCATCCACGCCGAAGTTGATTTCGTCCAGCGAAGCGATGATCTTTGCCATAACAGCACTTCTATCCTTGACAGTATGACCGAGCTTTGAGGAATCGAGCTGCATATCAGAAAACAGTCCGTCAAAGTCTTCCTGAGAATCGTTTCCGATTGTGGACTCCATCAGGGCGTTGATTGCACTCTGCAAGAACTCAATGTCGAAGGAACGGTTTTCTACCATCTTGACCATCTTGCGGAACAAATACTGCGGCTCGATGACATAGCCGAGATCGCGCAGTGCCTCTTCGATAACGGCGGTCTTATATTCTTCGTCTGCCCACGCCTCTTCATAACCGATACCGTCATCCTTGAGAAGATTCGCCATATACTTCTCCGTCCGGTCGGAAAGGTAGTAGTAGAAAATCATGCCCAAGATGTAGTTCTTGAACTCATACGCCTCCATGTTTCCGCGCAAGGCATTTGCCATTGCCCATAGCTTATTGCAAAGCTCTTTCTGATGAGCCTGAATCGAATTATCCATTTGTCTCTCTCCTTATTGGTATTTCTCTGTGTGCTGCCGGATGAAGTCAACAATCCGATTTACAAGGGAGCGCTTCTTCAAAAGCGGCAAGGGCTTCTCAATCCTATCTCGGATATTTCCTGCATCCATTGTGCCAGAAAACTCATATTCCGAAATAATATCCGTCAGCATAGATGCGTCAATGTCCTCAGTCTTCGCAAAGGCAACAATCTCTTCGCGCTTTGCTTCATTTTCAAAGTCGTTATAGGCTGCATCAATTTCATCCGCACTTTCCAAGCCGACAACAACACGATCCAAGAACGCTTGCAGGATTTCGACTTTCCGGAGCAACTGCGGATTATCGGTTCTTCCCAGCTCATCCTTAATGTGTTTAATATCGTAATCCTTCTGCTTGGGATCGTCGAAATGAATGTTGCGGATCAGGTTCATGATGTATGCGACATTGATCCTGTCACTCTCCATCAATTCGATGCAGAAGTCAACGTCATTCAGGACGGAGACAACCTCGCGGTCTGTTTTTTGCCTTGAGTAGAGCATGAGGTATTTGCTCTTATAGTCCTGATATTCCTGCTCGGACATGATAAGAGCATCCTGATCGAAACTGAACTCAATAAAGGTCTGCAACGATTGGAGGTACTTTGTCAGCTCACGGAAGGTCACGACAAACTTCTTCTGATCGTCCTCGTTCTGCATTGTGTCCACGGACTCCGGAAACAGAGCAATTTCCTTGAGCTTCATCACCATTTCGTTGAACTTCTCTACGAAGTATTGATAACCCGGAACAACGATGCCAGAGGTATCTTGACTCTTAGAGAAGAGCGTCAGCGCGTCATCAGTACGTTTTTTGAGGTTGCGGTAGCAAATGATAATGCCAAAGGGCTTTGTTTCCTTCTCAACGCGGTTCGTGCGGGAATAGGCTTGCAGCAAATCATGATACTTCAAGTCCTTGTCCACATAAAGGACAGAGAGCTGCTTGCTGTCAAATCCGGTCAGGAACATATTCACGACGATGAGAATATCGAGCGACTTTGTTTTCTTTCCCTTTACTCGGTCAGAGATGTCCTTGTGATAAGCTGAGAACGTATCTGTGGAGAAATTGGTTCCGTACATCTCGTTATAGTCCTTGATGATACGCTCCAACGAATCACGGCTATGCTCGTCCTTGCCCTCGGCATCCTCATTCTGCCCGTAGGAGAAGATGCCGCTGATATTCAGGTCATGCTTGATCTTCTTGAAAATGTCGTAATACTTAACAAGGGCATCAATAGAGGACACGGCAAAAATAGCCGTATACTGTCCATTTCGGGTTTTCGCCTTGTGGTTCTGGATGATGTGATTGGCGATCAGAGATATTCGCTCATCGGACATATAGAGTTCGCCTATATCAATCGCGTCCGCGAGTGTCGGGTCATCCCAGTCGAAATCACCCTCCATTGTTTTTATGTATTCGATGTGGAAGCCCAGAACATTATTATCGAAGATGGCGTCTTTAATCAGGTAATTGTGAAGACACTCACCAAAGAGCATTTCTGTTGTTTGCGTGATTTTACCCTCAGTTTTACCGTTGACTTCAAACCGAGGTGTCCCCGTGAAGCCGAAAAACTGTGCCTTTCTGAAATGCCGCACAATGTCCTTGTGCATATCCCCAAACTGGCTGCGGTGGCACTCGTCGATGATAAAGACAACCTTCTCGTCTTTGTATGCGTCCATTACTTTCTCGTACTGAGGGCGCTTTACAGCGTTTGCCATCTTCTGCATCGTGGTGACGATAAGCTGCCTGTTCTTGTCCTTCATCTGGCGGACAAGGACATCGGTGCGATCTGTAACATCAACGGAGCCAGCCTCAAACTTGTTAAACTCTTCGGTTGTCTGAGAATCCAAGTCTTTTCGGTCAACAAGGAAAATGACTTTCTTGATGTTCGGATTTGCTGCGAGGATTTGCGCAGTCTTAAAGGATGTCAATGTCTTGCCCGCGCCGGTTGTGTGCCAGATATACGCATTCCGGTTTGTAAGCGTTGCTTGACGGATCAGCGCTTCTACGGCATAAACCTGATAGGGACGCATGACCATCAAAATCTTATCGGTATCATTTAGGATGGTGTAGCGTGTCAGCATTTTAATGATGTGATCCCTTGCAAGGAAAGAAATCGAATAGTCCTTCAAATTGGTGATGCGGACGTTATTGAAATCAGTCCAGAAGAAAGCAAGACTATACATCAAGTCTCTGTCGGAATTGGCGAAATACTTTGTGTCAACACCATTGGAGACAATGAAGAGCTGAATGAAATGATACAGCCCGTTGTAGGAGTGTTTCTTATAACGCATGACCTGATTGACTGCCTCGCGGATGTCAATGCCACGGCGCTTTAATTCTACTTGGATCAGGGGCAAGCCGTTTACGAGAATCGTAACGTCGTAACGATTGACGTATTTTCCAACCACGGTTGTTTGATGAGTGACTTGGAAAATGTTCTTCGTGTGGTCCTGATCAAAGAAGGACAGATATACCTTTGTACCATCTTCACGCTCAAGGACAAACTTATCCCTCAAGATTTTTGCGCTCTGGAAAACAGACTTTCCGAGCATGAGGTTGAAGATACGCTCCCACTCTTTATCGGTGATAGGCGTATCCAGCTTTGGCGCATTGAAGGCTTCAAACTGAACTTTGAAGTTCTCCACCAGCGCGTCATAATCAGGAATTGCGACTGTGGTATATTCCTGCTTGTTCAGTTGCTCAATAAACTGCTGTTCAAGAGCCGCTTCGCTTTGGTATGCCATATCTTCATCTCCAATACTTGAGGATCATTTGTTGGTTGCCAGCCTGTCCTCATTTCTATTTTATCATAGCAAGTGTCCCAAATACCGGACTTATTTTCGTTTCAACTGCAAAACCACGTCACCATCATCTGTAATTTCCATTTGCATTGTTTTTAGGTACTTTGCGATGAACTGTTTTTTCTCAGACAAACTCATCTCAATGCGCGTTGCCTTCAAAGCGGCACTGAACATCTCGTTGATATTGAGCCTGACGGTTTGGTCAATATAACGCTCTATTTCTTTGAAAAGTGCGCCGAGCTTGATGTCCTCGGCATTCCCAGAGTAGAAGTCATCAATATAGCAATAAAATATCCCTGCATTCAGAAGTGCATTCTTCAAGTCCGGTCCGCAGTTCTCTCGTTCAATCATAACTAAAAAACGTGCTTCCGGCAGAGACGAGATTAACCCCCAGTAGTCGGAGTCGCTGGAAACAAGAATAAAGGAATCGACGTTATTCTTGTAGTGTTCCTGACAAGTTCGGGCAATAAGCATGACATCAACGAGTGACTTGCTTTGCTTCACCCGTTCAATCATCATGTGTTCAACATGAATTGCGGTGAAGCTGTCTAATATCCTCCATGCGGAGGCGGTATGCACATCATCAAAGAGAATGATCGACGCAATTTTTTGTGTATACTTGTGATCGAGGTTTTTTAAGGTAGCACACAGCTTGTAGGGATCAGAGTTTTCACAATCGACAACGATAACAGTCTTTTCGCTGCTCTCAATAAACTCATAAATACTTCCTTTGATATAACTCCCCGCATCTGAGACTTTGCTATATTCGGTGAAATAGTCGTTGTTCCAACTGTACAGCAAGGTAACGAACTTCTTATCATTGTAAAGAATGTTGCCGACTTCCTCCGGCTGCCAGTTTATGTACATCTGATAGGGATAAAAAAGCAAATGAGAGTAATAAATGTCGGCAGCCTCTCTTGTACCATCTTCCTTCAAACCATCAGGCATGACGAAAAGTGCTTTAATGTAATCCCAATTTATCCAGAGTGGAAAGAGCTTCTTGCAGTTGTTGATTCTATCGCAAATCAACCTGTTAATCTCGACAACGTGTTGGCACAGTTTTTTGCTGGTGTTTTTGATGAAGTTCACTCCGTCAAGACTTAGCTGGTTTATGCTTTCCTGCGGAACATATTCCGGCATACTCAGAATGGTCTCATACTGGAATCTCATGCGTTCATTGATGCGCTTGAAATTGCGCTCAATCGCAGTTCGTACAATGCAAAGATGTCTTATAATCCGAGCTGTTTTATCACTGTCCAACCGATTGTATACTTCAACTTTTGGGGCTTCATGTTCGTTGTCAAAGATGCGTTTTGGCACACCAATCAGGTAAGCCACCTTTGAAACGATCTCGTAGGTGCTGTCTTTGTACGCTGCCCTGTCATCGGTGAGAGGGCTTGTTGCATTATCCAACACCTCATTCGGTATGGGATTTTCAAGTATACTCATGATTGCTCCTTTCCACGGAGAGCGTATCTGCTTGTTTAAGAAGCGGTGAGATTAGAAGAACGGCTGTCCAGTGCCTACGCTCTACTTTATCCGATCAGCAATGCTGTCGAGCTGCGCTGCAATTTTAGAAAAGTCGCAGTCCATGTCCAATGTCTTCACACTGATCTGATTCCCGCTCATTTGATAATCATTGTTTGGCTGAATCGCATCGTCTGTTCCCGCATATAAAAGCATACCGGAAACGACCTCATCCGGCGCGGCAGACCAGTTCTTCACATAGGTGAAAATCTGATACAGATTTCCGGAATGAAGCGTCTGCGTCATGTACGGTGCTTTCATTTGCATATTGTGCGTGTAGTATTTGGCGTCGATGATGAGCGTTTTCTTTGCTGCCTTATTCGTAATCACAATGTCGGACTGCATCGTCGGCAAGAGCGTTCTGTAGCCATCTGTGACTTGCCACGCAATTTGTGGAGAGTATGCTTTTAACTCTGGATGCTCACGCTGATAGTATCCGAGAATAAACTTCTCGTATAGCTTCGCCATTGTTTGATCATCTGCATAATCCATAATCTTTGTTGAGCCATCGGCTGTCGTTTGCAAAAGCCCTTTTATCACAAATCGGCAAACGGCTATCAACATCCGATATGTTTGATTATTGCGATCATATTGAATGTCCCAGTTGATACTATGGATGTCCAATATGCTGATGCCATCAAAGAAAATCATCAACTTCCTGATCTCCTTTTTTCTGGCTTTTGAAATACTTCCACGAAGCAGCAAATCCATTGTTGTTTTGATGATTCGGTTGGGGTAGGCATCAACCGAAAACTCATCATAATTGCAAACGAGCTGTTTCTTGCGAATAACCTGTGTCTTTATGGATTCACCAATTTCAAGTTTCCCACGGGGAGACGCAAGTGCTTCCTCTCTCGAAATGTATTGTCTGATTAAGCCTCTCTTTATCTGGACAGATACTCCACGGCAGAGAATAGCAGACAGAAGTTCAGCCACATTATCAAACTCTTCGGTGGCGACATTTTTATACCCTTGCTCATGCAGCACTTGGAACGCATAAGCCAGCATATAATAAACGTTCTGGACACGGATCATTTGACTACCTCGCGTAATGTGCGGCTCCAATCCTTCACTTTAACTGCCTCGTCAAACCAGTATTCTTTCAAAAGAGGTATCAGTTCATATTCGACAACAGACCGCATCCATTCATCGTTGATGGTTGCGTTTGTACAGAAATAGCTATGTCCGATACAGAACCCCTCACCGAGCGAGTCATCGTTTGCAATTACGTCGTTAAGCTGCTCAACTGTTGCAATGAGCCGGTCAAACTTCGGGTTATTGACTTTCGTTCTGTATGCTCTGAATCCAGCAGACGAAAATGCCGGAGCAAGCTCAAAGAAAGCAAAACGACGTCTAAGTGCGTAGTCCAGCATGGCGAGGCTACGGTCAGCAGTGTTCATCATGCCAATGATATAGACGTTACTTGGAATGGAGAACTGCTCATCTGCATATAGAAGCTGCAATTCGACACCGCGTTTATCACTCTCAATCAACATGAAGAGTTCGCCAAAAATCTTGCTGAGATTGCCTCTGTTGATCTCGTCGATAATGAAAAAGTATGGACGATCATCCTCAGCAGCTTGCCTGCAAAACTCGTAGAATACGCCCTTTCGCAGTTCAAATCCTGTCTCCGTCGGGCGGAAACCCATGATGAAATCTTCATAGCTATAACTCTGATGAAACTGAACCATTTTCACACGGTTGGTGTCCTTTTCTCCCATGATAGAAAATGCCAGTCTTTTTGCTGCGAAGGTTTTTCCCACGCCCGGTGCGCCTTGCAGAATTACATTCTTTTTGGTTAGAAGCAGCGACTTGAGAACCTTATACCGATCTTCGTCCATATACACATCAGTCAGAAAATCATCAGCGGTGTATGGCTCGAAAGTGATTTCCTCATCAGCGGCATCGTCGAAGGTATCTTCGTGCTTATCTCCGTCAATCATGTTTTGCAGCTTCTTGACGTAATCTGTGTAGGACGTAATATCCGTCAACGTTTTGATTGCACCCTGATCTGATAATTCCCACTCGCCCTTATCTGTCCAGCGAACCTTTCGGGTATTGGCATATTGACCGCGTTCAGGGTCAAAAACGTATTCGCCTTCGACCAACCCGCGACCGAGGATCTGCCTTCTGCCTTTTTTAACAAAGACAACATCACCGGGTTTCAGCTCGTTTGCAAATTGCCATGTAGCAAGAACCTGATTCTTATATGAGCCAGTATCCCCGTAGACCTCTTTCATCTTTGCCCGCATTTCTTCTTTGGAGCTATATTCCATTAGATCACCAAGGTCAGACCAGCCGATAGCCATAATCCCTTCGGCATAATCATTCTCCCAATTTGCGGAACCATCACCCGCTGCGTACAGCCAATAGTGTGTTGCAGTAGCGTCGGATGAAAGAGCTGTATCTGTGTTCTCCTTCGGAATAATTCCATCAAAGATTTCATCGTCGAAGGATATATCAATGTTGTTCTCTTCGACGATCTTTTTGCATCCTCTACGAATACTGTTAGACTTGTTGCCGGTTTGTTCGTAGTAATATTTAATGTTTTCCTGAGTGGCTTTTAGAGCATTGACCATCTGCTCCTGTCCGTAGTCTTTTCCGATGTGGACGATGAAGTAAACTGTAGTTTCAGTGTTGGACCTGCGAGTGTATTTTACGCCCTTCATCATGGACGCAAAGAGCATAATCGTCAGCTTGTGCGAGGTTTCTCCAAAGCACGGAACATCCTGACACATGGCTTTTACAGCAGCGTCCATCTCCATCGTGCCATCATAAACCATCTTGGCATATTTGTAGACAATGACTTCGCAGTCATATTCATAGCCGATATACGTCTTGACGCCACCCTTAGAATCAATAAATTCTTTCAGACGTTTCAAATCTCTATAATACTGTGCAGTGCGTTCGTCTGCTCGATCAGACATCACTTCTTGTTTTAGGTAGTCGAGGATTTCGCCCTTTGCCTTCTCCATAGCGGCATCACTTTCAAAACACTTCCAGAAGGATAGTGCAATAGTGTTTTGATACAGATAGAACGCATCGGAAACATGGGTGCTGATAGTCGTATCAGCCCAGTCAGGGTGAGTTTCCCGTAAGTATTCCTTGTATTCTTTTCTGACTTTGCTTATCGTTACGCCAATATCCATCTGTTATCCTCCTTCTTCTGTAACAGTCCTGCTACGCACAAACCTTTAATCCTTCTCCACAGGTATATAAAAAAGCCGCACGGAAAAAGGACCTATCAGTTGCCCGTCCGCACAGCCTCACAAATATCTCCAATGTCACAATTCAAATAGCCGCAGATGCGCAGCAAAATAGAGAGGGACACTTCTTCCCCCTTATTCAGTTTCGTCCATGTTCCGGATGCAAGGTTAAGCTCTTGCCGGAAGGTGGACTTCTTTATGTCTCGTTCTATCAGGAGCATCCAAAGTTTTTTGTAGCTGATTCCCATGATACGCACCCCTTTACTCATCCGCTAATCATGACTTCCATTCTATTATACACGAAAACCTCTTTGAATGCAATTATCTCATGCACAAGTTCACAAAAAAGATGCAAGTTCTTGATGGTTTTGATTTTCAAAAAGGGAAAGGCAGTTACTCATGAAAACTGCCTTTCCTTTTCTCTTTATTCGCGCTGAGAATTGCGTTGATACTCTTGGTCGCGCTCTGCGCTTGGCTTGAGGAAATCGTCCACGTTTGCCTTCAAAGTGTCGATCATCCGAGCTTCCTTTTTGAGCCTCGCACGTTCGTCATAAAGCCGCTGCTGCTCTTCAAGAAGTCTCTGCTGTTCCGCTTGGAGCGTCTTCAAGCTCGGCAGCTTTTCATCGCCTTGCATGGCAAGCAGTGTACTCCGCGCCGCCTCAAAGATCACAAGCTCTGCTTCGTGCTTTGCCTTGAAACTCGGCTTGTCTTTCGCCTTCTGGAAGGCGTCGTATACGGGCTTTAGGTGCTGGTAGTTGGAGATGTTTTTGATAAGCGGCTGGACTTCCCGCAGACGTGCCTCAACGTCTTTCAGCTCCTTGCCGGTGCGGTCATAGGAGCTGTGAACGTCCTCAACCTTCTTCTCAAGATCGGCGTATTGGAGCAAGTTGTTTTCCGTAAGATAGTTGAGTGTCCGCGCCGCTTCCTTGAGGATCGTGAGCTTGGCTTTATGCTCATAGCCCTTGCTGTCGATGAGCCTGATCCGCTCCTGAATATCTCCGATGAGAGAGATGCCCTTCTGCATGGTCTGCCTCTGGCTTCTTCGGGGTGTCCGTCCGGCAATCCGTTCCTTGATGCGTTCCTCGGTGTAGTTCTCTCCAATGGTTTTAGAGCGGGTAAATCGCTCCTGACCTTCAGCGCGGAAGGAGATGTATTTGCCGGTCTTAATTTCATAACCGGCTTCCTGCATGAGCCGCAGAAAGTCATCGTAGTCCTTCGCAGTGATGACAAGCCGGTCGATGGTCTGCTTGAGCTTTTGTTTCCAGCTCGTGCCGCGTTTGGCTTCGGTGTATTCCTTGTAGTCCATGCCCTTGTTCTGCGACGGAGGGATCACAGATAGCCCATGTTCTTTGCATATTTCATCGCTGAGTTGACGCAGCTCCCGATAGGTTCTCTTGTTGCTCCGGTAGGCATGGAAGTCCACATAATTCACAGCATTGAAGATGATGTGATTATGGCAATGCCCCTTGTCAATGTGGGTTGCAATCACATACTCGTACTTGCCCTTGAGCCATTCGTCCGCAAGCTGATTCCCAACTTCGTGCGCTTCTTCCGGTGTCACTTCACCGATGTCAAAGGACTGAATCAGATGACGGGCAAGTACCTTCGGCATCTGCATTCCTTGCTGCACTGCAAGGTTTCTTGTCCATTCAAATTCTTTTGCTGCCGCGTCGCTTGCAGCGCACCCATAGGAGGAAACATAGAAGGCATCGTCGGTCTTCTGCGGGTCGAGAATATAGGCAAGAGCCTTGTTTACAGTTCCTCGGATTGGCTTGATTTTAGTAACTGCCATATCTCACCCTGCCTTTCTTTCAGCTCTGCAATATCGTCCGCATAGAAGTGTCCAGTGGAGTTTATGCGGCGGCAAATCTGATTGATATTCGAGGCAACACGGCTGACAGCGGCGGCGAGTTTCTTCTGCTGCGTGTAATCCACCTTGATGATATAGCCGTCAATCGCCATCTTCCGGAGATATGCTCCCATGTTCTTTGTTCCGAGCTGCGCCATCTTTGCCTTGATGATTCTTTTCTCATCGTCGGAGACGAAGAAGAGTATCTGATTTGGTCGCGTTCTGTTTGCCATAGGCGTTCCGTCCTTTCGTAAAGGAAGAGGGTTTGGGAGACTTCCCAACAAGCATTTTTGCGATTAAGGGGAGGGTTTCCTTAATCGGAAATCGCCGTGTGTATATACACCGGCTGTGCTTGCTATCCTCTAAAATCGTATTCCCTCGCAGAGACTCCCCGTAAAATACCCCTTCACTTTACAACGGACTTTTTTTATTCAAAATAGGGGGTCGTGGTACAAAATATTTATTCGATCAGGTGATTCCCCATGTAAAAGTCACGGTGTCAGATACGTCAATATCGTCTGGCTCGATCTCAGGAGCGGCACACTTGCGCATCGCCATAAGAGGCTGAATGCAGTCCTCGACATCGTAGGTTGTTCTGGAAAATACATTGAGTTCGCCCCAGCTATAGTCGATATTGAGTAGCTGCCCCAGCGCATTGCCAGACACCTTGCAAAGAATCTCCGCCTTCGTTTTGGCATTCTCTGTCGCGTTGATCAGCAGTTCTTCACTGATCCTTTCAGGATTTTTTACGGTGAATGCAATGCTGATTTCCGGCTGCGCTCCGCAATTCGCAATCGCAGAAATGACCTTTGCAAGCTGCTTGCTGTCAAAGTTGAAGGCAAGTTTCAGATTATAGCTGCAAGCGTATCCCGCAAACTCCCGTTTGTAATTTCCTTGCCGATCCTTGACGTTCTCATATCTCGTCTGGACATTAAAGCTCGTGGTCTTCAAGTCGCTTTTTTCATAGCCGACAAGGACTGCGGCATCCTGCAATTTTTTGATTCTCTCGGAAGCCTCCGTCATCGCTCGATCATAGGTTTCGGAAATGGCTTCGATGTTCAAAGAAAGGACAATATAATCCGGTCTTGCGGAGACGTTGCCTGTCCCTTTTACGGTGATTGTTCTCATTACTTTCTTCCGTCCTTTCTGGACTCGTAGTCCTCGTCGATACGCTTTTTCCAATTCGTACCCAGAGGTACGCTGCAACGGACAGCGGAAACCGCTTCGCTCAAAACCTCGTAATTGAGCTGCGTTCCCTTATGGTCAGAGTGATAGTTGACCGCTCGGTCTGCTCCAATGCCGAAATGCTTTGCTGTTTCAACTGCGTCAATATTTGCGCCGAGGAACAGAAACTCCCAGCCGTACTTTTCCTTCTGTCGCTCGATCATTTTCTTAACTGTCTCGCTGTCATAACGGCGGCTTGCATTCTCCATGCCGTCCGTTGTGATGACGAACAGCGTATGTTCAGGGACATCTTCATTTCTTGCGTATTTGTGGACATTCCCAATGTGATGAATCGCTCTGCCGATAGCATCCAGAAGAGCGGTGCAGCCACGAACGGAATAGTCCCTGTCGGTCATCGGCTCGACCTTCTGAACCGGCACACGGTCATGGATAACCTCGCTCACGTTGTCAAATAGAACGGTAGAGATCAATGCCTCGCCATTCTCTTTTTTCTGCTTTTCAATCATAGAGTTAAAGCCTCCGATGGTGTCTGCTTCCAGTCCGCTCATAGAGCCGCTGCGATCAAGGATGAATACGATCTCCGTCAAGTTCTTTCTCATGTTCAGTACCTCCGTATATAAAAAATGACTGCTTGGTGTCTCACCTTACAGTCATATTGTACTTCGGTATTCACTTCATTTGGTCGCATGGCAAGCGACATTATTCTAAGGACGAGAACAGGTCTCCGTCAATGCTAAGAATGTCATCCATCGGAATCTTCATGCCGTCCTGCATGGTAATCAGGCGCTCAAAGTCATCAACCTTTATGACTGCGCTGGTTACAATTACATACGCACCGCCAGCTTTGCGCTCATCAGGTTTGAAGTAGGTTATTTCAATCTCCGGTTCTTCATCAAGGGCATCCATAAGAAGCTGATACCTCATGTTCAATGCAGTCAGGGCTTCCTCATCAAGTTCAATCTTTTCGTCGGTCAGACGTCCGGTTTCCTTGATTGCAGAATCATAGCCGGTTAAGGCAGCGAAGGGTGCAAACTGCGCTGCACGATCCGACATTGGCATCTGTGGTCTGGTCTTGGAGACGTGGTGCGGAAGTCTCATGATCTCGTCGTATTTTCCGTTCACGCCTTATGCCCTCCAATCTGCGCATTGCGATCCTTGGCAGTTGCTCCCTCTTCAAGATTCATCGCCTTGAGAATAGCGTTCTTTCCGTACTTCTTTTTGATTGCAAGCGTGGCAGCTTGTATCTTCCGCTCCCGCTCTAATGCAGCGTCCTCGGCTTTTTGCTTTTCCTCTTCGGCGGCATAGTCGGTGAAGAGGTCGAGCTGAACAGCGCCGTCGTTTTTCTTCGGTGCATCGGCTTCCGGCAGGACATGATTTGCAACAACGTACATACGGCGGACGAGCAGATTCTTGTCCACGATCCGATCAAACAGTTCTGACACAGCACACATTATTTTGCGCGTAGATGATGTGTGGCCGTCAAGGTTGATAGAGCCGTGTGCCTGTTTGGGAATCTGCCTTCCATAGTGATCTGTCTCAACCGCGCCGTGATACTTTGCCCGCCGCGAAGGGTCGGTCAGGTTCTCAATGTCATAGCCGACTGTGAGAACCATCTGATCGGTGACAAGCCCCTTGTCCACCAAATCCAGCACAAGCAAGTCCGTCATCTCGCGGATGACGAGCTTTGCCTTATCCGCCTCATAAGGGCAGTGCAAAACCTGCCCAGAGCTGAGGCTGTTGGAACTGGGACGGTACGCCTTAATTGCTTCAATGGTCGTAGGCTCCCAGCCCCACGCATGGTCAATGAGTAATTCCGCGTTCTTCCCAAACAGCTTGTAAAGCAAATCCTCGTTCCGCTCTGAACAAAGGGCAACATCGCCCATCGTGAACATCCCGTTCTGCTCAAGTTTCTTCGCAATGCCTCGACCTACGCGCCAGAAATCCGTGAGGGGCTGATGCGTCCAAAGTTCACGTCGGAACTTCATCTCATCCAGTTCCGCAATGCGAACGCCGTTCTCATCTGCGGGGATATGCTTCGCCACAATATCCATTGCCACCTTGCAGAGAAAGAGGTTCGTCCCGATCCCAGCGGTTGCCGTGATGCCGGTTGTCTCAAGCACGTCGAGGATGATCTTCATCGCCAGCTCGTGAGGCGTCAGCTTGTAGGTTTTCAGATAGTCCGTCACGTCCATGAACACCTCGTCGATGGAGTAGACCACGATGTCCTCCGGCGCAATGTACTTGAGGTAAATCTGATAGATGCGGGTGCTGTACTCCATGTAGTACGCCATTCGAGGCGGCGCGATGATGAAGTCAATCGCCAGAGAGGGGTCTGCTTGCAGCTCCGAGAAGAAGTGCGATGATCCTTCCAGTCTGCGTCCCGGTGCGTCGTGCTGTCGTCCGGCATTTGCTTCTTTCACGCGCTGCTTAACTTCAAACAGCCTCCCACGCCCGGAGATACCATAGCTTTTGAGGGAGGGAGTAACGGCAAGGCAGATGGTCTTATCCGTCCGACTTTCGTCTGCGACAACGAGGTTTGTATCCAGAGGATCTAAGCCGCGCTCCCGGCACTCCACGGAGGCGTAGAAAGATTTTAGGTCGATTGCGATGTATGTGTGTTGCTTCATTTCTATGCCTCCTTTTAATATCTACATTTTGAAACTGAACTGCGGGCTTATTGTTTGTCGCACGCCCCAATAGCTCTTTCAAACTCTGAGAGTCTTTCTTGTTTGGTTGTCCTTTCATCTAACGGTGTCGGCTTATGGAGCTTTATTAGTTCTTGACGTTCCTCTTCGGAAATACCTAATTCATCCGCTGAATGATCCGCAAAATAACCCGCTGGGAATGCAAAAATGTTCGTTAAGAATCTACGGATATTTCTATCGTTAATCATAATCCTTCCCCATGACTTTTTGTTTCACCAGCAACACTATCCTCAAACCAATACTGTTCCATCCTGCGTAAAAAATCTTCGGTGATGGGATACCCAGAACATTCCCCTATGACAGAATCTATTCCACAATAGGGGCAAATTGCTGTTCCGCCTTTATCACATGGATTATCGTCTATAATCCATTCATCAATCTCGCCAGGAGAAAAGATTTTCAGGCAGTAAAAACATCCGCAGACCTTATCTTTTTGGATAGCCCCCATGTGATTGTTGCTAAACTTATGAGCCTCAATGTAATCTTTCATCTTGTCTCCTCTACCCACCATCCTGATCTGTCGGTATATCCATTGCGCTCCATGAATGGAATTAAAACCTTGATTCGCTCGGTATCAGGTATGGTTACACCTTCGCCTTTCAAAATGCTGAAGACTTTTTCCTCGTACTCTTGCAATACTCTCTTCCACGAGTCAGTCATGTCAAGAGCCGATTTATATTCCGGTGTTCCCTCTGCGTAGTCGTATATGTCATCTTCAACCCACCAAAACTGATTGCTGGCAATAGCATAAGCATCTGCCAATTCTTTTTCAGATGTTATATTGGCGTATTTCAAATAAAGTTCTTCCGCAGTTAAGTCGGGGCATGGTTCGGAACCCATAATATACATAGGCATTTCACTCCATAACGACGATGTAGTCTCTACTAAAATCGTCAAACAAGGCATTGGTACTATCGATCACGTTGTGTAGCTCTTCATTCAATTTTCCCGACACATAGGCATCCCGCGCATCTGGCTTGTTGATCACAGCCCACTTGAGTTGAGAATACGAATACTTTGCAAAGGCAACCCACTGAGGATAATTGATCGACATCGGATTTTTAGTAAAATAAATCTTCCCCGCATTTGCTGCTGTTGCCCCCGCATGAGCAATGAAAAGCATGGTAGCCAGCTTTGGGTGTTTATCTCTATTCAAAGAGACTGGAATAGACTCTCTAACTGTATAACCTTCTTTAATGCGTTTAACCGAGTATCCCAATCGAACAATGACTTCGGTTAGCATTACCGGAATCGAAAGAGAACAGAAGTGAATGAAGTCGTAGCCCTCATAGTACATTCCCTGAACAATTTCTGCAATGGTCTGCTCTTCTTCGCCCATGGAACCAAATTGAAGAAGATTAAACAGTCCCATGAGTGGAGCGGGAAGACCCATTGATGTAGTAATGTCGGATTTGAAGTGAATGATTTGTTTTGCAAGAGCCGCGAACAGGCAGCTTTCAGTGCGATCAGAATAATTCTCCATCACTTGCGAAATAACTTTTCCGGCTTTATCAATGGTGGTCATCCGACCGGTCATAATATCAAAAACGCCGACAATAAAGCCAAGCACAGGATCGTGTCCGAGAGACAATAAACGATGATAGTAGGCGGATAGTCCTTGGACATACTCTGTTGTATTCCGATTGTCTTGCGCATCAAAAGGAACCTTGCTCACCTTTGAATTTGCGAGTTTCTGCATCTCTTTTTCCGGAAATTTTTTCTCAAAGTAAGCGCGAACATAATTCGACAAAGTTCCAGCGGAAAGTCCGGTGGGACCTTTCTGCGGAATACCAACGAGCAAAATATCGACAGCAGCACTCACAAGACCGGCAAGAGCGCTGATAGCAACATCATATTTGTCGAGCTTATGTAGGTCGTTATATTCATCATTCAGGAGTCTCACCGCATCAGAATTGTCTTTCAATTCTTCGGCAGTAAAGATGTCCTCCAACTCATATCCTGTTCCAACATGACGCTCTGCTTCAAGGCAAAGCTCTTCCCATGTTGGTACAACCATGACTTTCTGCTTTTGTTTGCATGGCACAGTATGTAAACTGCCAATGCTATAACCGAGATTACTGAGCAAATCCTCGCTGGACGAAATACACGAATCTATGCTGCTTATATCCGGGAACTTAACACCTGATAATTCAGAAGATTGGTGAGCGAGAATTGTATTTATCTGCTTTTCAAAGTTCGTGTAGTTATACTTGCCCATTCTGTGCAGCCTCCTTTTGAAAGTCTGCCAGTGCAACTTGAAGCTGGTGATTGAGCTTTTCCAAATAGTCTTGCCGCTCACGGCTCTCTTGTGCCTCTTGTTTCAGCGCCTGAATGATAGCTTCCTGTTTGCATAGCGCATCTTTTTGAAGGCGCTCTTTTTCGGCTTGAAGTTGTTTTTCCTGTTTGTCATCAAGATGAGCAATAATCCCAGAAGTGATTAGCGCAGCGACTGGTGCAGCTAAGATAAATGCGCCTGTTCCTTTTCCGCTCCCGCACACTTTGCCCATCGCATCAGCAGCTTCATTTACAAGGTTGACCAAATTCATCATTGAATCCTTGCTCTTAAAAACAATGCCAGCCATAATATCAGCTCCTTATGCGACCCCTAAATCTTTGCTCAAATCCTTAATTGCTTGCTGCAAAAGTATGTTCAGGCTTTGCAGATAATCCAGCCGCTCCTTGTTGGCATCAGCTTCTTCTTTCAATGCTTTAATAATGCCTTCATGTTTAAGTAGAGCTTCTTTATATAGCCGTTCTTTTTCCTGTCGAAGTTGTTTGCTTTTGAGGTGCGCGGCAACTCCGACACCACCGGCAGCAAGAAGTGCAACAGGAGCCGCAAGAACAAATACGCCCGCAACCATGCCCCCGCCGACAACTGCACCGGCAGTGGCTAAACCTGATGTAATTCCCGCAGCAGATAATCCAACCGTGCCAAGCCCGTAGAGTGCAAAGAATGATCCAACGCCGCCAATGCCCGCGCCCAAAGCGCCAGTCAATACCTCTGGGATTGCACTTTGCCTGATAGTTCTTGATTTGTCATTTACAGCTTGCGCTGCTTCGTTAACAACATTCACCACCTGTTGCAGCGCGTCTACACTTTGGAAGACCATTTCTTTTTTCTTTTTCACATAGCTGCCCATATCCTTTTGTCTCCTTATGCCGTTATGCACCTATGAGACTCTGGTCAAAGGCAAACAGAGCCTCGTTGATCTCAAAGACGTTATAGTTCCCATGCTCCACGAAATACTCCACAATGATGTCAAACTTGTTGGAGTGGGAGAGCGCAAAGCCCGCCTTCATGAGCATATCCTTCATTTCCAAAAGAGGCAGCTCAAGGGCAATGGCAAATGCAATAACGGTGGGCTTGGAAGGCTTGTATGACTTGTCCGAGCGGATCTTCGAGAAGAGCTTCCGGTCAATATTTGCCTTCTTGTAGCACTGCGAGTCCGTCATGCCGCGTTCGTCAATCTTCCGCAGAAGCATCTCGGAAAAGCTCTCGTCGATCTGTTCCAGTGCATCGTTGAGTGTTGCTGCCTTTTTGGAGCTGACTGCCATAGGAGCTGTGAGCTTTTCAATAGCTTCATCGCAAACGGATGACTCGCAGGGCATGGGTTCTTCCATCTGGAAGGAACTCATTCTGCGCAGACGCTCATAACGACTATCGGTATGCTCGTCCACATAGCGGTCATCTATGTATGCAGCAATGTCGGCAAACAGCTTGCCGCTGATTTGATAGGCTTTGCGGTCGAAGATGACGATGTACACCGTCATTTCGTTTTCGAGAAGGAAGCTGCTGATGGTATCAATCGCAACCTTGAGAGCCTGATCCTTCGGATAGCCGAAAATGCCAGAGGAAATCAGCGGGAACGCAACAGACTCACATCCGTATTCCTTCGCCAGCATGAGCGAAGTCTGATAGCATGAGATCAGCCGTTCGCGCTCACCATGCCGTCCGTCATACCAGCGCGGACCGACTGCGTGAATGACATATTTGCAGGGCAGACGATAGCCCTTCGTAATCTTTGCGCTCCCGGTTTCGCAGCCGTGGAGCGTTTCACATTCTGCCAGCAGCTCCGGTCCTGCAGCGCGATGAATGCAGCCGTCCACACCGCCGCCACCCAGTAGCGACTCGTTGGCAGCGTTGACGATAGCATCCACCTTCATTTTTGTGATGTCATTTCTGACGATTTGAAGCGGCATGATCAAGCCCTCCCATTCGGTTACTTCGCGCCGGTCAGCAGCTTGTCCAGCGGGATTCTTTCCGGGTATTTTCCCTCGGTCAGAATGTCATATAAATACCTGTTATCCAGAATCATATCATCCCGGATAAGCTGCCAGTTTGCCTTTTTCCTGAAAAACACCTTGAAGATCAGAAAGTTCATGAACGCCCCAATTACCGGCGTTGTCATGCCGAAAGCCTCGGTGTGAGAGAAATGGCATCCTGTTTCGGTTCTTTTCCCTTCAAAGGTGATGAACGCCGTCTTTTTGTCGCTCCGGAATACAATGCGGAAGTGGTTCTCATCCTGTTCGCATTCCGTAATCGTGCCTGTCACATCGTAGTCCAGCCCCATGACGATCTCGCGGAAGCGGACCTTGCTTCCCGCATGATAGTTCCCGTTATAGAGATTGCATTCGATGTGGTAGGGACTCCATTTCACAAACTCTTCCTCAAAGTTAGCGGTCCATGCCTCCATTTTTTCATAGGAAGCCGGAATCTCTATCTGCTCGGTAAGTACAACCATTTTTCTATTTCTCCTGTCAAAGCCGTCATCCCAAAATGATTTTTCTAAGTCTTTCTAAATCGTCCTCATCCGGATGGGAAAGCGCACGGTCAAAGTTTTCAATCAACGCATCAATATTTGCCGGATGCTCCGGCTGTGCCTTCATTTTCATATAGCGATCCCGTACAGACTGCGGCATTTTACCCTGACACATATATTCTCCGATCACAGTATTGCTTGGGTCAACAGACTGCTTAACGTGATCGAGGATCTTCTGGAAATATGCTGCACTGCCACCGAAGCCCGCCGTTCCGAAAAGGAAAACCTTTTTGCCTCTCAGCTTTGACAGCAGTTCCAAGGTAGCATTATCCGCGTTGCCTTTATCCGTCCAGAATCCGATATAGAGTATTTCAGAGTGCAGTTCTTGCGTTTCAGGCACACCGTAATAATCACAGTTTTCTGCCGGAAGCACTGCGCAAATTGTCTCGGCAAGTTTTTTCGTGTTACCGGTCAAGCTGCTGAATATGATCGAATATCTTCCCTTATCCATAGCAAAAGCCTCCTGCCTTATCAAAGCGGCATCGGTGTCCGGGCGATCAGAATGACCGCCAGAATCGCGCCCACAAATGCCGCTGCCCCTACGACCGCCAACACCTTTTTGTCGAGCTTCTTCTTCGCTGCCTTGCCAATCAGCGCAGCGCAAGCCATGCAGACAGCCGCAGCAACAAGCGCAATGCCCAGCGTTTCCCATAGCCAAGAAAGTTCATGTAGGATTTTCATGCGATCATCATCTCCTGTTCGTTAAACTGGAATTTATAGTCCTCTCAAAACCAATTTGCTTTTTCTTCTCGAAATACGGGAATA
>OLOF01000210.1_pt1 | contig 39609 bp, 30 predicted proteins | sample 1643121 | NCBI WGS metagenome assembly OLOF01 (sample SAMEA3136677, study PRJEB25190) | human gut metagenome | biome: human gut; feature: human-associated habitat; material: faeces | place: Austria | collected 2013
GCTGCGATGCAAACACCTCACATAGCACCGCTCCGACTCCAAAGGCCATGCGTTCGAATCGCACCGGGCGTACCACTGATAACCGTCTGTTCCGTTGGAATGGGCGGTTTTTTGTTACGGTTTGGGGGTCAGCTTTCATGGAGTAAAATCGAGGCTACTGCGCAGGCTACTATGTGGTAGCCGGAACGATAAAAAAGAGCGGCAATGCCTCGCCTCTTGTCATGGGGTTCACCTCCTTCAAAATCGTTTATATCTTCATTATATCTGACGTTTCGGCAAAAGCTCAGGGGAAAACGCAGATCGCGGCAAAAAGTTTGTCCCAGGGGGCATTTCAGTTCCATATCCTTCTGCCGTGGCGGGGACAGGAACTCCTCCACGTTCCGGCGCACGGCGGCGTAGTCCTGCTCCTCTCGCCGCGCCTTCTGACGCTCGGCGGTCAGCGCCGCCCTCCGTTCTTCATAAGGGTCTGGGATGGTCTCGCCTGTCGGCTCGGTCAGCGCTTCAAAGCGTTTCACGCTTTGAGGTCTCCACCGGAGACCCGCGCCCCAGCAAGCAATTTTGACTGTTCGGGCAAGGGACCTGAACAGCGCAAAATCCGCAAGCAAGTACTCGCTTGCTGTGCTTGCTGACTACTTCGTACCCCTGTATTTCCCCCTCTACCCATACTACAATCCGAATAGGGCGTTTTGGCCAGATTTCGGAGGATTTTTTCAAAAAAACGCTCCTATCCGTAACTTTTCTCTGAACACTTCGCCGGACGCCTTGTGTTTCTTCGGATATTCGTATATAATGTATCGTGTTGAGTATTATCCATGCGGAGGTGCGGTATGAACGGGATCAAGGGCTATATCTCCATTCGGGAGGCGTCCTACCGTTGGGGCGTGTCGGAGCGGCGGGTCAACCAGTATTGCGCCGAGGGGCGGATCCCCGGCGCGTCCCGGTTCGGGCGCTCATGGGCGATTCCGGAAAACGCGGAAAAGCCGTCCGACCCGCGCTTCAAGGGGCAGCGCCGCGATTCCGACAGGACAAGCACCTGACGGATACCCCTCTGCATTTTAGCATCCGCAAAAAGGAAGTGAACGCTATGGCCTGCGACGAGAGCTTATACCGCCAATATCTGAGCGGCGACGACGAAGGGCTCAATACCCTGATGAAAAAATACGGCGACCCGCTGACCTTGTATATCGACGGCTATCTGCACGACGTTCACGAGGCGGAGGAGCTGATGCTGGATGTTTTCGCCTACCTGTTCACCAAAAAGCCCCGCATCCGGGACGGCGGCTTCAAGGCGTATCTCTATAAGGCGGCGCGGCACATGGCGCTGCGCCATAAGAGCAAACGAAAGACCCTGTTCAGCCTCGATACGCTGACCGGTGAGCCGGACGGGCGGCTGCTGGCGGAGGAGGTCATCCGTTCGGAGGAGCGAAACCGCATTCTGCATTTCTGCATGGACGAAATGAACCCGGACTATCGGGAAGTCCTGTATCTCACCTATTTTGAAGGCATGAGCTACGCGCAGGCGGCGGAGGTCACGGGAAAAACGGTGAAGCAGATCACCAATATGGTGTATCGCGGAAAAGAGAGCCTGCGAAGGCTGCTGGAACGGGAGGGGATCACAAATGCGGAGTCATGAGGAGCGGGTCACGGAGACGAAGCGGCGCATCGCCAAAATTGAGCGGGAGAAACGGCTGCGACGCAATGCAATTACCATGGCTTCCGCCGTGGCGGCGTGCCTCGCGCTGCTCATCGGCGCGTCCCTCGCCATGCCCGGCATTGCCGCAAACATCCAGACCGGAGATTACTCCGGCTTTGAAACGGCGGCAAGCATCTTTCACGGCGGCGCGGCTTTGGGATACATCGTCATCGGGCTTTTGGCGTTTTTACTCGGCGTGTGTGTGACCGTTCTGTGCTTCCGGCTGCGGCAGATGAACCGGGAGGACGATCAGAACAAAGAACGCGAGGGGATTCATGGAGCTGATTGAGAACCTGCTGCAATTACTGACCACGTTCGTCGGCGCGCTGCTTTCGGGCATCGCCTACCGGAAAAGCCGCAGGCAGGCTTACTTCCTGCTGCTTTGCTTCTACGGCTGCTTTGCCCTCGGCGCGCTCTACTGGACGCTGTATCTGCTGCTGTTCGATACCACGCCCCGGGTCTTTTATGTGTCGGAGTTCGGCTGGGTGGCCAGCCTCATCTTCCTGCGCATTTTGCAGGCCACTCTGGCGGGAGCAGATGAGCGAGGCTTCCGCTGCCGCAGGGCGTGGCTCGCGCCTGCGTTCGGCGTGCCGCTACTGGCGTTCTACTGTGCTTTCGGGGACATTCTCTCCAATCTGATCTGGTGCGGCATGATGATATGGCTCTCCTTCTGCGCCATTCGTGGGCTTGTCTATGCGAAAACGCAGACGGGCGCGGCGCGGAATATGCGGTACTTCCATAGCGGCGTGCTGTGCTTTGCTGTCTCGGAATATCTGCTTTGGACGGCGGGCTGCTTCTGGCCGGATACTTCTCCCGCAAGCCCCACCTTCTGGTGCGATATGCTGCTGACGTTTGCCATTCTAGGGCTGCTGCCCGCCACGAGAAGGGCGGTGGACGCATGACCTACATCGAAAACATCTTCCTCTGCATGGTATCTCCCCTGCTGGTGGCCGCCCTGTGCATGGGCAGGCGGCAGCTCCGCTTCTTCCTGTTCTGCATTGCCGGGATGGGGGTGTGCCTGCTTTCGGCCTATATCAACACCTTCCTCGCGGCGGTATGTCAGGCGGACGCCCTTGCCGCCACGGCGGAGATTGCGCCGGTGGTGGAGGAAATCATGAAGTTGCTGCCGCTGGTGTTCTATCTTCTGGTGTTTGAGCCGGAGGGGGATAGAATCAAGCCCGCCGCCATCACGATTGCCCTCGCCTTCGCCACCTTTGAAAACGTCTGCTATCTCATCCAGAACGGCGCGGACCGCTTCTCCTTCATCTTCTTCCGTGGCTTCGGCACGGGCGCGATGCACGTCCTCTGCGGCCTGATCGTGGGCGGTGGCCTTGCATACACGTGGCAGCGGACGTGGCTGAAGGTGGCCGGCACCTGCGGGCTGCTGGGCGCGGCCATCACCCTCCACGCCATCTACAATCTGCTCATCGCCTACGGCGGCGCGGCGCAGTACATCGCCTACGCCCTGCCGGTGCTGCTGGTGGCGGTGGGAAGGTTGTCCGCTTTCCGCTTATCGCGGAGAAAATAACCGAACATTCCCTCCTTGAGAGCTGCTTTTTGGCGGCTCTCAATTTTTTTGAAAAATTTTGCGTTTTGGGTGAGAGTTTTTTCGATTTTTTGTACCTATATAAGTGAAAGGGTTTTTATCACAGTTCCAGACAAACCGGAAAGGGGGGGCAAACGAAATGTACGATACCGCAAGACGGGTCGCACTCGTCAAGCAGCGGGTGCGGGAAAACACCCGCCGAAGGCAGCGGCGCGGCATCTATGGACTGAGCGCTATGTGTATGCTGCTGTTCGCGGTCTTGATGCAGGCGGCGGGCACGGTCGTCGCTCCGGGGCAACCGGAAGCATGGGGTGCGTTCGGCGCGATGCTGCTGCGGGAGGACGCGGGGGGCTACGTGCTGGTGGCCGTTGTCTCCTTTGCAGCGGCGGTGGTCATCACCGCGCTGTGCTTCCAGCTCAGAAAAAGAGAAAATCAGAAAAAAGACGGGACGGACAAGCCCACCCGACACGAAAAGGAGGAGAAAAGCCAATGAAAAAACGAATACTCAGTATCTTGCTCTGCCTTTGCATGGCGGCGTGTATGCTCCCCACCGTGGCGTTTGCGGCGGGGGCAGAAAACGACAAGGCGATCCAGCTTGGCACAGACGCACTAAGTAAAAATGTAAACACAGAGGCCGCACCGACCGTATATTTCGGGCAAGACCATGGAAACAATCCCGCTGCATGGCGTGTAATCGGCTATGACGGAAGCGGCGTTGCCGGCGCACAGGGGGATATGACCCTGCTTGCGGCAGGCACTATGGGAGAAGCTGCGTTTGACAGCGTTAATTATAGCAGCGAATATGCACCGAGTGAGTTGAAAACCGCAATAGACGCGCTTGAAGCAAAGCTGACGACAGAAGAAAATGCTGCCGTAAAGAAACGGACGCTTGCAAGCGGAAGCTACAACGGAGAGAATACCGACTGTATAGCAGGAGCGCAGGTGGATAACGCTGTATTCTGGCCGCTTTCCATAGCGGAAGCGCATGCGGTAAATCAGGATCTGCGAATTGTGAATAAAGAACATACAAATTGGGCGATGTACCATTGGTGGCTGCGCTCCCCATGCAAATCATCTTCCAGTGCTGCCGTTGTGCATGGTAACGGTGAAGTCCTCGACGATGGCATGTACCATACTTCCGATGAGTTTGGTGTTCGTCCCGCTTTTAACCTAAATCTGAACGCTGTCCTCTTCGCATCCGCTGCTGTGGGCGGAAAGCCTGACGGGGGATTGACCCCGATTTCCGAATACAGCGGCAACGAATGGAAGCTGACGTTGAAGGACAGCAACCGCAATTTTGCCGTAACGGAAACAACCGTCAGTGGCGACACAATCACATTTTCCTACTCCAACGCACAGACAGGAACAAATGAATACATTTCCGTTATTATCAAGGATAACGGCGAAATCACCCATTACGGACGCATTTTGCATCTGGGTGGTACAACAGGCGGTGCAAGCGGAACGGCAAGCCTTACGCTCCCTGCGGGTATAACATTAGACAATGATACAAAGCTGTATGTATTCAACGAACAGTATAACGGCGATAAAAAGACCGACTATGCCAGTGATTTCACAGACATTGCGTTGACGGTGGAAAAGCAGGCTGACGAGCAGTTTACCCTTGCTCCCGGCTACACCTATTACTTTGACCTATCGGCAATGGGTATTCCCGGCACGGTGAACGATGCTCTGCCGGATAATACCCTGCACTATGTTCCCTTTACCTACGCAGGAACGGTGAACGCCTACAAGCTCATGTCGGAGATGGCAACCACCGAGGAATATGCACAGCAGAAAAAATATCCCCACAGCCTGTTTGTGGCGGACTATGTCGTAACGCATACGGTAAGCTGGAATGACTTAGATACTGCGAGTCTGATTTTCGGCAAAAATTATGCCAGCGGCGGCGTGGACTATACCCTGCGCGCACCGTCTGTGGGAAGTAGTTATACAGGCTCAGGTGATTCAGAACGCGGCACGCCCAAAAGCAACGAATGGGATAAGATACTGGATAAGGACGACGGATATATCAAAAACTGGGGGAAGATGCTTTCGTGTGGACAAGATACTACTATAAGAATTTCGGCGTTGTTCCGTGCGGTTCGCGGGTGGAAACGTTCGGCCCGTTTCTGGACCAGCTACAATACCTCTTACCTGACCTTCGGCTTCCGCCCCGTCCTTGAAGTCCTGAACGCTGACACACTGGGCGCTGACGGGCTGAAAGCCGTTACCCTCAACCTTGGCGGCGGCAAGCTGGGCGGCAGCTCCGATGCTATTCACATCATCGTGAAAAACGGCAGCAAGTTTACCGCGCCTGCGTCCGACGGCATGACCCGCCCGGACAGAAATAACGGCAGCTACTTTATGTGGCTTGGCAGCGACGGAAACCTGTACGCCCCCGGTGAAAGCGTTCCGGAGGTCGTAACCACGCTGACGGCGCAGTGGACAGTCAACCAGTACACGATTACCTATGATCTGGCCGGCGGCACTGTGGAGGGCAATCCAGACACCTACACCATTGAAACGGTGGCTTTCACCCTCAAGAATCCTACCAAATCCGGCTATACCTTCACCGGCTGGAGCGGCACGGGGCTTGACGGCGAGAATAATATGACCGTCACCATCCCGAAGGGCAGCACCGGCAACCGCAGCTATACGGCACACTGGCGCTACAATGGCGGTGGCGGCAGCGGCTACAGCTACTACACCATCAAGGCAACTGCCGGGGCTGGCGGCTCTATCTCCCCCTCCGGCAATGTCAGCGTCCGCGAGGGCAGAGATCAGACCTTCACCATCACTCCGGATAAGGACTATGCTGTTGCCAACGTCAAGATCGACGGCAAGAGCATCGGCGCGGTGAAGTCCTACACCTTTGAGAATGTCCGTAGAACCCATACCATCGAGGTCATCTTTATGAAAGCCAACGGCAACCCCCAGACCGGCGTGTTTGTGGATGTAGCCACTGGCAGCTATTATGAGGACGCCGTGGATTGGGCAGTCGAAAACGGCATCACCAAGGGAACCGATGATACCCATTTCTCCCCGGATGGCATCTGCACCCGTGCGCAGGCCGCGACCTTCCTGTGGCGTGCCGCTGGCAGTCCCAAACCCGAAACCCGCACCATGCCGTTTACCGACGTCCCCGCGGGCAGCTACTATTACGACGCTGTGCTGTGGGCGGTAGAAAGCGGCATCACCAAGGGCACCAGCAACACCACGTTCAGCCCCAACATGACCTGCACCCGCGCCCAGATCGTCACTTTCCTGTGGCGTTCTGAGAAGTCCCCAGCAGCGGGTACAGCCAATCTCTTTGTCGATGTGAAGTCCACCGTCTACTATGCCGACGCGGTACTGTGGGCGGTCAAGGAGGACATCACCAAGGGAACCACCCACACCACATTCAGCCCCGACGCGGATTGCACCAGAGCGCAGATCGTGACCTTCCTCTGGCGCTGCAAGAAGTGATCGGCTGACATACGGCCAAGCAGCAAGACCGCTGACATGACCACATAAGCGAACATCGGACAGCGCAGCGGACGGGCATCTCGCCCCGAAGCTGCGCTGTTCTCTTTTCGCTATTCCCGGCAGAACGCCTTCCGGCACATCTGCGCCTCAGCCATCAGCGACTCCCGCGGGAGATCGTTTCCTTCGCCTCCCGCAGTAAGGACGAGTTTGTGAGGCTGGTCATGGACAGTGACCTGCGGCAACGTGACCGGAATATTGCAAAGCGGAAACGGCAGCTTGCCGATTCCGAAAAGCGGATCACAGAGTTGGATGCTATCTTCAAGCGGCTCTATGAGGACAACATTTCGGGCAAGCTCTCCGATGAACGCTTTCAGAAGCTCTCTGCGGACTATGAGAAGGAAGGACAGGAGCTCAAGGTGCTGACGAGTCCCCTTCGGAAAGAAGTGGAGCTAGGGAAAAGCAAATCGGCGGATGTTGATCGTTTTCTCTCCGTTGTGGAGAGGTACACGGATATCCCGGAGCTCACGCCCTGCATCCTCCATGAGTTCGTGGAGAAAATCATCGTCCATGCGGCCAGCGACCCGAAGGGCAAGAACCGGATGCAGGAGATCGATATTTACTACAAGGGTATCGGAGCCTTGGAAATGTCAAAAGTCACGGCATCAATGGAAAAATGAGAAAACGGTACAGCCGAAGCTATACCGTTCTCTCTTTCCTCACGATGTTTTCTTATCGGGAGCTGCCTTGCCGCTCTTTTCGTTTTACTCTATGCTTTCGCTCTGCTCCGACAGATGCAAATCCAAATTTCGACCGCGTGTGCAAACACTGCGAATGTGCACATAGCTGTGGATTTCATCAACCGAATACAAAATCACGTCATTTCGCGTAGCATACTGTCGAATTCCCGCAGAACTCCACGGCTCTACATCATACAGCGGATACTTAGCCGGAAATACAGTCAAATTCTCCTGTATCAAAGTGCGAAGGCGGTTGTACCACCGTTCTGCCAATGCGGTATTCCGATACTGCTGCATAATATACATCAGCTTTTCCGTAATATCTCGCTCGGCTGTTGAGGTGTAAAATATCTTATATCCTTGCGGCACGACTCTGAAGCAGCTCCTTTACTTTAGCGTCCATATCGCACTGCGCAGAGATGCGTCCGGCAGCAATATCCTCACTGCTGCGCGACAGCTTTTCGCTGATTTCCGTTTCGCTCATATCATCCCATGCACGAAGCGACGGCTGAAATGGCATGCCGCCTTCCTGCAGGCTCTGCTGCGCAAACATCCGTACAGCCTCAGCGAACGAGGTGCCCATACTGCGGTAAAGCGCTTCTACCTGCTCCTTCACTGCACTGTCAATGCGGATCTGAAGTGTTGCATCCATAGCCATAAAATCATCTCCTTGTAGTACTATTGTATTACAGTTTTCTTTGCATGTCAAGAGGATGACTTCTCTCCTTTCCTATCATAATCGCGCAGCATAACATCGGCAATGCATTCACCCGCTTGTACGCGAGATTGCTCGATCAAGTGCGCATAGTACATTTCGGTTGTAGCCGGACTGGAATGACCGAGCTGACGCGCAACGGTAACGACATCGGTGTGGTTGGCAATCAGTACGCTGGCAACCGTATGACGAAACGCATGGGGATTGATATGAGGCAGATCATGCCGTTTGCTGAATTTGCTCAGCCATGCGGTAATGCTGTCCGGATGCATGACCTGTCCGTTATCCCGCGTAAACAGAAAGCCGGTATCCTGCCAGCGGTCGCCGTTCAGCTCACGCAGATGTTCCTGTTCAGCGCGATACTCGCGCAGCAGCGCAACCGTTTCGGCCGGAATGGGGATAAAGCGTGTTTCACCGGTTTTCGGTGTTTCCTCATAAATACCGCGTGCCTTGGAATAGCGCAGATTGACCTCTATATAAAGATAGCGCTCATCAAGGTGAACATTCTCCCACTTCAGTCCCATAATTTCGCCGCGCCGCGCACCGGTGACGATCAGCAGATGCGTGATCGTCCGCCACTTCAGCGGTTCACTCTCGAGTGCCTGCAAGATACGAAAGATTTCATCCGGCTGAAAGTAGTTGATCTTTTTGCGTTGAGCACGAGGCAATGTCGCGCGCGCCGATGCATTGTAGGTTACGATCATTTCCTTTTCAGCCTGTGAAAGCACTGTAGAGATGAAACGATGGTGCTGCAGGACTGTTTTTACCGCGAGATGGTCGGTATTCAGGATGTACTCGAATAACTGCTTCGGCGGCACTCCCAGCGCCATAGAAATCGCGTCTGCGGAGGACTTGCGGATAACCTGTCCGCGGCAAGCAGCTGTGATAGTAACAGCATTGAGACGAGACATCTTTGCCAGCTTTGCGCGTGAAATCTGCCGTTCGGTCAGCAGAGCGCCCAAATCAACCTTCGAGCATGCCTTGTCCAGAACATGCTTGGTGCAATTCTGTAGAAGATCGATATACAGCCGATTTAAGTGCTGTGGTCGCAGCTCGGTCAGCTTGATATGACCGATAGCGGGAATTATGCGCTCGCACAGGTGCTTGTACAGCTCGATCGTGCTGTGCTTGGTGCCGGATGAGATACTGACGGAAAAGAGCATTCGGGAGGGACTCACCGCCTACAGCGGAACCAAGCTCTCCTTTGTATGGCTTTCCGAGCCGTTTCTGGCAGCCAGCGGAGATGCACAGCCCCATACGCTGACTGTGCTGCTCCCCAGAAGCGACTATAACCAGATTCTGCTGAAAAGCGTACTGGAGATCGTCGGCCTTTTGCTGCTGCTGTTGTTTTTCGGCGTGGTCTGCTGTCTCTACTATACCCGCCGCTACCTTCGCCCCGTCATGCGGGACATCGAGTTTCTCAAAAAGGCAGACTGCGGCGGTGCGCAGATGACCTTTGACGAATTGCGGCCCGTCTCCGCAAGACTGCGCTTCCACGAGCAGACTATCACGCATCTGGAAACAGAGAAGCATGACATCCAGGAACGCGCCGACCATTTCCGCTCTCAGAACGAGCAGCTTATCAATGAAAAGCAGGACCTGCAGGGACAGGTAGAAGATATGCGCAGTCAGACAGAGGACATGCAGGGGCAGCTCGACGATTCCCTTGCCAAGATCCGCCGTTTGGCGCATTTAGGAAAAAAAGAAATCGATCTGGCGGACTATGAAAGATTTCTGGAGGGCTATGCCAAGCTGAGCGCCAAAGAGCTTGAGGTATGTAAAGCACTTGCCAGCGGGCTGAGTACCCGTCAGTGTGCAGAACAGATCGGCTGCGCTACAAGCACCATCGATACCTACCGTAAAAGACTCTATGAAAAGACCGGCATCCATAAGGCCCGGCAGCTTCAGCTTTGCTACGCGCTTCTGCAGATGGAGCAGATGGAACAGGAAACGCAATAACAGCAAAAATTCCTTTGGCGGTTCACGGTTTTCAAAGCTCTGTTGCAAAATAAAAATGCATCAGCAACTTGCACAAGGAAATAGCACAAATAGAAACCCAGAACCCTTTTTGAGCTTTTTTTCCCTAAAGGTTCCGGGTTTTGTGCAATATTTTCCGAAAGCTATTTTACAACAGTTTCTTCTTTTCCGTGAAAGGTGGTATATAAAACGATACTTCTCAAGCAAAAAGAAAACAACAAAAAGACAGCTCTCGCTGTCTTTTTGTTGTTTTAAGTAAATTTTCAAATCGGCATACGATTCAAAATCGTTGCCAGTTCTGCTCTTGTCAGTGTGCTCTTCGGTGACAGCTTACCCTGATCATTGCCGCTCAGCAGTCCATGCTCGATACAATACTGTATGCCTTCCTTCGCCCAATCCGAAACATTCGCTGCATCGCTGAACTGATCCAATGTTTTGCTGCCGGAGGCAATCGTCAAATTCTCTGCCTTTGCATAATTTGCCGTCATAACCGCAAACTGCTCACGTGTAATAGCAGCATTCGGTGCAAAGGTTGTATCCGAGGTACCCAAAACAATCTTGTTAGCTGCTGCCCAGCCAATATACGGTGCCGCATAGTGTGAAGACACAACATCCTTAAACTTTGCAGCCGAAGCCGTATCGCCCTGAGCACCTGCTGCACGTCCCAGAACGGTTACAACCATGCCGCGTGTTGCTGCTGTATTCGGGCTGAATGTCGTTGCCGAGGTACCTGTAAACCATCCGCGGTTTACTGCATTCTCTGCGGCATTCTTTGCCCAATGCTTGTTCAGATCTGTAAAAGTACCTGTCTGCTTCTCAACCTTTTTGCCTTCATAGTACAGACTGCCGTCCGAGCCTCGCGAATATTTAGAGAAAAACTGCAACCAGATCATGTCTGCTTCCGTTGGAATATAGGCGTGCGGGGAGTTATCTACAACCGTGTACTGCACCAGCGGAATATCACTGCCGGCTGCGGTATATACTGAAGTCGTATAGCGTCCTGATACATCCTTACTCTGACTGGAAGGTGCGCTTTCTGTACCATTCCGTGCTGTCCAGTGAGCTACCGCCTGTGCATTCGAGCTGACATTGCCTGCCGGTGCACCTGTCGTAAAATCAGCGCCGCCATCTACATCATAGATACCCTTGAACATCCAAGTCGGCAGAAGCTCACTGCACTCATTTGCCGGTGCAGTCGTTCCAATCGACATCGTCGGAGCCATATTATTGTTGCCCGGTGCACCTCGGTACGAACCGGAATTATGTCCTACCGGCGCGATTGCCGCAAACAGTTCTGCTGCGTCCAGGCCGAGCGCCCACGTCATCGTTGCGCCGTTTGAATGTCCGGTTGCATAAACGCGCGTGCTGTCAATGCTGTATCTCTTTTCTGTCAGAGAGATCAACTGTCGAATAAACGAAACGTCATCTGTTGCCGTCTCTGTTAGCTTATAGGAATATGTGTGCCATACCGGCGCCAATACTTCACCGCGTGTCGGAAAGTCATTTACATATGCCTGTGGGAATACAACGATAAAACCATTCTTCTCTGCTACATCCTGCCAGCGGCTGTCACCCGTGAAAGCATGAATCGCACTCGAATAACCATGGATTGCCACTACCAGCGGCACACCAGTTCCTGCCTTATAATCAGAAGGCACATAAGTATACCAACGGCGAATCTTGCCGTCAATCTTCTCTTCCGAATAGAAGAAACCGGTCTTGCCATTGTTGGTATGCGATACTGTCATCTCCAGACGACCGCCCGGATCGCCCACGAAGCGCTGTACACCAGCCAGGAACTGACTGTACAGAACCTCAGGCGTTATCTGCGCTGCATGAGCGCTGTCTGTCAGCCAGACACGAGCTGCTTCATTCTCATAAACTTTCTGCGCATAAGCGTTCGATGTGCCCTGTTTTGCTCCATTCGCCTTGATCCAGTATTCTGCAACCTTTGCATTATTTTTCGAGCTATCAGCCGCGTCTACTAGCCACATGGGCACCGGCACTTCATTATTCTTGATATTGTTTTCCGTTTGTCCCGCCATGCTGCCCGCCTGTACAAATGGATAACTGAGCGTATTACCGATTTGTTCAACCATCGCATCCGGCACAGCATATCCGTCCACCGATGCTGCACCGCAGACCAGTGCAGGCCAGGTCATTGCAAATTCCTGTGCTGCGGCACCACCTTCGTCATAACCGACTACATAAAAGGCGCGTTCATTCAAGTTAAATGCGGCATCCTTCTGCTTATTCTTGCTGTGGAAGTTATCCGATACTGCTTTCAGATAAGCGGCTTCATCACGCCCATCTTTGCCATCCAAATTCCAATCCTGCCCATCTTCTGCCTCTGCAAAAGCAAGTGCAATACCGTATTTTTCACTGACGGCCTGCCAAGCCTGTCCCAACAACGACTGCGTAAATGCTTTCGCCGTCATATCCTCCGGGACAGCGATCATCACACCGGTGACGCACTGCTCGATCGTAGACGGCAGATATACGCTGTACTCACCCAGATTTTCTCCGGCAGTCTGATCGTGGAACATGCCAGTCACTGAACCTGCATACGGATGATCCGGATCCTGCGGCTTCTGCTGTGCCACCGCTGATGCGTTGACAGCCAGCATGGAACCAATCAGCACAAATGCTCCTGTTCGTTTCCATATCGTAGTGCTCATTACAATGCCTCCTCACTTATTCTCCGATGTGGATCTTACATAACCAAACTATACCTTAGATCCTTGAGAAAAGCGATGGACGCAATTATAATTTTTTGTACTATTCCACACTCGCAGTCGGATAATACAACTGCTGTATTTTTTCCATAGCCTGCTGCGGTGTGCATAATTCTAAAAGTGCCTCTCGATAATACTGATAGATTTGCTTCATATATCTGCTCTGTTCCGGTGTCAAGGCAGTCTCTGGTGCATCATAGCCATCCAGCACCAGTGCAGAATCAATACCGTATTCAGTCAATTTCCGTGTCAGGATATCCCGAATACTCTCGTCCTCATATGCCGGTAGAACCAGATTTTCCGCCAGTGTTGCTGCACCCTGCTTCCCGCACAAGTATTGTACGAATGTCCATGCTGCTTCCGGATGCTGTGTATTTCTGTTGATACATATCGGCGTCAGCATCATGGCATTGTACGGTTGATCTGTTCTCCAATTTGGCTTTTCCGCAACTCCCCATGCAAAATGAAAACGATTTCTGTCATTCTGCAGATAGTTTAGATACCATGTTCCATGCACAAATAATCCGTAATTTCCGGTTTCAAACATACGCTGCGATGCACTGTAACTCTCGCAAACCGAAAACGGCAGAATATACTTTTTCCGTTGCATTGTACGTAGCAGCTCCATACCATCCTGCAGCAACTGTATATTCTCCTTGCTGCCACTCCATGACCGATCCCGCATATATTGTAATATCTGTGTTTCATTCAACAGAAAGCAGGCCGCAAACTGACCGGACCACAGGTTTTCTGATACCTCTCCGGTATATTGCATAAAGTCTATCCACGACATAGTATCAGTCGGATACTCCACACCTGCCATGTCCAGTAAATCCTTATTGTAATACAGTAAAAACTTATCTCTGCGATATGGCAGTGCAAGCAGCTCTCCGTCTCTGCCGCGCAGCACATCAAGCCCGGGATAATGCTCTGTTGGCACGCCATCTCTTCGGATATAGCTATCCAACGGCATTGCCAGGTTGCGATCCGTAATTTGACTGAGTTGATCCAGTTGATTTACATAAATGACATCCACTGTTTCTCCGCTGTCCAGCAACGCGGTCAAACTGGAATTATAATAAGTTGGTGGATAGCTGATTACATCAATTTTGATATCAGGATGATCCTTTTCAAAATTTTCGATTAGCTCTCTATCGTATATAACCACATCATAATCCCATAGCACGACCCGCAAAGTAATCGATTCATCCTCTGACTGCACTGGTCGTTGCTGCTTAGAAACCCCTATAATGCTCATACCTACAGCCAGTAAAATGATTAGTCCTATCCATCTTCGTTTCATTTGCATTCCTCTGCCGATATTCCTTTGCGCCAGTCTCCCGGTGTTACGCCGGTAATACGCTTAAAAATTCTGCTGAAATAGTATTGGTCTGAAAAACCAGTTCTTAATGCAATGCTGTAAATTTTATCATTTGTTTCCCGCAGCATTGCCTTTGCGCGTTTGATGCGAATGTGTGTCACATACTCCGTAAAATTCTTACCTGTATTGCGCTTCATCAGCGCACTGAGATATCCCGGTGTCAACTCCAACTCCTCTGCAATCTGCTGTACGGATAATTCTTCTGCAAAACGCTGTTCGATCTGCGTACATGCTGCTGTTACCGCCAGATTTCTTCCTGCAGATTCCCGTTCCGCATCCCAAAACCGATGTACATCACGTTCAATAGATTCGAGCCATGCTGACACCTCCTCCTTGCTCTTTATCTTCAACAGCTCCTGCATAGAACGCAGGCTGTTCGGCATGACCGCTGCAGCATCCTGTCCGAGTCGCTCCATTGCTTCTCTGACACCAGTATATACCTCTACCGCATATTCCAGTGCAGTCCTGAACGACCGCACTTCTGCATGCCTTTTCGCCATCATCAGCAACTGATCCATTTGCTGCCGATCGAAGGCCACGCAGGCAGCTGTCATCTGTGTACGCAGTTTCTGCTCCTGCTCCATATGCTGATATTCCGCTGTTACGATTATATTGTCCGTCCAAAAACGATTCTGCACCGCTGCAGCAGCCTCTCTTGCTGCTCGGCTCAGCGACTCCGGTTGTGCATCACTTTGCGCCAAACCAATAACACACGAAATATCCAAATACCGTAGCAGCATTTTTTGAAGGCGCTCTGCTACACTCTGTACAAACGAGTCTGTTGATTCGAACTGAGACTGTACGCTTGCAAAAACATACAACTCTCCTGTTTTGCCATCTGCATAATATGCAGTCATTACATCTCCTACAATCTCTTCCGCAATGTTGCGAACAGAAAACTGCAGTGTGTAGCAGTCCTCATCCGAAACCTCCTCAAAACGGTATATCTCCCCTGCTTTGATCAGCATACACCAGATTGGTGCCGTCTCCCAGTCAATGCCCGCATTCTTCATCTGCTGTGCAAAATCTGTTTCATTCAAATAAAAATGTCCAATCAGTTCCCTCAAAATGCGTTCCTGCACCGGCTGCATTGTGGTAATCTCTTCTTGCTGAGCTGTTTGATTCGCGTTCGACAGCACATCCAACAGCTTGCACGGTTCCAATTCCAGCTTCAACAAATAATCTGCTGCACCCAACCGCATCGCCTCACGCACCAGCTGAAAATCGTCATAACCGCTCAATACAATCACATACATCTGTATTTTCTCTTTTTGCAGTGCGCGCAGTAATGCAATGCCATCCATCCGCGGCATTTTCATATCCGTGATTAAAATATCCGGTGCCGACCGACGGCAGATCTCCAGCGCCTGTTCACCATCCGAGGCTTCGCCGATCAGCCGATATCCATGTTCCTGCCATGCAATCAACGATTTTAAGCTGATTCGCATCATTGCGTCATCATCCACAATCAAAACAGAAAGCGGCTTCAATCTTCTTCCTCCTGTTCCCTACGCAGCAGTGGTAATGCCAAACGCATTACCGTTCCCATTCCCAGTTTTGTATCAAAAGACAGGCCATATTGTTTTCCCCAACGAAGCTGGATTCGTGTCTGTACATTGCGCAGTGCCATACCGTGACTGCCGTTCGGTATCGCCTCTGCATCGGCTATGCTCAGCTTTTTTCGCAGCTCCACTGCCTTCTCCTCCACAATGCCGCAGCCATCATCCGCTACCGAAAGCAGCAACACATCTTCCTGCTTTTCAGCCATAATTCTCAATGTACCGCCTGTCGGTCTGCTGCCGATACCATGCAGTATTGCATTTTCTGCAAGCGGTTGAAGTACAAATTTTAATACAGAGCACTCCATCAGTTCCTGCGGTACCTGCATCTCAATGCACAGTTTTCCTTTCAAACGGGTATCTTGAATATATAAATAACTCTCTAACAGGCCAATTTCCTCTCGCAAAGGTATCATTTCTTCGCTTCCTGCCAAATTTGCACGAAGCAGCCTTCCCAATGCCTCTATCATCTCTGCAATGCTGTTCTTTCCTTGTAGCGTCGCCATCAGGCGGATTGAATTCAATGTATTATACAGAAAGTGCGGATTGATCTGAGACTGCAGCATATACAATTCCAGTCGCTGCTTTTCTTCCTGCTGATGCAGTAAACGCTGAATATCATCTCCCATATCCTGCAGTCTTCTATCCACCTCATCAATCTCACTGCTGCCTCGAACCATCGTTACCGTATGTGTAAAATCCCCACTGGATAAGCGGCGGATATGTGCTGTCAGGCGTTCAATAGGCAGTGAAATGTTTTTTGACAGAAACACCGATAGCGCCACCAGAAATCCTGCGACAACCGCAACAAACAGACAGCCGGCGCTAATCAATGTCCATATTTGCTGTCCAAGTGCAGTTTCAGGTTTCTGCTGCAATTTCCATCCGGTAGATGGTATATCAACCGAAAGCAGTTTGGTCTGCTCTTCCGAAGCAGGCTCTGTTCCGGCAGAAAAAAGCAGCTCACCCTTCTCATTGTACAATCCTAGATGTTCATCATCGAGCAGTAATATTTCGGTTAATTCGTCCGCAAACAAATCCGGTGAAAACAGTATCAGCAAATCTCCTAGGCTCTGCCCTGTACTTTCATTTGTAATGTGCCGGTAATACGGAATCACCATTGTATTTTCCGTCAATGTTGTGAGATTTCTAGTTATTCCGTCCCACTGCGGAGATTTTTGTTCATGCTCCATGGCGAATCGTATCTGTGTCTCATCAATCAGATAGCCTTCTGTTCCTGCGCGCAGGTCAATTCCGTTATCTCCCATCAGGATAAATGCAAGCATATATCGTGTGATCGGTCGATAAGAAAACTGCTCCCGCAAAATCTGCGCCGCCGCATGACTTGTTTCATCGTATATTGCAGCCTGTTCACTGCTTCGGTACATCAAACTGCGTATTGTCTCATCCCGTACGGTCCAACTTACGAATTCATTCACCTGCGTAATGCGGCTTCCTATTTTTTCTGCTGCGTGTTCTAATAAAATTCGCCGTTCGTTCTGCATCTGACGCTGCATTTGTCTCTGTGTGGAATAAAGATAACAGCCTAAAAACAAAAATGTCGGTACTAATGATATCAACAAAAAATATCCCAGTAATCTGCGCTGCAGCACGTTTTTCACACCGTTCACCATACACTTTTTATTCCATAATATATTTTTTCTTATTCTATTTTATTATAACACACGCCCTATTTCTCTTGCCAGTCCATTCTTCTTTATCCATCTTATGAAATTATATAAGATGGCTTCTACCGTTTTTATTCGCTAAATTTCCGCATTAAACTTTACACATCTCCAAGTCGGTTGATCTGATTCTCTAAAGCTAAATATCATCTACAGAATACTACAGATGTTTCGACTAACGCTTCCTGCTGCCGAGCGCGTAGCGGACTTTCACCGCCTATTCGTTGTCCATGCTGGGCGCACCAATCAAAACCCATGCCTTTTCAATAGAATTGGCATGGGTTTCGCAATTTACAGAACAAAATTCAATTCTTCGATCTCTGATTTATCCTTCAACGTAATCGGTTGAATGCCGAGTTTTTCAAACTGCTTGCGCACAGTGCGCAGCTGACTCTCGGACAGCTCGCTGTTTTTCACAGCCTGTGCATAACTTTTGCAGTCGGACAGCTTTTTGACAAGCAGACGCATATTTTTGCGAGTTGAAGCATGTTTCACGGTCTCAATCTTCGCCATACAGTCCGAATACCGCACAAACGGCAGGTCTGCGTGCAGCATTTCCATATAAGAATGGATGGTGTCCTCAGACTCGTCCATGACAGTTTTCAGGATTTTCTTGTTGCTGCCCTTAACCTGCTCAGACAGTCCGCGCTTGAACTTTGCGCCCGAGCGGGAGACCTCGAATCGCAGCATTGGTGCATCATAGTCCTCGAGCAAATCCTCCTCCATCAGCTGAAATGTTTTGTCATAGACCATCAACGTGGTCGTTTTGCAGCAAATCCGCCACGAATGTGCATTCTTTTTCTTATGATTGGAGAAAGTTTTATCGAATGTACACAGCTCGTATTTCTTCATATATGGACTGCGGCGAACGACGCGCAGCGCCTCGTCAACCCAGTCCTGCGAGTTGGGGAAGTAGTCCAGACAGCAGTCAATGCGCGAAAGTGTCAGCTGCTCAAATTCGCAGTTCAGACCGATTTCATGCAGCAGCTTGGTCATTTCCTTGTCGAGCAATTTCAACTGTTTATCTTCCGCGTGGAATACCTTCTTGGGCGAATATTCTTCGTGCAGCAAAGTGTGCGGATTGAGACGGAAATGTATAAAGGGGGCGTGATTTTTCTTCGTTTTATTCTTGCTGCGCACCTGCTGGTACAGATAAAGCACCACGCCCTGACCGCAGTAAGAGGTGCCGATATACTTCGTCAGACCTTTCTCAGAATGATATGTCGTGTCCGGATAAAAACTGCCGGAATTCACACTTTTTAGATGCTGAAACACCTTGTTGAAGTCCTTCTTAGACATTCTGTGAAATAATTCAATCGTGTGGATACCATAGCGAAAGTCCATTTCACTCACCATCCTTCGCAAAGCACTCGATGACCGCATCGTGCAAATCGTCCGACGACTCGCAGATTGCATACAGTTCATTTACGGCATCGATCGCGCGTTCATCCGTATTTGAGATGATGTCAAGGTTCATCTGAAAGTCAGCGTCATTCCAGAGCAGCAGCGCCTTTGCACGTTTGCCGTCGCGCCCGGCTCTGCCTGCCATCTGATAGAACGACGCTACGCTGAATGGAAGCTGAGAGACGATAATTAGACGAATATCCGGGATATTTACACCCATACCGAACGCAGAAGTTGCAATCATGATGTGCGCCTTGCCGGAACGAAAGCGCTGCTCCTGCTTCGCTCGGTTGGATAATTTACTGTGGCAGATGGCAATCTCATCAGCCTCGATATCACAATCTTCAATTAAGTGATCGCGCATCTCTTCCACATCACAGACACGGGTGCAGTAGATAACGATTTTGCCCTTGTCAGCATATTTTAGAATTGCTTTCTTGACTTTCCCATAACGAATTGCCTCCGTTTTCACGAACACTTTCCCCAGAGAAAGGTTAGAACGCTTGAGTTTGCCGATATGTACCGTCGGATTTTTCATACGCAGACTTTTCGTGATATATGGAATATCCTCCTGCATAACAGTTGCGCTGAACGCAACAACAACAGGAGATGAGGGCAAATCCTTAATAAATTTACCAATATTGCGGTACATTGGACGAAATTCATTACCCCATTCGGTCAGACAATGAACCTCATCCACAACGATCGTGTGCACCTTATTCTTCTGAATTGCTTTCCACAGATGCGGATCATTCAGCCGTTCCGGTGCAACAAAGAGCGCCTGGAGTTTACCATGCTTTAATCTTTCAATAATATTGGTATTCTCCGCATTGCCGCTGTACAGGCAGCCCGCTCGGATTTTGCTGTCCTCGCAGCGCTGCACTAAGTCCCGCATCAATGCAACCGTCGGGAGAATACCAATCAACAGATCGTTGGGGTGCATAGCAATCATCGAGAGAAAGCAGATCGACTTGCCTTCCGAAGTCCGTGCTAATCCAAGTACATCTTTACCATTGAGTAAGTCTGTAATTACATCCTTCTGGAACGCTTTCAGCTTTGCGATACCAAAGCTATTGCATATCATCTTTTCCTGTTTGTTTGTCATAATTTTCACTCCTGAACATAGAATTCTCGTTCAAAACTGAAATTTAGAAATTTCATCTGAACTGCCTTTATTCCATTGTTGAGAGCGTAATCAAATTATAATTTCACAGGAATAACATGATATATAATAATAGCGAAAGACGTTGTACTATGTACTATTTCCATCCCATTCTCTTACCCAGTTCCAGTATGCTGATACCGAACCGCTCCGACGCTGTCAATGCCATCTGCAACGGTGCTTGCAATTTTTGTTAAACCTATTTGTCTAATTTTTGGGGCGCTTCAACGTGCGGAAGTTCCTCTATTCTGCTTTAATGTGCGGTACGGCGTCCGAACGAAGTCGAATACATCGCCTTCTGCAGCGCGGGCAGAAGCGCCAGCGCATAGCCCTCCTCCATCGGTTCGTCGCTGCGATTCACATGGGTCGGTCGGAAAATACAGAGCGAAGCGTACACTGCGTGCAACGGCGTCCGTCGGTTCTCGGTTTGCATTGATTTTTTGATTATTACGCACATTTATTTTATTATAAATTGTGCATCATCAACTACTCATTTTACTTATCGCACAAAATATATTCAGTTTTTTATATATAGTATACAAGAATTTCTTGCCATTCTTGTAAATTCGTGATATCATAGCAGATGCGGTCACGCCTTGCAAGGATGTAGATTTCGAAGCACGTTCTCTGTAAAGTAGGCAGGCTGCACTCTAAACAATCCTATCCGCTTGCAGCAGACCGGAAAACACAGCATTGATCAGGTGTATTTTATTGGGGCGGCTGTAAATTGGAAGCGAAACCAGAGAAGGAGAGAATGTTTCGTGAAAACCAATCCAACCATGCAGGCAGAGGCGGTTCTGCCTACACGACCTGTTTCCGAAAACGGAAAAATCAATATTCTGACACGCCTGGCTTACGGCGGCGGTGACGTAGCGTGCAACGTTGTCTACGGCATGATCGCCACGCTGCTGACCCTGTTCTATACCGACTATGCCGGTGTTTCCGTCGCAACCGTAGGTCTTGTCATGCTGATCTCGCGTTTCTTTGACGGCGGCTCGGATGTTGTCATGGGCTTCATTGTGGACCGCACCCATTCCAAATGGGGACAGTCCCGTCCGTGGATCCTGTGGATGTCGCTGCCGTATGCGCTGAGTGCGATCCTGCTGTTCAGCGTACCGCACACCAACGCCACGATCCAGTTCCTGTACATCTTTGTCACCTATAACTTCTGCACGACCGTCTGCTACACGGCGATCAATCTGCCGTACGGCTCGCTGTCTGCCATGATGACCCGCGACTCCAAGGAGCGCGATCTGCTGTCCGTATTCCGCATGGGCCTGTCCCCGATGGGCCGTATCATTGCCGTCACCTGCACCATGCCGCTGATCAAGCTGTTCGGCAACGATCAGGCTGCCTGGGTCAAGGTAATGAGCATCTGGGCCGCAATCGCTTTCCTGCTGCTCATCACCTGCTTTGTCAAGTGCGAGGAAACCGTACACATCACAGCCCGCTCGGAGGAAAAGATTCCGGTCGGCCGCAGCCTCAAGGCGCTGGTCACCAATCAGTATTTCTGGGCTGTCCTGCTGCTCTGGATGTTCCAGAGCACCAATCAGGCTGTTGTCGGCACGATTCTGCCGTACTACTGCAAGTATGTGTTCCATAACGACTCGTGGATGTACAGCACGCTGTATCTTTCCGAAACCATCGTTCTGATCGTATTCACCTTCCTATGTCCGCTGCTGCGCGATATGCTCGGCAAGCGCAACATGATCGTAGCAGGTGCCGTTCTTGTACTGATCAGTCAGGGTCTGTTCTTCCTCAACACCACCAGCTTCAGCTGGTGCCTGTTCACCACCATGCTGCGCGGCGTCGGCGAAGCACCGCTGTGTGCCTTTGTATTCGGCATGATCGGTGACGTTGTCGAGTTTGGCCAGTGGAAGCACCACATCCGTCAGGAGAGCTTCATCTTCGCAGGCGGTTCGGTCGGCACCAAGCTGGGCACCGGCATCGCACAGGCAAGCATTGCAGGCATTATGAGTCTGTGCGGCTATATTTCCTCGACCGGCAGCGCTGTTGTGCAGTCGCAGTCCGCAATCAACTCGATCATCAACATCTATATGTTTGGCCCGCTGCTGATCTTTGTCGGCGTTCTGATCGTCGGCCTGCTGTATCAGCTCGACAAAAAGTATCCCGCTATCATGAAAGAACTTGCAGAGCGCGAAGCGCGCGGCGAGTTGTAACTTTCTGATCTTCATAATCCCTCAACCGTTCCCGGCATGGCTGCAAAGCTGTGCCGGGAATCTGTTTCTCGCCCTGCCCGCACCGGTCGGCAGGGCGTTTTCCGTCTGTGCGCCGTGTCCTCCTTGCCGAGAAGCGGATATTCACAAAAAGTTTATCGCTGCGGCATTGCGGCTGTCCGCTCTCCTGTATATAATAAATGCAGAGCACATTCCTGTGTCTCCCATCCCGATTACCGAACGATTCAGATAAAGGAGCACCCGTATGTCAACCAACAACCTGTCCACTCCCGCCTCCGGCCGTTTTTCCCTCAGCGCTGCGGCACTTCACATTCTCGCCATGGTGCTGATGCTGATGGATCATCTCTGGGCGACCCTCCTGCCCGCGCAGGACTGGCTGACGTGTGCCGGACGGCTGGCCTTCCCCATCTTCGCATTCATGGCGGTGGAAGGATATTTTCACACCCACAGCTTCCGGAAATACGCCCTGCGGCTTGCGCTGTTTGCCGTGCTCTCCGAAGTGCCGTTCGACCTGATGTACGGCGGAACCTGGTTCTATCCGGTGCACCAGAACGTGATCTGGACGCTGCTGCTCGGTCTTCTGGGCATTCATCTGATGGAAACTGTGCGCAAAAAACAAAAAACATGGCTGTACCTGCTCACCGCCCTGCTTGTTGTGCTGATCGGCACAGTGCTGGGCACCCTGAGCATGGTGGACTACTACGGCACCGGCGTGCTGACGATCTTTATCTTCTACTTCTTCCGCGGACGGAAGTGGTGGTGTCTGGCAGGACAGCTTCTCGCCCTCTACTGGGTCAATGTGCAGCTGCTGGGCGGTCTGCTGTATCCCGTCCATATATTCGGCATGGAATTTGAGATCTGTCAGCAGGGGCTTGCACTTCTGGCGCTCCTCCCCATCTGGCTGTACCGCGGACGGCAGGGCTATCACAGCAAGCCGTTCCAGTATGCCTGCTATGCCTTTTATCCCGTACATATGCTGATCCTTGTGCTGATCCTGCAATATCTGACCCGCTGACGGCCATACCGGCATCTGCAAACATCTGTAAAACTTTTTATTTATCAAATGCGCGTTCTGTTATATAATAAGTAAAACATCAAGATCCCGCATTTTCTGTTTTATGAAGGAAAGTGTGCAGGACAGTCCGGCTGCCGTGTGCGGTGCAGATCGACCGACTGCAAGAGAGAGCACTTTCCCCACGATAACACTGAAAATTTTCAGTAAGAGAGAAAGGAAAACCATATGAACTGGAACATTATTACGGATTCAAGCTGTGATCTGCTCCCTTCCACCAGTCCGGACGGAAGGATCCGGCTGACCAGTGTGCCGTTTACCATCCGCGTCGGAGAGCGGGATTTTGTCGATGATGAGCATCTGGATACGCTGGAAATGCTCTCCGCCATGGAGCAGGAACGCTCGGCCGGCCATACCTCCTGCCCCACGCCGGACGCATGGCTGGCGCAGTTTGAACAGGCAGACTGCGCGATCGCGATTACTATTTCCTCGCAGCTGTCCGGCAGCATGAACAGCGCTCTTGCGGCAAGAGATATGGCGCTGGAGAAAGATCCGGATAAAAAGATCGTCATTCTGGACTCCTTATCCACCGGACCGGAGGTTCTGCTCTGCGTAAAGGAGATCGAGCACCTGATCCGTCAGGGCCTTTCCTTTGACGATATTGCAGCGCACGCCAGAGGTTTTCTGCAGAAAACCAAAATCCTCTTTGCGCTCTCCTCGTTTGACAACCTGATCAAGAACGGACGCATCCACCGTCTGACGGGTATGCTCGCCAAGGCTCTCGGCATCTGGGGCATCGGCAGCGGCAGCGACGAGGGAAAGATTGCCTTTGAAAGCAAGGCGCGCGGTGCAAAAAAGGTCGTACAGACGCTGGTCAGCACCATGAAGGAGCACGGATTCATCGGCGGAAATGTCGCGATCAGCCATTGTGATAATCTCGCACTGGCTCAGACGCTGAAAAACAGCATTCTGGATATCTGGGAAAATACAAGCATCGAGATCCTGCCGACCCGCGGGCTCTGCAGCTACTACGCCGAGCGCGGCGGATTGATCGTCAGCTACTGAGCCGGAGCCGATCGACCGTCTCCGTTTTCAACAAACAAAGGGCGAAACCATACGGTTTCGCTCTTTTTCTCCATTTTTTACGATATATCTAACGAATTACGTTCTACCGATTTCCCGTGACACCAACTTGACACCAAAGTGTTCACATAGCCTTCAGCAATTCCGCTGCGTCCTTCTCCTCAGAACAGAGAACGTGAATGTAGGTGTTGTATGTTGTCGAAATATTCGCATGGCCAAGCCACTTGCTGACTACGCTGATCGGTACGCCCGCTTTCAGTGTCCGCGTAGCAAAGGTATGTCGCAGCTGATGCAAAGTGAAGGGCTTGTCGATATTGGCTTTGCGCAAAACACGGTCGAGCACACATCGAAGCTGTGCATTAGAAAGCACCTTGCCGTTGCGCGACACCAGTACCGAATCATTGCGAACACCCAGCATACGATAAATCTGCTGTAAACTGCGCAGTGCATGGACAGCCTTTTCATTCAGCGGAACAAGCCGATTGCCGCTTGCGGTCTTGGTTCCCTTAATTTTTGCGTTCCTATGCTTTTGTCCCGGCTTGCGATCACGGTTGACAATCATCGAAAGATTTTTGCTGACCGTGACCGTTTTGTTTGCGAAATCAATGTCGGACCATTTCAGTGCCTGCAATTCACCGCAACGCAAACCAGTATGCACCAGAAACACAATCGCATTAGCGTGCATAATCTGCGGTGTACCATTGCGACATGTTAATACAGCGACCTGTTCCAACGCCTGCACTTCTTCATCTTCCATAACTAAGATCGTGCGCTTCTGCTTGAACAGCGTCTTTTTCGGCATCTTCACATTGCGCATAGGATTCTTCGCAATATCGCCCTCGGAATGGGCATACTGAAACAGTTCCGACAAAAGGAAATTGATCTTCTTCACTACACTGTACGAAAGCGTTTTGCTTTTCGCAACCAGCAGATTCTGAATCTCCTCACTGCGGATAGACGCAATCTGAATATCGCCCAATACAGGCTTGATATGATGCAAATAAATGCTTTCGTAACGGTCAAAACTGCTGTTTTCGACAGAGTGCTGCTTGAACGTGTAAAACCAGTTATCTGCATAATCACGAAAAAACACTTTCTTGCACGCAGTCAGACCGCGTGCCGTCTGCTTTTTCCAATCCCGCAGCTTGCGGCGAACCTCAGCTTCGGTTGAACCATAAAGGTACTGCGGTTTCGCCATTTCTTCATCGCGGTATTTTGCTACCCAGCGACCATCTTTGCGCTGATAAACACTGCCCTCCCCATAATGACGATTGGTTTTCGTTACTTTTTCTGTTGTATTGCTCATTTTCGCTCCTGACCCGGTGCGGCAGCTACAACAGCGAACATTGTTATTATACGCCATACTCTGCACGGTTCGCAACGTCTGGTTAATAGAAGATTTCACGTCCGCGATTGGCCGCGAACCAGCGGTCAAGTTCTGCTCGAATGGTGATGTAATCACGTCCAACTTTGGTGACGGGCAGAACACCGGCCCGCAGTAAGGCGTTGAGTTTTGACCGGCCGAACGGAAACAGTTCCAGCAGATCATTCTGTGATAAAATTTCGTAATCAAATGACATGTAAAACCTCCATGAAGTGCGAAACCGGAAGAATACACGCAAAGAAGCGGTATTCTTCCGGTTTTATAATGATTTATACTGTTACTGTCAGTCTATTCGGCCTCACCCCCGACTGTGGGAAGCACCAAGCGATCGGCGGCGTACCGATTCCACAGGAATTTCACCTATCCGTTGTCCGACCTCATTGCCTGCGACGTTTTCACGCTCGGACGGTGACTGGTCGGGAGTATCATTATCTTCCGCGCGGGTCATTGCCATGATAGGAGCCACCCACAGTTCACAGCTTTCCGCTGCAGCTCTCCGCGCCGAATTTGTACCTGATGCCTGAGTATGCGGTTGTCAAAGGACATTAGAAATATTTCCTCTTTTACTATAACGCCGAAATGTGGTCAATGGAATAGCCCCTGAAAAATATTTTTAATCATGCACAAGATTCGGCTTCAGTTTTTGTGCGATATGCTAATATCTTATCAAAACGCCGGTAAAAACCGCTTTTGAGGTGAGGGGAGAGGAACGAAATCCGCGCCGCCCGCGTCTTTCCTCTCCCCCTGCTGCGGTTGATGGATAACTCCCTTGCGGCAGTTACCCACAGCCGCAGCACCCCCTCACCATTCTCGCGGCGGCGAGCGCAGAGAAAAAACTTTGAAGTCTATAACAATAGACCCTCTCCGACGTAAGCAGTACACAATTTTAAACAAGTACTTGTTTAAGTACAAAAATATTTTTGTTGAAATTGACAAAGTAATAATTGACAAACACCCAGTAACTTAGTATAATTTGAATAACAAAATAACCCAAACTCTTAGGAGAATGGCAGAAATGGCAAAACAGAGGAAACTCTGCGGCGCAAAGCTATAGGATCTAAACGATTGTCCAACAATCGCATGACAGCCAGTTACCTACACCAGTCCCCGCATTACGGGCGCAGTACTGTGTGGACTACTATCCATGCGGTACTGCGCCCTTTTTTTACTGTTTGGGCGCAAAAGAAAGGGAGCGATCGAAAAATGAAACGCACACGAATCAGCGTATTGCTTGTAATAGCCTTGCTGTTGCAGCTATGCGCGCCACTCACGGCAGGCGCGGCGGACTTTACGCCAAACCCACAGACGGAATATGCCAAACGGTTTATTGCCGCCTGTGAGGGACAGGCATGGTTTATCAACGAGATTGAGCGTCTGCTGAACGCACAGCAACGCACACTGGATACCATCACCGGAGCAGAAGACCTTGTGGAAATCAAGAGCATTGGTCTAAAAGGTCAGAACATCACCGGACATATACCGGCTGCAATTGGGGAACTTAGTGAATTGCGGTATCTGTTCCTCTCGGATAATCATTTGAGCGGAGATATTCCGTCTGTGCTCTATACGCTCCCGAAATTGCAGAATGTGGATTTAGGCGGCAATGATTATGCAGGTGCGATTCCTTCCGAATTTGGTACAATGCCCGCATTGAAAACGCTGGTTCTCAAAGATAACCAGTACACTGGTACGATACCGGACACGATTTTGAGCAATACCCAGATTGAGGTGCTGAACCTCATGGGAAATCAGTTGACCGGCGGTTTTCCTGCGGCAGTTGCCGGTATGAGCAGTCTGAAATACTTGAACCTTTCGGAAAATGCTATCGGCGGTACGATTCCCGACCTGTCCGCGCTAACTAATCTTATCTCGCTTTCGGCGTGGCAGTGCGGATTGACCGGCACGATTCCCGAAACACTGTACACGCTTTCCGGTTTGCAGATTTTAGACCTGTCCGAAAACAAGCTGGAAGGCGAAATCTCTGCCGGTATTGCTAATCTGGCAGACCTGCAATATCTCGCGCTGGACACGAATCCTCTGCGCGGTGTATTACCGGACGCATTTACGCATACCGCGTTGACCGAGATTCATTTGGAAAACACTTATCTGCGCGGTTTTGTTCCTGCTACGCTCAAAGCACGGCATGACGCAGGTGCAAAGGTGTATCTGAACAATAACTACATGACCGGCGCTGTCTTGAAGGATATGCCGAACAACACCGGAAACTTTACCGATGGTGCGGCAAGCGAACAGCACCAGCTTACCGGCACTCGTTCCACGGTTACGGTCAGCAAGGACGGCACGGTAAATCTGTATGCGCTGCTGCTGAACAAGTCGCTGACTACCGGCAGCACGGCAAAGGTGCTGCTTAGACCGGACGAGTATGTTGTGACCTTTGATGATACCAAGGTGCAGGTTACTGCGGATAGCAGCGGTATCTATGTGAAGGCTTTGACGGATATTCCGCTGAATACGAATTTCAGTATCACAATCCAAATCAAGGACAACACCGGCTCTGAATATTCCAAGGTAAAGCTGACCCTCACTACCGATGTTACCAGCGGTGGCGGCGGCGGTATCGGCGGCGGTGGCGGCGGCACACCTGCAACGCCCAAGGTAGAACACAAGCTGTATATCAACGGCTTTACCGATGGTATGTTCCATGCCGAACGCAATATCACCCGCGAACAGACCGCGAAAATGCTGATTGACGCGCTGGAAAAGGAAACTGCCGAACCGGAGCAATCCTCGTATACCGATGTTGCCAATAACCGCTGGTCGTATCGCTGGGTTGAAGCAGCGTCCAAGGAAGGCTACATGGTAGGCTATAACGGCGGCGTGTTCAAACCGGAATCTGCAATCACTCGTGCCGAGATGGCAACGGCCTTGTCGCGTATCGCAGCAAAGGAAGGCTTGATTATGACCAGCAGTACCAAGACCTTCTCTGATGTGGCAGACGGCAAATGGTACAGCAGCTATATTCGTCAAGCGGTGCAGTACGGCTTAATCAGCGGCTATACGGACGGCACCTTCCGACCGGAGCAGTACATCACCCGCGCTGAAACCGTAACGATGATAAACCGTATGCTCGGCAGAAACTATGAAACGGCAACCGAACTGCACAGCATGGCTTGTCCGTTCCCCGATGTCAGCCAGAGCAACTGGGCGTATGGCAACATCATGGAAGCCGCTATCACGCACAAGCACTGATAGAAAGAATTAGAAACGGAAGAACTCCTGAATAGTTGGAGGTAAACTTATGAAGAAAGCATTAGTCCGCAGAGTAGTTTCTCTGTTCCTGTGCTTTTGCATGGTGATTGGATTCGTGCCAATCATCGACGCACAGGCAGCAGAAATCAAAGGCGGCACATTCGACCCGCATACCGGTTATCTGGAACTGGAATTTGGGTATCAGCTTACACAGTATGTGAATATCAATGTCTATGTCCGCAGTCCTTCGGACGATGGATTGAAGAAAGAATTTGTCGGCTCGATTGTAGAGAATTACCTGCTCTCCGGTGCAAACGATGTTAAAGCATGGCTTCCCGAAGATTCACCGGACACTATGGTATCGCCCTACACACCGGCAACCAAAACGGACGGCGGTTTGGTAAAACTGTCCGAGGACGGCATTTATCAAGCAGACAAGAACTTTGCCGGTGAAGATATTGAGCCGGTAGCCATGATGAAGCACACGCTTATATGGGACGGCTCTCTCAATGGTATTCCGATTATCGGTCCGAACCTCGATGAAGATGTGTTTTATCTGACCGTAGAAATTGAACCGCTCGGCAGACCGGATAAGAATGTTGAGTGTACCGACAGTGATGATAGCCACACGCACGGTCAGAACTATACTTGGCCGCAGAAGCAGGAGAACGGCAAGAAAAAGTTTGCTGTCAGTACCGAACTGCTGGTAGACTACCGTGATTATGTTGTCGGTGAAGATGGCACGGCGGCGTTCCTCATGCTGAAAGGCAGTTTGTCCGATGAAGTACGCAAGAAACTGTACGAGCAGTTTGTCAGCGGCAGTCTGGCGTGCAATGAATTGACCGGTTTCCCCGAACTGGAAGGCTTGGTGCTGGACTACCAGAACCTTGACCCTGTAAACATGGTAACAGGTGCGTACAACTTCATGTACGAGGACTTGAAGCTGGAAGGCATTATCCCGCTGACCTTCCTTCGTGTTTACAACTCGCGCTACAACAAGGGTGCGCTGGGTACTGGCTTTACGCACAGTTACGATTATTCGCTCATCAATGACCGTGGTATTATCCGTGTGACAATGCCCGGCGGTGAGGAGCAAATCTTCCTTACGCTCCGTGGCGGCGGCTATGATTCTCTGGCAGACAGCGGCTTTGTTCTGGAAAATGAAGCAGACGGCAGCTACCGCATGACGCACGAGGACGGCGCAGCGTTCATTTTCTCGAATGATGGCAAGAGCGGCAAGCTGCAAACCGTCTATAATCCCGATGGTACGCCGGTAGCACAGCTTACCTACAACGGCGATGAACTGACCGGAATTGACGGCATTGCAGGCAGCTATACGCTGGCATGGTCGAACGGACATATTTCGTCCGTGACCGATAACGCAGGCCGCACCGTATCGTATGAGCATGACGGCGATTTTCTGACCGGCGTTACCAATGCAGACGGTGATACGCTGCATTATACCTACGATGGCAACGGCTATCTGAACAGTGCTACCGACTTTGAAGGCGAAGTCTATATTGAGAACGAGTATGACGGCATAGGCCGTGTGGTAAAGCAGACCTTTATCAATGCGGACATTCCCACTGTTTCTACCGTTTCCTATGACGATGACGCGCGTGTTACGACCTGTGTAGACGCAAACGGTCTGGAAACACGCTACTACTACGATAATCACCGTAACATCCAGAAAATCGGAACAGTTATCGACGGCACGGAGTACACCACCAACAACACCTATGACGGCGATTATCGCGCCAACTCTGCAAGCGACCGTCTGAATGGTGCAACCGCATACGAGTACGACAGCAGCGGCAATGTGACGAAGGTTCGCTATGCGGATAATACCACTATGACGCTGACTTATACGGCGGGCGGCGATATTGCGTCCATCACGGACGCGCTCGGCAATACGGAAACCTATACCTACTCCGGACACAGCTTGACCGAGTTCCGCGACAAGAACGGACATACCACTTCGTACACCTATAATGCACTCGGTCTGCCGATTACGGTTACGGACGCACTCGGCAATCAGACCACCTATGCGTATGACGATAAGGGACGGCAGCTTTCTGTCACCGACGCTGAGGGCGGTGTTACCAGCTTTGAATACGATGCCGTAGGCCGCATCGTTGCAGAGCATACCAAGGTGAGTGATACGGCTACCGCAACGACCAAGCATACCTACTCCAAGGCGGGCAAGCTGCTGAAAACCGTAGACGCGCTGGGCGGCGAAACCTCGTATGAGTACAATGCCAACGGCTTTACCACCTCGACCAAGGACGCGCTCTGCGGCACGGTAACGACCGAATACGGCACGAACGGCGAACCGCTCAAACGCACGGACGCGAACGGCAATGAAACCACCTATGAATATGACAAGGATACCGCACAGCTTGTATCGGTAACAGACGCAGAGGGCAACGAAACCCGCTACACCTACAACGATCGCGGCCTGCTTATCCAGACTACGGACGCGGAAGGCAATGCGACTACCTATGAATATGACGCGCTCGACCGTGTAGCAAAGACGATTGACGCGCTGGACGGCGAAACGATCTATGCGTATGACAGCATGGGACGCACGGTTTCGGAAACCGACGCAGAAGGCAACAAGAAAACCTACACCTATGACGCGCTCGGACGAACCAAGACTGAAACCGACGGTGCAGGCAACAAGACAACCTATACCTATGACCCTGTTGGCAATCTGCTTGTCACAACGGACGCAAACGGCAATGAAACCAAGACCGAGTACAACGCCATCAATGCAGCGGTAAAGCAGATTGACGGCGAAGGCAACGAAACCACCTACACTTACGACAAGGTAGGACGGCTGCTGACCGAAACGGACGCACTCGGCGGCGTTACCGCGTACACCTACGACCTTGCGGGCAATCAGCTTAGTGTTACCGACCCCGAAGGCAATGTGACAAAGTATATCTATGACCTGCTGGGACGCGCCGTAGAGCAGATTAACGCAGACGGCAGCAAGACCCGCACGGTGTATGACGCGCTGGGACGCACGACAGAAAGCTATGACGAACTCGGCGGTAAGACTGCTACCACCTATGATGCGAACGGCAACCAACTCACCGTCACTGACCCGAAAGGCAACAAAACTTCGTATCAGTACAACCGCAAAGACCAGATTACTGTTATCACCTATGCGGACGGCGGCGAAACCCACTATACCTACAATGCGCTCGGAAATGTCAGCGAAGTAACCGACCAGAACGGCAATGCAACCAAGTACACCTATGACGCACTCGGCAGAACGCATACCGAAACCAACGCAGTAGGTGTTGTGACCGAATACGGCTACGACAAGGTAGGCAACACGGTTTCTGTCACCAAGGACGGAACAGTAATCGCAAAGAGCGAGTACGACGGTGCGTATCGTGTGATAAAAACGATTGACGGACTGGGTAATGCGGGAACAAAGCAATATGACGGCGTAGGCAATGTACTGGTTTCCACTGACCGTGAAGGCAATGCAACACAGTACACCTACGACAAAAACTATAACCTGCTCAAGACCACAGACGCAGAAGGCGGCGTGTCCTCGTCTGCTTATGACGCGCTGGGTCGTGTCGTTTCTGCAACCGATGAAAACGGCAATGCAACGACCTACACCTACGATAAGAACGGCAATGTACTGACCGAAACCGACGCGCTTTCCGGTGTTGTTACCAACACCTACGACACACGCGGCAGAGTAGCAGCAACTACGGACAAGCTGGGTGCAACGACTACCTACACCTATGATGCAGCCGGTAATCTCCGCAAGGAAACCGACGCGAATAATGCGTATGCCGTTTATCAGTATGATGCGAACAACAATCTCATTCAGTACACCAACCGCAACAACGAATGGGTGAAGTATGCGTATGACTGCATGAATCGGCAGGTCAAGGAAACCAACCAGCTTAACCATGCAACCGAGTACGAATACGACCTTGCAGGCAACCAGACGGCGGTGATCGACGGCAACAAGAACAAGACCATATACACCTATGACGGCTTGAATCGTCTTGTTTCCAAGACCAACGCCGAAGGCGGTATGTTCGAGTACCGGTATGATTCGTTTGGCAACACCGCAGGCACGACGATGTACGGCGGCGGTGACGAGAAGGCCGCGACCACTTATGCCTATGATGCAGCGGGCAATCTGCTGACCGAAACCTCTCCGCTGGGCAGCGTGACTACCTACACGCATGACAAGGAAGGCAATGTGCTGACGCAGGTTGACGAAAACGGCAAGCAGACCGCGTACACCTACGACAAGTTGTATCGCATGGTTTCCCGCAAGGACGCGGATGGTACTGCGACCTTTGCCTATGACAAGGCGGGCAACATGACCTCGGCCAAGGATGGAAACGGCACGGTAGCATTTGCGTTCGACGCGCTTTCCCGCACCACCGCTGTCACAAATGAGGACGGCACGACCACGGCGTACACCTACGACGCGGCAAGCAACCGTCTGTCCATCACCTACCCCGACGGCAAGGCTGTTACGACCGCGTATGATAGTCTCGGCAATGTGAAGTCCCAGACCGACCATGACGGCACAGGCATTACCTACACGCGCGACGCGGAAGGACGCACAATCAAGGAAGGCCACAGCGACGGCAGCACGACCGAGTATGATTATAACGCCGCCGGTCTGCTGACGCTGCAAAAGGAAGTCACCAAGAGCAACAGCACACGCCGTCAGACTGCGTATACCTACGATGATGCGGGCAATATCGTAAGTGAAAACCGTTCCGGTGTAGACATTGACAAGAAGGACGAGTTGGTACGCTACTACTACGATAAGGCCAATCAGCTTATCCGCACCAATATCGAGGGCAAGAATACGAAGTATTCCTACGACCTCGCGGGCAATCTGCTTTCCGATGGTACGAACACTTACACCTACGATCTGCAAAACCGTCTGGTTAGCAAGACCGGCAAGGACGGTACGACCACTTATACCTATGACGCGGCGGGCAATCTGATTAAGAAGGCTGCACCGGACGGCACGACCGAGTATACCTACACGGCACAGAACAAGCTGAAAACCGGCAAGACAGAGGACGGTCAGAGCAGCACCTACACCTATAATGCGCTCAATGTACGCATTAAGAATGTACAGGTGCGCGACAACAAGAATGCCGCCCATGCAAACTCCGACTTGAAGGACGGTTCGCACGGCACCGATTATCTGGACTTCTTGAAGGATGGACGCTTTTTCTGGCAGCGCACATGGGAAACCGAGGTAGGCACGACCTTCCAGAGCAATTTTGAAACCGTAACAAAGAACTATGTTGTGGACTATCTTTCCATTGCCAATCGTGATATACTCGTCACAGAGGACGGCAGCTTCACGCAGCGGTATGTGTACGATGAGGACGGCACCCGTATCTCGGCAGAGTACGGCTATGCAGCCGGTACAAAGCGCGGTGAGGGCGGCGAAAACCTGCAAAGTGACTTTGCGGCAAATGATGTGCGCAAGGTATGGTATCGCACCAGTCATCTCGGCAGCACGCTGTTTGCCGTAGACGAAACCGGCAAGGTCATCTCTCACACGATCTATGACCCGTGGGGCAATCCGCTGACCAAAACCTACACGGACACGAATTTCAGCGGCATTGACAACTCTAACAATTATACCGGCTACACTTGGGACGAAGTGCTTGACCTGTATTTCGCGCAGAATCGTTTCTACGACCCTGCCGACCACCGGTTCACACAGGAAGACCCTATCAAGGACGGCGAGAATTGGTATGGGTATTGCGGGAATAATGTGGTTAATTATTCTGATTGGGCTGGACTTGCATCATCGAATACGCGATATGTTGCTACTGATAATGTCTATATGCGTAGTGGCGCAGGCACATCATATAATGTCCTCGCGACATTGCAATATAATACTGCTGTTACATATTTAAACGAGAAGAAAAACAATAACAATTATAATTGGGCCAAAGTTCAATATGAAGGTAAAACAGGTTGGATTGCAGATAAGTATCTAAAAACAAGCAAACGCCCCAGCATATCTGCTACAATTGATTCGGTAGCTCAAAAATTTGGTTTTGAATACTCGTATGGTGGACAATATTTTTATTCATCTGAATATGGTTGGCAGCGGACATTTGGCTATATGGACCTTTTTGACAAGTATATGAATATTGTTCCGGGTATCAATATTAATTTCTTGTCCTGTATATTCCAATATAACAACAAAACATGGCGTGTGGAATGTTGGAAGGGCGAATACGGTCCTACTGCTGGCGGCGAAGTTGGTTTATATGTTTTGGATGGCACGATGTCGCTTAGTCAATATTTTCAAAAGATGCGATGCGATGGTGCAGTATTTACCGGAACAGAAGCATTTGATAGATTATTTTCTATGATAAAAAATACTGAACCGTTATCTAAAAATGTTGCATGGTACCGAGCAGCGTATTCCAGTGAATACATTGGCATGAGCATTGCATTTAGAGAAGTGGTACAAAAGAAAAACGGCGGTGATTCGTATACTACCAATGCTTTTGCTTCTCGTTCTTCGTCGGGGCATTGGTGGCTAACAGTCTTCAAACTTAATTCTGCCAAGAAAGAAAATATTATTATGGATGTTACACTAACATTCCCCAATAGTACAATGCGTAGTGCTTACGATGAGAAACTTTATTGGAAAAGTAAGTATGGCGGATATAAAATTATGAATCGTAAGTCGAATAACAAAGTGGAATCTTTTTCGTGGAGGTGAATTTATTCTTGAAGAAGGTGCTTTTATTGCTGTTATCTACTTTAGTAGGAATATTATCGGGATGTTCTGCCGGTAAACTATCGGTTCCTTCGGGAATATTGGCAACTGACCAAACCGTGGCCGATGAGTATATGACGGATAATTCCTTCTTGACTGCAAGATATGGTTCAGATTACACAGTCACATTTGTTGGCGGAAGCGGTGAGGGTGAAGTCAATCAATCAGGTAAATCAGGTATTATGTCGTTTCAATACATGATAAATGATACGGATTTATATGATGTAGAGGTTGTCAAAGAAAAACATGACGCATGGAAAGTGAAAGGTTTACTTTTAGAATCCACAACTTATTCGTGCGATGAATTAAGTTTTTCGTTCTCTCTGTGTTCAACAGAAAACTATTATGAAGCTAATGGAAACCTCAACATAAATGATACTTCTATACCCGTAATAGTGAGTGTTAATTGTAGCCTTATGACAGTTGAAAATGCTGAATTACGGCAACAATATGAAAAGGCATGGGAACAATTTTCTGTTACTGATGTAGAGAATATGAGTTCGGCAGAGCGTCAACAATGGGATGATCGTGAAAAGGCTTGCACGATGTTTACCTGTTCGGTTGAACCACAATTTGATTCGTTTACAGCCGTCATAAATTCTGATTATGCAGACTTTTTTGATAATACCGTAAACACATTACATTTTCACGAAATTGAACCATAATATTCGACTTTTTAAGCAAACAGCCACCGGAGAATTTTCTCCGGTGGCTGTTCTTTTACTCCAATCCGCTCGTCACCTGCGCGACAATCTTCCTATGCTTTTCGTTCAGAACCGTGCCGTCCAAAAGCTGCTGCACAAAATCCCGACCTTTCATTTTCTCAATCTCCTGCAGCATTTTGATGGACTTTGCGCTTGCTATCAAAGAACTATAAAAAACTCAGCCAATGCTTGCATTGGCTGAGTAGGTGTTTGTTTTTTCAATTATTCCTAGACTTCGGCATTAAGGTCATTTCCATGGCAGTGGGATTTTCGGAACGGAAGTCTGATTTAGAGAAGTTAACTGGATTGATCTGATATTCCTGCCCGTTGATCAGTGCATGGGAATTGTTTCTCTCGATAAACGTACCAAGCACTCGGAATACTCCCGTTTCTCCAGAAAGAGCGCGTTCGTATGTGCTCTTTGGCATTTTTATAGTAATCTCGCCTTCAGGCTTGGAAACGTAATAAGTCATTGCACATACTCTCGTTTCCTTATTCAGACGTTCATCTTTGACCAGAATCTGAATGGGATATCCTGCAAGCACAGACTTTTGATCGGTTTGAGAGCAGTAGGTATAGTAACTTACTGTCTTGGTCACGATTTCCTCACCGCAGGTGTCCAACAGGTTCTGATAGTCTGCGCTATACTTTCCGTAAGACGGATAATAAATATAATGAGGATCATACGCTGACAGAACGACGCTCTTAATTCCCTCATCACCTGCCGCACGATAATCAATATCACTGGGGCCGATTTTATCGCTGGTGGAGGGCGTTGTCGGCGCCGTGGGTTCCGTAGGCGTTACGGGATTTGTCGGCTCAGTCGGTGTCGTGGGTTTCGTGGTATTACCCGCGTTATCCTCTTCACCGTAACCTACAGTCGTCAGAATGTCGACTCGATTGGTTGCGAGATCGAACTTGACGCCGATGTTCATATCCTTACAAAGATCACGCAGCTTGTAATAGTTGTTATCGGAGATGTTGTATCCTGTGTAATCAGCCTTATTTCCATCCTTAAATACGGATGCCTTCGATTCCTTGGCAGTTTTCACTGCGCTAGAAGGAAGCGCCATTTCGCCGCCAACAACGGTGTATGCCTTGTTGGTCGTGAGATCGATCCGCTTATTCGTCTCATTCCAAGACACTTCAAACTGTTTTGTGCTTCCGTTGACCATCGCCGCAACATCCCTGAGTTTGAAGTAATTGTTATTGTTAATCATGTAAGCGGCGCCGTTAACCTTTGTGCCGTCTACATAGATTGTATTCTTGGTCGGGGTTGCGTTCACCGCGCCAGCACTCGTGAGAAGCGCAGCGCTAACAACGCCAATCATAAACATAGTGCGTTTGTTCATATTCTTTGGTCCTTTCTTTTCACGAATGAATCATCTTCGACTCCCTCAAGCTCCAATGATCCATATAAGGTGGGTTTGCTGTAATTACCTATACGTCCTTGTGACTGCCGATGTATACGCTGTAGCTCGCGCCATCCCATGCAACAGCCTGATCGAGTGCATTTGCAACGGCACGAACCGGCAGATAGGTCGTGCCCTTGTAAAGCAGCACGTCAACCGTCTTGCCGTTGACGTCGGTCGGAACAATCGGCTTGTCGTTCACATAGACCTTAACCCCGGTTTCAACAGCCAGCTTTTCCATTCGACGTTTCGCATTATACTCGCCCGAGGCCTTGCCGCCCAGAATGGACGACTGCGAGTTGGCGATAGCTTTCAGCTTGGAAAGTGCGATTTCCGGTGCAGGAGCCAGATTGCTAAGGGTATTATTCTGATGTCCATCCGTATTGTAGCTGCTAAATGTTACCCGATATTCCTTTGCAGAGTAATGCAGTTTGCCGAATTCTTTCCAATCGTTTTCTGTATCAATTACTTCACCAGTGAACAAGTCCGTATCCCATACTCTTACCGACTCATAATTCCAATCTTCATAGTGCCAGATGCCTTTCGTCTGCCACTGACCATTCACTACAGTCTCTATCCGCTCCATTGAATATGCTTTATTATTTCCTGCTAAATCACCATTGCTCATCCATACTAAATAATACTTTCCGTTTTGAGAAGCTATGGGCAGCACTCGCGGGAAATTACGAGAATCATTCTGTGTAAAGATAAACGGCACTTCATCTTCTACCAGTTTTACCGCAGAAGACCCATTCCACGAGTAAACCATATATTTGCTGGATGCATTTGTGCCATGCTTATCCCACTGATCAGCCGGAATCTTATCCTTCGTATTGCAAACACAAAGCAGTTCTTCGTTTCCGTCCCCATCAAAATCGATGAGCATCGCCGTCACCAGACCGCTGACGATACTGCCGCTGACAGCGCGCTTGCCGTACTTACTCTGCAGCTGCTCGATCACCGAAACATACGCTTTCGCACGGTTTACCGCATTCTGATCCACCTTATGCTCACCGAGATACGCACTGGACGTCGTTCCGTCCCACGCAATCGGCACATTGAGCGCCGCAGATACCGCGCGAATCGGCAGATAAGTCGTACCATTATACAGCATTGGCTCTACCGAATTGCCATTTGCGTCACCCGGATTGAGCTTCTGGTCATCCACATAAACCGTAACACCACGCTCTACGGTAATGTTCTTCTGTGTCAGCGCGGACGCAAACGGCATACTCATCACCAGTGCTGCACCCAGCAGGCTAGCAGTCAGCCGCTTGCCGAATATTTTCATCGTTTGATTTTCATGCTCGTTCATACTTTTTCTCCCCTTTTATATTTTGAATGCTAATGGAAACCATGATAACCTGATTATACCACAGTTTCCGACTATTTACTATTCTCATTGCATTCAATACATGGATAGGATATAATGAATTTACATTGACACGAAACAAGATAAGGGGTATGAAAATGAAAAAAAGACTTATTGATGAATCAGCTGTTTTAAGGTCTTTAATAACCTGCTTTTTTTCCTGAAATTCAGGCATAACCTGCCGGATCATGGAGGCTGCCAGTTCCAGTTTAGATTCTTTTTTCTGCCACATACGATAGCCAGGAGGACCGGAAAGGAAATATTATGTTACAAAAATTATATGTTTTTTTCAGGAAAGAAACCGTTTTGTCAATTGCAGTGATCCTGGCGCTTCTTTCTATGTTCTGGGTCAGACCGG
>OLOF01000215.1_pt1 | contig 38888 bp, 56 predicted proteins | sample 1643121 | NCBI WGS metagenome assembly OLOF01 (sample SAMEA3136677, study PRJEB25190) | human gut metagenome | biome: human gut; feature: human-associated habitat; material: faeces | place: Austria | collected 2013
CTGTGATTTATTTGTTAAAACATCCAGTGCTTTTTTTAATGCTTCCGGATATTTTACGCCCATAATTCCAATATTTTCCAAAATCGAGATCCCCTCATTTGCTATAAATGCCAGTACTACCGCTGTACGGATATAGTCTACACCGAGAGTGACATCCAATCGGTATGCGATAAGTACAATCAGGAGAGATACTCCTTTTCTGCACAAGCCTTTCCATGCAGAGTAGCTACTCAGTGCCCCGTTTTCCGACTTGTTGCTCTTTTTCCAAAAGGCGGCAATCAGAAGTCCGAGAACAAAGTCTACTCCCATAAAAATAAGTAATGTAGTCAAATCCTCGGACCATCCTCCAATCAGATTTACAAATCCTCCAGCAATAGCTCCAAACACCATGCATAAAAACGCTTTTACATTTGCCAACTGTTCCATTTTCTTCATATCCTCACTTTCCTTCCTGTATTCGAACTGTAAAATGTGTACAGACTCTCTCTTATTGCACGATTACCTCTCCATAACACTCATACGTAACAGGATTGTTATATTCTTCTGCAGACAATGTAACGTTTCTGTCTGTTCTGAATTGTATATTTCCCGTTCCTACAATTTGCTGTGAAACACTCATTAACATCACTAACCTTTGGTCTACATCTGGAGTAAATGGGCATCCAACCATAACTACTCTGTCTTTGTTATCGTGCGATCCATTTTTGTCTGTATAAGCCATGCGTACCTGATACCGTTTGTATCCACTTTTCCGATATTGTAGCGTCCAGTTATTTTCGTTATAAGTCTTCCATTCCGTCTCTACACTCATGTCTTCGCTTAACTCTCTGCCCATATTTGCACTCAGTGGTGCATCACCTGCCTGTGACGTCAAATTATCCACAATATCTTTTTTCTTTACAAAGGATGATAGTGCACTCTTTATTTCATTTATTGCATACACTAAATTCTCTTTCGATATTGTTGTGAGGCTGTCTAAGTTTCCCATATTGCTCTTAACATTCTTCAACTGCTCATTCACAGTTTTAAATGGACTTTCAATGTATTTTCCATAAAAATGCTGCAATCCTGTCCAACTCAAATATTTCCTTCTATCACACTCCTTTACGCTTTACGCGGTAAACAATGAATCAATCTCTGAGTTTGAAATGCTTTCTACAGTAGGAATCTCTGTTTTCAAAGCATAACCTTCCAACTTTTCTTCTACGCCTGTATTAGTTGCCATATCTTTTGTGGCGTTTGTAATCGCCTGTGTTACCTGGGCACCTGTCTGATATCCTTTCCCGTTCAGTTCTGTTTCTGTCACATATTCCGCCGGCACGCCTGTCAGAAATCCGCTGTCGTTTGTCAGCTGGCTTGTTTTTGTCGGGAGCTCTGTTTTCTTCGCGTACGCAGTCAAATCGATCTCACGAGTTCCCAGTTTTTCATATTTTCCGTTTACCCATAAATACTCATCGTAGATATTCTGACCGGATCCGCTGTTTGCCACCAGATACAGGATTCCTTTTTCTCCGGTCTGCGGCAAGGATGATACAACCTGTGCATCAAAGCCCTTGATTCCGCTTACAGCCTGTGCGATTTCATTTGTTACTTCTGTTTTGATCGCATAGGTGGACAGATCCACATTAACCGCCTTACTTCCATCTGGGATTAATGCCTGTCCGTTCACCTTTACGACTTTGATTGCAACTTCACTGTTTAGACGAGTGTTCACCCATTCCTGTATCTTTGTTTTAAATGTTACAAGTCCTGTTAAATCTAAAAATTTTGCCATGTTCTTCTCTCTCCTTTTCTTTAAAACAATCCATTAATCTCATCTTCTGTGATGATCTCGTTTCCGGCGCATGCCTCCAGTTCCACTTCACTGAGTAGATTCTCTTCAGAAAAAAGCTGCATCCGGTTTTCCTCCAGATACAGCCTGTCTCCTTTTTTATTTAGTTGCTCTAATATCTGCTCCAATGCGTATTTATCTTCTGGTGCTTCGTAATCCTGTGGTTTTTTTCTTGCTTTTACTCCAAGCCGTACTTCAAATGTTGTTTTTCCTTCTTCCTGCATCGTCTGATATACATACGCATTAATGATTCCACTTTTTCTTAGCAATTCGTTTGGGATTTTTACGAAAATGTCCCCATCTTCCACTGTTCCAATCACAATCAAGGCATTTTCCGTGCACCGGTTCGTAAAATGTACCTGTATCTGTTTTTCTTCAATCTTCATTCCGCATATTTGTAACGTTTGTCCACGATCCCATTGCATCAATTTCCCATCGATATCCACACGCCTGGAGCATTCATCAAATACAGCAATTATCATTCTTATGCGCCTCCTCCAAGCGAATCGATATCCGAATTCGGAATATCCTCTATTCCTGTTACTTCTCCGGAAGCACCCCGTGGAATTTCGAAATCAAATACCGCCTCGGTTTCTGTACCCGAATTTTCAACAGACGCCTCTGTTCCAGCTTCCCCGGTCGTAGTAGTTCCGATCCGTATCGTTGCTGCTTTTCCTGCCGGTCCTTCCGGACCCTGAATACGTCCTACATTTTTCCACTGGCCAGATACGTTGTCCCATACATGTAGATTTCCATCCACCAGATAGGATTCACCCACATTTCCTGTTGGATGTTCTCTGTTCAATTCCTCTTCTGTTTTATAGGAGCCCAGTATAGTAACACCCGTTCCATCTTTCCCAGGCTCCCCCTGAATCCCCTTTTCTCCTCTTGGACCAGGATCTCCTTTCTCTCCTTTAGCCCCTGTTGCACCGGATAAATCTACCATGTACTCATATCCAGTTGCGCCCTTTCTATAAACCTTGGCATTATCTGCATCATCCGGATTACCGGTACTTATCATCACAATTGCATTTTCCGGAAGACCATCGGTTTCAAATCCTGCATTCATCTGTCCTACAGAGGCATAAATCTTTTGCACGTTTAAAGCAATGCTTCCACTTTCTATGGTTCCTGACTGCAGAGAATCAATTTCCATCGTTGTAATTTCAATCGGATCATACTTCTCCAAACGATTCAGTATATCTACAAGCGCCTGATATTCATTGGTTGACTGTATTTCGGATGCAGCCACTAAATTTTCTCTGACCTCCATCTTCACTTTGAATGATGTGACAGCATTGCTACCATCAATCAAATGTAGCTGGCATTCCGTATTTCCCACTTCTGCAACCATTTGCGGCGTCAAACTGAACAGGACGCAATAATTGCTTATCACGGTTCCTTCTGTGTAAGTTTCTGATCCGCTTGGTTTCTTACAATAAATCCTGGCCTTACTGATTGTCTTTGCCATTCCGGAAATCATACAGCGCAGAAGTCTGCCCGAATCGTACTGTACTGCATAGATTGTTTGCATAATTCCCGGGTTTCTCACGTCAATGTATAAAGTTGTCGTTGTTTCCATATCACACCTTCTTTCTTATCCTGGTATCCACCTGACGAGGTAAACGTCTCCCGGCAACACACCTCCACCGCTTTTGTATCGCAGCACACAGTCCCACGGATAGTTATAGTATCCGGTTGTCCAAATTTCCTTTCCTGTCTGATCACCAGTCTGGCCGCCGGTTGTTCCGCCAAATTCATTTTGGCTGGCCTGCACAACCTGTCCATTTCCAATTCCCATTGCAGTATGGTTTACGATGTTCAGAAGGATATCCCCTCTTTGTACACCGGATCCTGTTGCCAGATTTATCTGTCCCGTCACATCCGTAAAACCGCAATTTAAAAATATTTCCCGCATATTACCGGTGTAGGTTGCCCCATTGCTCTTTACCGGAACCCCAGCATTTTCCCACGCCTGAATCAATAACGAGGAGCAATCGTAATCCGGTCCCCAGCGGTTTGTCTGATCATATCCATGACTGTTATCATTTGCGATTTGAATCGCCCAGTTTACCGCAGCTTCTATTTTTTCAGATCCTCCTGCATATTGACTCAGGTAGTTGTACCAATATCTTGCCTGCTGCCGCCTCTCGGCTTCCACTTCTACGCCTGCACGTTCAAAGTTTTTCAAAAATGCAGATGCCAGATATTCCGGTGATTCTCCGCTGACCTTAAACTGATCAAACGACAGCGGATATGCATCGGTTGCAATCCACTGACCAAAAGAAACTGTAACAGAATCTATCCACGTAAGCTGACCGTTTGGATCCGTAATTCCATATCCGTTCGCACCTGCCCAATTTGTATAATTTGTTGCCGGTGTCCACTGTACCAGTCCAAAACCTCCACTATAGTTTCCCTCCTGCAGGCTTTGCCAGATTCCGGGATTGATGTTCGATTCACTTTGCATGTTGCCGCATATCCCAGCAATAGCATTCAGCGACCATCCTTTTTGTTCAAAAAAACTTAGTACTTCTCTTGCATTCCCCTGCATCTGCTCTGTGGTCAGATAAAAGTTTCCTATCGTCCATGACATCAGAAATCACCTTCTTTCGTGATTCCGCCCACAAGAAATCCTTTTTCAAACCTTAGATTTGTCCCATTCGAAAAAACTGCAGTTCCAGTCTTTCCATAAACTCCGGGTCCAACGTTTTCCGCATCTAACAGAACCGCATCCTTCGTGATCCTTAGTAAGTTTTTGCTGTCTTTTTTGTTTCCATCGGTGAATAACAGTGCATTTCCAACATACGTCATACAAAGAACGCCCTCATCCTTTTTGTTTGAAAATAATATTGTTCCGTCCTTTATTGTCACACGCCGATTATCGCTCAAAGAATCGCAGATATATTTCCCTTCTGCGTAAATTCCATCTTTATCCAGTCTGACTATTTCTTTCCCGTTTGCATCCAGCACCCTTGCAACGCCACTATTATTGTCAAATCCTCCGATTTCCAATGTTCCACCTCTGATCCGATCAGCCAGCATTGTTCCTGCTGTGATAAAATCAGCAAAGAATCCCTGTCCTGTTCCAAAGGTGGACCAGTCCCAGTCTCTTCCATCTGCAGTTCTTTTACTGGCAATCTCGAACCCCATTGTACCAAGGCACATTGCTCCAAACGTTTCCGACTCCGGATTCAAATCTTCAAATAAAACAGCGCGTACTTTCTGTTTTTGTGCGATGTCGGACTGTGCCCGAAACTGTGCTTTCACTCCGTTTATGATGCCGTTGACCTGTGCTCCTATCACAGTGCCATCCGGTCGGATTGCACTTTCTATCCGATTTGACATACTTGATACATCCGCAATGAAATTATATTGAAAGTCTCCCAACACAACAGATGCAACCTCTTCATTGATGCAATCCCATTCCAGTTCTATGACACGTGCATCTGTTACAATATCCAGTTTGCTGTGACGACAATGTACCGTGTCTCCGATAGAAACTTCTTCCAGTTCCCGGATATCCGCGTACAATTCCGTATCATGCAGCATAACCATATCAGCGGATATCGTAACCTTCGGCTTGTCAATTCCAGCTTCAAACTGTTCCTCGCATTTTTCTTTTAACGCATTGTTCAGTTCTTCCTGTGTATTGCAGATCACGATTCCGTTCTCTTCGTCATCTTCCGCAGCATCGGCCTTCATCTTCACATCTTCAAATGTGATCACTCCGTATTTTATTGTTGGATATTTATCAAGCAGTGGTGAGTCCACCCATGGTTCATTCCCCTCTATCGTGTATCCGTTATATGCCTTTGGTACAATCCTTGTAATGACCTCGCTGGTATCAATCTCTTCCTGCAGCCCGTTTTCCGCAATGTTTTTCCCGTATAAAATCTGCACCCCATGATCGATTCCAACTCGGTCATTGACGGTGATCGTATAATTATCAAAAAGAACCTCACCGCCCCATCTGTTCAGGAAGGAGTTCTCCTCTTCTCCGCAGATTGCTTCGATCAGGTTCTTTGTCTGGTAATATGCTGTTGATATTATTTTGATATTAGATTTTCCACTGTACTTTTTATTTGGTGCGGTCATGATGTCCAGTGCCTGCTGCCCGTTTTTTTCCGTTGGACGTATATCCAACAGAAAACAATCATCAATCGCATCCATAAAAACCGGTTCCAGTTCTGCACTCACGCCAGCATCTGATTTTGCTTTCTTTTTGATCCGAAATAACTGTGTTCCATTGAATGACTCCAGTTTTACGACTGCGTCCTCTTCTATCCACTTCCAACGTCCCTCTTCATCGATCGGGTGCTGAATCTCCGCTTTCCAACTTCCGTTTAGTATTGCTTTTACAGAAGCGCTCTCCGGAAGTAATGGCATATCACCGTTATGTTCATAATCCGTATTTTCTGGTTTATAAAGTTCTATCCTTATAAGCACCTCCAGTTCGGAATCACTTTCAGATCAAATCCTCTTGAGATATACACGGTATTCTCTCCCGGTAAAAGATGTAGTTCTACATAATCTCCATACACAGATGTGTTCATCAATTTTCCATCTTTTCTGTATGCCATCAGCCTGTCTGTATCAATCACCAGATTCTGGCCAACATTCGCTTTCATTTGACTTCCGTTTACCTGCAGGATGCACTCACCTTCACCTGTGATCAAATAGACTGGTCTTGATCTGTCATATGGATTGTAAAACACCTCTTCCGGTGTATATTCTGCTTTTCCATCTGTTCGATATCGGTATCCCTCACACGTAAATTCTACATCAAACTCTCCGACCTCTATTACTTGCCGTTCTGCCGCATTGATCTTAGTATGTTTTACATGATAGAAGTACTCCAGTTCATCGCTTAAAATCAGTTCTGTATCATCTTTTCTCATGAGCCATCTTCTCGCAGTCCGAAATCGCTCCTGCCACCTTTGAGGATTTTCTGCAAATGTAAATTGAACTGTGATTGTAATGTCGCTCACAGTTCCATCTTCTTTGAATATGCTCCCATCTCTTCCCGGTATGTTCAATTCCGTATAGTTATACTCTGCCGAAGGGATAGACGGTCTTTCTCGTACAAGTATTCCTATTTCTGTATTTGTATGGCCGTTTCTGATAATTTCATACATTTACCGTCTCCCCTTTCCTCTTTTTGCGTGATGTACTTGAGATGTAAATCCTTTTTTGGCTGTTTCTACAATATAAGAATCAAGCTTTTGATTTCCAATTTGCACACCGACATTATTGTTCAAAACAATGTTAGTCTGTGTAGCACTTGCCAGAGCTGGAGTTCCTCCGTACATACTCTCACTCATCGTCTTGGCAACTCTTTTTACCGCATTGGAAACCTTGTACACATTCTCATTGATTCCTTTTACCATTCCATCGATAAAATCCGGCATCCATGTTTCATAATCTCTCAAAGGACCTTCATCTGGTCTTGAAAAATGTAAGAAAGATCGAATCTTATCTCCGATCCCTTTTACTGCATCCACAATCCCACGAACTCCAGATAATATTCCTTCTTTCAATCCACTGATAAAATCTGCTCCCCATTCCCAGGCATTATCAATCCACCCGGAAATCGTGGATCCGATTTTTTCAAAAATATCGCTTACTATCTTCGGAAGTTCCCTGATTGCATTTTTGATCCCATCCCGTAATGCTTCAAACCCACTGATCGCAGTTTCTTTTACCAAAGACACCAATGTGGATACCACATTTTTAATTTCACTCCAAATATTGGATGTAATCTTCTTGATGGAATCCCAAATATTCGCAACTGCGTTTTTGATATTATTTAAAATGTTCTCCAGATCTGATTTTAATTTTTCAAAATCTCCAGTCACAAGATCAATCAAAAGAAGAACTGGAGCCAATGTTGCATTTTTGATAAATTCCCAAGTATTCTCAGCCAACATTTTTATTCCAGTCCAGATTCCGCCTAAATCTTCTTTTAGCCGTTCGAAAGAATCTTTGATAATCGATATCAATTCTTTGATAATCGGAATTTCCATGATACTTGTCCATACAGATTCAAACTTTGCCTGTACACTATCCCATATACCACTCCACCATGCCGGTATTCCTTGAAAGAACGATACCATCTCATTCCATGCATTGGGAATCGTTTCTGTAAAAAATTCTACAATTCCGTCCCATGCTGCAAAAAATCCGTCTTTGATTGCCTTTAAAATCCCGTTTACTCCATCACGAAACCATTCGCATTTATTATACAAAGTAACCAGCGCCGCTATAATTGCTGTAATAACCGCAATTACAGGATGTGCCGTTATCATTCCAAGCAGTCCGGTCACCGCTGTTTTAATTCCGCCGACCAACTTTGTCGCAACTCCTCCGATTCCAGACAACTTCGACAGTGCTCCTGCCACCGCAGATATTCCAAGCGATATCTGACCTATTATCATTAAAAGTGGTCCTAATGCTGCAACCAGAATTCCGACTACTACAATCACCTGTTGCACGCCTTCCGGTAGTGCTGAAAATTTATTGACAAGTGCGGTAATAAGTTCTGCTACCTTCTGGACAATTGGTGCCAGTGTATCTCCAATCTGAATCGCTGCGGTTTCCAGAGATCCTTTTAATTCCTCGATTGCTCTTGATCCATCACTCATCTGAGAATTGGCCAACCTTTGTGCTGCCTCCTGATCATTTGCCGCGTCGATATATTTTTGAAGCCCCTCAGTTCCGCTATTCATCATCACAGTAGCAGCACGCATTGCATCGGATCCGAAGATTGTCGATAACGCCGCATCTCTAGATGCCGAATCCAAACCGCCAAGTTTATCCTGCAGCTCCTCAGCAATCTCTGAAGCTCCAAGAAGAGTCCCGCTGGAATCTCTTGTCTGTATTCCAAGCTGTTCAATCATTGTTGCAGCGCTGTCTGTTGGTGCCGCCAGCCTCTGGAGCATGGTTTTTAAAGATGTTCCGGCATCGCTTCCCTCGATTCCGGCATCTGCAAAACGGGCCAAAACCGCTGTTGTTTCCTGTATAGACCATCCTGCGTTTTTTGCTCCTGCAGAACACTGTGCCAGTGCCTGTGTGAGAGGTTCTACATCCGTAGAAGATGCAGCTGCTGCCCCGGCCAAAGCGTTTGCCGCTTCTGCAGACTCATTCGCAGATAGACCAAACGCTCCCATTGCCTGTACAACAACATTTGCTGCCTCTCCAAGATCCATCCCGGAAGATGCCGCAAGGTCCATTGTAGTTTTTAATGCCCCTGCTTTAATGTCGGCTTCTGTCAAACCACCTTTTGCCAGTTCTGTGATCGCATTTCCTGCATCAGTTGCAGAAAAGACTGTATACTGTCCGGTCTGGATTGCAAGCTGTCTTAGATCTTCCATTTCAGACATGGGCTTATCAAGTGCTCCCGCCGCCTGACTCATTGCATCGTTGAAATTATTTGCCATAACAGTGGATGCCGCCCCTACACCAGTCAGTGCCCCCGTTACCGGCAGCAAGGATTGTCCCACTCCTTTGACCTTATTTCCAAACTCTCCGGATACCGCAGATACTTTTGCCAGATCAGCATTTGCACTTCCGACCTCTTTTCGCAAAGCTTTATAATCATTCGTTGTTTCAATGATTTCTCTTTGAAGCGCATCCATTCCTTCTGGACTGATCGGATGTCCAAACTCATCATCTACCTGCTTTTTCTGTGTCTTTAATTCTTTTAATCTGCTGGAAGATTCGTCTATCTCTGTCTGTAACTTTTTATATTCTTCTGTATCGATCTGACCACTTTCTTCCATGGACTTCATGCTCTTTTTGAGCTTGTCCATTTTTTCATTGGTCTTTACAATCTCCTCTTGAATCGGAGTATACGCTTCTTTCCAAGCATCATAATTTCCGGCGGTTTTTGCTGCCTGTTCGCTTGCCTGTTTTAAAGTTTCCAGCCTGTTTTTCGTTTCACTGATCGACTGCTGCAGCAACTTCTGCTTCTGATTCAGCAATTCCGTATTCGTGGGATCCAGCTTCAGCAATTTATTGACATCTTTTAATGACTGTTCTACACCGTATAGTTTTTTGTCAACACCGGACAGTGCCTTTTCCAACTTGGAAGTATCGCCGCCAATCTCTATGGTAATTCCTTTTATTCTGCTCCCTGCCCTTACATCCCTCCTTTACAGTGCATCAATATCCGCCTGTGTTGCAATTTTCGGATAATCATACTCATCATTCTTCATTTCGATAAACATATCGTTGATCATTCCAATGCTTAACAGGTCTAAATCAGAAATAGAAATACCGCATTGTGCACATCGAAGCATAAACAATGCGGTATTGACCTCACGGTCTATTTCCCTCTCTTTTTTTTTGGAACTGACATCTGTTTATTTTCTGATTTCCACATTTCCATGATTTCCGGCAGAATCTCATAGATATCAAATGTCTCGAACTGATCCAACCACTCGTTGATATCGTCCGGCTGGTCAGGATCGCCATGTTTATGCATCAGAAACGCAATGTTTTCAAACATTTCCAGTGATTCGATCGGGATTCCGCTTTCAAACTTACTTTCATCAAATTCTGTACCTTCTTTTGCGCATTTTTTCTGCATCTCGTCTTTGAGTTTTTCCTGGATCTTGATCTGCTTTTCAATTTTCTGCATATCTACAAAAATATCTCTCCCAAATTTCAGTCGATAAATCCGTGGGATTGCGGCAGAACTTTTGAATTTATATTCTGTTCCATTGATTGTGATCGTCTTTCTCATCCTGTTCTCCTTTTATGCTGCAACTTCCTGATCTGGAATGTACACCTTATCAAACCATTTTTCGTATAAGTCATCTGTTGTATCTGCTGTTGTCTTTGCCCGAACTGCCATTTTCTTAGCTGTTCCAAGCTGTACAGCGGATGCAGAAACTGTGACAGTGTCAGTTGTAGGTTCAATCGCGTCCTCTGTTGTGCTGGATTCTGTTGTAGGACGTGTAGAGGTACAGCAATAGAACCAGAACCGTGTTCCCCTCACATCGCCGTCAATTTCAAATCCCAGCGCAAACCGTTTTGCTTTTGCAGTCGCTTCCTCCAGCATGACTTTGTTCTTGTCAATGTATTCACTTAAAATCTTTTCCCGGAACTCATCCGTGATCAGCGCCATTTCCCAGTCTCCCTCATATCCGCTATTGGAAGAAGAAACATAATACTTGATTCCATCCGCATAAAACGGTGTCAGTTCTCCCTGTGCTTCCAGTGAAAGCGATACGGATCCAGGTACCGCAAACGGTGTATCAAATGTAATTTCTCCCGTATCACTTTCCTGCAAAAGCGCAACATGCGCATTATGGATATTGAATTTGACTTTATCCTTTTTTGTTGCCTGTCTATTTTCCCTTACTTAGCCCTCCACTTCATATAATACTTCATACATATTTTCTGATTTAATATACTGTTCACTTTTCTGCCAGAAGAGATCTGCTGCATCAAGTGCCGCTTCTACACGTTCCTCCAGTTCAAAGTCCTTTTCATCTGTGTACAGTTCAATATCAACTTTGTCTGATTTAAAATATACCTTCCCATCTGCGGAAAAATTTCTCGTTTCCGGAATCAACCAGCAAATAAACGGCGGATTCACCGCTTCTTGCTCTTCAAAATGATGATACCGATATTCTATTCCCATGGTATTCAGAATTTCTTCTATTCTCTCCTTTGTCATAGATGCCGTTCTATCCTTTCCTGCAAAATTTCCTTTGCATGTTTTTCTGCAATTTTAATATGTAGGATTCCATCTACTCTTCCGCCGTTTCTTTTTGCATGTCCTTTTTCCAGCAAATGTGTGAGCCGATATTCTGGTTTTTTGGAATATACCACCATATCATAGCGGTGCCTTCCACTCAAATTTTTGTCTCGTTTATAGCTCCAGTGCTTTGCATATTCACCGGTATCTCCTTTCGGTGATATGGAGCGTAATTCCGCAGCTGTCTGCTTTGCGGTTTCTTTCACAGCCCTTTCCACAGCTTCCTGTACATCCTCACAATAAGCGTTTAGTTCGTTCATTACCTCAAGCTCTAACTGATCGATATCTATTTTAGCCATCCGTTCTCACATCCTCATAAGTTGTTACTACTCTTTCAAGAGATAGCAATAAGCAAGGTGGCATCTCATCATATTTATTCTGAATCTGAATAATTTTGTACTGCTTTTCTCCGATCATGCAGATATCCATCGTAGAAATGTCCTCTACCGGCAGAATTGCAACCACTTCGTCAATCTGATTGGATAATACCTTCGCCTCATAAAATCGTTTAATCCCTACTGTCCGGAACCCAAACCGGATTCCGCAATGCTTTGTTTCTGCAATTTTTCGCCCTTTCACTCCGCAGATATCCAATATTCCGTCATTAAATGTAACAAACTTCGTATCCTTACGTCTTGGCATCGCAACCACCTGCTTTCCTCCGAAAACTGCGCATCTGCAGGGATATGATTTCTGATTTATAATTTTGAATAAACTCATCTACCTGCCCCGCTCTTGCATACATACAATAATTTAACAGCAGCTCTTTTTCTTGTGTTTCGCTTTCAAAATCACAAAATCCTATTTTGCCCTCAAGGTACGCTTTTCCTCTCTCTACGATACCAGAGAGTTTTTTACGCTCCCTGATATCCATATCCCATGTAATGTCCAGAAAATTGCTCACATCTTCTAAAAGATCACTCATGATTATCCCTCATTCTTCGTTACCGTCACCTGATATGTCTTGGTTGTCTTTCCATCTGTCACTTTTGCTTTTACTACATTTCCTGCGCCGGAAGCCCATGTAACTCTGCTGCCGTTTGCAATCGGTTTGTCATTGTATGTCAATTCCAGTTCTGCAGTGCTGTCTGCGATTACCGCCTGCACCGTGTTTGATGCGTCTGTTGTTGTCAGGGTGTATGTCAATTCTCCTTCTGTAAATTCTGGTGTCAGCGTGTGTCCACCCACCTTAAAATCTGCAAGATTTGCATTTTCCACATTTTCTACGCTTGGAACAACTTCCACTTCATAATGCGCTGGCTGTAGATCACTGATGTCCAAAAGCATGAAGGCATTATCATCTACTGCAAATCCATGACCATACATTTTGATCAGGTAAACCCTCTCATCTTCCAGGAATCTGTAATCATCTGAATACAAGATTCTTCCGTTATTTTCGATTCCAGCTCCCATGAGGTAAAGCTTTGCCATACCAAATACAGCCTTTCCGACTCCTACCGCCGGAGACTGGATCACATCGATTGGGAATGGCAGTGTACTTACATATCCACCGCCCGGCGCCGGTCTCTGTGTTGCCGGCAGGACTTTACTGAAATAATCTGACGGATTTACCACCAGAATCAGTGTGTCTACGGTTCTTGCCTGTCCTTTTTCATTGATTGCCAGAACAGATGCCAATTTTCCAAGCTGCACATCATTAAACTTTGTAACCTTTACTGCTTTTTTATCTGGATATACTCCACCCTTGATCGTAACAGAGTCTCCCACCTGTTTTGTCATACCGATTGGCATGTCTTTTCCAGTTCCATTGATGATACCGTCTTCCAATCCATTTGCAAGCGCTTCATACAGAACCTGTCTCACATAAGCATCCAACCATTCTGGCCCCAGATCCAACATTGCTTTACACACCGGAAGAAATGCTGACAGTTTGCTCAGTGTCACATCTACCTCTTTAAATCCGGATGTCAGCTCCTGGATGATCTCTGCGCAAAGTTTTCCCCATGCTGCTTTCTGATATCCATTCGTATTCATCATCATTCGTGTCAACCCTGTTACGGATGTAAACTGGATTTTGGACAACAGCGGATGATCTGTTTTCAAATCTTCGAATACTTTGTCAATTACGGTATATGGCATTACCACATCCAGATTTTCTACTGCCTGTTTCGGATTCGGTGCTTTCATGGCTTCTGCCAGTTTCTGATAATATTCTTTTTCTTTGGATGTCAGCTGTCTTACGCCGCGCTCAGACAGAATTCTCTGATCTGCTTCTTCTACGATTCCCCGTGCCTGTTCTATGACACTTTCCTGAATCTTATCGCACAGCTCCACAAACGCTGCCTGGAACTGCTCTGCATCTCCGGCTGTGATTGCCTCATTCATCTTCTGTACGATTGCTGTTTTTTCCATTTCTAATACATCTAAATTTTTCCTTAAATCATGCCTCCTCTAAAAAGATTTAATACATTGTTTTTTCTTGGTTTCTTGTCTTCCTGTGGTTTCTGCATTGCTGCAATCTGCTGCCGGAAGCTCTCCTGACTATTTAACTGTCTTTGCATATCGGACAGCTTCTCCAGAATCTCTTCTGTATTGACCGGTTCTGCTGTCTTTCCCATGATCTCATCAATGAGTCCATATTCCAGCGCCTTTTCCGGAGTGAGGTAAGTCTCATTTTCCATTAACTCAATCAACTCACTTTCCTCAATCTTCGCCCTTTCCAGGAAAACTTGCCGGTTTGCTTCCATCATGTCATCCAGATCATCGGCATATTTTCTCAGTTGTGTTGCATTGCCCGAGCAATACATCCACATATTGTGTATCAGTGCCGTTGTACCTAAGCACATTTTTCTTGTGTCACACGCCTGTAGAATCAAAAACGCAACACTGTGTGCTACGCCATCCACAATCCCGACTTTCTGGTTTTGTTTTTGCTTCAGTAAATTGTAAATAGCAACGCCCTCTTTTACGGATCCACCATTTGAGTTGATATGCAGCTCAATTGTCTGTCCTTCTGGAATTTCACTCAGTTTCTCTGCAAAATATTTTGCAGAAGTCTCCGAGTCCTTATATTCCCATGCGTTCCAGTCAAATTCTCCATATTCTGTCACATCATCATAAATGTACAGAAGTGTTTTGTTCTCTGCCTGAACAGGCTGCATTCTCCAGTTTGTTATGTTTTTCCTTGTCTCACCCCTTTCACTCTGTGGTTTTTATATCCAATCCTGCAAGCAGGTCTTGAATCTTACTATAATTTTTCGTCATAAAGTGTTGGTTTGCCCAGTCTTCTTCAATTCTCGGTTTTCCGAGCACTTCCAATATATCATTGATCGTAAATGCTCCGCTTGAGATCAGCTTGTCTACCGGGGTTGCAATATCAAAAATATCAATATGCTTGACTGCCAGAGTCTCTATCTTCACATAATTTCCAGCTTTAAATCCTGTGTAGCCATTTCTCTTCCGGTTGATCTCCTGCTGTAGCATCTTAATGAGCGGATCTATCACAAAGGTCAGAAGTTCATCAATTGCTTTCCCTGTATCTTGTACATCTCCTTTGGCCAAACTAGGCGGGAAAGAAAATGCTCTTGCTGTAAATTCAAAAATGTCATCAGCTAGAGACTTGATATCTCTTGTTGACTCTGCAGAATACGTCTTTCCGCTTTCTGAAATATCCTGATATTCGTATCCGTCAAACAATGGCAGCACCGCACTGTCGCTTTCAAAGAAGTTCTTAAAATGCGTGCTCATCAACTCCTGGAATGTTTCATCGAAATTCTCACTTTCCTGTGCAATTGCTCCAATATTCAGGATTCCTTTTTTTCCTCTTGATTTTTTATAGGCATCCTGCGCATATATCAGTAATTTTGAATACGTTTCATACATCCCATTTGTGAGATTCCTCATATTCTCTGAATTTAATTCAAAAAACATGACTTCCGACATTTCCCGTGTTTCAGACAATTCGTAACCGTCAAATGTGATCCCGCTGAATCTGTACTCCTTCAATGCCAGTACCTCTTTGCTGTAACTGTCTGCCACATAAATGTGATTGTTTACTTCTACCACAAGGCATTCATTGTTCCGGTACAGCTTACCAATCAGCTTATTCATGAATGATGTTGCATTCTGGTTCTGATTTGGTTCGTAATTCCAAAGATAATACTCCTGTCCTTTTATCTCTTTCTTCTTGATATACGTTTTAAATTCGCATTTGCTGATTGCATTTGCAATTTTATTGACACAAGTCCAGAAAGCCAGCTCTCTCAGATACACTTCGTACATAGCACTCTGCACATCTTTATCTTTCATAATGTCATCCACTGTAATCCTTGTGGTACTGCTGCCTCCAAGTTTTTTGATCAACCAGTCTTTAATACTTAATTTCCTACATTCACCCCCTTAATAACTATAAACCTGTATTTTCGGTGTTGGTTTTGCCCGTTTCTGCGGCAGCACGTTTTCCACAGTCATCGCCGCTACAAATGCCATAAATGGGTCTGTTTTTCTGCTTTTTCCTTCTATTTTTCCATATACATAATTTCCCATATCGGCATCATCCTCTTTTCCTGGTTTTCTTCCATGCCTGATTAGTTTTGCATTATTGGTGGCCCACCTTAATTCTGGAGCATCTCCCCACCGTAACCATTTATTTACAAAGCAGCTATCAATCAGAGGTGCCACTTTCATAATGTCTGATGGCCGGATCAGCTTCAGATTCTTATTTACTTTCATATCAAAACCTATTTCCTGCAGATATTTCCCGATCAATGCGAAACGAAAATCATCCAAGGCCAAAGCTTTGATATTGTAGGTGCGTTTTGCTTCCTGTATATAATTTGTAAGCAATGACGGATGTATTTCCACGTCATCTACAAGCGTCAATCTTCCGGAATCTGCCCACTCTTTCCATGGAGCCTTGATCCTCGGAATGTCTTTCGAATTTAGGCACATCCATGAATGGCTGATGTCAAACCGTTCATCTCCATCTCGGAAATGGAGATCTACGGAAGCCCAATCTGTTAATTTTGTATAATCAATTCCACAAACACAGCTCCATCTTTCCAGATCCGGCAGTAAGATATTGGTCGCTTTGATATTATCCCACTCCGTCACACTCATTTCTTCTGCATTTTCTGGAATATTCATTCGTTTTGTCATGAATGCCGGAAGTCTTCTCGGATTTTTCTTCCATTCCCTATATTCTTTTCTGATCTCCTCCATAAGACTTGGCAGGTATGGTAACGATGGATTTGCCATCGGCCAGTTTTCTTCCTGATCCACATCTTCTTTTTTATTCAATTTGCAGATAAACGGCAGCAATCCATTATCCGGTTCGCCACCCCGTAATATCTGTTCGGATGTTTCCAGTAGATCATCCAGCGGTCCTTCCCGCACGTCACCATTAGTCGTGTAATAAGAACGCCTTGGATGTTTCTTCTTACCAAGTCCTGTTGTAAAGACGTTTATATTCTTATAGTCTTCATATTGATGGATCTCATTAAAAATACAGATTCCGGAACGAAGACCGTCTTTTCCTTTCGGACTGTTTGTTCTTCCCTTCATAATAGACTTTGTTTTTAAGCATAAAACCTGTTCCTTCGTCCATCGGAAGAATTTCTTTAATTTCTTTATCACAGATGGGCGCTCAAATGCATTGATCACATCATGAACCGGCCGCATTGCCTGGTCCTCATTATTGGCGCAGATATCTACATCGTACTCTCTGATTCCATTATGTGGGGACATTAAACACACTGATTCGAGCGCAATTGTACCATCTTTTCCCGCTCCTCTCCCCAACATACAGAATAAATCCGGCCATCTTGGAAGCCCGGATTCTCTCCAATATGTGCAATCGTGCAGTCCGATCACAAACTTCTGCCAGGGAAATATTTCTTCAAACGGGAAGTATTTTGACATCCCGATATATTTCTCCAACTGATCACAATCTATATAAATATCTTCATGCTCAAAACACCATTTTACATGCGCGACAAGCAGCTCCTGCTCTTCGCATACTGCATAGATTTTTTTCTCAACTATATCAATCCATTCCTGAATATATGGATGTATGTTACAGCTCATCTTCATCATCTCCCGAATCATCGCCAACCGGCTTAATTCCTAGGCTGTCCAGTATTTTAAGCATTTGAGCATTGACCTTAATTCTTTGATCTATCGAGTCATTTTTCTTTTGCCCTTTTTGACCTCCTCCATTATTATATTCAACGATAGCGCCTCTCTTTTTAATGTCTGCGATCAGTTCGTTCTCCAGGTCCCAGAAGTCCATATATTTATCGACCAAGTCGATGTAATATTTCCCTGTGGTTCCATTCCGGGCCAGCTGATCAAGAAGGTCCTCTTTAATTTCCATTCGCAATAATTCTTTTCTTGTTTTTCTCGCCCTTATACCACCCCCTCCGTCACGCGCGCACGAGAAATTTCTTTTGTCGGGAGCACCCACCGGTCTCTACGGGGCATATTAAAACCCGATTTTTTTCGACCGGGGGTATCCTGACAATTTTATTTTTCTTTACCATCTTTCTTCTGTCAGCGGTTCTTTTTTCTTTGGCTTTCGATATCCATGAACTTCTTCATGACAATCATGACACAGGCTGATTAGGTTTCTCCGCTTCTCACCTCTGAAGCTGTACCAGATTTCCAATGCTCTGTCTGGATGCTTCTTTACATAATTCACGTGATGAACCGTCGTTGCCTTTGTATAGTTTCCACGTTTCTTACATAACTGGCATTCATATTTATCAAGCTTTAGCACCTGTTCTCTCAATGCTTTCCACTTGCCCCATGTATAGAATCTGTGGATATTTTCTCTTATACATTTCTTTACAAATGCAATCTCATGTTCTGTCATATAATCACCTCAATTGCAGGAGAAGGAATCGAACCTCCGACCTTCAGCTAAGGAGACTGACGAGCTTCCACTGCTCTATCCTGCTATATTTGTGCGATGTCGCACACTGTAGGCTTTTGCCCAAAGCCTTTTATCGTCTTTGCTCAGGACGCAGAAAAGCACCTGGCTTTCACCAGATGCTCTCTACTATTTCTCACTATTCACTTCCTCTATGAATCCTTTCATAAGTTCGCTGATCTTTGAAGCCTGACTGACTCCTGCGGTTTCACATGCTTCTGCAAATTCATCCGCTAACTCTCGCTTTATCTTGAAACCCTTTGTCATCCATCCTGCTTTCTTTTGATACTTCTCCGATGCAATCGTTTGAGGTTTTGGGCTACCTACCGGCATGTTCATCCCTCCACTTACGATATAATTTTCCTGCTATCAATCCTGCTGTCACAGCCACAACAATTGCTACTATCACTTCTATTCTCATAACTTTACACAGATGAGCCTATGTGCTATATTATTTATACAAGAGAGGCTTTTCCGCCTCTCCTGTATCTTACTATTTTGTGATAAGCCATGTAATAACTCCGGCTATCACTCCAGAAACAACTCCTACGATTGTTTGAACCAGCACTTCAATCCAATCTATGGAGTTTTTCTTTTTCTTTCGTTTCTTGCTCATCTGCATCTCACCTCCTTACAAGTATATAATATCATATGGTTAACCATATGTCAATACTTTTCTCAGAGGTTATTAAAATTTTTAGAACTACTGCAAAAATACGTAACTTGGCAACTTTACTGGATTCTCTAACACAATGAGGAACTTGCAGTAGTCCACAACGAGTGCAACCGGAATCGAACCGATGACATCTGGTTTTGGAGACCATTGCTCTACCAACTGAACTATACACCCGTAGGATGCCTTTTATTGACATCCTTTACCCTATCCGCACTCGGGTACGCTGATTACACTAAATATAGGTCGCTGAATCTATTTTTGTTTGTTTTGCAGATCTGCGGATATCTGCGCTTTGTGATATCACTCGTAGCACTTCCACGGCATTCCGGATTTTTAATATTTACCATGATATGCTACTAAACCGTGTGCAGGGGTCGAACCTGCTTGTCCCAACTGACCACGGCATAAAAACACCGCCAGACGAGAAAGGGTAAAAGTCCGGCGGTGTTCCGAATGTTTGGAAAGATTTTGGAGCTTATCTTTTAACTCCATGATATACTATAAACTGCTTAGAACGAAAAATGTGAAAAAAACGAAATAACTTTATTTTTCTTTCATCCAATTCTGAAATTCCATTCTCACGCTGTCTTTTGTGCATTTTCCACCCATTTTTACCGCTACAGAATCCCATGTAAGCCCCTGCATGACCCTGAACCGGATAATCCTCTGCATCCGGACCGGAGCTTTATTGATTACACGCTCCGCTTTTACTTTAATCTGCTTCGCATTTCTTTTTCGTTCTTCTAGTAATCGTTCCTCTTCGTCTATGCTTACCATGCTCTCTACGCATCCGGAAATGTTAAAACTCTGCGGCTGGTACGGAAACTCTGGATTACTGCCTGTCACCTTATCCTGTACGATCGTCTTTCTTCTGTGCCGTCTGATGTCTTCCTCTGTTTCTTTTACCAGAGCTTTCGCATCCATGTACTCATAGATTATATTCTTATCCACCTCAATCACCTCCCGGAATTGGCTTTTTGATGTTGTACTTGCTTGCTATGTATCCTAGAGTGTCCGTATTTGTTCTGTCAGCCCTTTTAAAATCACAGGCAAAGGCTTTATGCCCCTGTTGCTTTAAAGCTGTCTCACAGGGCTTTCTCGTTGCCATATTATGCGCATCTATCTTTCGGATGACTCCTGCCGTCTCCTTTCTGCGCTTCATAGTCTCTCTTGTCATTCCTGCATCACCTCAATTTCCTCTCCTGTCAGCTCTTCAAGCTTCTGTCGCATTTCTTCTACTGTCATTTTCTTTGGTTCTTCGCGCTCCCAGATGAGTTCGAGGTTGACATCATGCATGATACTGCTAATTTTTCCCATGCATTTAATCTTATATACTCTAACTATTTCCAAATCACTTACCACATTTTTTAAGTTTTCGTTATAGTCTCCCAAATCCGCATATCCATCTTCACCAGTCAAAAAGCCGCCTATAACAAGTCTTTTCCCGAAACAGTTATCATTATATTCGACTACCATTCCGTCTTTTAAATCTGACTTTGTAAATTTTTCCTGCATGTAATCACCACATTCCAAGATTTTATAATTGTACTTTTCTGCAAAATCACGAGACGAATATTCTCCGCTTCCGTAATAACACGTTCCTTCGTGGTGCACATTATAATTTGTATTTTTCAAATAACTTTCTCCGTTACACCACTTCATTCCATGTCCGTGCATCTGCCTGCAGAAATCTTTCGCTTCTTCCTCGGTCTTACAGTGCACTGCGATCTTATTATCTTCATCCTTAAATTCGTCCCAGTTAAATTTTCTCATATTTTCTACCTCACTATCTTTCGCACGATCCAATCCAAAAACACCACAAATAGCAGTATCGGGAATCCCGCAGCCATCAGGTAATCCGCACCTTCTAGTTTTACATCCTCTTCCAATCCTGTCTTTAAAGTAATCACGGTTCCCAGTCCCAATATGTAGTAAAGGGTCAAAAATGCGATTGTAATTAACATGTCCATGCTATTCCTCCGTGTTTTCCTCATCCATTAATCTTTTTCCCTATCGCTTCGCCAGCTCCCTAACCAGTTCATCATTCCCTTTTTTCGTAAGGCCTTCATTACATGTGCAATCCGGATATACGCAGCGGAAACAATCCGGATATTTACAGAGCGGCTTTGAAATTTTCGTTCGATTCATTTCCAGTTTTCTCTTGGTCTCCAGCAGATCCGGTATCTGGACCTGTCTTCTGCTGCCCGCTTCCGCAAACCAGATCAATCCCGATCTCTCCAGATATGCCCGAAAACAAATCTCATTTTTCTCAATCTGGAACATAACTTTCATGTACACCCACACCTCATGCACATCCATCCCGTCAAATAAAAGTTCCTGTATCCTGGATGCGTATTTCTCGTAACCTTCCACTACTCAATCACTTCCATTTCTCTTATTGAGACTTCATAAGCTGTTCTCTCGCTGTCGTCTTTTACATAAATCCTGCTCTGTATCATTCCCATGGCTCTCACTTTTGTTCCGACTGGAAGCCCTGCTGCCAGCCTTGCGTTCGAATACCAACAAATTGCCGGGAGATAATCACTTTTTCTGTGTTTCCTGTTTACTGCAATTAAAATATCCGTGATTTCTTTTCCGAGTGGTGTCTCTCGATAGAGCGGCTGTTTACAGATATATCCAATCAGATCAATTCTGTTTTGATCCGCTTCACCAGCTTCGCTGATTCCTTTTACAAATACATACAATTTCAAATGATTTCTTTCTCCATCCTTTTCATTGTAAGATCTGTATTCTCCAAAGATTGTAATTCTCCCTCCTACATTATCCCGAATCTCCTGCACTATCTGTTCCGGCACCTGAATCGGTATGACATCCATGTTTCCACTTGTCCGCATGACTTCTATAGTTGATTTATAGATCTTTCTTCTGTCTTGTGAAGTCAATAAATACTCTGGTGTTTCCATAATTTTTCCTGTGATCTTTACTGTGTTGTTTTCCATCTTTTTCTCCTATATTGCATATTCCGCTGATACCCGTCATGGTATTACTCCATTTCCAGCCCGCTCAGCGCTTTCAAGATTCTTCCATCCATGTTATCTTCATTTGCCGGTGTTTTTACAGTCAATAACATTCCAGTCTCATTTACCCACAGGACGAAATATCCCATTCCCATGGGTCCTGTCGGAAAGTCTTCATACTCACCTGTTTCGGATAGGCTTACCATTTCCAGAATTTGATCTGGTATGTAACTCATCTCTTTTGTCTCTACATTCTGTAACACTGCCATTCCCCTGTATTTGATTTCTGTATCCTCATACCGGTCTCTGGCTGATAACCATTTCTTGTATTCCCACTCATCCCTTACTTTTAGTTCATACTGCTTTTCTCCCTTTTCATAAGCTCTGTATACTTCGCCTTCTTCCGGAAGATCCCCTACAAGTTCAATGACTGCTGCCTTATTCTTGCTTGTAAAGTCCTTCTCATATACAAATAATATCCAATAGGCTCCCTGTATGAAGTACATTTCCTCTTTCTTTCCTACAGTGAGTCCTGCACCTTTCCATGCATCCTTCAATATTCTCTTAAATATGCTCGTCTTAATAAACATGATGCTCCTTTCCTCTCCCAGAGTTATCTGGGAGATAATGTGATGGCTTACGACAGGTTTTGTGACGTACCTGCTGTTGTATCTTCACGGCACTTGGCCGGAGATGCTATAAAAATTGGAATCCTGGATGTCCTTCTTTCTGCTTTTCATTTTGCGGTTCTTTCATCAACTCTTGCTGATCCAGATAATTCTTCTTGCTGATCTTCATCCAGTCTTTCCTTGTGTGTGACTTCTCATATTCCCTCTGTGCGATCTCGCAAAGCAGTTCTCTTGTCTTTCTGCAGTTATGTACAGCTTCTTTCCCGCTTTTATGGTGCGGTTCACACAAATACACTTTCAATCCTTCCGCTTCTGACATTGTCCTCATTCCTGATCCAAACAGGATATGATGTTCCTCGGTATACTGCTGCCGATAATCACCATACAGATTGGCGCAGAGATAACACACACCTTTTTCTGTGTTCAAAATACTTTTCGGATGGCTGATTCTTTTTTTCTTCTTTCTGGCCTTTGGAAATTTCATATCACTATAATCAATGCTCATAAGGTAATCACTTTCTTTTTCCAGTTGTCCCATCCGCCTTTTGGCCAGGCAAATTCTTTCTTCAGAAGCTGCATGATTTTCTCCGGATCCCCGGATTTTAAGATGTCTTCTATGACTTCTCCTTCCTGGACCACCTCTTCTGTGATCTCATGTACCTGTTTTTCTTCTTCCGGAAGATTCATAACCGGAGCATCCGGCATCAGTTCCGGATAATCTTCCACTTCCATCTGTCCTGGAATCTGTTCTTCTGTTTCTTTTGGCTCTTCCAAAGTTTCCTGTGCTTTTGCAGGTTCTGCCTTTTTCTTTAATGGTTCCGTCTTTAAGACTTCCCTCTCTTTCTTTTCTCTCAGCGGCACCTGATAAACTCTTTCATAGGCTTCTGAATCAGAAGTCTTCCTGCCTTCCGGATAAAAGGTCTGTTCAAATGTTTTGGCCAACTCCAGATAGCTCATCTCTTCCGGTTCTCCCCTGCCGTTGTATGGCATGATCCGAATCTGAAATTCACTGAATAATGCATTTGCAAATTGCATCCGAAACATTCGGAATTTTGTTGGAGCTACAATTCCCATGATCTCCCGGTTAATCGTACTTTCTCCTTTTGGCTCGTCTTCCCATATCCATTTAGCCATTTTTTCAAAGCAGCCTTTTCCCTCTCCTTTGAAAAATTCATACACTAACGTTTCCGTCCAGCTTCCATGGTGTTCTTCTGGTGCGATGTCGCACAGGCTCATCTGCGGCGAATAACGATCTTCTGTTTCCCGGATGACTTCTTTTACCTCCCGGATTTCCCGTACTGTGACATCTCTTGGTACCACTTCCCGCACTTCTTCCGGCAGTGCCAACATTTCAGACAGCTTGCTGCTGCCATATCCCCGGTACCTTTCCTGAATTTCCGGGCTGTTCCCGTCAATACTGTATGTATCGTTGATCTGCATAAACCGGATGGCCCACGTCCTGCTGATATTGAAGGTTTCTTTTGCAAACTCAAAAACATCCGCATACCCCTTTTCTTTATAAAACTCTGCATCTCTAGTCTTTTTTAAGAGATACCCGACTTTAATGTATCCCTCTGCGATATGTTCCAGTTCTTTCCGTAATGCAATTTCTACCCCCTGCAGTGTACTGATTGTCTGTAATTCTTCCATCTATCCAGCTTTCCTTTCTGTACGTTTCAACTTCTTTCTTTTGAATAACTCAACAAATTCTTTGACTTCCTCTGTCATGTCTCCGTTATATTTTGCCCGACACTGGATCATAACCCCATTGTTTACCTCCATGGTGTAAAACGGCGTCTCCGGATCCTGCTTCTTTCGCAGGAACAGGATCGTTGTCTCACCTTTGGCCACCCGGTCAATGTACGTGGCAACACAATGATGCATAGCATTTCCCTCTTGCCTGATTTCATGGATCCATTTCGGAAGTCTCAACACAAATTGTTCCGTTTCCATTTCCAGATAGCTGTCCCGTTTTCTGTACTTCTCGTACTTTTTGTCTTTTTTATTGTCCAAATCCTCTTTGGCTTTTATTTCCCGTTCTCTGCTCTCTTCAATCAACTCTTCATGACGCTGTTCTAAATTCTTCGGAAATAAGATCCACGACTCTCTCATGTTGTATCCCAGTTCCTCCGCCATCTTCAGATAATCGTGATAATCCACGTCTTGTCTCTCATCTTCTCCTAACACTTCTTTGATGTACCGTTCCATCTTGTGAATGGTGGTATACCGGATATACCTGGTGAAATTCCTCGGAAACCTTGCAAAAAACTGAACCTGCTGCCATGTTGGATGTAATCCCTTCTCCTGCATTTCATAAGTGGTGTTATATTCCCTTGTGCTTGGATTCTTTCCAGCCAACAGCTGGTAGTATTCCCCGTTTAGCCCCAGTATCTTTTTGCAAGACCGCTCTTCTTTCTTTAAGTATCCTGTGCTGTACCCCTGCATTTTTTCTTTGACAATTTTGTAAAATCCACATTTTACCAGTTGTTCGATTCCAGGCATATACCGGTATCCCTCCAGATATTGATCCAAATACATTTTTTCCCGATATTTCCCATGTTTCACAAAACATTCCATTGCAGAATACTGAAACGGCGTTCCCTTTAGAATCTGTTTGAGATTCCGGTTATAAAGGATTGCTTCATGCTCTGGCACTTTATAATATCTCCATCTGTCTCTGTAACACCACCGAACCCAGTCTGTCTGCTTATACTGTTCATACTCAAATTCATGAATCTTTTTTAAATTCCGGTCATACGTGGTCCGTATCATCTCCCAGTACCCGCCGCCTTCCTTTTGTCCATTTCTGAATTTCCGATAGCACTCAAAATATCGGTATACATATCCCTCTTTTGTTTTCTGCAGGAGTCCTGCATATCCTCTTGCGTGAACATTTCCGCCTTTCTTTCGACTTCGGTAGGTAATGGGATGTCTGCAGGATGGACATTCGCCCTCGTCTCCATAGTGTGGATTCCTGATTTTTACTTCTCTTCCACAATGTGTGCAATACCCTTTTGTTACCTTTCTTCCGGCATCATAAAACAAATACTGGGGAAGGACTTCCCGGTCTACAAACTCATCAAAATCTTTGGGCAGTTCCGGCACCAGTGCCATCGCGGAATCAATTTCATCAATCTCTTTTCTGTCTTTACTATAGCTTTGCCATCTTGCGATTGCTGCACGTGGCTCTTCCTTCCCGTTGTGACAAAATTCTGTGATCCGTTTTCGGTCCTCTTCTCGTATCCATACTTTATGATCACTGTACCAGTATCCTTTTTGTATCTCTCCCCACCCCTCCATGTAACTTAAGTTATCTATTTTTGCAGTTCTCCACTTCTCACACAGATTGTCATAGGTGTAGTACTTGTTTTCTTCCAAAAGGAATACCCGGTATTTCGGATGTGCTGTGCCATCCAAGATCATATCCCTTGTAAATACATCGATCTCTAAAACCGTTCCTGTCTTCTTGGCACGATAGAACCAATAATATGTTGCACTCCACACAGGTGCTTTTCCGCATCTTAGTACCTTGTGCCCTTGATCTTCCCCGACTATCTTTCGCATCGTTTCCGTTACTTTTAACTCTGGAAGCTTTAATAACTCTCCTCGTCTCATTTCTCCGCCTCCAGATAATATTCTTCTGCCATGGCAAATACTTCCAGATCCGGCATTGCCACCATTTGTGACCCACTTCTTACTTTCACTCTTTTTTCCGCTTCTTTCCGGATATTTTTCAGGCACTCTTGGAGTGTCCGGTTCTTTCTTCTTACCGCTCTTGCCAGAGCTTCTTTTTCAAAACATCTCATAGAAAGATACGAGACGATCTCTCCTGCCGGCATCCCGTCTGTTTCCTCTTTTAGCTCGACCTGCAGCTTTCCAATGGCCGCATTTACTAAATCTACCAGCTCTTCTGATAAATGCTGCTCATACATTTCCCGGATTCCATCCGGAATCCCATTTTCCTCTGCCAGCACTTTTAAATGCTCCAGATCCTGCTCCTCCAAAAGTCCTTTTGCACATGCATTCAATTCTTCTACGGAATCAAAATTCCCAAATACATCAAACATGCTGTTTTTCCTCCAGTAATCCCTCTAATTTTTCCACGTAATCGTGATGTTTACTAAATCTGACAGCTATTTCATGCCGCTCTGACAACGTCTGATACTGCTGCCACAATTCCTGATTCTTCACTTCTTCCCCAGACGGTTTTCTCCATTCCGCCCGCTTCCACTGCTCCGGCTTCCCGTTTTCGATCATGTTCTTGATAAAAATACAATCCGTATACAGGGTCACATTGCACGGCGCATTTAGTATTTTCAAAGATTTCACAATTCCAAGCAGCACCAGGCGATAATAGGTCGTCTCCTGTTCTTCCCCGCAAATTCCTTTGACCGCCGGTCCTTTGCTTGTCTGACATTCCATTGCGGCCGCCCATCTTCCATCTTTGATACATGGACCTGTCAGACTTGTCCTTATGTAAATATTTACCTCTTTCATATCAAATTCTCCTGTTCAAACGGATCAGGATGTATCTTCGGTATTTATATCCTGTTACCGGATTGATTCCCTCATGGTACGTCTCTTTATCCAGATAGTATCCTTTCGGCAGCTTCGGTTCGTCTTTCCATGTTTTCCTTTTGTAAACCTTCACTTCTGCCACTGGAATCTTTAAATTCCTGCTACAGGAGTACCGGCTCTCTTTCAGCTTGTTTTCTCCGTCCGGCGTTTTACTTAAATACTCAGCCAGTTTCCGCAATCCGCCCTCGTCATACAACAGATCGATGTGGACGCCTCCCTTTTCCCATGCTTTGCGCATGATCAGATCTGCATCCGGAATCCGGTTGATGACCAGATGGTGATGAACCCCACCCCGACTTCCAATCTCGGTATGCAGCATCCATTTCAACTCCACTTCCTGTTTTTTGTATTGTGCACGTACTTTCTGAATCCACTTTCGTATGTCTTTGGCCGCTTTTTTCATGTCCTGTGGCCGGTTCTCCAATTTATAAGTCAATGTCACCCAGTAGTCATTCTCCTGGAAATTCAGCTTCATCTTTCTCCAGCACTGCCGTTCTTTATTCCACTGATTCACCTTCCTGATCTGCTCCGGTGTGGCTTTCTTCTTTTTCTCTCTCGGCATTCCCGGAGCTCCATATCTCCCATTGTGATACTCCATCACTTCTCTGATGTCTCCCAGGTCATAACTCTTTTGTTTATACATCCTGTTTTGCTCCTAAGTTTAATATACTTATCAAGTTTAAAACGGGAGCTTTTCGCTCTCATTTTCTTTGACATTTTGCCAATACAGGTGTACAATATAAATGAGTTTTTATTTTGTTTGTATTGACAAAATGTCCAGTGCATCTGTTTGCGGCAGGTGCACTAATTTTTTACGCTTTTTTCTATGTACCTACAGCTGAGTTCTAATCCTGCTGTCATGATGATCATCCCTATCCATAAGGATCCGGTTCCCATCATCATGACTGCACAGATTCCCAATGTGGCTTCCATGATCCTCAGTAATTCTTCTACATACCGAAGCTGTCTTCTCTTCCGGAAACTCATACGATGATGTACTCTCCCCCGATCTCTTCTGCTACCTGCTTCGCTTCCTGGTACGTCCCATACTCGCTCCGAATCTTTCCGGATTGCCAACGAATGATCCATATCTGCTTCCTCTCCTTCTCTTCATTCAAATCCAAGTTCTTTGATCCTTTCTTCGATTAGCTTCAACTCTGCAACAGCTCCTTCCTCTTCCGGAAACTGCCGCAGTTCCTCTCTTCTGCTGACAAGCCTGCTGTACTCAATGACTTGTCCTGCCGTCATGTTCAAGATTCTCTGGTCCATTGATCGCTCCTTTGATTTTTACTGATTTTCTTCCTTGATACTCCAATTCCATTCTGTAATTTTCCAGACAGGCAATTGCATGTAATTTCTGTTGTTCAGAATAACCGTTAACTCTTTCTGTGGATTCCAGTGTCTGGATGAATTTCTCAATCTGATTGATTGTCAGCCTTTTCATAGCTTGTCCTCCCTTCTACCGCCTAAGCGGTTTTTCTTCTTTCGAATCCTATATTTTTCATTGTTTCATCTAATTTTTTCTCCAAGATTTGAGAAAGTTCCTCTCGGTTTAAATCCTCTTGGTTTATCCAAGATCCATTGATTTTAATCATGCTTACTACTTCGATTCCTTTCATTTCACCACCCCTCTTTACTGTATGTAGGTTGATCGTCCTGTGTATGTTGTCCTACGTTTTTAATTAGCATCCGAATCTCTGACGATCACATGATATTTCTTTATCTGCCCATCGCACTGTGTGTATGAGATTTCTCTTGGATATCCGTTGTCGGCGTACCACTGCTTTACCATCCCGATCACTTCTGGAGCATATTTTCTAACAGTGCCTTGCCACTTTCCTTTGGATTCCCATGTTTCCGTATACATGTCTTCTGACAGATCTAATCTGCGAATAATCTCGTTCACAGCTTTGTCTGCGGGTTTGCCGGAACTCTGAAAGTAAAGTCTTGCATGCCTTGCGATATGTACCGTATCTACATACTGCTGATCCGCTTCAATCCTGATCGGCAGATTTACTCCCGCTTTCTCATAAAGCGATTTCGCGGTCAGAAGCTGGATCTTGCTGTTGCATCCTGCTGCTTGGAGCATCGGCGTTAAAATCTTCACAGCATTGTTTACACTGGCAAGGCGTTCATTGCTTTGTTTCTTCTTTGGCATTTCGTAAGAGCCAGTCTTACGGAGTATAGGAAGAACTTCTGATGTTACCCAGTGTTTGAACTTTTTAGCATTCGGAAGTTTGCTTGAAAGAATCAAACTGTAAAGTCCGGACTCATTGATAAGAATTCCTTTTGTGCCATTCACGGTGAACGAATCGTTCAGCGTCTTGTCTTCTTCATCTACATGGTCACGAAGTGCCTTTTGTGGATTGCTATATCCCAAAATTACTGCTACATCCTTCCCGACAAACCACGGTTCGTTATCAATTGTTACTGTTCGGATTTTGCCGAACTCTTTGTTGTTAAAAATTTTTAATTCGTTCATTGCTTCTCCTTTCTGTTTTTGATGATTGTAAATAAAATCTCATCATGGTAAAATATATTTATTATTTCATGAGAATGGGGGAATTATATGCCACTTTTTTTGCAATATATCGGCTTTATCATTAGTATCTTTGGTTTTTTTATTACGATATTGACATTTATAGCAGCCAGTAGAGTTAATAAAAAAATCAAATCTCTTAATGAACTTAAAGATTTTCACGTTCATAAAACAGAAATACTCAATCAGCTAGAGGGGTTCGTTCGTTCCATAAATAGTGACCAGTTGCAAGAAAGTGATACTGAATGCACTTTATATAATGGAATAACCCAATCGTTAACTGATATAGAATCTAGGTATACTAACCTTTCTTGGAAAACCCAAAGAGCATTAACTTCTTTGCAGAAATATTTAAAACGTGACAATTTTAAGTGGAGTGAAATTGCCCTCAAACTTATAACTTTGAAAAATAACATTGATAAGGAGATCTAAATATGGAAATAAATAAAAATGAATCTTTCATCGAAAAATTATCATCTCAGACTATCAATTCCGAAATTTGCTGGAAACGCGCTATATCTTTCAAGAAATTAGACTTTTCTTCTAACCCAGAGCTTGGAATGGTATTTTTCAACAATGAATATTGCACAATTGATTTTGAGAATTCCTTTTTTTCTCATATTGATTCCGCTAATATTTATATTGTTTTGAAACAAATAGAATCTGGTCGTGATGGTTCCCGTGTAAAGAATTATTCAGTTTATCTACAGCAAGAAAGCAATAATGAAATTTCAAAACTTTCTTGTTCTCAAGCAGTTATTTACCAACTAGTAAATTCTATAAATTCTTATTTAGCAAAAAATGAATCGACTCTAAATGATTTTATAGATTCTTATCTTAAAAATTCTCAAAGTTAAATCCATGAATCCTTAAATCCTCTCTAATTCCAGGGAGGATTTTTGTTATCTCTCTCTTCATTTTGTTTAATTTCTTTTCCGTATTTATATACTGAAAAAAAATCAAAAACTGTACTACTAAAGTAATAATATCTATCACTATCGTTATTGTTATGCTCATGAAGCTTACCTCCTTTTTGACGATCATGCCTACTCAAGAAAATAATCCACTGATACGCCAAAGTGATCTGCTAGGATTTTTAGTTTTTTCTTGTCATTTTCTTCCATATCTTCTATACTTTAATTACGCATATTGTAATATCTAATAATCAAAGGAGGATCTTTATCAGAAATGTTTACTCTCACAACACACCTTCAACTACTTTCTTCTGAATTAATTGAAGTTCAAAATTATGGATTTTCTGATTTTTTAATGTCGTTCATATCTCCCAATTTCATCCAAGCAATGTACAACCTATTGGGAATATTGGGCTTTTTAATGTCCGCAATACTGTTTATCACACACTTGTTATCCCGTAGAAAAAAGATTCGTATAAAGGTGCATGACTACACTAAAATCCGACATGTTGTCCAATTATTTATAAACCTACAGAATGATTCTTCCTCTTCTTTATGTATTCATTCTATCTCCCTTATAAATGATTCTTCCGAATTTCCATGTGAGCTTCTTCCTAAAGCGATACGTGAATCTGGACATCAGTTAATAACGACCCCTATGTTTCCTCTCAACCTTTCTCCTCATCAAGGTTTTCAATGTTTTCTTGAATTCCTATTTTGTGAAGATATTCAATTAGTTGCTGATAAAACTCTTGTTTTGAAAATTTATACCAATCGGGGAGTGATAAACAAATCCGTAACTCTTGGCAATATTTCTCATTATCTGCATATGCACTGATCATCTTCATTGTTCCTGGGGTTAAAAAACCTTTTATCGTATCTGTACCAATAACTCCCTTATGGCTTCGATATTTTTTCTTTGCCAATTCATCTGCTAATGAATTGGCTTTTTTCAATTCTTCTATTAACTCTTTTACTTTTTCACAAGCATCCTCTGTATGAACTAATACCTGTACTTCTATTTTTTCATTTTCTGTCATTTTGTTTTCTCCTCTGCAAAATCCATCGGGTTGACCCCAAGAAATTTACATATAATAATTGCTTCATCCATAGATAATGGTCGTTCTCTTTTTTTATTTGCAAGACTGTCGTACAAAGCACTATATGGAATCCCCGTTGTCCTTGACATTGCAGATAGATTTATTGCTTTCTCTTGCACATACCTTGCTAAATTCTTTGTAGCTCCCATCTTTCTCACCTCGCTTTCTACTCAAGAAAATAATCCACTGATACGCTGTTTTGTCAGTTTTATACAATATTATATCACTTTAAGTGGATTTTGGAGGCAAAAAAATATTATCTGTTGGTATTTTATATAATGCAGACAATGTATTTAATGTTGCGAAATTAGGTATGACTTTCCCCTTTTCCCAATTAAGCACCGTATTTTTTGATACATGCATTTCTTTTGCCACATCTTCTTGTGTCATCTCTGCATTAACTCTAGCCGCTGCAAGACTGATCTGTAATTTTTCCAATTGCATCACCTCTTCTTTCTCTGAACCACTCCCTCTTTGATACAAGTATATAGTATCATCACTTTAAGTGTGTGTCAATACTTAAAGTGAAACTATTTTGATTTTTTATTGAAATAAAACCACCTTTGGTATATACTATAATCATCATAAGAAATGAGGTGACTGAAATGTCAGAGCGAGAATTTAACCAAATATTTTCTGAACGTTTGCGTTATTACTTAACCAAATATGAAATGACACAACTAGAACTTTCAAAACTTCTCGGTGTCGGTACTACTTCTGTATATAATTGGTGTAATGGCATAAAAACCCCCAGAATGGATAAAGTAGATGCAATGTGTGACATTTTCCATTGCAAAAGGTCTGACTTAATGGAAGACAAAACTACTCAATCGCATTCCACTGCTCACACAGGTGTCACAATCAACGTTCTTGGCCGTGTTGCCGCCGGTATCCCCATTGATGCTATTGAGGAAATTATTGATACGGAAGAAATCACAGAAGAAATGGCAAAGACCGGAGAATTCTTTGGGCTGAAAATAAAAGGTAACAGCATGGAACCAAGGATCTATGAAAACGATGTTGTCATCGTTCGCCAACAAAATGATGCAGAATCCGGTGACGTTGTCATTGCCACAATCAATGGTCATGAAGCTACCTGTAAAAGACTCCGTAAATACAGAGATGGAATTGAATTGATTTCAAATAATCCAAGTTATGAACCGATGTTCTTCTCCAATGAAGAAATTCTCAGCAAACCAGTTCGTATCATTGGTAAGGTTGTAGAATTAAGAGGAAAATTTTAAGATATAACCGCTTCGGCGTTTATATAGAGTAAAGTAGTGTTAAAGTACTTAGGAAAAGGAGTTTTAGTATGAGAGAAAAGCAAAGCGTAATGAGAGAATTGAAGCAATTACCTACATTCAATATGTTCGGAACCAAGAAAGAGGTTTCGTATCTTCCAGAAATTCTCAACCCGGATGAACGTGTTCTTGGACTGATCTCCGGATTTCTTGATGGAAACACGTGGATTATTGCACTAACAGATAGAAGAGTGATTTTCTTAGACAAAGGAATGCTATACGGATTAAAGCAAAGGGAGCTGCCGCTCGATAAAATCAACAGCATCTCACAAAAACGCGGATTATTACTCGGTTCAATTACAATACAAGATGGTGCATCTGCCATAAAAATCGAAAATATAGATAAAGGATGCATTGGTTCTTTTGTAGATTCACTTAATGCAGCTATAGACTCTTACAAATTTCAATCTTCCCCAGTTGTTCAGTCATCGAACGTAAGTGGTGCAGATGAAATTTTGAAATTCAAGTCACTTCTTGATCAAGGAATAATTACGAGAGATGAGTTTGAAATTAAGAAAAGACAAATACTTGGATTGTAAAATAAACTATCCCGTTAAGTTCACAAATAGGGACTGTATACACATCCGAATATATGTAAGAAAGTATTGACTGCTAATAAGGACTAGTGGTGTATGTACTGCTGTAGATAACTATGTTATTTATTTTATTCCCCATTTAGCAGTTATGGAAATGATATAACCGCTTCGGCGTTTATATAGAGTAAAGTGGGGTTAAGGTACAGGAGGAAATAGGAAAAAACCATAATATTTTATGATTATTGGTTTTATATCATCAATTTAACAAGTTTTTGTTAATACCACTTTTCAACTTAATTTGCAAATATTTTTTAACACGAATACTTGACAAGGCTTTTGGATATGATATAATATCACTAATTAGTGAATGACTGCTGTGCGGTCGCAGAAGAGTCTTGGTATTGTATTCCAAGGCTCTTTTTGCATTAGGAGGTACAAATGAAAAATAATGATATCATCTATACAACACCAGAAGAACAAATAAAAAAATTACAATCCCAACACTTATTGATCGAAGACTATGATTCTGCTATTGAGGCATTAGAACTTTTTGGATATTCAAATCTTATAAAAAGCTATAGAGAACCTTATACAATAACTGTTGGCAACAAGAAGGTATATCGTTCTGGAGTGTCTTTCAATCAACTTGTATCTTTATATATGCTAGATAAAAATTTGCGTAATGCTGTGATGGCTGCAATGCAAGATTTGGAAGAGCATATCAAAGAACTATCTTCAGATGTTATAGCAAGTTCATTTGGAACTCATCAAAATGATTATCTACAGTATAAAAATTACCGTAATAAGCGGAAACGTGTAGAACGTTTTACACTCTCCGGAATCTTGGAAACAATGAAGAAAACTCTTGATACTGATAAAGATCCTATACATCATTATAATTCAGAACACGGAATCGTCCCGCCGTGGATTTTGTTTAAAAGCATTTATTTTAGCACTATAATAAATTTTATCGATCAATTTAAAATCAAGGAACAAAATAAACTTATTGAAAAACTATATGATATGGAGTCACTACAATTACCAGAAAATTGCGTAAGAATGTTGATGTTAGACACATTATTTATTTGCTTAGGATACCGTAATATGGCTGCTCATGGAGGACGTATTTATAATTATAACTGTCCTAATGAACTACGAGTGAATGAAATATTTGATGAGGGGAATATTCCCGAATCAATAAGTGGTTTTAGTCAATTATTATTTGTATTAAGCTTATTAAATTACCCAAATCCTTTCTTGCGTCTAAGCAACACATTATCAGACGAAGTAAATAGACATTGTAGCGTTTATCCTCAAGACGTTACATACCTTGGTCAAATATTAAACATAGATATTGTTCCCCATACTGTTGTTTACATTTCCGACTCCAGCAATAAATATCATATAAATCCGCATTGTAGCGGTATAAAAAACGCTTATGAAGTAGAACTAGAAACAGCCAAAGAACAAGGCTTTATTCCTTGTAAGAGATGCACAAAGTAGTTATTCATTAAAAACCGCCCCTGCGCCAACAGAGACGGTCTACATATCCGAAGATATGCGATTGAAATCCAAGAATATTGTATCATCTTCGGGACAGCTACACAATCCAGAACATTTGTTCATGTGCTGGCTGTTATTTTTGTACCTATTTTTACATAAATTAAATGAGGAGATGATCTAAAATGAGCGCAAGATATGCCTATGGTTACGTCCGTGTGTCCACTGATAAACAGGAAGAGCTCTCGCCAGACTCCCAGGAGAAGCTATTACGGGAATATGCTGCCAAAAACAATATTATCATTTTGAAGGTTTTCTTTGAGATCGGAATATCCGGTAGAAAAGCTGACAAGCGTCCAGAATTCCAGAAAATGATCGGGCTTGCAAAATCATCCGATCATCCTGTTGATGTGATTCTGGTTTGGAAATTCAGCAGATTCGCAAGAAATCAAGAAGAATCTATCGTATACAAATCCCTGCTGCGGAAGCAAAGCAACGTTGATGTTGTGAGTGTGTCAGAACCTTTGATAGATGGTCCATTCGGCTCTTTAATCGAGAGAATCATTGAATGGATGGATGAATACTACTCTATCCGGCTTTCTGGCGAAGTTCTAAGAGGGATGAAAGAAAAGGCTGCAAAAAAAGGATACCAGATGTCCCCACCTTTTGGGTATCGTGCTGTTGGAAACGGAGATCCTTATAAAATTGATCCGGATGAAATGAAGGTCGTGGATTTTATCTGTGATGAATTTGATTACCGCAACTCAGATGCCACAAAGATAACAAGAAAGCTAAACGATATGGGAGTCCGCACAAGACGAGGGAACCCTTTCGAATCCCGTAGCGTAGAAAGAATCTTGAAAAATCCATTCTATTATGGTCTTGTCGCGTGGAATGGGATAACATTCATGGGAACGCATGAAGTCCATTACTCAAAAGAACGCTTCGAAGCCCGCATGAAAAAGATACAGACTACATACAAGCCACTGAAACGCCGTGATGTATCCTCATGTAAACATTGGTTATCAGGGATTTTAAAATGCGGATACTGCGGGGCCTCTCTCGCCTACAATGGTGCAAACAGGCACTCACCTGGTTTCCAGTGCTATAAGTACAGCAAAGGAATACATACCGAATCCTGTTCGATATCAGAGAAAAAAGTGATCGCTGCACTGGAAGAGTATTTTGAAAAACTTCTTTCCGGTATGGATTTTGAATACTCCTACCACTCTGCTGAGACCGGCGAGAAGATATCAGAACGTGAATCGCTCCTGTCTGAGCTTGATAAGATTTCAAACAGAGAGAAACGGATCCGTCTCGCTTATGAGAATGAAGTAGATACTTTGGAAGAATATAAACGGAACAAAGAGCGTCTGCAAAAAGACAGGGAAGATATTTTGATGCAACTGGAAAATCTCGACAAGAATAATGGAGATACGAAAACAAAATCTGATGTGCTCAAGAACGTGCAAACTGTATACGATGTGATTAAAAATGATGCGATAGACTATGATACGAAAGGCATTTTTATGAGAAGTTTGGTAGAGGATATCGTTTATGACAAGAAAAACGGCAAACTGATCTTCCACCTTTATATCTCGTGAGCCCTCTGTTTATAAGGGTTTACGGATATGTTATAGGTTACTGCAATCCGGGCCACCAAATAGCAATAACCTATAATATTTTTGCATATTATAAATATACACGAAAATGATACAATATTCAGGACGGCAACTCCATCCGCCCAACACTCATATACGCTGCACGTAAAAATGTGTGCATCATTTCGGTTGTCAGGATCATCCCTCTTGGCAGCCGGAACTTGAACGTATTACCTGGTATCTCCAAAAACTCTTGGTAAAGCAAAAATGTATCGTAAGATTCGTAGATCTGATATTCCATAATTGTTCTCCCTCACATTGACTACATATTATTATATCACAGTGGATGGATTGCTGGGCTTGAAATTATTTTAAAAAGTTTTTGATTTGCTATTGACTTTACGCCTTATATGGCGTATAATAAGACCATAAGATAAAGCAAAGGAGATGTGAAAGATGACGAGAAATGAAGCGGTTGAAAAAATCATGGAACGAATCGAAGAAATCAAAGATGACTATGATTTTGGCTATATCGGAGTTCGGGTGCAAGAAAATCCGTTTACACTTGGAGAGACGCTTGATAACTCCTTTGTATGGGTGGATGGTGAAATGACAGAGGAAGAACTTAATGGAACATGCGCTGTAAAAATTGATGAAGCCGAGCTTGCAAAAGGATACTTCGGAGATCACGTTGCTATAATCGGTGGAGACTCTGCGGAATACGGACAGGATCTCGGTGAAATCATCATCAGGAACGCAGAAGTACTTGAAATTGTATCATAGGAGTAATAGTATGAGAAGATATAGTGATTGCATGAGAACTGATGGTATGTGCGGAATATGCGCATTAACAAGCAGGGGGTTGGATTGTCACAACAACAGAATAAATGGCGTCATGTACAATAGGACATTGTCTGGAATGACACAGAAAGAACTTTCGGAGAAGACCGGAATTAACATCAGACAGATACAGAAATATGAGTGTGGAGAATGCGATACTGGGAAAATGATGCTTAGGAACGCAATTGCTCTAGCAGATGCGCTGGAATGCGATGTGAGGGAATTATTGTAAATGGATGATTTAACCGGAAGAAAGTTTGGGAAACTTACCGTGATTGAGAAAACGGAAAAAATAAAAAATGGCTCTATCGTTTGGAAATGCAAATGTGATTGCGGCGGCACTATATGTGCATCAACAAGAGATTTGAGTCAAGGACGAGTTAAAAGCTGTGGCTGCCTGAGAAAAGAAAGATATAATCTAATCGGTCAAAAATTCGGAAGGCTAACTGTGCTGAAATCTGAATCATGCGGATCACATCGAACATTTCTCTGCCAATGCGAGTGCGGAAATAAAGTTTCTGTACGCGGTGATAGTCTAAAAAGAGGTAAAACCGTAAGCTGTGGATGCTTAAAGCGTAATGGAGAGAAAGCCGGACAACTGGAAAGAGGAAGAAACCTAAATGATCATACATCTCTCATATTTTACAAAGGGACTGTATCAAAAAACAATACAACTGGATTTAATGGGATATCACTAATCAAAGGCAAATACAGGGCTACCATTGGATACAAAAATAAAACATATTATTTGATATCTGATAGTAACATTGAGATAGCGAAAGATGTGCGAAAAGAAGCGGATGAAGCTATAAAAAATGGAACATTTGAAGAATGGATAGGCCAGCTAAAGAGGAGCAGAAATGAAAAGAAGTATTATTGATTTATTTAAGGATGCGTTAGAGTCGGATGATTATAAGTTCAAAGCAGCATTCCTCGTAGGGAGTTTGGTATCTTACGAATCGAATGACACGCCGGAAAAAGAAGTGCAAAGCACAGCATATCTTACTGAGATTCTCGAATACCTGCAGTCTGCAAATTCAAAGGATCCAGACAAGGAGAAATTTATCAATAGCATAACGGGAACCATTGAACGATATTTAAATTGGGAAGATGATACCCCCTCAGAGAGCTAATCTCCGAGGGGATTTTATTAAAACAGTTGGAATCTGTCGATAGCCTGTCCGAACGCTCCAGCATATCCGTCCTGTCC
>OLOF01000241.1_pt1 | contig 35303 bp, 27 predicted proteins | sample 1643121 | NCBI WGS metagenome assembly OLOF01 (sample SAMEA3136677, study PRJEB25190) | human gut metagenome | biome: human gut; feature: human-associated habitat; material: faeces | place: Austria | collected 2013
TTGTCAGCACGCCGGAGTTCTGCTTCCTGCAAATGGCTCGCGAGATGACCGTCGCCCAACTCGTACAGCTTGGACTCGAACTATGCGGAACGTACGCATTGGCCGAAAACGGACCCGCGATCTCGCGCGAAGCCCCGCTCACGACAGCCGCCAAGCTGAGAGCCTTCGTCGAAGCCGCAGCGGGCGCACCCGGGCGAGCCACGGCGTTGCGCGCAACGCGCTACCTGTTGGACGGCTCGGCCTCTGCTATGGAAACCTTGCTCGCCCTGCTGCTGTATTTGCCGAACAACCTGGGCGGCTACGGGCTGAAGAAGCCGAAGCTCAACTACCGCGTTGACGCACCGGCTAGCTTGCGCGAACTTGCCGACCGCAGCTACTGCCTCTGCGACCTCTGCTGGCCGGAAGCAAACCTCGCGGTAGAGTACGACTCGCGGCTCCATCATTCCGAGCCAGGCCGACAAAGCAGCGATGCGCGACGGCGCAGCACGCTCATCGCGCTTGGATTCACCGTGATAACGGTCTTCCCCGGCCACATCACGGATAGCGGAACCTTCAATCGCCTTGCGCGGCAAGTGGCGAAGCTTACAGGCAAGCGGCTGCGCTACCACGACCCCGAGTTCACCCGCAAGCACCTTGAGCTGCGCGAGCAGCTGCTCGAGAACCTCTGGGAAGGTGCACGCGCGTGAGAACGGCGATGAGAGCCCGCCGGCTACAGGATCACCGGATCGTGGGTTGATCGGGTGAAGACCTCGAAGCCGTCGGGCGTGATCACGCCGAAATCTTCCAGGCGCATGCCGAATTCGCCCGGCAGGTAGATGCCCGGCTCGACCGTCACTACGTTGCCCGGCACGAGGGGCTGCTCGTTGCGCGGCGACAGCGCGGGCTGCTCGTGGATGTCGATGCCCACGCCGTGGCCCAAGCTGTGGCCCATCTTGCCGGCAAAACCCGCGTCCGCGAGCGCGCGCTCGGCCAGCTCGTGCATGGCCTTGCCCGTCACGCCCGGCTTGAGCACGGCTTCCACCTGCTCGTTCGCGCTGCGGATGGCCGCGTAGGCATCGCGCATCTTCTGGGACGGCTGGCCCAAGAACACCGTGCGCGTCATGTCCGAGCAGTACCCGTGCGCCCGTGCGCCGAAATCGAGCACGACGCATTGACCCGCCTCGAGCACCGTCTGGCCAGGAATGGCATGGGGACTCGCGCCGTTCGCGCCCGCGGCTACGATGGACGGGAACGCAAGGCCCTCGGCGCCGTGGCGACGCATGAAGTCCTCCAGCTCGATCTGCACCTCGCGCTCGGTCATGCCGGGACGCATGTACCCCACGATGTGCGCGAACGCGGCGTCGGTGACGGCCTGGGCCGCCTTCATGCGCGCGATCTCCTGCACGTCTTTCACGGCGCGCAGGTTCACGATGAAGTCAGACGTTTCTCGCAGTTTCGGACGCTCGGGAACCTCCGCGAAGGCGGCTTCGAGGGCGCGAAAGCCGGCGAGCGACATGGAGTCCTCGATGCCGAGCGCGATGGCTTCGGCCTCGACCGACGGCCGGTCGGCATGGCGGGCGGCGAAGGTTTCGGCGACGAACTTCGCGTGGGTGACCCGTGCGTCGTCGACCGCGACCGCACCTTCGCGGGCAGCCGCCGCGCGCGCTGCCTCGCTGTAGCGCGAGTCGGTGTGCAGCACGGCATCGCTCGGCGTAACCAGCAGCGCGTGCGCGTCCTCGTCGTCGAACACGCCGTCGAACGCGGTGAGCCAGGCGATGTTCGAGGTGTCGCGCACGAAGAACGCGCCCATGCCCGCATCGGCGCAGGCGGCGCGGAGACGATCGAGGCGAGGCCCGGCAGCCGCAGCGAGCGCGGCGCTATCGGGCGAGCAGCACATCGACGGCCTCCTTGTAGCCCTCTTTGCCCTTGCCCTTGATCTGCGCCACGCATACCGGCGCGATGACCGAGATGCGGCGGAACTCCTCGCGCGCGGAAATATCGGATAGATGCACCTCCACCGTGGGCACGTCGATGGACGACACGGCGTCGCGCAGCGCGTACGAGTAGTGCGTGTGCGCACCGGGATTGTAGACGATGCCGTCGTACGCGCCGCGCGCCTCGTGCAACTTGTCGATGAGCGCGCCCTCATGGTTGCTTTGGAAGCAGTCGACGCTCGCACCCCGCTCGGCCGCGTATTCCGTCACCTCGCGCTCGATGTCGGCAAGCGTCACCGTGCCGTACACGTCGGGCTCGCGGACTCCCAGCAAATTGAGGTTCGGCCCGTTCAACACCAGAATCTTCTTCATAATCGGCTTCCTCCCCTATGCCTTCGAGCGAGCCCAAGCGTTCAGGTGGTCGAGGATGGTGGCGTCGTCGACATCGGCGAGCTGCCAGGAACCCACGTCGCGGGGCAGCACGAAGCGCACCTGGCCGCGACGGGCCTTCTTGTCGCGCTTCATGGCCTCCAGCATGGCCTCCGGCTCGGCCGACCAGTCGAGGGCGGGCAGGCCCAGCTGGTCGAGCAGGCTGTCCTGCGTCTCGACCAAATCGAGCGGCGCGTCCACCAGCGACACGGCCATGCGCGCGGCGAAGCGCATGCCCTCGGCCACGGCCGCGCCGTGCGAGAACGCGCCGTACCCCGCCAGCGATTCGACCGCATGTCCCAACGTGTGGCCGTAGTTCAGGCACTCGCGCACGCCCTTGCTCTCGGACTTGTCGGCAGCCACCACGTCGGCCTTGAACACCACCGAGCGCGCGATGGCCTCCTCTACTACCACCTCGTCGCGCGCCGCCAGCGCGCCCGCCGCGTCGACCAGCCAGAAGAAGAAGTCGTCCGAGTCGATGACCGCGGACTTCGCTATCTCCGCGCAGCCGCAGGCCCACTCGCGTTCGTCGAGCGTGGCCAGCGTGGCCGTGTCGGCGCACACGTACGCCGGCTGTTTGAACGCGCCCACGAGGTTCTTGCCGGCCGCCAGGTTGACGCCGGTCTTGCCGCCCACCGAGGAGTCCACCATAGATAGCAGCGTCGTGGGAACCTGCACCACCGGCACGCCGCGCATATAGGTTGCGGCAACGAACCCGGCGAGGTCGCCCACCACGCCGCCGCCGAGCGCCACCACCACGCAGTCGCGGCCGAGCGCAAGGCTGGCCATGGCCTCCCATATCTCTCCCGCCACCTCGACAGACTTCGAGCCTTCGCCCGCCGGCACGGCGATGTCGCTCACGCGGAACCCGGCTTGCGCGAGCGCTTCCTTCGCGTCGGCGCGATACAGCGGCGCAACGTTCTCGTCGGTGACGACGAGCGCGCGGTCCGACTCGGCGAACACCGGCAGCTTGCGCAGATGCGCGCCCAGATTCGCCAGCACGCCGCCGCCGATGCGCACGTCGTAGGCTTCTTCGCCGGGGATGTTGACGATCACTTTCGTTGCAGGCACAGGATGCCCTCCTTCTCGAGCGCGCTCTGCACTTCGCGCGCGATGGTAGCCACGTTCTTGCCGGCGGTGTCGATGGTGAGGTCGGCCACCTCGGCGTACAGGGGCAGGCGCTCCTCGGACGTCTTGCGCGCGGCATCGAGGTCCTGGAACAAAGGGCGCGTGGAGGTGTCGCTGATGCGCGACTTCGCCTCGTCGGCCGTGACCTTCAGGTACACGACGAACCCCGCATCGCGCAGGATGGCGCGGTTCTCATCGCGCTTCACCACGCCGCCGCCGCACGACACGAGCAGCGGCTCCTTGCCGGCCAGCTCGCGCAGCACGTCCGTCTCGATGGCGCGGAAGCCGTCCTCGCCCGCCTGCGCGAAGATCTCCTTCACGCGCTTGCCCTCGCGGCGCTCGAGGTACGTGTCCATGTCCACCGAGGCCACGCCGCAGGTGCGCGCCAGCCGTCGCGCGACCGACGTCTTCCCCGCGCCCATGAATCCCACGAAGAACACGGGGCGCGCAAGCTCCCCCACCACGCGAGGTCGCCTCGAAGCCTCGTGCCTCATCGCGCCATCGTCCTGAGCCGCTGGCGGTACGCTTTCACGGCCGCCTTGATGTCGGCCATGTTATCGCGCCCGAACTTCTCGAGGTACGCCTCGGCCAGCACGAACGCCACCTCGCTCTCGGCCACCACGGCGCAGGCGGGAACGGCGCACGTGTCGCTGCGCTCCTTCGACGCCTCTTCGACTTCCAACGTGTCGAGGTTCACCGTCTCGAGCGGCGTCATGAGCGTGGGAATGGGCTTCATGGCCGCACTCACGATGAGGGGCATGCCCGTGGTCATGCCGCCTTCGAGGCCGCCCGCATTGTTCGACGTGCGCACGAAGCCGACCTGCTTGTCCAGCGCGATGGGGTCGTGCACCTCGGAGCCCACGCGGCGAGCCGCTTCGAAGCCCAGACCGAACTCGACGCCCTTGATGGCAGGGATGGAGAACAGCGCCGCTCCCAAACGCGAGGTCAGACGATCGTCCGCCGTAGCGTAGCCGCCCACGCCCGGCACGAGCCCCGTCACCACGACGCGGAACGTGCCGCCCAGGCTCTCGCCCGCGTCTTTCGCGCGGTCGATCTCGGCCTTCATGGCCTCCGTCGCCTGTTCGTCGGGACAGCGCACCTCGCTCGTCTCGATAGCCAGCGGCTTGTAGTCGGGAGCGTTCATGAGCGCGTCGTCCTCTTTGAAGGACGCGCTTCCGATGGACGTGACGTACGAGAACACCTCCACACCCAGGTCGGCCAAGAACTCGCGCGCGATGCCGGCCGCCGCCACGCGCGCAGCCGTCTCGCGGGCGCTTGCGCGCTCGAGGATGTTGCGGCAGTCGGACGTGTCGGTTTTGAGCGCCCCCACGAGGTCGGCGTGGCCGGGGCGTGGCGTGACCTCGCGGGCGAGGTCGGACGAAGCCTCGCCGAACGCGGCCATGCGATCGGTCCAGTTCTCCCAGTCCCGGTTGCGCACCACGAGCGCGATAGGAGTTCCCAGCGTGCGGCCGAAGCGCACGCCGGAGACGACCTCAACCGTGTCGCGCTCGATGCGCTGGCGCCCGCCGCGCCCGTAACCGGACTGACGACGAGAAAGGTCGGTGTTGATCTGCGATTCGGAGATCTTCAAGCCCGCGGGCACGCCTTCGACGATGGCCGTCAGGCACGGACCGTGGCTCTCGCCTGCTGTTAGGTATCGCATAGTCTGTCGCTTTCCGCGCTGATACGAATGGTTCGCATCGTATTGTACCCTACCGTTCAGGCAAGGCTAGCAAAAAGCAGGTCGCACGCCGCATCCGCATCGAATGAGTCATCAACCCCATCCCTATGGCTCACGCACTCGTCATCCTGAGCGAGCACAGCATTCGACAGTCCAGTGGACTGTCGAACTCCCGAGCACGCGGAGCGAGCGCAGGGAGGCTCCGCGAAGCGGGGACGCGAAGGATCCCGTGCGGCGTCAGCAGGAAGTCTTTCTGCCGGTGCCGTATTCGGGATCCTTCTATTGCGTAGTGCGCGCTTCGGGACGAAAAGCAAGCAGGATTGCCCCCCCTGCGTGCGGGCAAGTTCCCGACTTATGCGTACCTCTGCCATCGAAAACGCCCAAAAAGCACCATGTACGCGACTTATGTGCACCTCGGATGCGGCCTGCGCCATCGAAGTACTCCATATCTAACTTTTGACCAGGCCTTTTCTTCGGCGACGCTTTGCCGCGTCGTCTGAAAAGGCCGTTTCGGCGTGGCAGAGGTGCGCATAAGTCATGGACAGAGGAGATTTCTCCGGTTTTCGTTGCAGGCGCTCCGTTTGACGGGGTGCCGCCACGTTCGCGTTCGGCCGATCATCGTAGGCAGGATCAAACAATGGCGCTTCGTCTTCGAAAGCGCCGGCTACCGCTTCGACGCCGAGTCGGGCCGCGTGCTGTGCTTCTGCTGCGATCCGGAACGCTTCTGGAAATACGTCGGGCCGATGAGGAGAGGCGAGTAGCGGGAGGGTGGCAAGGCGGCAACGCTCAGCTGCGGCCTCTTGCGCACTCGCGCGCTTCATGGGATCGTGGTCGTTGCGACAGGGACGCGGCCGCGATATGCGCGCCGGTCGACCGCGGCATCCTCGGACTGCGCTCCTGCCGCATCATCCGAAAGCAACGCCCTCGGCTCCGAAGAGCCGAGGGCGTTTTCATGCGAGAGGAAGTGCGCTCTTATCGCACGAACAGGCTGAGGAAGCGCACGAGCAGGCTCGGCTTCTTCGCACCGCGCGTTGCGGGCGGGGCTGCCACCATGCCCTGCTCGGTGCACGGGCGCTCGCCGACAGGAGGTTCGATGGCATCAGCTTCGAGTGCCGGGGCGGTGGCAGGGCCGACCGGAATAGCGGGCGCGGTTGCGGGCGCGATCCGGGACGATGCGGCCACGGATGCCTGAACGGCGGCTTCCGCAGCCGCTTCCGCCTCTCGCGCGGCCGCAGCCGCGGCGCGTTCCTCCGCGCGGATGCTCGCTTCGTCCTCGGTCATCTCGTGTGCCGCCATCAGCTGGGCCGAGCGTCGCCGAGCAGCATCGCGCGCCGCTTCGTCCTCGGCTGCCTCCAGGCGGCGCTGCTGCGCGCGCTTGATGAAGAACTCCTGCGATTCGAACAGCACGGTCTCGCCGTCGGCGTCTTCTTTCGCGAACGCGCCAAGCGGCGTGTAGCTGCCATCGGGCATGAGCTCACGCAGTTTGGCGGTGTCGCTCAGGCTCACGTCGAGGTATCCGAGGATCTGCTCGCGCAGTTCGCTGTCGAGGACGGGCCAGGCTATCTCGATGCGCTTGTCCATGTTGCGCGTCATGAGGTCGGCGCTGGACAGGTACACCTTCATATTGTCGCGCGGGCCGAAGCCGTAGATGCGGCTGTGCTCCAGCAGGCGCCCCACGATGGACACGACGCGCACGTGCTCGGTGTAGCCTTCCAGTCCCGGTACGATGCACGAGATGCCGCGCACGAACAGCGTCACGTCCACGCCGGCCTGCGACGCCTCCACGATCTTCTCGATCACGTCCTTGTCGGTGATGGAGTTCGTTTTGAAGAACAGCCCGCACGGCTCGCCGGCTTTCTTGCGTTCGATCTGCGCGTCGATCCCAGCGAGGATCATCGGCTTGATCTGCAACGGCGCCACCCACATGATGTCGTAGTTGTCGGAGGTGTTCTCAAGCCCCATGTTGCGGAAGAACTCGGTTGCGTCTCGCCCGAACGTCTCGTCGGTGGTGATGAACGACAGATCGGTGTACAGCTTCGCCGTCTTCTCGTTGTAGTTGCCGGTGCCCAGCTGGGTGATGTGCTGCAGCCCCTGGTCGGTTTGACGCGTGATGCAGCATATCTTCGAGTGCACCTTGAAGTCGCGGAAGCCGTAGATGACGTTGCATCCCGCCTGTTCGAAGCGCTGCGACCATTCGATGTTGTTGCTCTCGTCGAAGCGGGCGCGCAGCTCGAACAGCGCGGTCACCTCCTTGCCGTTCTCGGCTGCCGCGATGAGCGCCTCGGCTAGATGCGATTGGCTGGCCAGGCGGTACAGCGTGATCTTGATGGAGATGACGGTGGGGTCGTTCGCAGCCTCGCGCAGAAGCTGCACGAAGGCGTCCATGCTCTCGTACGGGTACGATAGCAGCACTTCCTTCTCGGCCACCTGGTCGATGATGCGACGGTTGCGGTCGAGGCAGCCGGGCCACTGCGGCGTGAACGGTACGTTCGTCAGCTCCGCGCGCGCGGCCTCGGGCAGATGGCCGGCCAGGCCCCACGTATAGCTCATGTCGAGCGGCACCTTCGTGACGTAAGCTTGGTGCGGCTTGAGGTTCAGGCGCTTGAGCAGCAGCTTCTCCAGGGTGGGCGACAGCGGCCGTTCGCTTTCGAGGCGTACCGGCGCCAGGCGCGAGCGCTTCTTCAAGATGCGCTTCATGTGCTCGCGATAGTCCTCGTCGCTCTCGTCGGTGCCTTCGGTGGCGTCGAGGTCGGCGTTGCGGGTGACGCAGATGACGTTCGTGTGCTTGATAGCGTACATGGAGAATATCTCGCTCGCCACCATCTCGATGGCGTGCTCCAGCAGGATGAACTGCAGTCCTTCGCCCGGCAGCGCGATCACGCGCTGGCATTGGCGCGGCATGGGGACGAGGCCCAGCGTCACGCCCTCGGCTCCGAGGTTCTTCCCCTTCTCCTCCTTGAGCGCCTTTTCGCCGTCCTTGGTCTTCGCCGCCTTCTTCTTCGCGCCCGGCTCCTCGTTGAGGCGCAGTACCACGTACAGCGCGCCGTTCTCCAAGTGAGGGAAGGGATGGCGCGAGTTGATGATCTGCGGCGACAGGAACGGCATCACGTTCTTGTGCACGTAATCGGACAGGAAGGCGCGCTGCTCGTCGTCGAGGTCTTCGGGGCGCAGGCTGCACACGCCGCGCGCGCACAGCTGTTTCCGCACGCTTTCGTAGGTGCGTTCCTGGATGGGGTACAGCTCGTGGCAGCGCGCGTAGATGGCATCGAGCTGCTCGGCGGGCGTCATGCCGGACTTCGAGTCGATGATGTGCTTCTTCACTAACGACAGGTCGGTCAGGCTGCCGACGCGCACCATGAAGAACTCCTGGAGGTTGCTCCAGAAGATGGAGATGAAGTTCAGGCGCTCGAGCAGCGGCACCGTCTCGTCGGCTCCCTGGTCGAGTACGCGCTCGTTGAACGTGAGCCATGACAGCTCTCGGTTCTGCAAGTAGGATTCTTTGCTCGGCTCGCCCTCGACGGAGGGGTTTGCGCCCTCGACCTCGTCGATTGACGCGCGCATCTCGTCCGCGCTCGTTTCCGCGAGAGCGTCCGGCGCTTGGCCGGCAGGAGTCTCGGCGGTGCTGGTCGTGGATTTCTTGGCTGTGTCCATGAACGTCCCCTTCCCGTAAACGTTCGCTTCCTGCGCGCCGCTACCGCAGCATGCGGTCGATCAGGTACCCTTCGCGCACGCCGTACTTGCATACGTCCAGACGCTCGGCTCCGCATGCGTCGAACAGCTCGCCGAGGATGATGCAGCCCGGTACCAGCGTGTGCACGCGCTCGGCCGAAGCCTTGAGCGCGGCGTGCGCGAACGTGTCGGGATCGGTGCGGCACCATGCAAGTATCGCATGAATTTGCTGTTTCGTCATGGTTTTCGGACGTACGGCCGCGCCGGTGGCTTGAGCATGCATCTTGGCGGCCGCGCGCACGCTTCCGCCGATGCCGTACAGCGCTTCCGAGCGGTACGCGTCGGAGTTGGGCAGACCGGCGAAGCGCTTGCGGAACGCTTCGGCTATGGCGTCCATCTCGCCGGGGGTCGGCAGGATAGCGCGTACGTGCTGGGCGAACGATGACAACGACCCTTGCCCGATGCTCGCGTTGTCGAAATCGAGGCTGCTTTCGATGCGTGTGAGCTCGGTCGAGCCGCCGCCGATGTCGACGAGCGTGCCCCGCTCTACTGCGCGGTCGCAGGTGGCGCCGACGAAGCCCAGGTGCGCCTCGTCGGTAGCCGACAGCAGCGAGATGGGCAGCTCGGCTGCCTCCTCGATGGCCGCGACGGCTTCCTCGCAGTTCAAGGCGTTGCGGATGACCGCGGTGGCGAACACCTCCATCTTCTCGCAATCGAAGTACCGTGCGCGCTTCGCATGTCCGCGCAGCACGCTGACGGCTCGGTCGATGCCGTCCTGGGTGAACACCCCGTCCACGACGTAGGCCGACAAGCCCGCCATCACCTTGTCGTTTATGAGACTCTTGAAATCCTTGTTCGTGCACGTGCGCTTATGCGCGTCTTTCACGTCGTAGACGACGAGGCGTATCGAGTTCGACCCGAGGTCGACCACCGCGTAGTTGGGCATGGCATAGTCCGTCCGAAATCAAGCGGCTCGCCCGGGGCGATCCGCGATGTGCTCCATCGCTTCATTGTAGTGAACCGCGCCGGTCGCGGCCAGGCCGAGCGCGAACTGAAAGCTGGATTTTACTTTTCATCGCCTGCGCTCGGGACGACGGTCTGGTTCGCTCGTTCGGGTGGCGATGGGTCGGCCCTTGCAGGATGGCGGTCCGGTTCTTCGCGATCCTTGTGGTACCATGAGCTTCTCGAAGGAAAGGAAGCGCCATGCTGGAAACCGTCGATTTCTCACGCGAACCGCTCTCGAAGGACGCCTACAAGGCGCGTCGGGACGAGCTGATGGAGCGATTGGTGGTGCTGCAGCAGCAGGCGCGCGTGCAGGGCGTCGGCCTGGTGGTGCTGTTCGAAGGATGGAACGGCGCCGGCAAGGGCAGCCGCATCTCCGATCTCATGTACCACCTCGACGCGCGCGCCACCAGCGTGTACGTCACTGAAAACCTCGACGTGAAAGCCGCGCGCGCGTTCGCGGGCGCGAAGAGCGGCGTAACGGGCTTCTATCCCGTGATGCAGGAGTTCTGGAAGGGCCTGGGCCAGCGCGGCACCATCTCGTTCTTCGACCGCGGCTGGTACACCGCCGCCGTTCAGCACATGCTGTACACCGAGTTCGGCAAGCTCTCCCTGAAAGCCTCCAAGCGCAAGGGCCAGAAAGCCGTCGCGGCCGCCATGGCCGAGGCGCGCGACGAACGCCACATCGACGTGCTGCGCCGCTACCTCACCTCTGCGTCCGATTTCGAGCGGCAGCTAGCCGACGACGGTTACCTTGTGGTCAAGTTCTTCGTGCACGTCACGAAGGAGGCGCAGAAGAAGCGCCTCACGCGCCTGCATGACGATCCGGCCACGCGCTGGCGCGTGGGCGAGGACAAGCTGGCCACCATCGGCAACTACGAGGAGGCGTACCGCCTGTACGACAACCTGCTGAAGGGCAGCGACTTCTCGTTCGCCCCATGGCATCTCGTGAACGGCGAGGACAAGCGCCGCGCCAACCTGCAGATCGCCGAGACGCTGGTGAACGCGCTTACGAGCGCGTTCGAGGCAGCGCCCGACGCCGAAGCCGCCGTAGCGGCGGCCAAGGCGCAGGCCAACTCCGCCGGCGCTCTCGATGAAGCGCCCCTGTTCGGCCGTTCTCCCGAAGAGGAGGCGCGCGTGCGCGAGGAGGCGGAAGCCGCCGCAGCCGCTGCTTCCGCCCGCGCTCCGCGCGTTTCGAGGTTCCGTCAGGTGGACGCCCCGCCGTGCCTCGAGAGCGTCGACCACGCGCTCGCGCTCGACCCCGAGACGTACAAGGTCGAGCTCAAGGCCCAGCAGGAGCGCCTCAACAGGCTGGAGATGGAGATGTACCAGAAGCGCATCCCGCTCATGATCATGTACGAAGGCTGGGACGCCGCGGGCAAGGGCGGCAACATCAAGCGCGTGGCCCAAGCGCTCGACGCCCGCGCCTATACCATTTTTCCCAGTCCCGCCCCCACGAAGCCCGAGCTGCTGCATCCGCACCTGTGGCGCTATTGGACGCGTCTGCCGAAGGCGGGCCACGTGGGCATCTACGACCGCAGCTGGTACGGTCGCGTGCTCGTGGAGCGCGTCGAAGGTTTCGCTTCGGTGTCGGAATGGACGCGGGCGTACGACGAGATCAACGAATTCGAGCGCGATCTGGTGCGGTGGGGCGCCATCCTGCTGAAGTTCTGGGTTGACGTGAGTCCCGAAGAGCAGTTGCGACGCTTTCGCGACCGCGAGCAAGATCCTGCGAAACAGTGGAAGATCACCGATGAGGATTGGCGCAACCGCGACAAGTATCCCCAGTACAAAGCCGCGGTCGAGGATATCTTCCGCTTGACCAGCACGCCGTTCGCCCCCTGGATAATCCTCGAGAGCGACGACAAGCGCTACGCGCGCGTCAAGGCGCTCAAAATTATCAACGACGCCCTGGAAGCGCGCTTGCGCGAAAACTGAGATCGCGTTACTATGGGCAGCAGTACTCGAAACGACCGTGCGCATTCGCGCGCTTGAACGAAAAAAAGGGGTAAACAGTCATGACTCTGTTCGGAATCACCGTGCCCATGGAGGCTATCTGGGTCATCGTCGCGATCATCGTCCTCGTCATCGTCGGCTTCATCGCGAAAGGCTTCATCGACGAGATGAAGAAGTAGCCGCTTCGGCGAACAGCGGTCCCTATCGTGAAAATTGCGTTTTTGCGAACATCGCGCCCCCATCATGGGGGCGTTTGTTTATTATGGTAACGGTCTGGCGACGGCGGGGTTCCGCCGTTTGAAGATCATCCCGAAAGGTGAACATGTCCGAGTACCGACAGCATCCCGGCCCTGCTCCAAGCGGGCGACCTGCGCAGCAGCGCGTGCCGAGGGGCGCCGCGCCCGACGTGCGGGCAGGGGCGCAACCGGGCGCCTACCGGCCGGCCACCGCGCAGCATGCCGCCTACCGCTCCGCTCAGCCTGCCCAGCGCAGATCGGCTGGAGGCGGAGGCTACCCGTATCGACAGCAACCGACCTATCAGCAGCCCGGTTCCGGACGGCCTCGGAAGAAGAGCGGGCCGTGGCGCGTGGTGTTCTGGATCGCGCTCGTGGTGTTCGTCGTGGCGCTGGCCGCGCTCGGTGCCATCGGCTTCAGTTACTGGCAGGGTCAGCAAACCTATAACGATGTCGCGCGGGAGGGTTTCACGCCGCCCGACGATCTGTCGGCCACGTCGCTCGCCGACTTCACGGTGGACTGGGATGCGCTCAAGGCCATCAATCCCGACACGGTGGGGTGGATCTACATTCCCGGCACCGTGGTGAACTACCCCATCGTGCAAGCGGCCGACGACGAGAAGTACCTTACGCACGACTTCAAGGGATCGGAAGGCTGGATCGCCACGTTCGGCGCCATCTTTCTGGCGGCCGAGAACAGCTCCGACTTCTCCGACCCGAACAACATCATCTACGGCCATCATCTGAACGACGGCTCGATGTTCGCCTGCGTCGCCGATTTCAGCGATGCCGCCCAGTTCAACGACCATCGCACGGTGTACATCCTCACGCCTGAGGGCAACTACGAGCTGAGCACGTTCGCGCTCGTGCATGTGGCGGCCGACGATCCGTTGGCACAGACGCGGTTCGCCGATGAGGACGAACGCGTGGCCTACGTGCAGGACAAGATCGACCGATCGGTGGTGCCCGCTTCCGACATACCTGCTGCTTCCGATATCAAACACACCTTCGCCCTTGCCACGTGCGACAATCTGCCGTCGGACGGGCGTTACGTGCTGTATTCGTACGTGAAGGCCAGCACGGTGGGCGAGGGCGACGGCGACGTCATCGACCCCGATGCCGTCGCGGCCATCGATTCCGCAGAACAGGAGATCGCTTCATGAGCACGTCCATCCTGCCGGGCGAGCGCCCCGACCGCCTCGAAGAGGAGTGCGCCGTGTTCGGCGTGTTCGCTCCCGGCGAAGACGTGGCGCGCATGACGTGCTTCGGCTTGCAAGCGCTGCAGCATCGCGGTCAGGAGAGCGCCGGCATCGCCGTGGGCGACGGTGCGACGGTCATGGTGTCGAAAGACCTCGGCCTTGTGACCCAGGTGTTCGACGAAGCAAGCCTGGCCGCGCTCGAGGGCTTCGTGGCCGTGGGCCACGCGCGCTACTCCACGAGCGGCGGCGCCGCGTCGTGGGAGGCTGCGCAGCCGCACATCTCGGCCATCGACGACGTGCTGATCGCGCTGGCGCACAACGGCACGCTCGTCAACACGAACGCCTTGCGCGCCCGTCTCGTCGACGAGGGCGTGCAGTTCCGTTCCGGCACCGACAGCGAGGTGGCGGCGAAGGCAATCGGCCGGGTGACCCAGGAAACGCACCACTTGCGCAACGGCATCCGCCGCGCTATGGAGGAGCTGTCGGGCGCCTACGCCATGGTGCTGGCCAGCCCCGATTCGCTGTACGCGTTCCGCGACCCCAACGGTATCCGCCCGCTGTGCATCGGCGAGCTGCCCGACGGCCGCGGCTGGGCGGTGTCCAGCGAGACGTGCGGGCTCGACATCGTGGGCGCGCAGTACGTGCGCGACGTCGAACCGGGCGAGATCGTGCGCTTCAACCGCGACGGCATGCACGCCGAGCAGGGCGTCGCCGCCCGCAAGTCGGCGGCGTGCATCTTCGAGTACGTGTACTTCGCGCGCCCCGACAGCGTGATCGACGGCCAGAGCGTGTACCAGGCGCGGCGCAACATGGGGCGCATCCTGGCGCAGGAGGCGCCCGTGGAGGCCGACCTCGTGCTGGGCGTGCCCGACTCGGGCGTGCCGTCGGCCATGGGCTACGCGTTTGAGAGCGGCATCCCGTACGCCGACGGCATCGTGAAGAACCGCTACGTGGGACGCACGTTCATCGAGCCCACCCAGGCCATGCGCCAGCTGGGCATCCGTTTGAAGCTGAACCCGCTGCGCTCGGTGATCGAGGGCAAGCGCCTCGTGGTCATCGACGACAGCATCGTGCGCGGCAACACCAGCAAGAAGCTCGTGCAGATGCTGCGCGATGCGGGCGCGGCCGAGGTGCACCTGCGCATCGTGAGCCCCGAGGTGCTGTGGCCGTGCTTTTACGGCATCGACACCGACACGCGCGACCAGCTGATCGCCGCGAACATGGATCTGGACGAGATGAACGCGTGGATCGGCTCGGACTCGCTGGCCTTCATCTCGCTCGAGGGCCTGCGCGCCTCCGTGCCCGATGCGCGCCGCCAGGGGTTCTGCGACGCATGCTTCACCGGCGACTACCCGGTGGCCATCCCCGATTCGGTGGCCAAGAAGAGCTTACTCACGAAGAAGGATTTCGAAGAGACTTACGGCGAAGGCGCGGCCGACAAGGCGCGCCCTCGCACGCGATAGCAGCATGACAGGGGGAACCGCCCCGACATGGACGATACGGCACAAGGAGCAGAGATGACCGAGAGAGTAACCGTGAACGCAGCGCAGACCGACGACGGCCCGCACATGCCCAGCTGGATGGACGAGGACGCGGTGACCTACGCGCAGGCGGGCGTGGACACGGCCGAGGGCGCGCGCGCCGTCGAAGCCATCAAGGGCGTCGTGCACGACACGTACCGTCCCGAGGTGGTGGGCGACATCGGCGGCTTCGGCGGCCTGTTCTCCATCGCGGCGGCCAAGGACATGGACGATCCGCTGCTGGTCAGCGGCACCGACGGCGTGGGCACGAAGCTCAAGGTGGCCCAGATGGCCGGCAAGCACGACACGGTGGGCATCGATCTGGTGGCCATGTGCGCCAACGACATTCTGGCCACCGGCGCCGAGCCGCTGTTCTTCCTCGACTACGTGGCCATCGGCAAGCTGAAGGCCGAGAACGTGGCCGAGATCGTGGCGGGCATCGGCGAGGGCTGCAAGCAGGCCGGCTGCGCGCTCATCGGCGGCGAGATGGCCGAGCACCCCGGCGTCATGGATCCGGACGACTACGACCTGTCCGGTTTCTGCGTGGGCGTGGTCGACCGCTCGAAGATGCTCGATCCCGCGTCCGTGCGCGAGGGCGACGTGCTGATCGGCTTGGCGTCCAGCGGCCTGCACTCCAACGGCTACTCGCTGGCGCGCAAGGTGTGCGTGGAGGGCAAGACCCACTACGAGCTGCGCATCGAGCGCGAGGAGCTGGGCGGGCGCAGCCTGCAGGACGCGCTTCTGGAGCCCACGCGCATCTACGTGAAGCCGGTGCGCGCCGTGCTGGAGGCTTGCGAGGGCGCCGTGCACGCGCTCGCGCACATCACGGGCGGCGGTATCTCCGAGAACCTCGACCGTGCGCTGCCGAAGAGCTGCGCCGCCGAGGTCGACCTGGGCACGTGGCCGGTGCCGGCCATCGCGTCGTTCGTGTGCGACGCGGCGCACCTCGACGAAGCCGAGGCGCTCAAGACGTTCAACATGGGCCTCGGCATGGTGCTCATCGTGGACGCGGCGCGCGCCGACGAGGTGGAGGCCGCGCTGACGCAGGCCGGCGAGACCACGTACCGCGTCGGCCGCATCGTGGCGGGCGAGGGCGAGGTCCGCTACGCGAACGACGGCAAGCTGTACGGCTTCGGCGCGGAGGCGTAAGGACATGACCGAACCGCTGAAAATCGGCGTGCTGCTGAGCGGTAGCGGCACGAATTTGCAGGCCATCATCGATGCGGCGGCCGAGGGGCTGCCCGTGGAGATCGTGCACGTGGTGTCGTCGCGCCCCGATGCGTTCGGCATCGAGCGCGCGCATCGGGCGGGCATTCCGGTCACGGTGCTCAACCGCGACGTGTACGCCGATCCCGTCGAAGCCGACAAGCGCATCGCCGAGACGCTGTGCTGCGCGCACGCCGAGTACGTGGTGATGGCAGGGTACATGCGCAAGGTGACGCCCGTGCTGCTGGACGCGTTCCCCGACCGCGTGCTGAACTTGCACCCGGCGCTGCTGCCCTCGTTCAAGGGTGCGCACGCCATCCAGGACGCGTTCGACGCGGGCGTGAAAGTGACGGGCATCACCGTCCACTTCGCGAACGAGGACTACGACAAAGGCCCCATCGTGGCGCAACGCGCCGTGGAGGTGCGCGAGGACGATACCCACGACGACCTCGAAGCCCGCATCCACGAGGTCGAGCACGTCCTGTATCCCGAAGTGCTGCGCCTCGTGGCCGAAGGCCGCGTGACCGTGGGCGAGGACCGTAAGGTCCATATCGCCCCCGCCCGATGAACCCGCGGGGAAACCCGCAGGTCAACCGTCCGTTCCGCGCGTAAGCTTGTCGTCCGCCCAGGCAAATGCCCGCCAGCTCGAACCTCGAAGGAGCCCTCATGAACAAGGAAGCCCTCCAGTCCGTCATCGCCGCCCTCCGCGAGGGCCGCACGCCGTCCTTGAGCGTGGAGGATTTCCCGTGCTTCTCGCCCGAGGCGACCGAAGGCAACCAGCACGTGGATCCGACGTATCTCGACGTGGTGGCGAAAAGCCTCACGGCCGACGACGCGCCCACGTTCGAGCGCGCCCTGCGCGCGATGGAGGAGGGCGACCTCGCCTGGCTCGGTTTCAAGATCGTCTACGATGCGGACGAGGCGCAGCGCAACACCGACAACGAGGTGACGAAGAAGTACGGCGACGAGGGCTCGGCCGACGGCGAGCCGCTCGTGTTCTTCTGCAACGACGCGAAGGAGATCGTGGCGTCGCGGCCGTACTCGCCCCGCGACACGTTCCAGATGAAGGACGTCACGCGCGGCCCCTCGATGCACAACGAGCAGTTCGAGGGCCTCACCTGGGCGAGCGTCCCTCTGTTCGACCAGGTGCATGTTTGGCTGCTGGGCGCGTCCGACGCGGCCAGCGAAGTGGCGGCGCTCGCCGACCACGTGGGTTTCGCCGTGACGGTGGTCGACTACGATCCGGCCTACGTGAGCGAAGCGCGCTTCCCTACGGCGAAGCGCATCGTGCTCGAGGGCGGCAACTTCGATGCGCTCGAGCAGTTGGACGCCGCGCCCGAGGACTACGTGTGCGTGCTCACCCGTGGTCACATGTTCGACCCCGAGGGCTGCGTCTGGGCGACGAGGCATCACGTGCATTACGTCGGCATGATGGGCTGCGCCGGCAAGAACGACCGCGTGCGCGAGCTGGTGCTGGCCTCCGGCGCCACCGAGGAGGACTGGGAGCGCGTCAAGCGCCCCATCGGCCTGAAGTTCGGGGCGAAGACGCCCGCCGAGCTGGCCATCGCCATCGTCGCCGAGCTCGTGGACGTGCGCTACCGCCAACGCTACAGCGCCGAAGCGCGCGAGCGCCACGAGAAGAGCCTGGGCCGCTGAGGGCGTGCGCCTTGCGGCGGGGCTCGCTGACCTTTTCGTCGTGCGCGTTTGCGGGATATGCGCGCGCTTCCTCGTTGACCTCGCGGTTCGGGTGGTACCATGCATCGCAGGAGATTGGACGCAAGGGGCCGTTCAGTCGCAGACAAGAGGAAAGGATGTAAGGCCATATGAGCAATCCTAAGGTCAAGCGCGTGCTCATGTCCGTCACGGACAAGAGCGGCGTCGCGGACTTCGCCCGCGCGCTCGTCGACGAGTTCGGGGCGGAAATCATCTCGACGGGCGGCACCGCCCGCGCGCTCAAGGACGCCGGCGTGCCGGTTACGCCCATCGACGACGTGACGCAGTTCCCCGAGATGATGGACGGTCGCGTGAAGACGCTGCACCCGCGCGTGCACGGTGGCCTTCTGGCCAAGCGCGACAACGAGGCCCACATGGCCCAGGCGGCCGAGCACGGCATCGAGATGATCGACATGGTGGTGGTGAACCTCTACGCCTTCGAGAAGACGGTGGAAAGCGGCGCCGATTTCGGCACCTGCATCGAGAACATCGACATCGGCGGCCCGTCCATGCTGCGCTCCGCGGCCAAGAACTTCGAGAGCGTGGCCGTGGTCACGCGCCCGGCAAGCTACGATGCCATCCTGGCCGAGATGCGCGCCAACGACGGCGCCACCCTGCGCGACACGCGCGCCAAGCTGGCGCTCGACGTGTTCGAGACCACGGCTGCTTACGACGGCGCCATCTCCGCGTGGATGGCCGGGCAGCTGGAAGGCGCGGGCGACGCCAAGTACCCGGCCGACCGCACGCTGCGCTTGACGAAGGTGCAGGACCTGCGCTACGGCGAGAACCCGCACCAGTCCGCCGCGTTCTACCGCCGCGACGACTACGCCGACGCGGCGCACAGCCTGGCCCATGCCAAGCAGCATCAGGGCAAGGAGCTGTCGTACAACAACTACCTCGACCTCGATGCGGCCTGGACGGCCGTGCGCGAGTTCGACGAGCCGGCCTGCGTCATCGTCAAGCACCTCACGCCCTGCGGCGTGTGTCAGAACGACGACCTCGTCGAGGCCTACCAGCGCGCGCACGCGTGCGACCCGGTGAGCGCCTACGGCGGCGTCATGGCGTTCAACCGCCCCGTCACCTCCGACGTGGTGGTGGCCATCTTCGACAACAAGCAGTTCGTCGAGGCCATCGTGGCCCCCGAGTTCGCGGGCGACGCGCTTGACATGTACAGCGCGAAGAAGAACGCGCGCCTGCTGTCCACGGGCGGCGTGAACCCGGCCGGCGGGGAAGTGGAGTACCGCTCGGTCGAGGGCGGCCTGCTGGCCCAGGACTCCGACGCCGTGGCCGAGGATCCGGCGACCTTCACGGTTCCCACGAAGCGCCAGCCCACCGAGGAGGAGCTCGCCGAGCTGCTGTTCGCGTGGAAGGTGTGCAAGTCCATCAAGTCCAACGCCATCGCCATCACGAAGGGCCACGCTACCATCGGCGTGGGCGGCGGCCAGCCGAACCGCGTGAACTCCGCGCGCATCGCGGTCGAGCAGGCGGGCGAGGAAGCCAAGGGCGCCGTGGCCGCCTCCGACGCGTTCTTCCCGTTCCGCGACGGCCTCGACGCGCTGGCCGAGGCCGGCGTGACGGCCATTATCGAGCCGGGCGGTTCCATCCGTGACGAAGAGGTGATCGCCGCCGCCGACGAGCACGGCATCGCGCTCGTCTTCACCGGCCACCGCCACTTCAGGCACTAGATCCGGCGGCATACCATGTTGCAAGCGGCAGCTTCGGAAACGAAGCTGCCGTTTTTTTGCGGGCGCCCCGTAGCGGGATCCGACTTCCTCGGTTCGCTCGGCGCGTCAAGTTGTAGCCTTCTCGTCCGACGTGGACGCAAAACGGCAGCTGTGGCAAAGTTAGCCTTGGTTTCAAGTGGATTTCGTACTTTGGATTTCGCGCGATCTGGGGTTTCGTGGATGCTCACGACGCTTATAACGTTCGTCGCGACCCGATGATTGCCATGGATACCGTTTTGGGTCCAACTTCCACGCCGGACGACGATGTTTCCGCGGCTTGTCGGGGCTTGTGGATGTTCTCTGACGGGATGATGGCGGGGGAGGGGCGGCGCGTATAGTGGGAACATGAAGAAATCCGAAGCGCTCAACATCCTGGGGCTCTCAGACGGCGCGACCGACGATGCGGTCAAACAGGCCCACCGCAAGCTGGTGATCGAGCACCATCCTGACAAGTTCGCGCTTGGATCGAAGGAGCGCGAGGAGGCGGAAGAGTTCACGAAGCGCATCAACGAAGCGCGTGACGTGCTGCTCAACCGTTCATGGACGCCCGAGTTCGATCCGCGCCGCGATCCTCGCCCCTACGCGAACAACCCGTACGCCCACCCCACGCAGAACCCTTACGGCGGCGCGGGTCAGGGTGGCGATCCCTTCGCGGGCTGGCCGTTCGGCCAGGCCCCTGGCCAAGGCCAGGGGCAGACCACCTACGTATGGACGTCGTGGGACGTGCCGCGCTCCGGCGGTTCCGGCGTGGGCAGCCAGCCGTTCGACCCTTTCGACCCGTTCGCGCCCTTCCGCGCAACGGCCGAGCCGCGCAAGACCCCGCAGGAAGCTCTCGACGAAGTCAAGCACGACCTCGGACGCGAAGGGCTCGTCATTGCGGGCAAGGTGGCGCTGTTGGCGGTGGCGGCGCTCGCGGGCACCGCGGCCACCGGGCTGTTCCTGTACGTGATGATCTCCATCGTATACGGCCTGTGGAAGCGCTTCGGCTCGTGCCTCATCGGTCTCATCGTGCCGCTCATGCTGCTGGGCGCGCCCTTCGTGTTCATCATCGCGCCCCGGCAGGGGGTCGTCACCGCAGGGCTGGCCGTTGCGTTCTTGTTCGCGGTGCTGTTCGACGTGGTGAACGTGCGCAACCTCCTGCGCGCCCTGCGCGTCGCGCGCCGGGCGACGTCCTAGCGGAGCCTCTGTGGCGGGACCGCCGCGTCCCGCTTGCAGCGCGCACCCTCATGCTATACTGAATCATTCCGTCATGGTTCGTCGAAAGGGGACGCTGGTTGAAGAAAGCGCTGCTGCTCGTCATCGGCATCGTCGCAGTGTGCTTTCTCATCGCGAACGCCGATTACCTGGCGAGCTTCCTCGCGACGCTCAAGACCGGCGCGCTCGTGCCGCTGGTCGTGGCTTGCGTGCTCATGCTGGCGCGCCACCTCGTGCAGGCGGCGTCCTACGACGCGGCCTTCGAGGCGGTCGGCCATAAGACGGGCTTCTGGCACAACGTCGTGCTCATCTTCTCGCTGGTGTTCATCAACACGTTCTGCCTGTTCTCGGGGGCGACGGGCGTGGCGTTCATCATCGACGACGCGCACCGCACGGGCGCGGACGCGGGCACGTCCACCAGCGGCGCTATCCTCTCGCAGATCGGCTACTTCGCCGCCATCCTCGTGATCTCCGTCATCGGCTTTCTCACCATGCTGCTGTCCGGCAGCATGAACACGCTGTTCCTCGTCGGGGGGCTGGCGTTGGCGGCGGTGCTGGCGGCGCTGTCCAGCATGTTCGTGGTGGGCTACCGCAAACCGCGCGTGCTGTTCCGCCTGTTCATCGGCATCGAGTCGCTCATCAACAAGGCGCTGGGGCTGCTGAAGAAACATCTCAAGCCGGCCTGGGGGCGCAAGATGGCCAGCTCCTTCATCTCGTCGGCGGGCATCCTCGCGAAGAACCCGCAGGGCACCATGGTCACCGTGTCCTACGCGTCGTTCTCGGCCATCCTCAACATGGCGTGCCTCGTGGCCATCGGCTACGCGTTCGGCTTCGAGAACGTAGCCGCGCTCGTGGCGGCGTTCGCGGTGGCGGCCATCTCGGTCATCCTGAGCCCCACGCCTCAGGGCGTGGGCGTGGTGGAGGCGGCCATCGCCGCCATCCTCACGGCGCACGGATGCTCGCTGGCCACAGCCACGGCCATCGCGCTGGTGTACCGCGGTATCATGTTCTGGATCCCTTTCTGCATCGGCGCGCTGCTGCTGTCGCAGTCGGGGTTCTTCGCCGACAAGAAGAGCCCTACCGAGGAGAAGCGCGCGAAGGACACGGCTTGGGTTTCGGGCACCATCGTGCTCATCGTGGGACTCGTGAACATCGGCATGGCGTTGATTCCGCAGACGTTCAGGCCGTTCACCGCGCTCACGGATTGGATCAACATGGGCGGCCTGCTCATCGGTCCGTTCCTTATCGTGGGGAGCATCGTGCTCGTGGTGCTGGCCGTGGGACTCATCCTGCGCTTCCGTACGGCGTGGGCGCTCACGTTGGGCGTGCTCGTGCTGGTGGCTGGCGCGGAGTTCCTCTACGTGAACACCGTGCAGGTTGCCGTGGCGGCTCTGCTGCTGGTGATGTGGCTGTTCTGGAAGCGCGACGCGTTCGACCGTCCTATCGCTCCGCAAGACGACGCGCCGCGCCTCGTGCGCGAGTTCCGCGAGAACGTCGAGCGGTTCCGCGCTTGGCGCGCCAGGCGGGCTGCGGCGAAGGCGGCGGGTGAGCAGCCGCTCGCCGGCATCGGCAGCGCCATAGCCTCGCGCCGAGAAGAGGGCGGCGCGCGCTCACCTGCGAAAAGGAAAACGGGTTGGGAACAACGTGCCGAAAAAGGCGCGGAGATCATCCGCGAGGCTGGACATGAGGGTATACTGCCCTTTGGCGATGATGCCGAGCCAGCGCCCGCGGGGGCGGCAACGGCAGGCGTCGCCGATTCTGCAGCAATGAAGGAGGAGTCAAACCATGATCGTGCTCGATGAGCCCTACGTGTCCGAACCTCTGATCGCCTGGCTTGAGGAGTCCCAGCATCCCGTGCTGGACAACGCTTTCGCGCGTTCGATCGCCGACGGACGCGCTCTGAACCTCGTATCGTCCGACGAGGCGGTTCGCCGTATCGACGCAGGGGAGCGCGTGTACACGAACTCCGAGAACGCCCTGGCCTGGATCGTCGAGAGCGCCCACAACGAAAGCCTGTCGCGCGCCATCGGCCTGTTCAAGGACAAGGCCGCCATGCGAGCTGCGCTGGCCGGCCTCGACCCCGACCTGTTCTTCAAATCCTGTTCGGTGGACGAGTTGTTCAAGCTCGATTTCTCCCAGCTTCCGGCGCCTTTCGTGCTGAAGCCGTCGGTGGGTTTCTGCAGCATGGGCGTCTACGCCATCCAGAACCGCGAGGACTGGGAGCGCGCTCTGGCCGACATCCAGCAGAACGCCTCGTCGTGGCACGACATGTACCCCGAAAGCGTCATCGGCGCCGGGTCGTTCATTCTCGAAGGCTATCTTGAGGGCACCGAGTACGCGCTGGACGCGTACTTCGACGAGACGGGTCGCGCGCACATCCTCAATGTGCTGCGCCACGACTTCACCTCGCCTGAAGATACCTCCGATCGCATGTACGTGACCAGCGCCTCCATCGTGCGCGACACCTCCACGATGTTCGCCTCTTGGCTCGACCGCGTGAACGCGCTCATCGGCGCGCGGAACTTCCCCGTGCACGTGGAGGTGCGCGTGTCGGACGGGCATGTGAGCCCCATCGAGTTCAATCCGCTGCGGTTTGCGGGCCTTGGCGGCACCGACGTCAGCTGGTACGGCTACGGCTACCGCACCTACCAGGCGTTCCTCGAAGACGACGAGCCCGACTTCGATGCGGCGTTCGACGGCAAGACCGACAAGGTGTACTCCATGTCGCTGCTGAACGCGCCGGCCGATGCCTCGGGCGACGAAGACTTCGACTACGACGCGTTCCTCGGTCGATTCTCCCACGTGTTGGAGATGCGCCCCTTCGACGTGAAGCGCGTGGGCAACTACGGCTTCCTGTTCTTGGAGACGGATCCGTCCACGTCCGACGAGCTGGATTTCCTCATGCGCTCCGATCTTAAGGAGTTCCTCCGCTAAGGCGGAGGAGCGCACGGCGCACGGGCTGATCGGTGAAGAAGCTCAACATTCGAAACCTGCTCATCGGACTGGTCATCGTCATCGTGCTGGCCGTGGTGCTGCTGCGCGGCGACCAGCTGGTCGAGCTCGTCGAGACCATCAAAAAAGGTGCCGTCATTCCGCTTATCGCGGCGGTGTGCACCCAGTTGGGCAAGTACTTCGCGCAAAGCTTCTCGTACTCGTACGCCTTCGAGGCCGTCGACGAGCACATGAATCCGCGCGAGACGCTGCCGCTCGTGTTCGGTACGTTCTTCGTGAACACTATCGCGCCCTCTCTCAACCTGGCAGGCACCACGCTCGTGGTGGACGATGCGCGCCGTCGCGGCATCGCGCCCGGCAAGGCTACGAGCGCTGCGTTGCTCATGCAGATCACCGTGGACTCGGGCTTCGCCACCATCATGCTCATCGCGTTCGGCATCTTGGCGGCCACGGTGGGTTTGTCGCCCTTGTGGTTTCTGTTGGGGCTGCTGGTTATAGCGCTGGTCAGCGCGATGGTGCTTATCCTCGTGCTGGGACGCAAGCGTCCGGCTCTCGTCCTGCGCGCCCTGCGGCCCATCGAACGGCTTGTCGACCGCGTCCTCGTGCGCTTCAAGAAAAAGCCCCTCGACCCTTGGGTCGAGCGCATCGTGGGCTCGTTTTCCGATGCTGCCGGCCTTATCGCGCATAACCCCAAGACAACGGCGAAGGCGTTCGGCTGCTCCATTGCGGCCAGCGCTTGCGAGCTGGCCTGCTTCAGCTTGGTGGGCGTGGCGTTCGGCGTGCATCAGCCCGAACCTCTCATCTGCGGCTACGTAGTCGCCACGTTGTTCGCCATGATCTCTATCACGCCGCAGGGCGTAGGCGTGGTGGAGGCTGCCGTGGTGGTGGCGTTCACGTCGTTCGGCGTGTCGGGCGCGGCGGGCCTGTCTATCGCGCTCGTGTACCGCGGCATCGTGTTCTGGATGCCGTTCCTCATCGGCGCCATCCTCATCCAAACCACCAAGACGTTCAAGCACGACGCGAAGCGGGCCGTGCGCGACCAGAAAGGCAAGGGCTTGCGCCGTTAAGCCCGAAGCCCGTCATCCGTTCGGCGCATTCAGCCTTCCTCCGCGGCCTCAATGGTAAATTGACGACGTTTCGGTGTGCTCCATGTTCTAGAATGGCAGGATGCATGCAGCGCGGCTCCGGCTGCCGTACGGAACGAGGGGACTATGAAAAAGAATGTCATAGGGCGCGCGGGCACGGCTTTCGCGCTTGTCGGCGCTTTGGCGCTTGCGGGTTGCTCGGGTTCTTCGGCGCCCTCGGAGGATGCGGTTTCGTCCGTGCTCGACCCGTCCGATCCGGTGCAGGTGGAGCTGTGGACCTATTACAACGGCACGCAGCAGCAGGCTTTCGAAGACCTCGTCAAGGACTTCAATGCGACGAAAGGCAAGGATCTCGGCATCGTGGTGACCAGCTCCAGCCAAGGCGGCGTCAACGACCTGGCCTCCGCCGTCACCGATTCCGCGCAGGAGCTTGTGGGTTCGGAGGCGATGCCCGACGCGTTCCTGTCGTATTCCGATACGGCGTCGGTCATAGACGGGTTCGGCATGGTGGCCGATCTGTCGGGCTACCTTACTGAAGAGGAGAAGGCCGGATTCGTGGAGGGCTTTCTGGAAGAGGGCGATCTGAACGGCAACGGCAGCCTCAAAGTGTTCCCGGTGGGCAAGTCCACTGAGACGCTGCAGATCAACATGACCGATTTCCAGACGTTCGCCGATGCCACCGGCACTTCGCTCGACGAGATGAGCACCATTGAGGGCATCGTGAGAGTCGCGGAGCGCTACTACGAGTGGACCGACGCGCAGACGCCGGGCGTCATGGGCGACGGCCGTCCGTTCTTCGGACGCGATGCTATGGCGAACTACCTGATCACAGGTTCAAAACAGCTGGGTCACGAGATTTTTGAAATCGAGAACGGCGTGTGCGCGCTGAACTTCGACCGCGCCACGATGAAGACGCTCTGGGACAACTACTACGTGCCCATGGTGCAGGGCTGGTTCTCGGCGGAGGGCAAGTTCCGTTCGGATGCGGTGAAGACGGGCGATCTCATCTGCTATGTGGGCTCATCGTCCTCGGTGGTGTACTTCCCGCAAACGGTGACGGTGGACGATGCCACGAGCTATCCCATCCAGTTGGGCGCGTTGCCCAACCCGTCTTTCGAGAACGGCAAGCCGTGCTCGCCGCAGCAGGGCGCCGGGTTCGTGGTGACGAAGTCCGACGAGAAAAAGGAAACTGCGTGCGTCGAGTTCCTCAAGTGGTTCACCGCTAAAGAGCAGAACACCGACTTCTCGGTGAGCGCCGGCTACGTGCCGGTCACCAAGGATGCGCTGACGCTTGAGAACCTCCAGGCGGCGGCCGAGTCGATCGACGGCGCTTCGGGCAACTATCTGGTGAACCTGCCTGCCACGCTGGATACCATCGAGGCCGGTGTGTACGCGAACCCGCCGTTCAAAGGCGGCGTTGAGGCGCGCGCCGTCCTTGACCGCGCGCTGTCGGACAGGGCGGTGGCCGATCGTGCGGCGGTGGTCGAAGCAATGGCGGCGGGAGCATCGTCCGAAGAGGCTGTGGCTCCGTATCTAGACGACGCAGGGTTCGACGCTTGGCTCGCCGACCTGGAGACCCAGCTCAGGGAAGCGATCGCTTAATATTGAGGATGCGTTCCGGACAGAAGCGCACGGCTAGACGGCGAGGAGTGACGTTTCGAGCTCTCGTCGTTTTGCCGTTCTGCGTCGCGTTGGGAATCCAGGGCGTCGTCTGCGCTACCGTGCTCGCGCGCAGCGAGATACTCAAACAGATGGAGATCGACGCGTACGATCTGTTCTCGGAGCGCGTGGCGAGCCGTGCGGGTTATCTGGAAAACGATATGATATTCCGCTGGTCGGACTTCGATCCCGTGGTGGAAAGCGCGACCGCCAGCATTGACAAGGCGCTGGCCGCGGCTCAGGCAACGTCGGCGGATATCGAAACCGGGTCCGATCTGGCCATCTCCATAATCGAGGCGACTTCCCAAGACCTTCTGGCCTATTCTCATCGCGCCGAAGTCGACGGCGTGTTCCTCGTGCTGGCTGACGGCGCAGAAGGACAATCGGACAATCGGACGGCGCTGTACATCCGCGACTCGAACCCCAAGGTGGAGGTTGCCAACGGTTCTGATCTCATGTTGGCCGCCTGCCCCATCAGCATCGGGCGACAGCTGGGCGTCACCCTCGACAGCATGTGGTCCGCCACGTTCCCCTTGGCAGCCGAGGGTGAAAACCGGAGTGCATTCTATTACGAGCCCGTGCGCGCTGCCGAGCGCTACCCTGAGGCCAGCACGAACGATCTGGGTTACTGGGGCCGTCCGGTCGACTTCGGATGGGCGGGAACCCCTTCCATTACGTACAGCAAGCCCATCAGGGATGCGCAAGGGGCATCGTGGGCGTCATAGGCGTGGAAGTGCGCCTCGACCGCGTTGCATCCTTCTTCCCGTATCGCGATCTCGCCAGCAGCGGCAACGGTTCGTACGTGTTGGCCATCACGAACGAGGACGGCGGCTTCGTCCGAGACGGCGGCGTGGCGCCGCTGCCGGACAAGGAGCGGGTGTACGAGGCGCTTACCACCACCGGCGCATCGCAGAGCCTGTACCTGAAGGAGTCTGCGTTCTCCGCGTCGATCGACGGCGCCGGACGCATGGTGGTAGATCCGGCGGACGACGCTTCTTCCGACGCGCGAGCCGTCGCCAGTGCAGCCGAGATCCAGCTCTACGACAGCACGTCCCCGTTCGCGTACGAGCATTGGGCGCTCGTCGGGCTTGAGCGCGAAGGCGAGATGTTCTCCGCATCGAAGACGCTGTCCGACAACCTCACTGCCGTGTTCGCGGCATCGCTCGTGGTGGGCTTGCTGATTGCCGTCGTCGCTGCGTGGCTGTCGTCCTCACGTTTGCGGCATCTCATGTCCGAGGTGCGCGCGGCGCAACCCGAGCAGCCTATTGCGTTCACTCCCACGGGCATCGTGGAGGTCGACGAGCTGTCCGAGGCCATCGAGTCGATGGGCGAGGAAGTGGCCATGACCGCATCGCGCCTATCGCGCATCCTGCGCCTGTCCGACCGCGGCATCGGTGCCTTCGAGTACAGCTACGAAACCGATGCCATCACCTTTACCGACGGGTTCTTCGCCACGTTGTCGACGCTGGAACCTCCTGATCCCTCGTACTTCGATCCGCAGCGCATTGCGACGGGGTCGTTGAGCGCGAGCGAGTTCGAGAGCCTTATGAAATGGTACGTTCCCTACATCGAGGTGGAGGAAGAGGGCCGCTACCTCTTCACGGGCCCGCATCGAACCTCGTGGGTTCGTCTCGTGGTGGTGGAAAGCGGCGAGCACAACCGCGTGCTCGGCCTCGTGGAGGACGTGACGCATGAGATCGAGACGCGTCGCCGCATCGAGCATGAGCGCGACCATGACATCCTCACCGGGCTGTTCAACCGCCGTGCATTCGAGCAGGAGGTTACCGACCTGCTCGCGCAACGCCCGCCTGCGCTGGGAGCGATGCTGATGCTCGACCTCGACAACCTCAAGTTCATCAACGATATCTACGGGCACGATTGGGGCGATCAGTACATCAAGGCGGCGGGCCGCGTGGTGGACGAGGCGTTCAGGGACAAGGGATTCTACTCGCGCATCTCCGGTGACGAGTTCCTCGTGTTCGTCGACGTATGCCCTGATCGCACATCGGTGGAAGACCTTTTCGCCACGTTCCGCGCCATGCTCGATGCCAGCTCCATCGTGGCGCCCGACGGAAAGACGCTCAAGGTGCGCGCGTCCATGGGCGCAGCGTTCTATCCGGAGGATGCGACGGACTTCGCTCACCTGCGCGAATACGCCGACTTCGCCATGTACCTGGCGAAGAGCAGCCGCAAGGGGGATCTGTTCTCGTTCGATCGGCAAAGTTACGAGGAGAAGTCGTTCATCGTCAACAACAAGGAGGACTTGAACCGCTTGCTGGAGGAGGGTCTCGTCGAGTATCACTTCCAACCCATCGTCGACCTGCGTGCGGGCGAGCCGGTGGCGTACGAAGCGCTCATGCGCTCGCAGTTGGACACCATTCCGACGCCCGACCAGGTTCTGGCGCTGGCGCGCTCGCAGTCGAAGCTCTACCGTGTGGAACACCTCACGTTTTTCGGCGCGCTCGAGGCGTTCTCCCGCTATCCCGAGGCGCATGGGGCCACTCTGTTCGTGAACAGCATCGCTACGCAGCGCTTGTCGTCCGACGACGAGCTCGTACTGAACGAGCGCTATCCGGACCTGCTCAAGCGCCTCGTCATCGAGATCACCGAGAGCGACTACAGCCGCGAGATGGCGTTGTACAAAGAGGCGCTGGCGCGGCGCTTCGGCGCGCGTCTCGCCATCGACGACTTCGGCAGCGGCAACAACGGCGAGACGTCGCTTTTGGACTACCACGTGGACTTCGTGAAGATCGACATGGAGATCGTTCGCGACATCGACGTGGCGAAAGACCATCAAGACATCGCCCGCAACCTGATCGGGTACGCGCATGATCGCGGCATCCGCGTGATCGCGGAAGGAGTGGAGACCGAGGCCGAGCTGCGAGCGTTGCGCGAATTGGGCGCCGATTACGTGCAGGGCTACCTCACCGGGCGGCCTGCTCCTGAGCCGCGCGATGTCGACGACGAGGTCAAGCGCCTCATCCGCAGCCTGAACGACGCGCGATAGGGGAGGGACGGCAGCGCGGGTCTGTCCGGTGCCGCGATGGCGCGCTGCGGGTATACTTGACGAAAAACCGCACGGAGGCCGCGACGATGCGGCCTCGTTAACGAAGGAGGCTTCCATGGCGTTGACCGATACGCTGCGCATCGAGACCGTTTCCGCCGACAAGCGCCACGTCGAGGCGACGATGCCCATCGTGCCCGAGGTTTTCCAGCCGCACGGCTACCTGCACGGCGGCGCCACCATCGCGCTGCTGGAAACGGTGGCAAGCATCGGCACCGAGCAGAACACGGATTTCGACAAGGAGCGTCCCTTCGGCATCGACGTGCAGGTTCGCCATCGTAAAAGCGGCAAGGAGGGCACGCTGCGCGGCGTGGCCGACCTCGACCGCGAGGAGGTGTCGGAGCGCACGGGGGCCGTCAAGCAGTACTGGAACGTGGCGGCGTACGACGATGCGGGCGACGTGGTGTCGGACGGCGTGATCATGACGAAGATCGTATCGCTCGCCCGCCTCGCCCAGAAGGAGCAGGAGCGGACGTCTTAGAGCGAATCGACTCTTTTAGACGCGTTTGCGGGCAGCGTGACGACGACGACCGTGCCGCGCGGTTCGTTGGGTTCGAGGGCGATGGAGCCGCCGTGTGCTTCCACGATGTGTTGCGCGAGCGAGAGCCCCAGCCCGTAGCCGCCCGTCTCGCGCGAGCGGGCCTTGTCGGCGCGATAGAACCGCTCGAATACGTGCGCGCGGTCTTCGGGGTCTATGCCGCAGCCCGTGTCGGCCACCTCGACGACGCACTGTTTCGGTCCCGATGCGCGCGTGCGCACGGTTATCTCGTCGCCGGGCGCGGTGTACTTGAGCGCGTTGTCCAGCACGATGCCCAGCAGCTGCCGCAACTTGTCGGCATCGGCCTCTATCGTTTCGCGCGAGCCCGTTTCCACTTCGAGGCGCTTATCTTGGAGCGTGGCGAAGTCTTCGTAAGCTGCGCACGCTTCGCGTACGAGCGCGTCGAGGTTCACCGCGCTCGCATCGAGCGACGAGCGCCCGGCATCGCCCAGCGACAGCTCCATGAGGTTGTCCACCAGCCGCGCGAGACGCTTCGTCTCCGAGGTGATGGCGTTCACGTCCTCGAAGCGGTCGACGATGCGGCTATTGGGGCTGTCCAGCAGCAGCTCGCCGGTGGTCTGGATCACGGCGAGCGGCGTGCGCAGCTCGTGCGAGGCGTTCTGCACGAATTCCGTCTGCGCGCGCATGTTCGCCACGATGGGCTTGAGCGTGCGCCGCGAAAGCAAGTAGCTTGCGCCCGCTGCCACGACGACGGCTGCCGCCAAGTAGACGATCAACGTGCGCGTGAAGCCGTCTAGAATGGCGATCTCCGAGTCGACGTTCACCAGCGTCTGAAGATACGTGGTCTCGCCTTCGTCGCTTGCCGCATACGTGATGCCGCGGTACTCGTGACCCCCCGCGGCAATCTGGTAGACGCGTTCGAGGTCGTTCTTGTCGAAGGGGATATGGCGCAGGAAGGAAGGATAGGAGGCGTACAGCCCCACGGTCTCGAGAAGGTCGCCCTGCTCGTTTCGTATGAGCGTGATGAACTGCGGATCGGCGTCCACGATGCTCTGCTGAAGCGTGAGGGAGAGGTCGTCGATCGCCGTGGCGTCGGAGGGGGCGGCGCCGTCGGGCTCTTCTACCACGACGTCGTCGACGATCGCGGATCCGCTGCCGGCGGCATCGAGGGTTATGTAATCCGATTCCATGCCAATGGCCTGCAGGTTTTCGTCGGCGTTTCGGTAGATATTCGAGCTCACCATGGAGTAGACGCCTGCGCCCAGTAGCGCGAACAGCAAAGCGAACACGAAGAACAGCAGCGCCGTCTGCCGAACCAGCTCTCGGCGGATCAGCGCGCGCTCAGTCATGATCGTCCTCCGTGAACAGGTAGCCTGCTCCGCGGATGGTCTTGATGTAGCGATCGTAGCCGGTCGGAGCCAGCGCTTTGCGCAGCGCGCTCACGTACACCTCCACGACGTTCGAGGACGTGTCCGACATGAATCCCCATATCTTGTCGAACAACCGCTCTTTCGAGATGAGACTGCCCTGGTGACTGACCAGGTATTCGAGAATGTCGTACTGCTTGCCTTTCAGAGCGAGGGGCTCGTCTGCGATGAAGGCCTGCCGGGTTCGCGTGTGCAGCGCAAGCTCCTTGAACGCAACGATGCCCACGTCGCGCCGGCCCGTCGTGCGGCGCAGGATGGCCTCGATGCGGGCGAGCAGCTCGTCCCGGTCGAAGGGCTTTGCGAGATAGTCGTCGGCTCCCGAGCGCAGTCCGCGAAGCTTGTCGGCGGTCGCGCTCCGAGCCGTCAGCATGAGCACGGGCGTGTCCACGCCTTGTGCGCGCAAGGCTTCCAGCACCGAGAAGCCGTCGCGTTCGGGCAGCATCACGTCGAGCACGACGAGGTCGTACACGTCCTGAGCGGCGTAGAACAGGCCTTCTTCGCCGTCGAACGCCTGGTCGACGGCGTAAGCGTCCCGCAGGCTGCGGGCTAGGGCGTTTGAGAGGAGTCGGTCGTCCTCCACGATCAGCAGTTTCATGCGGTCATTCTAGCACGCGCAACCTGAAACGATCCTGAAACCGACCCCCTCGGCAAGCTTCGGCGGGGAGACGCGAAAAACATCGCCGCGGTTCAGGAAGTTTTAAGGCGGCTTTCGTTAGACTGGCCGCCGGAAGATATCGAGACGACGCGCAGAAGTGCGCAGTGAGGAGTCGACGATGGGGTCGAAAGGGTTCAAGGTGCTCGTCGGAGTGCTGGTTGCGGTTATCGTCGTGCTGGGAGGTTTGCTGGTTGCCAAGAACCTGCTTCCCGAAGCGGGAGGAACCGATGCGCCGGAGACTGTGAAAACCCGAAACGAAGCCACGGCTCAGGACGTCATAGCGGAGCCGACGCCCTCGGTCGAGGGCGAGACGTACGTTCCCTGATCGACATCGGCAATCCTGGCATCGCGAACTATAGAAAGGAACGCAATTGTGAAAAGCATAGTAGGCAAGTCCGTGACCGTCGTGCTTCTGCTGGCCGTTGCGAGCGGGCTGGCCGCTTGGCTCGTGTTCGGCGACAAGATATCGGCGGCGCTTTCCGGTGAGCCTCAGACCGTTTCGCCGCTGACCGCTCCCGTGGAGCGAGGATCCGTGCAGCAGACCGTCACCGGCGTTGGCGAGGTGAAGCCGCTGGAAACCGTGAAGCTCAGGCCTGCGGACAGCTGGCATTGGCTGCAATCGTTCGACGCGCCGCTTAACAAGCGCGTTGCTGCAGGCGAGACGCTGGTGACCTACGCCAACGGCGAGAAGTGGGCGGCTCCGTACGACCTCGTGGTCACCTCGCGCGAGCTTCCGGAGAAAAACAAAGGCGCCGTGACGAAGGACGACCACTATATCGAGGTGCAGCGCATCGACACGGTGTCGGTCACCATGGAGGTTTCCGAGAAGGATCTGGGGCTTTTGTCCGAAGGGCAAAGCGTGAAGGTGAAGCTGGGATCCGATAACGGCCGCGAGTACGACGGAACCATCTCCAACATCAACGAGGTGGGTACGTACGGCGCGACGGGCTCCAAGTTCACGGTCACGGTCAAAGTGCCCAACGACGGCAGCATCAAGCTGGGGATGTCGGCCAACCTGTCCATCACCGTTGCGGAAGCCTCCGACGTGCTCACGGTGCCGGTGAGCGCCGTGATCGGCGCGGGCGACGACAAGTTCGTCCAGGTGTACGATCTCGCATCCGGCGAGCAGCGTGCGGAGCCGGTGACCACGGGCATATCCAACGGCACCATGGTCGAGGTGTCGGGCGAGGGTCTGAAGGAAGGCGATCTCGTGGTTCTCAACGAGGCAGAGCCTGCGGGCGGCGGCTTCTCGGAAGGCGATGCCGAAGAGGGGCCTATAACCGTGACTCCGGTGTTAGAGTAGGCGGTCGGCGATGATCCTCTTGGAGAGCGTTTCCAAAACCTACGAGATGGGCGAAGGGGTCGTTCGCGCCCTCGATCATGTGGATCTTCAAGTCGACCAAGGCGATTTCCTCGCTATCGTGGGGCCGTCCGGATCTGGCAAGTCGACGCTGATGAACATCCTCGGGCTGCTCGACGTGCCCGACGAGGGTCGCTACCTGCTCGACGGCATGGATGTCGGGGCTTTGTCCGACAATCGGCTAGCCTCCATCCGCAACGAAAAGATAGGGTTCGTGTTCCAAAGCTTTAATCTGCTGGGCAAGCTCACGGCGCTCGAGAACGTGAAGCTGCCGCTGAGCTATGCCGGGGTACGCCTGAAAGAGGCCGACGCCCGTGCCCGCAAGCAGCTCGCGCTCGTGGGTCTCGAAGGGCGCGAGCACCACCTGCCGAACCAGCTGTCCGGAGGCCAGCAGCAGCGCGTGGCCATCGCCCGTGCGTTGGTGTGCGAGCCGGAGATCATCCTGGCCGACGAGCCCACCGGCGCGCTCGATTCGCGCACCGGCGTGGAGATCATGGAGCTGTTCAAGAGCCTGCACGCCGAGGGTCAGACGGTTATCCTCATCACGCACAACCAGGAGCTCGCCGACGAGGCGCAGCGTGTCGTGCGCATTGCTGACGGCTTGATACAGGAAATGGAAAGGGGTTCGCATGCGGTATAGTCAATTGGCGCGAACTGCCGTTCAGGCTGTGTTCGGCAACGGGTTGCGCTCGGCTCTGACCATGCTGGGTCTCGTCATCGGCATTTCGTCGGTCATCATCCTCGTGGGCATCGGCGACGGGACGAACCGGCAGGTGAGCGAAAAGATGAAAGCTCTCGGCGGAGACGCGCTGTCGGCTTACCTGTTCGACGGCGACATGGGCTACAACGACCTTTCGGGCATGAACGACCTCGGTGCCGTGGATGGCGTGGCGCCCTCGAAGTCCCTGATGAAGAAGCTTTCGGTGGGCACGACGGTTGCTAACAAGGCGTTCGTGGAGGCCACCGACGAGCACTACCTGCACGTGCGCAACCTCAAATTGCAGGAAGGCCGCAACTTGAGCGCTGTCGACCGGGAGAATCGTAGCAAGGTCATCGTGCTGGGCTCCGATGTGGCGAAGACGCTGCTTGGCTCGGCCGACGGCGCGGTCGGCCGTACCGTCAAGCTCGACGGCGATGAGTTCACCGTGGTCGGCGTGCTGCAGAACCAGGGTCAATCGATGGGGCTCAATACGGGCAACGTGGCGCTCGTTCCCTTCTCCACTGCCGTGAGCATGGGGGAGAGCGGCACGATCACCTCTTTCTACGCGAAAGCGCGCGGCGAGGACGCCATCGAGGCGGCGAAAGGGGAGATAGGCTCGTACCTCACGGGCACGGTGCATATTCCCCCCGGACGTTTCGACATCATCTCCCAGGACGAGATGCTGCGGGCCGGCAACGAGATCGACGGCACCATGACTTTGCTGTTGGCGGGCATCGCGGGCATATCGCTTGTGGTTGCGGGCATCGGCGTGATGAACGTGATGCTGGTGTCGGTGACCGAGCGCACCCGCGAAATCGGCATCAAGAAAGCTCTGGGCGCGCGCCGCTTCGACATCCTCGTGCAGTTTCTGCTCGAAGCCCTCGTGCTCAGCATTATCGGAGGCGTTCTGGGCATCGCGGCGGGCATCGCGCTGGGACTGCTCATGGGCACCGTGGGGCTGGCGTTCGTGGTGTCGTGGGGCGTGGTGGCGGTTGCCGTTGCAGCAGCTACGGCCATCGGCCTGGTGTTCGGCATCTTCCCCGCCTACCGGGCGTCCCGCAAGAACCCCATCGAGGCTTTGCGCACCGAATAAGCTGCGCCGCCCGATCGCTTACAAGTCTCCGCGCCTCGCAAGAACGGTCAGTTTCCCAATGCATGCAAATACTTCCTACAGCACCGGTGAAGAAGGCGTGGAAAAAGAAATATTGTCGCAATTTCTTTTACCTTCGATTACATTGTGCTATTATATCCGTCGCTGCTTGAAGCAGTACATCGGGTTGTGGCTCAGCTTGGTAGAGCGCTGCGTTCGGGACGCAGAGGCCGCAGGTTCAAATC
>OLOF01000242.1_pt1 | contig 35262 bp, 45 predicted proteins | sample 1643121 | NCBI WGS metagenome assembly OLOF01 (sample SAMEA3136677, study PRJEB25190) | human gut metagenome | biome: human gut; feature: human-associated habitat; material: faeces | place: Austria | collected 2013
CAGGACACAAATCCTGCGCACCATGGCTGTGCCTGATAAGACGGAGCAATATCCCTCCAATATTTTGTATAGTTACCGCTGCCTGCGTTGGCCGTCTTGCTGTCCAGTTGACTGTTGGATCTCTTTTCCAGATATCCAATCTCTTCCTCTGCGATTCCAATCACTGCATTCATTGCTTCTGCTGCTGTCATGCCGGTTTCCTCCTCTACTGCATATGCCCGGATCATCTCGATCACCTTTTTCTGCCGGGTAGTATAGTCACCTACCTGATTGTTGTTTGATTTATCCGCCGGATCCGTACAGAGGGCTGCATAAATCCGCTCAGATGTATAAGGTTTAGCCGTCTTAGCCAGAATCCTTTTCAGTGCTGTAGCTCCGCCCTGGTGGATGATGTTAATACATTCCATCATTGCGGTATCCGGCATAGTTCCGTAGGTTTTGGTAATACTCTCTGCATACTCTCTAATCTGGGTATCCATCAGCTTATCCTGGGATTTAATCCCAACAGGTGAGGAGATAATCTTGATAATACACTTTGCTTTTGCAGACGTAGGAGAGATTGCGTATCTGGACCAGTTTTTATGCAACAGATCATCTGCGATACCCTGAGTATCCAGACGTTTAAACTGGGCCGGGTCTGCTCTCTGGATCTCCTGCAGGAGCTGCTTTGCTTCTCCTGCGTACCACTGTCCTGCTCCGATGGTAATTGCCTTTTCGTTTGGCGTGTTGGCTCCGGCACCGATAAAAGCATCGTATCTCTGCTTTCCGTATACCTGTCCGCCCGTTTCTGCTGCGTAAAGAATTTTTCTTAATACCTCAATGTTCTTTTCGATCATAATATTTTCCTCCAATAGAAAAATAGAAAAAGAGGACGGTCACTCGCCCTCTACCTCCGGAATACCTGCCACGCTGGTCAGAATGCTTACAATCCCTGCCACAACAGCAGAGGATACTACCATCTGCCAATCCACAGCGCTGATTACCGCTCCTGTGCCGATTACAGCTACGGCGGTCTGTGCCATGGTTTTTACTGCACGGATACCGGCTTTTTTAAGCCACTCTACAGTGTTTACGTTTGGTTTTAATACGCAATTTTTAAACATAAGATTACCTCCTACAATCCAATCTGAGCAACCACAAGGCCAAATACAGCCCCGATTGCCAATGTTAATAAGTACCACTTTACTTTGCGCCATGTGTCTCCGTCCCTGCTCTCCAATTCTTCCAGACGTCCCTCCTGTCTGGACTGACTCTGTGCCATCTGCTCTACAGACTGGGCAAGGCTCTGTACGCTGGCGGTAAGCTCTCCAATCTGGCGGACGGTTTCTTCCAGGTCGCCCAATCTGTGGTTCATTCGCTTGTGTTCGTCTTCCATCCGCCTGCGGAACTCCTCGTGCTCCGCTCTGCTAATAGGTGTGTCCATATTCTGTCTCCCTACTTATTATTTTCGCATTAAAAAAAGACCTCTACGGTCTGTCTCTGATTGCCATATTGTCCTCCTGCAAATCTGCTTTATGATCTTACAATGCAGTCCTCGTACCCATCTGTAATAAGGATGGATTCTACATCGTTTCTCCATTTTTCGTAAATTTTTACTTTAACAAAATAAGCTCTGTACTTATTCTGACCAGCTTCTAAATTCTTGTCTGCCTGTTCCATAATTCTTTTCGCAATAAATGTTGTCATATCTACCATTTCTCCTTCTCCTTATATTCCCATCAGGGATGGGATCACGTCTGTTAATATGTTATCTATTGTTGCGGTTAGTTCCATGTTTGCTTCTTCCAGCATTGCAACTTTTTCTGTCAAATCCTTTTCTTTTTCCTCTTCGTAATCCAGGTAAAAATCGGGATTTGACTTCACATCTGTTTCCGTGACCGTATTTGGATCAACGGAAAAGATATTCGTCGTGTACGCATACATGATCTGCTTTACTCCTGTTTCCGGATCAACAATCATTTCTTCCTCGCCAATGTACTTATTAACGATTACATCAGCTCTGGATTCGCTAACCCTGGTGTATCTCACATCAGGCTGCGTTTCCGTGTACATTGTTTTTTGCTTCATTTCTGATCACCTCTCTTGCGATTTGATAAGCTGTGTCGTATTTGCTTTTTCTTTTGAATTTAGCAGAATCAGATACCTTAATAAAACCATGCCGCGACATAAACCCTCTACACACCTTCAGATCAGTGTTAACTCCGTATTTTCTTATGGTTTTTATATCATCGGAAATCCTGAAGAAAATCCTTCTTCTGATGGTTGTGTGATCTTTGTAAAACCGGTATCCAACCACATCCACAAAAGAACCAGGTTTAAACAGGTCTATGACCTGATAAGTATCATGTTTTAATTCCAGACCCAGGGTGGATTTAAGATATCCAATAATTATCTTCATCGCCCTTTTCATGTGCTTTTTGTTTGCTCCGATAAAAACCATATCATCCATGTAAAAGACAACCCGTGTGAATGGATGTATTTTCTTTATCCTGCCTGTTTTCCTGTCTTTTCTGTTTACACAAGCCATCTCTGTAGCGTAATGATAAGCGTAGGATAGAAAGTAATTTGCCAAATACTGTGATAAGTATGTGCCTATGCAAAGACCAACATCATTTTTGCTGTATGTCGATACAAGAGCGGTCGCCAAATATAATACACCGTCATTTTTAATATCTCTTTTTAAAAGTGAGAATAAAATATCATGCCGGATTGACTGGTAACATTTCTTTATATCGCTTTTTATTACATATCTTGCCTTTTTGTATTTCTGCCGGATGCACTTCTCAATCGCTTTCTTTGCGTGTTTTTGCCCGCGATTTTTAATGGATGAACACTGATAGTATCCGATTTTTGCATTCAGCATGGGTTTTAAGGCATTTACACAGATATAATCATACACTTGTTGCTTGATGGACGTGATTCCGATCACGCGTGTTTTGCCACTGGACGGGTCAATACGTTCCTGGTATTTTATCGGGTTTAACTGTATGTTTCTGGTTTTGATTTCCAGAAACAATTCCCTGGCGATATAGGGAGCTAATACATCATGGTAAAATGCAAAATTCCTGCGTATGTCGTTATGTATAAAATCGGCGGTTTTGTGTATGTCTTCTGATTCTGTAAGTCCTCCTTTAATATAATAATCCGCCAGAAAATAAGATGTATCTTTGCGGTTCCATCTTACAATGTTTTTGGTTTTATGTGACAAGCACTCAAGCATGGATTCCAGGATAAAATTTTCGGTTAATTTAAAGCTGCTTAAATACCTTTTCATTTTTTATCTCCTATATTGACATCAGGGGCTTTTGGCTTTACTACTAACCCCGGCATATACCACGTTACGCATATGCCCCGTAGCTGCGCCCTGTATGGGAAGCCACGGTACGTTTTTCAGCCAAAATTCTCACAGAGTGAAAGATAAGTAAAACTTATGCCCTTCCAAGGTGCGGCACACAATCTGAAATAGTTTTTTGTTGGCAATTAAAGTTAATATATTCGCGCGAGGATATTCCACCTGGTATTCCCGAGCCTGTTGTTGCAATTCGCGTAAAACGCGCCGCTGGCGCCCCTGTTCCTGAGATTACCGAGCAACTGGAACCACGCATCAATTGTGTGTCCTTTATATATTAATTTTATTATTTTTATTAGAAAAGAAGGGGAGTACCCCTCTTTGCTGCGCTACGCTACGCAAATTCACCCCTGAAAACGTTTAGGGATAGGCGCGCGAGGATATTCCACCCGGCATGCCCGAGCCCGTCGTTGCAACCCGCGCAAAACGCGCCGCTGGCGCCCCAGTTCCAGAGATTACCGAGCAACAGGAACTCTCTCTGTCCTGTTTCGGCGGCATCAAAATAAATTCCATCGCAGAATCCTGTGTTTGTGCCGCTTCCGGAAGCACCTGCTTTTGTGATTATATTCATCCCGTTTTCGGTATCGATAAAAATTTCTGTTCCATAATTCCATTCATTGTTTCTTTCTACCGTCATTTGCTTTGCAAGTTTTACATAGGTTTCTTTTGCTGTGGTGACATTGGTAGTAAGCTTGGTGGAATCTATACAAACATAAACATCTCTTGTGAGTCCGTCTACGATATCCATAAATGTATTTCCGGGTATTTCATAGCCACCTACCATTAATTCAATTCCTTGGATCACGGAAGGGTATAACATCGATGATATCTGACTTTTTGTCTGGCAGAAACAACCATCTCTTCCGAGGATATCGTCCGAGAATCCGCTTTCCCAGTGGATCGAGCTGACCCATGTGGTGGCGGTAGTAGTAATATTGCTTGCGATGTCCAGCACAAGAGCCTTGTTTTCCGCGTCTACCTCCACGATGTCAAGGATTTTGGCAGAATCGCATAAATTATATGCTACTGTGGCACCTCTGTCCGGAGCTTTGCTGCCATCTCCTGAGTCTCCAACCAATACACATGACCCGATCAAAAACTTGTCCGCCTCTGTTTTTTTAAGAACAACACGTTTTGCATTGGATTCCGGAACAGACACAAGATACTGATAATTATATGTAAAGCATCCACCGAGGACGTTGTTCCAGTTTTTGTTTGCATATTTAAGTAAAAATGTAGTCTGGATGTATGCGTAATCGTAGCTGCTTCCAAAGCAGTATTCATCTCCACGTTTCTTTGCTTCCGTTACGTTGTTGTTGCAGCTTGGCAAGTTTCTTGTCGGGTTTACTCCGTAGTATGATCCGAGTGTTCCCTGAGAGTTTCTTCCAGCTATATATTTTCCGTAAAGACAAAAATTACGCATGCCATCTGTTTTTCTCGCTTCCGGACAAAGTACATATCCTTCGCGCGGAGTATCAGATCTGGAATAGTATAAATATCCGTCCTGTTCCCACGCTTTATGGTAATAAGGCATACCAAGGACAAAGGTATCTTTTTCTTTTGGATCAAACCCTACATCGCCCTTTATGGCAGTGATTTTCAGTTTCCCGTCAATTTTCTCTACATTGCAATCATAAGTCCGGAAAAGTGGAATGGTTTCGTAATCGTCTCTGCCTTTTTCTGTAATTGTGGACGCTTCCACGATAAGCCCTGTATTATCGTCCAGCTTTTCACCTGTGGCCACCTGGGACGTCTCCCACAGAGGAAAACGTACAGTATATTTCTTTCCGGTTCTCTGCATGGCAAAAAAGTTCCGGAAGAACGTATCTGTGTAGGCAGAGGTTTTAAGGTCGCTTATATCCTTTTTGTTGGTGTTGATTTGCTCCCGGTCTGCAACAATCTCCTGAGTGGCTTGCTGCACATCTGCCAGTTGTTTTTGCCCCTCTGTTTTAACCAATTGTACCTGTTGTGCGCCGGTGTCTGCGGCTGCCTGTACCTGTTCAGTTCCTTTTGCGGATACCTTTTCAATCTGGGCAGTACCCTCTGTTTGCACTTCCTGTACCGCCGTGCTTTTTACAGTTCCTATTTCTTGTACAGCTGTATTTCCGGCGGTACGTACTGCTTCTACCTGTTTGCTTCCTTCGTCCGCAACCTGTTTTTTAATGGCATCTACATTCAGTCCAAAATCATTGACTTTTTCATCCAATTCCTGTTTTGCCAGATTTTTTTGCTCGGTGATGTACGTTCCCGTCTGGTCTTTAACTGCCTGGACAGACAGCTCCTCCTGCTTTTTGACAGCTGTGTTGGCACTCTGTCTGGTGGTGTCGATCTCGTTCAGTGCCGCCTGCAATTTGGCATCGATATTGGGGATCTGGGCATCTACGTCCTGTTTGGCGCGCTCTGCCGCCTGTCTGGACGTATCTGCCGCACTTGCGTATCCTGCCGCCTGGTTTTTACTGGCAAGTGCACTCTGTGCGGAATCCTGTGTGTCTTTATGGAGCTGAGCAACATCCGCCTGCATAGCCTCGATCTCACTCTGGGAGAGTTCCACAGCCGCTCTGGACACTTCCACCTGCTTTGCTTTTTCGGTCACCTCGTCGTGCATGGTGATGTATTCCGGTGTCAGGCCGCCTGGAAGAGTTAATATCTGCCAGTGCTCCGTGTTAATTCCCGGTACTGGTGGTGTGCCGGTGATCTTGGTTCCCAGCTCTGCCAGACACATGTATGAGCCACCATCCATACTTACTGTGTCGAGGTATTCGTAAAACGCTTCCGGATCATACTCGCCCCGTGGGTTCAGGGAGATGTTACCCAGATCTGTTTCTGTGTAATGGTTTTCTGTTTTCATGATCTTCCTCCCTTTAAAAATTAAGTCGGTAAAAAAGTCTGCTTCCAATCCGGATAAACCGTACCTTGTCGATCTCCGGATCGGAGTACATCTTAAGGCGTCCATTAACCACCTTAAAAGCGGCAAAGTATACGTTCCCGGTGTCTCCTTTTAACTGCTCTTCTTTCCCCTGGACGTACCGGTCGATTTCTTCTTTTGCCTCTTCCACCCTCCCGGGAATTTTAGCTGCAGTGTCAGCTGCCTCTCCGGCATAATACTTTGCATTGTCCTGTGCCCGCTCCGGGAGATCTTCCCGGCCATGCGCCCAGCCCTCTGCCTGTTTTTCGGATTCTGCTGCCTTGTCTGCAGATTCTTTTACCTTTTGGACAGCCTCGTGAAAGATATCCGGGTCCTCTCCACCACCTGGGACTTCCGGCTCTGGGCGTGACTTAACCCGCAGCTTGATCTTATACTCTGTCTGGCCAGATGTATCATCAGTCAGGTATACAAACGCAAAAATATCGTAGTCACTGGCAGCCCCATCATTTTGCAGCATACTATCTGGAATCACTACATCTGTCACGCCATCCTTGGTGACACCAACGCGCATAACAGACGTTCCACCAGTCTCCTGCAGGGAAAAGTGGATTTCCACTGCAGACGGAAGATGTAAACCCTGTATCCGGAGGGTCTGGCCGTAATCATACTGCCACAGGCCGTAAGCATTGGCCATGGTGGTGTCTGGATTAAATATTGCTGTGATCATTTCATCCCTCCTGTTCCGGAGCTTTTTCTTCCTGATTTTCTTCTTTCTGTTCTGTCTGTTCTTTTAGCAGCTCCTGCCGCTCTCTTGCAACCGCCATGGAGATCTCACTGCAGGCATCCTTCCGAAGATCTGCCAGGATCCCGGATATGATCCCGTCCAGTATGGAGGATGGCAGTCCTGTCTGTTCTTTTACGTTGATCACTGTATTCATCAGCACGTTTTTGGCATCTTCGATTACTAAAACAAGAGGTCTTGCATTCATTTTGTATTCTCCTTTAACTCTTTGATTTCTTTGTATAGGTTCTGGATCAGCTTTAACATCGGCGGAATCAGGGTACGGTAATTCCAGTCCTCAACAGAGGTATCCGGATTGACCATTGCGCACTCCGGGAACGCCCGGTAAACATCCTCTGCATAAAATCCCGGCATGGGCTTGTCTACAAAGCGGTCCCCCTTTACCAGATATCCCTCTTTGTATTTGAACCACACAACCGGGATATCCAGCAACTTCTCTGCTTCAGCATCTTTTAACATAGCAATGTGATCTTTGTACCGCTTTGAGGAAGAAGACAGTGCTGCAATGATCGCTGTACCGCTTTCCCGGACAAGATGTGTTCCGCCACTGGTTGCCGGAAGTCCTTTAAAAATAATTTCTCCTGTGGATCCATCTCCAAAATCATCGCTGCGGGTCGCATACACATGCAGTCCATACTTAACCGTCAAGGCCCCATCATCATAAGAAAGTCTGGAATCTCCCATCTTGATAGCGGCCCCAACAATAGCAAAAGAACCATTGGACGTATTAAAAGTAAAGCTGCTTTCTCGTCCATTGGAATCACTGGAATAAAATCTTAATCCGTTTGTACCGATATATACACCTTTGGTTTTTGATGTCAGTCCTGTACATCCATTGGCAATGGATGCATTTCCTATGTTAAACCCACCTATCGTGGCATTAAGTGCTTTCAGGTCATCAACATCTATGTACTTGCCTTTTACATACAGCTGATTGTTGTACATATAGATCCCATCCATGGCTCCATTGTTGGTGAGCATGGCCAGGATATCCGCCGGCGAATAACTATGTACCACCTCTGGGTTGTAAGCGTAAACATAAGCTCCGGATCCGATACTTGCAAATCCTCCGATTGTAAAGTTTTCGTACCCCTGTGTATTGGGTGTTGTAACCGGGGCGGTAAACCGGAATTGTTTCCATGTGCTGGTCAATGCACAGTTATACGTGACACGGTTTAAAGATACCATGATCGTACGTGACGTATTGGATTTTAGCCACACACGGAGCTCGTACTGTCCTTTTGCCTTTACCGGGTTATTATTGCTGTACCTGGCAGATATAAAGCAATCCCCAGATGTACCGTACAATCGCACAGCCTTTGTTCCGCCATCCGGATCCGATTGTCCCTGCATGATAGTTCCAGAGGTATTCCAGTACTGGTTCAGGCTTTCCGTGGACAGATCAGCGCCCTTCAGGAGGTTTCCGGTTTTTTGGTCTGCATAGATCTTAGCCTCAGATAGCGCCTGGGCAGTTTTATTGGATACATAGGATTCCGTGGCAACTGCATTTCCCGACAGGCTAAAGGTGCTGGCATTAATATTTACATTTCCACTGTCGTCAATCGAAAACGTCGTCTGGTTATAAATATTTTTCACGCTGATGCCTTTTGCATTGATATATTTACCGGCAAGAGTTCCGGCTAAGATATAATTTGCATTAATGTACAGCATCCCGTTTTGAAGATAAATCCCTTGATTCTGCCCTCCATTGGTCAGTTTATTAAACACTTCCGTCTGGCCAAGACTGGTATCGTATTTATTGATCGCACCATTGACATCAGAGATATCCACATACTTTGTATCAATCCAGTCACTGGCGCTATAATAGCCGCTTTCTCTTTCGTAAATACATATTTTAATTTCCGCCTGGCCGTTCTGTGTGGAAGTAGCCCATAAATCCCCCTTATGGTATGGCGGCTTCGGCTGCGACACAAAGATCTGAGCCTTTCCATCTATGCTGTCAAATACAGAACTTGGAGGCTGGATAGTTAATTCTACCCAGGAACTTCCGTTCCATCTGTAGTACCTTTGTGTTCCTGTGTTGTACCACATATCACCGATATGCTCTGTTTTCATCTCAGACGTACTCCAACTGTAGGATGGATCCGTTGACTGATACCAGGTTTCTGCCTTTTTATCTGCCTGCTGCTCCAGCGCCTCTATCTGCTGCTTAAATTCTCCGTTTATAAATGTGTTCAGAGCAGTATCATCTGTATATTTACTGGCCTTTACCCAGTCATAAGACGAATAGCTTCCAGATGTCCTGGAAGTCTGGCAGCGCATAATATCCCCATTACTTCCCTGGACCCACAGATCACCGATCTCATAGGGAGGCTGCGGAGTTGATACAAAAACCCGGCGTTTTGAATCAGCTGTATCCAATGCATCAGCAGCATCCGCCAGGGCTTTTGTTACATCCGTATCCTTTACCAGCTGCCACTTCCATGTATAACCGTCTTTCAGGAAACGGTAGGAAAATCCTTTTGACTTCCAGAAAAACAAATCTCCCATATGCTTCTGACGGTCCGATTCCGTAGTCCACTGGGATGCGGGAATATTCTGCAGTGTAGGCTCGTAATCATAATAAAACGTCTCAACCTGCCCATCCACCTGCGCCTGGATACCTTCTATCTCAGGAGTATACACATTGTTGATAAAAGCATTGAGTTTATTTTGGGCAATCTCGTCAATCGTTTTTCCCTTTAAAGAAAACGTATCTGCTACAATGTCAACTCTCCCTGCGTCCGTGTCTGCCCGAAACAATACCTGCCCCTGTGCATCTTTGACTACAAATGCCCCTGTATTGATCCAGTCTGCGTTTAATCCGATTGTGTTCAGGATTTTTGTGATCATCTCTCCATCCACAAGAGCACCAATATTCCAGCTTTCTCCACCGTTGGTAGACATTGCCCATCCTTTGGCATTAAACTTTATCAGGACTGTAGATTCTTCTAGGGTAGGTTTATCTCCAAAATACAGGACCATGCTTCCATCTTCCAGAGTTTCTGTAAATGGATATAGTCCATTCCCTGTGATCATTGCATCCTTCAGGTCTTCTATGGCTTTTTCCCATTCTGTTTTATTCTGAGATAACCCATTGATAAATTCTTTATGAAGCCTTGTTGCTTCACTGTATCGCGTCAGAGCTTTTCTTACCGGTGATTCTGCACTGCAGGTAAAACTCTGGGTTCCTCCGCCATTATACTGGGTTCCTGTGACGATTGTTTTGTACATATTATTCTTGCGGTCTGTCACAAGCCCAATATCTCCGGATTCTACTGACGGATCACTTTGACAAATAACATTCAGTGGACGGAACCTCAGACCATTCAGCTTTTTCCCCAGATATTCTGCAACCCGATTACCTTTTTCCCCTTGAATCAGACGGTTTCCTGTGACTTCCAGCACATACCCGTCTTCACCGTACTGATAAACAATCTCTGTGCCAGAAGCTTCACTGTCTTTACTTTCTTCTGTAACACGGATTCCTGTAATGACCACATCGTCTGTTTCTATCAGACTTCCGCTTTTTAATGTGTTCATTTTTACTACATTGGTATTTTCCTGTAAATCAGAAGCTTCCTGATCCAGAAGTTCCATGCGGTACCACTGAAGTGTAAGCTGTCCGGCATTATTGATCCTGGCATATTTACAGGCAATCTGTGCCACCCACTGAACCACCTGCCGGAAAGTCAGAGAAGAATCATCCGGTCTGGCATCTACCACAAAATCTGAATTGTCAAATACCGCCGTATCCGGAGATATTTTAACATCACAACAGCTACAGGCATCCTGAAGGATTTCCCGCAATGTTGCAGGATACTCCAATTTACTCTTGGTATACGGCTGATCAAATGATATCATTTCATCAAAGGCGGATACCGTGATAATATCTCCCGTATCCCTTCCCGGCTCTGCATGAAAAACCCCTTTATCCAGCCATTCTGTTTTTCCGTTGATTTCAAGTCCGGATCTTGGTCGGAGCTCTGCCCCGGAAAAGCTTTTCTTCGTCAATGCTCCATCCGTATTGTCAATCCTGATAACAAGCTGCTTTGCGATTGCAGAACCTATATCAAAACTTCCACTGTTAGATACTTCATCCGTGATACTGAACTGAAAAAGACCAGCATCCTCTACTGTTTTTGTACTTCCATCAGAAAAGAGGATCTTCACCTGATTATGCAGTATCCGGTTGTCTTTAATTGCTTCTTTATATGCATTCGTTGTAGGAATCATTTCGTCACCTCTGTATAATATCTACAGATACACTTTTATAATAAAAAATTCCATCACCAAGCCATCCCAGCTGTTCTTTTGATAAAGTTCCTCTGTACGACTGTATGGTTACGTCTATTCCATCGTCATGAAACGAAAACGGGAAATACCCCGGAACCAGAGTATTTTTTATCAACACTTCCTGTTGCTCCGTGAGTACTCCCCATTTGATCGATACCGTTTTCTTCTCTGCCACCGGATCACCTACCATGTATCCTGCCAGTGTGCGCCCGGTATCGGAGGTCCAGATAATCTCATCGTTTACCGATAAGCTCACTGGTGCAGGGAGAACGATGCTCCCTGACCATAATATTTTTCTTTCTTCCATCAGTCTATCCCCACTGTATTGTATCTAATGTCCATAACCTCCTGCGCTGCCTTGTTGGCTCTGGCAATTTGTGTTCCATCAAGATAAAAGCCCATATCGGATAAAGCTGCAATAATTCTCATGACTGCACGGTTGATGATACGTTCAAAATCATCACGGGTAATGCCTGTTCCAGCCACTGCATTTACTGCTTCCATTGCCATTTCCCTTAATTTATTTTCCGGGGCAACAATTTCTCCATAATGTCTGTTGTCACCGATCATGGCCAGCCGCGGCGTATTCTTTTCCACGTATCCGCCTTCGGCCAGATGCGGAATGGTCGGTACTCTTGGAAGAGATAAACCATAGTGTCCATAATGTCTGGTTCCGGTAATCGGATTTGTAAAATCGTAGCTGAAGGAAAATGCACTTTCAATGGCAGACAGGCCGGAATTTAGTTTATCCATCAAACTGTTTATAATGTCAATCACTGCATTCAGAGGAGTTTTGGCAAGAGAAATCAAACTGTCAAAAACGCCTCCGAATATATCCTTGATTCCATTCCATGCCCGCTCCCAGTTTCCGGAAAACACACCAGTTATAAAATCTATGATGCCGTTAAATACCTTTTTGACATTTCCCCAGATACGTTTTGTCGTACCCAGAAATGTATTGAGTACCTGCCCAAACACTCCAAAACTCTGAGACCAGTCTGTAGCAAATACACCTTTTACAAAATCCATAAATGGTGTAAAGATATATTTCTGCAGAAAGTCAAATACGGATCCGGCAATTGTCTGAAATCCCTCCAGAATCTGTCCAATCCCATCCCAACACAGGCTGAAATCATCTGTAAACGCGCCTGTACAAAAATCCAGGAAGCCTCCCAGAATATCTGAAATTCCTTTAAACACATCACCAGCAACCGCAAGAAGATCAAGAATGATCTCTCCGATTCCCGCAATGATCGGCCCCAGTACCGGCATGATTGTATTTACAATCCACTCTACAAAAGGAACCAAAGCCGTTTCCCATAAAGCTTTTAGATTATCAAAAATCTTTCCCAGCAGATCAGCAATCCCATTAAGTGCAGGCTGAACATGTTCTGCCCATACCGTACTGAATTTTTCTGCCAGATAATCCAATACCGGCGCAATATACAGATTGTATGCATCTGTAATAGTTCCGACAATGTCAGAGATTCCTTTCGCCAAAGAATCAAAGAACGGTTTTAAATGCTCATCATACACCTGGTTCAGCTTTTCAAAAGTTTGTACAACCGATGTATGCACCGCATCAAATACCACACGCACCTGCGATAATACTGATTCCAGGGCAGCCTTGATCTTATCTGTATTCTGGGTTATAGGTGTTACAACAAGCCCCAGGAAGTCTCTGCTGAACTTCCCTCCAAGATCAAGAACACCAAGAAAGCCATCAGAAAACACACCTATAATATCTGCTGTAATTCCCTTGGCATCCTCACCGGAAAATATATCAAAGATATCCGCACATGCTACTGCAAAATCACCTGCAAGCTCTGCAATCTCTCCGGATACATCAAACAGGGAAATAATCCTCTTCTGAATATAGGTCTTGCTTTTCTTCAGATATTTTTCAAATCCGCCAATCAGATTGTCTGCTGCCGTCAGACCAATTCTTGCCGTTGCTCCTACAATCTTTCCCAGCGCTTCCGCAATTTTATCCGCACACCGATTGGCTGCTTTAATCAGCTTGGGGTCTGTAAATATCTCGCTTAAAGTCTTACGGATATTTTCAAGACTTTTCTGTATGGATGCAATCTTATTTTCAGAATCCCCGAACCCAATCTGGAATCCTCTTTTAAAAATATCCGCAAGTTCTCTACAGCGCTGAATCAAAGCCGATACACTTTTATCAACCTTGTCGATCACCGTCTCACCCTGAGAAAGACTGCCAAAATCCACAGCGCTTCCACCGGTTCCTGCATTCCCTCCGCCGGAAGGCCCTGAAGAATCAGAACCACTGTCTTCTGAACTATCATCCAACCGATTGATCTGATCGAAGCCCATCAGCGCGCGCATTTCCTTTGCAGCTTTCTTGGCCGACTTCGCAACACCATTGTTTGAAGAAGCCATATTGTCAGCTGCTGCAGAGGCACTTTCCATTCCAGTGCCTGCATTTGCCGCCGCAGTTCCCATCTCTGCAATCTGGCTTCCAGCGGAAGAGCCTCCGTTTTTTTTACCTGTAATCAGCTCTGTAAATGCCTTAAAAGCATTGGCCAGAGTTGCCAGTTTCCCGATCAGGGTGTTTACTACCTTGATAATCGGCGTAAACAGATTGATCAGACCCTGTCCGATCGTTGCCTTTAAACTGTCAAGCTGCAACTTCAGGATACGTACCTGGTTTGCCCAGGAATCCGAAGTACGTGCAAAATCCCCGGAAGCTGCCGACAGCTGGCTCTGCACAAACTGATATCGCAACGCCACCTTTTCCGCTTCTGACATAGCCTGGGTAGTTTTTCCAAAACCATTTGCCAGAGCATAGCTGTCAAGCGCTGTCTGGGTCATGACAACACCCAGATCCTTCAGGGATTCTGTTTCTCCTGTAAATACAGATTTCAGCTTTGTGTATGCCTCATCCTGAGAGATATTGTAAAAAGACGCAATATCTCCGGCCAGCCCTGTCAGGGTGCTTCCCATATCATAAGCGGCCTGCTCCGAAAATCCGAAAGCCTTTGCCATGGATCCAAAAGTTCCGGTAAACCGCTTTGCCATGGTCTCCGAGAGTCCAAAGTTTGATGCTGCCGATTTTGCAAATTTATCTACCTGATCCGTCATAGACGGAAACGTCACATCTACAACATTCTGTACTTCCTGAAGATCCGATCCCAGCTCCAGGCACTGTTTTCCAAAATCCACAAGCTTTTTCACGCCAAACGCTGCCGCCATGGCAACCCCGGCCTTTTTCGCAAGCCCCATCACGCCGGACATCTGCTTATGAAATTGTTTCTGATTGACGACCAGGTCCAGCCCGATCTCACCTACACTTGTAGCTGCCATTTGTGTCACCTGCCTCTTTTTGCAAGGACATCGACACAAGGCACTACTTGTCCTGACTAATCTTTATCTCAAATTCTTTTTTACAGTGCCGAGCCTGGCACCGGATGAATATTCCTCTGCATACGGCATCCGCAGTGTACTGTATCTTCTGCGGATGTCCACAATAAGGACATGTCACTTTCTTTTTCTCAATTTTTCACACCTCCTGCCATATTTACAAAAGCCCCCAGAAGGCTGTTCAGCATGTGCATCATATCGTCCATGGATGTTTTCTTTGCACGCCTGTTCCGCCATTCATCCCGGATTCTCTTCTGCTCCTTTGTAAAATGCTTCAATACATCTTTGTCTTCCTCTGCTCTTATGGAAACAATCCGGCCGAGAGCTGTGTCCGGACCCAGGCCAACAAGCAGATCCCGGAATTCCCCCCATTTCATACCTGCCGGCAGTTCCCTGGATAAACGAATCCCGTACTGCGACTGGAAAGATGCTATGATCAGATCAAAGTCACCAGTCAGATCGTAGTACGGGTCACTGCTCTCCCTCTTCGTCCTCTCCCATAACAAGAGCCATAGCTTCCTGGACAATGGTCATCAGAGATTTTGCAGAAAGCTTTTTCTTTCCTTTTTTGATGTTGCAGATCTTCTCCACGTCCTCCAGCTTAAAGATCAGGTTCAAAGCTTCCTCTACTGCCTGGAGCTCTTCTTTGTTTCCAAAAGCTCCCATAAGCCGCAGCATAGTTTCTGCATCTGCATTTACTTCCACTTCCAGAGTACCGATCTGCATCACCGGATTCTCGTCAAAGCACAATTTATCTGTAATATCTACAATCTTTGCCATTTATTTACCCTCCTTCATGGTCTGTTCCAGCTTTTTCATGGACGCTTTCATCATTGCCTGCGATACATCCGATGGCGGTGTGATCGTTGGTTTTCCATTGCTCATCACATCAAATTCCAATGGACCGACTGCCGTAGAATCTCCTGCACCGATATTCGTCACGTTAAACACTGCTTCATTCCAGGATACGGTTGTTCCGTCCGGGAAGATCCAGCCGAAATAGCCTTCCGCCTTTCTTCCATTCAGGAAGGCTTTTCCTGCCACAAAATCATTTCCTTTGTCACTGACATTTCTTTTACCGGTTACTGTGATCGTAATCCCTTTTGCAGTCAGCAAGCGCCGGATCCATCCCTCTGTGTCAAACGGTGTCCACTCCTCTACTCCGTTATCAAAGGATACGGAAAAACTTTCCATATCTGCAATTCCGGTTGCTCCTTCTTTTGCATCCCCTACCTGAAACTGATTTTCATAACAGGGAAATACTCCTGTTTTTTTACCTGGTTCTGGCATCTTCGTTCTCCTTTCTGCATACAAAAGCCGCCTCTATAACCATTTCGTAAACACCGAAATCGTCTGTGCCTACGTCCTGCAGTTCATAAAGCGGCTGAATAAATTTTATCTTTCCATTTTCTCTTGTGACCGTCAAAGCTTCAAATAAGCGTTTCCCGGCCACTTCTGTTTCTGTCTGGGATTTATTCCAGTGTATCAGCAAAGTAATGTATTTTGTCTCGTAGGAGCTCATCTGAGAGCCTCCCAGAGCTACCTTGTACTCATGCGTATGCTTGCTGTTGTAAACCCCTATGGATTTTTCCTGTTTGCCGTCCAGTTTCCCCATGTAAACATGTTCGGAAACTCCCAGCTCGTCCACAAAGTCCCGGATTTCTCTTAATGTCATATCCCTGTCAGCCTCCTGTAAATTTCCTTATATGCCTTTGCTGCAAAATCAGCCTGCGAACCACCCGGAAGCCAGTCTGTATACCATTTGCCTTTTGCGTTTGGATTCTCACCTTTCTGGAAATGATATTCTGGATGAAAATACAATCGTCGTGCATAAGGCGTACTGGAAACAATAGATACTTTTCCTTTGCTGCTGTCTGAATAATCCACGAAAGTGCTTTCATTCTGAAGATTTCCGGTATCAAACGGAAACACCTGCGCCTGCACCACTTCCGTATGCAATGCTTCTGCAGTCTGTTCCAGAGCTGCAACCTGGGAATCTGTCAGTTTTCGGATTACCGGCATATTCAGCTTTACTGAAGATTTCACTTTGATCATACCAGCAGCACCTCCACATAGTTGACCGTTCCATCTGGATTTCTTGCCTTCTTTCCCTGCACAATGTGTCTTTTAACCCCCATGACAGTGGCTGTACCAGAGGATATGACAGGAAGCTCCGGACAGGGATCCGTACTGATCAGAGCTGTTCCTATGATCTGCACCGTCTTTTTCTCTGCAGTATAAATTGTTTTTGCCCGGTCCTGATAGTTGCATCTCCCTGTCCATGCAAATGTAGGAAGGGGCTCTCCATATTCAGAAAGCCCTTCCTGCTCAAACTCCAGAATAATATCTGTCCTGCACAGCTTTTCCGGTACCAATTTGGGGTATCTCATACCATCACCTCAACAAACCGCAGCACAAACCCGTCTGACACAACAATGCATAATCATCTCTTTTCATGGCGATCCCCCTGTCTATAAACACATTCCAGGAGCTGCCGAACTGAGCTGAAACACCATTGATACTGTACGAGCTTAAAACACTGCTGATCTCATCTGCATTCTCATGTTCAAAGTCTGCCAGGCGGCACACAACCTCCCGGATCACATCCTTCTGAAACTCTGTCAGGTTGTCAAATCCACTGCCTGCAATACGGTTATAAGTCAGGGTATCTACATGGCGGGAAGCCTGGATCAGTGCTCTCCTCAGTTTATCTTCCGGAATCAGACTGCCTCCATAGTTGACTTCATAATAGGCCTCAGACGCATACGGTATGTAAGCCACCCTCCTCACCTCATTTCCGGCTTCTTCCTGTTTTGGTTTCAGCAGGTTCTTTTACAGTTTCTGTTTCCGGTTCCAACTCTTTCATGGCCGATTTCAGATTTTCCAGTTCTTTTCTCAGAGCTTCATTTTCGGATTTCAAAGCTTCGTATTTTTCATACGGTACATTCTTCCCGATTCCATAGGCAATGATCTTTCCGTCATCAGAGAGGATATCAAAACCATCATTCTGATAATGTTCTTTCTGCTCTTCTGTAATCGTGTATACCTTATTTCCTTTTTCTGCTCTCATCAGTCCTGCGCCTCCCTATTGATTGCGATACCACAGGACTTTCTTTCGATCAGGAAGGTGTCTGTATAATATCTGTTCTGATATACATACTTATCCGCGGTACGGCTGTCAGTTCCCGGAGTAAACAGCTTCATGTAGGCATATTTGTCACGGGAAATCACACAGGACGGATGTACCAGCATCATATTGATCTGTTTTGCATCTACTGCCGGTGTGCATCCATCCGTAAAATTATATTTTGTCTTAAACCTTGCAGAAGGTACGGGTTTCAGTTTTACATCATCCAGACCGTGTACCTGACGGTTAATGACGCCCGCAGCTCCTACATTCATAGTTCTGGTGATGCCTTCTGCATTTTTCAAAAGCTTCTGCATTGCAGAAGTCAAATACAGGATACGTCCCTCCTGGGGAACAGATTTATCATCCATGGCCGCCATCTGTTCATCAAACCATTCCAGGATATTAGATACCGTAAGGACTGTCTCATCCACAACCGCACCTTTAGACGTATAGGAAGTTGCCTCTGTAAGCAGCTTGGAAAAACGATAACTGTCTTTCTCCGGGATCGCCTGCTCTTCCTCGAAAACGTTCTGGATATTTGCAATCTCCGTCACCAGATTGGTTTCATCCACATCCATAGGATCAATGGCAAACTCAATATCCCTGTCATGAGTGAGCTTTTTCGGCTCCCAGTCATTAGATACTGTACCGGTATTAAATCCCATATTGGTTCTGTTATGGTCCTTGTAACCGGATACCGTTAATCTTGGGATTTTAATTGTCTGGGCATTTATAAACTTGATACCAGGATTGGACTGGGTAAGCTCATAAGATACCATTTCCCTTTCGTATTTCTGTGCCAGCTGTCTCTCAAACTGCTCTGCATATTCATATGCTGCCATATCTTTATTCTCCTTTATTTTTTATTTCCAAAGATCGCCGCCAGCTGATCCTCTGTGGTTGAAGCGCCCTGTCCTCCGCCGGATCCGATCTGACGGAACCCGCTCTGAGAGGTCTGTGTGTTCGGTTTCAGCTGTGGCAGTTCTTCCAGCACTGTGTTTAATGCTGTTTTTAAATTTTCTTTGTTGATGCTTCCTTTTTCATCCGTAGCCTTTGACAGATCCGCCAGTTTCAGCACATAGGGCATGGTTTTCAGATCTACCCCAAGCTCTCCTGCCATAAACATGGCCTCTTTCTCGATATTGGCCTGCTGTGCTGCTGCCCGGGCCTCAGCCGCCTGCTGCTGAAGCGTGCCAACATCCGGAGTATTAGCCGCCTGCTGCTCCTTGTATGATGCGATTGCCTGGTCTACCTGCTCCCTGGTAAGATTCTGCTGTTTAAAATAACCTTTGAGGACACTTTCCTCTGTGGCAGACTGCTTTCCGGCCACAATACTTGCCAGCTTTTCGTAATCAAACTGGAAAGACTGTCCTGTCTGCTGATTATTCTGGGTCTGCTGGTTTCCTGATGCTCCGCTTCCCGGATTGCCGCCTGCAGGATCACCTCCCGATTCCGCAAAAAGCTGCAGATTCATAGGGATTCTCATTGACTTGTCCATTTCTCTTCTCCTTTACAGTTTTTTCGCGCTGTCTGCGCCTGACAGTTTTATGTGTGTCTCACAAAACAGTTGATAACCCGGTGTCTCCGTGTAGTTTAGGCTCTTCGGAGCATAAAAATAAGACGCTTCACCCTGCGCCTCAAAGGGAGATAACTGGATCACCGCCTTTCTACTGATAGCCTCTTACCATTAAAGCAAATCGTATCACCGATTTTGGCTGTCTGGTCATTTATCCTCACCCCTTTCAAGATTTCTGCACCGTCGCAGATACCATACAAAAATTTTACTGTTTTGTAGTCTATGCGGTCTGTCAGCCAGTTTGGAGCCAGCATATCCGCATCTTTGGTTATTTTATATTTTTGTATCATTCTTCTGTATGACAGGTATTTGTGAGTTTCTTATAAACATCCTCATAGAGCTCCTGCTTGTCTCCATTAAATGTATATTCTGCATAGATGCCATCATCAGATACTGTAGTGGATACCAAACATTTGTAATTCTGAAGAGTTTTACAGCTCCAAACAATAAACACATCACCTAAATCAATAGGTGTTTTAGGTCTGTTTTTGTTGTACCACTCCACCAATTTCTTCTGGCATACGCTTTCAAAATGCTTCATTCCTGTAATAATCATAGCTTTTCACCTCGTTCTTTCTTAAAAATGGGTATAAAAATACCACCTGTCATTTCTGACTGGTGGTATGAATAATCTATATTTGCTAAACCAAAGAATTATTGGCGGGTGTGCCCTTTCCCGCATTTCTTTTGACCCAGTAGGTGCGTAGCAGCACAATCTCTACTTCAATAATCCTTTGGGTAAAGCCATTATTACTATATGGACATTATACAATAGCTATTCCTTTTTGTAAAGCATCCCATTTTTTTCTATTAGCTTTTTGAGGTTTTTTTCACGGATTCTGTAAAATGTCATAACAGAATTTTTTAGTTTACTGTCATCCGTTTCAAGAACCACTCGTACTACCACATTCAAGTTTGTTTCCGGTAATTTCTTCACCATAAACACCGTACCCTGATGCTTTATATCTTTTATGATCAGATCTGGAGACGAGACGCTTTCCTCTCCGTATTTTTCAAATAAATCATAATCTTCCGGATGCCGTTCTTTGATGTGATCTATACGCTCATTTGTTACAATAATTTCGTCTGTCTGAATCTTTCCAAATTCTTTTTCAAGTACCTCTATATTTATCTTACCCAAATTCCGTATTTCTGTCACTGAGCTTTCCTCATTCGCACTTTTTAAGTTGATTATACCAAAATCAGCAACTTTTTCAATCGGTTTCGCCGTTAACTCCTTCTGCATTTTCCACTCTTCTCTTCTGGCTGCGTACATTTTCTGGTTTTCCTCATCCAGGGAATTTTTCTCTAATCTCCCAAACCGTTTCTCATACCGCTCTGCGTACTGCTGCCGGACTTCTGCCTTACTCTTCAGGCCAATAGTTTCCAGTTCCTCCTTGGTCCAGGTATCATCCGCTGTAGAGATACCAGGAAAATAAGTGGTATGATTATCTTTGCATCTGGGATGATAAAGTCCATGAGCTACCGCAGTGCTCATAAGTGGATAAGAACCATCTTTCCTGCTTCCGCCGCTCCATACATCATCAATCAACACCTTTCCGCAGAACGGAAGGCACTTCGGACAAGGATTTCCGCGCTTATTTACAATAACCGTATGTATTCCCCATTCCTGACGTTTCACACCCTCGCCCTGCAGGTAAGCACGCTTGCAGGCTGTCCGGATTGCCATATCTGCATAATCAGCTATGGTATGTCTGGCTCCATTGGCATACTCCACGCAATTCAAACCAGCAGAAAGAAAATCCTTTGTTGCCATATCCACAGCTTTTTCGTAGGTTCCGGCTCCGGTATTGGCATATACCTGGGCGTTATAGATTATCTTTCGGTACTGATCGTTGGCCATACGCAGGACTGCCGTCTCAGCCTTTTTCATATCATCCGTAGCAGCTTTTATGAGAGCTTCCAGCTTTCTTTCATTCAGCCTGAAGAACTCTGCCGCAGCCCCTTTGGATATCCTTTTTGCCGGAAAGCCTTTTCTGATAGCCTCCAGAATTGCAATCTCCTGATCCATCTCCCCTTCTGATCTGGCTATGCTGATCAAGGTCTGAATTTTCTTGTTGATATTCTTAAACTGCTGACCGTATTTTTTCTGATTAAGTTTTTTATACTTTTCCAGCGCTTTCAACTGCTCCGCCTGCCACATGGACCATTGCTTTTTCTCGTCAATCTCTTCCTGTTTGTGCCGGCGCAAATTCCGAATCATGGAACTAATCAGCTCATTTTCGATTGCTTCAAAAGCATCTCCGATATCGTACTGGTCATTAATCTTAGGCAACGGGATCACCTCCCGTTTGCATGTACCTTAAACCCCTGGCCCTTAAACTGCCGGATCAGAGCTTTTAGCTGAGTAGTGCTTGTACAATGATCGTTCCTTAATTCTGCATAATCACCTTTTTCCACTGCGTACACTCCCTTTGGAACCTGTTCCTTTGCTATCTGAAGAAGCCCCTGGAACTCCTTCCGGTTCATTCTGTATGTTCTGTTTGCCACCTTTACCTTCATCTGCTCCTCCTATATTCACCTGAAATCCACCAGCTTCCAGATTGACGCCCGGCTCTTCTACTTCTCCGATTCCCAGTTCTTCCTTCAGCCGCTTGATTTCCTCCTGTTTCCAGGTATCGTCCTTATCGTCACCGTAAAGCTCGTCCACTGCTGCATCCACCGACATGATCTGTCCCTGTCGGGCTTTGCTGATCGCCTCTATCTGGGATTCAAAGGACGGGTTTGCGTAATCTCCAAATTCTACCGTCACCTCTACTGGTTTTACCGATTTCCTGTAAAACTCGTTATAAGCTTTTAGTACAGTTTCTACCAGAAGCGGAATATCCACCTGCAGTGCATTGATGATGGTGTCTCTGGTATAAAGCGTAGCCTTTTCTTTTTCTCTCTGCGCCTCACTGTTATCCAGTTTTTTCACATCAATTCCAAGCGTTGACGGACTGATCAGCCCCTGCAGACAGAGATCCAGGGCTGTACAGTAGGATGCCAGATAACTTTCATGAGGAATGTTAGGTTGCTCCACATCAATCATATTCTTGGCATTTTCTGACATATCGTTTCCCACTGCAATAAAACGGTTATCAAAATGGTTGGGTCTCATCAATTCTCCGGTTTCCGGATTTCTGGGGATCAGGCAGTCTGGAATATATTCCTTTGCGCGTCCCATGCGAACCGCATCCATCCATTGTGACCACACCTCATCAAAAGCATCGTAGGAATCTATCTTTTTATCAAAGATACTTTGTCCCCGTTCATCCCACTTTCCGGATTCATAGAACTGGATTGGCACAGCCATCATATATTTCCCTTCCGGCTTATCTGTTCCAAACGCCACATCTACCAGGTTTTCGGTCTGAGGGATGTTTTTTAAAGAAACCTGCGTCTCTCCCCGGTACAGCTCATATGTAATCATTCCGTATCCGTAATGCTCATAGAGAACATAATCCCGGCGGTCATGCCTGTACGCTGTTTTAAACACAATCTCCTTGATCCGTCCACGTTCTGTTACCAGTTCGATCCTGTCTCCCGGATAAAACTCAACGATCGGATACTGGCTCAGCTGTATATCAAAAGATATTTTAAAAGCCCCGTCTCCTATATAGAGAGTTTCTTTCACTGCCTTCTCCAGTTTTTTACGGAATTTATTGTCTTTATCAATCTGTTCCCATAATTCCTGTGTCGCCTGGTCTTTTTCAATCTGGATGTCAAGATCTGCCAGGGTGATTCCTGCCAGAGTATCTACAATCAGTGCCGGAAGTCCTGTATGGATCTTCCTGATTTCCTGTCCCGGTGTGCTCTTGCAGGCCCAGAACTTATACTTATCTACCCCTGTGTCAATCTGGCTGTAAAGCTGCTGCAGTTCCTCACTGTCACCACGGTACCAGATCCGGTTTTTGATTGCATTTGCTTCATAGTCCAAAGGTTCATTAATTAGTATGTTTGTAGGGCTGGCTTCCTGTACATTCAGCCAGCTTCTGATGCCTCGTTTGATATTATTGCTCAAATTTTTAACCCACCTCATTTCTTCTCCTCCTCAAAGCCGATCAGGTGCCTGTAGGGAATCCAGGCGTACTGCTGACTGTTAATTGTATGGTCGTGTCCGTCCTCCGGTTCGTCTTTATCTTCTTTCCAGCTGTAGGAATCAAGCTCTGCCAGATGTTCCATGCAGGTATCTACAACCAGATAACATCCCTGCTGGATCCAGCCAATCTGCAGGTTGATTCGATCCAGAATCGTAACCTTTTTATAGCTGTCGTAAAAACTGTACAGGCAGCCTTTCAGACGCTTATACTTGTTCAGCTCCGTAATCGTCGCCTGATCGGCATTATCAATAAACACATCCCTGGCAAATCCCCAGTCCTTCCGGCACTCTTCCAAAAATGCAATGAATTTTACTGCCGTATCCGAAGGAGCAAGAGGAACCTCCAGTTTCGCATTGTTATAAACCTTTTCTGCCAAGGTAATCAGTTTCCTGTCCTCTGTGATTCCCTGAAACACCATAGCAATGGTATCCGGAGATTTGCTGGAATACGAGGTATCCAATCCTGCTGTAAATTTCTTAAATTTCAGCTTTCCGGATTTCACCTGCTGCCGTACCCACTCAGCAGAAACTACATGCTTCTTCCGGTCAAAGTTCGGAAAGATCAGACCGGTTGCTTTTCCTCTAAGTCCCTCAATCTTATTCTTCCAGATTTTGGTTCCTTTCGGGGTATTCTGTATGATCTTCTGCAATTTCTCCTTTGGAAGTCCTGCATTATCCTTAAAAGAAAAGAACCAATGGACCCAGCCGGGTTTTGGTTCTTCTTTCAGCTCATCTTTAATTTCTTTCGGAGTTTCTTCTTCCCATTCCGGAAGAGGCCTGGAACAGTTGATATACTCTTTGTAAACATCCAGATTCGGATCATCCGGATTCAGAGTTGCCATCAGATAATCACAACGCATGGCAGATTCCCGGACGAAATCTATATCAGCTGTATTGATCTCATCAATGTACAGACATCCATACTGACCGCCAAGAGCATCCTTCCACTTTCGTTTGTTTCCGTAGCCGATTACAAATATGATCTTGTCTCCGGAGGATGTGTGGAACAGAATATGTGGCATCTTATATTCACCAGATCCGTTGCCTTTGTACTCTGCAAGAACTCCAAAATCATCCAGTATACCCAGATCTTTGTTGATGATGTTCTTTTCTGCCGCTCCGGTATCGTCTGCCGCAAGGATATGAAGTTTCTTCGGGCTTTCGGCTACCTTCAGCATAAACTTAAAGAGACCTACTGTAGTTTTTCCTGCTGCCGTGGTCAGGTACCTTCAAGATATTCTACAGGGGCGTCACATCTCAGGAAGGCTTTGTATTTCTCTGATAATATCAATCTCTCAGAACTCATGAAGCTTAACCACCTCCCCGCATCTGTTGAAGCAGATCGTCAAGTTTATTCTTTTCTTCATTAATGCCGGACAGCTCTACTTTGTCTTTGAACATACCAAGATGTTTGCCCAGCAATTCCAGGGCTTTCAATTTGTCAGCCATCTTGATTTCACGTTCCAGCCCGTCCTCACCAAAGGTTTTTACCTTCACCGACTGTATAGCAGCCGTGTCCTCAGGAGCTGCATCCGGCTTCAGTGTTGCCGTATCGGCATCTATCACGTCGCTGGCATTTACAAAAGCAATCTTTGCCAGTTCTGTTACCACCCGATCAGCATTGACACCGGTACGCTTGCTGCGTTCTGCCATGGCTTTTGCAATACGCGCCTGAATGTCAGGTTTTGTCAGGTTTTCACTCCCAATAGATTTTGCTGTATCCGGGCTGTAGCCGGCTCTGATGGCAGCCTGAGTGGCATTCAGGTCAATCAGGTATTCTTCCACAAATCTTTTCTGTTTCTTTGTCACTCAGGTTCACCTCCTTTTGGCTGAGCAGCGGTTTCCAGTATCCATGTACAAGGGTATGGTTTTGTTGCATAATAAAAGCACCCTGGATTATTTCTGAGTGCTGTACTGAATCTTCTTGGGAGCGAACCTCGGACCGAATGCTCTGTCATTTATAAAAATTTTTCAAAACATCCATTGTAACTTCTCCGGATCTCCTGTATCATCTTCTGTATGTTTTATTTTAAATTCACCAATAGATGTTCTATCGTCAGCATTAATAATAGCTAGTTCGCATATATTTGCATCGCAAACAATTTTATCAATCTTTTCTATTTTTTTAGTCATATTGATTACTCCCCTATTAAACAAAGAAAAAGGAGGCAGTTCGACCACCTCCTAGTTTATTTTAATATTCAATCCTAATGTCTATATCCTGATAATTAATTTGGGACGTGAATAAAACAATATCATTTCCATCTGTTTCTAAACCACACACTTTATCATTTACTGTATCAGATGTTTTTGACACTTGCTCAATACAGTCAATTACCTGTTTCCTTAAGTTATTTAATGAATTAATGTACCTTTGACACATTTCAATAGTAACTCCTGGAGGCATCAAAACTTTTACACTCGCATCATCTCTAACTTCCTCTATTTTGTTATAGTATCCATATTCTTTCCCCATGGTAACCAATTTCGCAATGCCATTATCCAATCCTGCTATAACTACATTGTTATCTCTCCCTGCTTTCTGTACTATATTTCTAACAAAATTTACTTTTCTTTCAAATGATGCATCAAAAATCTCTTCCTCTTGATTCCTCGCATTTACAACATCTATATATGTTGCGTATTTTCCAGTAATCCCTACTAAAACATCTTTTCCTAACGGAAAAACTTTTGTAGCTGTTATTGATGTTGGACCATTATCATCATTTGTCTGTGTGTCACCTGCCATAATTATTTTTCCATTCGTTGCGACACAAACTACCAAACTCATACTATATACCTCCCCAATACATTTTCTTTTATCATACAACAAAACACCCCGTATTTCTACAGGGTGTTGTCAAAAAATGTTTTGGGGGTGACGGTCTCTATGCTTTTTTCCTGCAAAGACATTACCGTCTGAACTTGATTCAGCAGCCAGGCTATGAAACCGGCTGCCGTGAGATGAAGGATTAATGATTTCAACCACTAAATCCAGTTTAAATACTATCACAGATTAAGCGAACACTGGCGAACATTTATGAAAATTTTTTATTTTTTTCTAAATATCGGTTATGTCGCATCCTGCAACTATCTTTCGTATAAGGGGTTTTCTTTTTTGGAAACCTATAATTCATATTCATAGCTACAAATTCCCATGTCATATCGTCTATGTAATAAAGCTGGAAGATCATCCTTAAATCGCTTTTCGGAATCTTATTAATAAAATCATCCGCTGCATTTAAAGCCTCCTGCAACTCTTCTTCCATAATTTGTAATTTCGCCAACCGTTTCTTAATCATAGATTTTACTTTTTCGTATTCTGGAACAGGAAAGCCGGTGATTCGTATAGAACCAATCGTACCATCAGCTCTTGTGCCCTTAACAGAATCCGATACCATTCCTTCCTGTTCAATTTTTTCAAGTCTACGCTGATCTGCTTCTATCCTCCGGTTAAGATCTTTTATTTCTTCCCGGAGTTCACAATATTGTGAAAGAGCGGTTACGATATCCATCGGCCTTTCCTCCCTGAATTATTTAATCCTCTTCTGATCCACGTATCATTGCTTTCAGTCTGGTATAGCTTGGACAGATTCTGATTCCATACTTGTCCTCCAGAAGAATACAATGCGGGAATAGTTGTTTTACTGTATATGTGATTTTCTTCTTTGCAATCATGCGTCTGCTGCCTTGATCTTCCCGCACTTTTGCTTCGATTACAATTTTCTGCCCACGGCTGTACCCGTGTTTACGTTCCAGGGCTCGCTGCCGTTCCTCTCGTCTGACACCGTTTATAGCATCTCCCTGTGTCTGATCAGGGTATCCTTCACTGTTTTTGTACATGCCTTACCTCCTCGTAAAACTCTACTGCTTCTTCGTGCCGTCCACAGGTTACTCTTTTGAGCTGGCCATCTTTTATGTAGGTGACTGTGTTGCCGTTCAGGGAAGGAAGAGTGATCTTGTCCCAATCTGCAGGGCAAATATGATAAAAATTTAGAGTGCATACCGTTTCATCAGATTCCGGATAGCAAATCTGATCAAAGATACAATTTCCACAATTACTCCTGGAATCAAACTGTTTGCAGTAATCAATCAGTGTATTGTATGCCGCTATCGCCAGCTCCAGTGTGATATCTGGCTTTGGTGGCGTCACTTCGTCAACTTCCTGGCATCTCTGGCAGTCGTCTCCTGCTGCCCCGAAGCAGCCGTTACAGTCTTTGGTCATGTTGTCCTTTTTCGCATTTTTCTTAATCCACTTCGATACCGAAAACAGAAGTACTTGTTCCTCCGCAGTCAATGGTTCTTTCAATTCGCCATTAACTGTTAACTTGTTATAAATGTTCTGCAAAGTATCGGAGTCGTTTGGTTCTAATTTCCCATTTTTCATCACTTCACCTCCAGCAAATCTGCATTATCTTTTCTCTTCGCTTTAAAAAGGATTTCTCTCATATCACTCACTCCAATCTAATTTCTGACCGCAATCTGGATTAGGACACCTTTTAACGAAAGTAGGATGCCTATAAAAACCATCGCCTAAATCTTCCGATAATTCATAACCGCAACTTGGACAGTACGATGGACACCAATCCTCGATTATCACTTTCTTCGGCAGCTGCTTTTCCAGTGCTTCGATTGCGATTCTCATCATATCGTCCATTTTGGTGTGGTCGCATTTGTAGTAATTAACGCACTCTTCACACATTGTTTCACCAATGCTTGCTTTCATACAGTATATCGCTTCTCTGACTTTCTTTTCGTCCATTATTCTCTCATTTCCTTTCCGGCAGGTATTCCGGAAAATCAAAGATACTCATTTGCTGCCCGCTTCTGTCGCATGGCTTTGTTTCGTATTCTCTTAAAACTCTTTTTATTGCACTTATAAACGGTTTTATACTTATCCCTTGTAATTCGCAAACCATTTTGTCAAAATCCAGTTCTTTTTTTAATCTGTGTAGAAAATTTCTACGCGCTTCGTTTTCTAATATACATGGGTCTATTTCCTCTTTTTCATTTTCTTCCAGTAGATAAATTGACGGTGTCAAGGTAAAGTTATTCTCTTTTATCGCTTCATAAGGAACTACTTCCACCCGTTCCCCATCTTCAAACAAGACGTCTGTTGTTATTTTATTTTTTCTCAACACGACTATGCATGTGGCAATCGAAGTGTCTTCAAACGTATTCCCCGGAATATTCACCACCCTGTCTATGTAATTGTTCTCTACAAACCATTTTCTGATTTTTCCTTCTCTTTGCCCTCTGTATAAAATGCCCGGAAATTCCAAAACAACAGCAACACCGTTATCTGACATGTGATGTAAAATGTGAAGCATAAATGCCCAGTCAGCCTTTGACGGTGGAGGTAGCGCAGGGGAGCAAGAAAAACGACCATCGTTCTTTAGTTCCTCTGGATCCCACTTTACAGAAAACGGAGGGTTTGCGACAATGCAGTCAAATTTCATATCCTTGAATTTATCATCTTTGAGTGTATCGCCTGCTGCACCTGTAAAATTCGGGATGTCAATCAATGCCAGTTGTTCTTCATCTAACTCCTGACCGTATTTTTTCACGTTTTCGTGAAATACTTTTAAAAGGTTTCCCACCCCACACGTTGGGTCGTATACTGTTTCTGGTTCAAAATCTACATATGATTTTATTTTTTCTGCCAATTTTTCTGGTGTATAAAATATTCCATTGTCTTTAAATTCTTTTCGGATGTTTTTTATACTTTTTTGTTTCATGACCCTCCGTGTCCTTTGGTTTTCTTTCCAGTTGCATGGTGGTAGATTTGTTTTCCGCTTCTCAAGTGAGCTCTTACCTCTTCCTCATCCGGTATGCAAATAACCACTCTTGTACTTGTTGACATACGTTCCGCGATCATATTAATAGCTTCCAAAGCTTCAACCTCCGAACTGTATGCAATCAGTTTTGTCGCAGCTCCATTTTTAAAGCCTATAGCTAATGTCCCTGACTCCCGTCCTAGGAATATGTCTTTTATCATATCTACATTTACCATATACCCTTTTTTCTTGTTGTACAAAAACATCTCATCCCCTCCTATCAAATTTCTCCAGCATCCTCTGCCTCCAGTCCTCTCTGTGCTGATCGCAGGTATTGTCCTCATGGATCAGGATGCCTTTGCGGTCACAGAGGCCGTTGTCGTTGTCTATACAGGTTGTACAGGTTTTATTAACCATTCTTGATTCTCCTTTCCAGCTCTTCCCGGACCTCCGGCACATCACAAAGACCGAAGCCGTCCAAAACATCAATGTTGTTTGAGCAGCTATCGCAAGGAGCGAAACCGTCACTTTCGTTTACTAATTTTCCACATTTTCTGTAGTCTTTTACCATCTGGTCTGTGATCTCTACCGTAAGGGTAACGTTGTCTGCGTATTTAATCTCCATCAATTTACTCCTTTCCTCAGTGTGCAAAATGTACACAGCGCTTTTAATGTTGGGTCTGACTGTTTGATGCTCTGCAAGAGCGGAGTCTCCCAGCACGCTTCTCCGCATTCCGGACAGGTGGTCAATTTCCATCCTTTCTTACCCTGGGGGATATTGCCCTTTAAAGGCATACATGCGTATCCACCGGTTTCTTTCTTGCTTCTGGGCCATATTTTTACATTCATAAATAACTCCTCCCGAATATTTTTCTAAACTCTTCTCTGGTATGTGTCTTTTCAAATTCCTGCTGCCCGATCTGATGCAGGATGTTTTGCGTCTCCTGGCATCTGTGGACTGCCGCCGGTCCTGTCAGGTGGTGTTCCGGGCAAAGATAAACTTTTAAACCCTCCTCTTCTGAGTGGATCCGGTTTGGTCCTCCAAAGATGTGATGCTCGTGGAGGGTTCTGTGTTTATGATGATCTCCGTTCAGCAAGATACAGAGATAACAGGTGTGATTCTTATCTTGCAAGATACTTGGTTTATGGTGTTTTTTCTTCTTTTTCGCTGGTGTCTTAGGAAGTAATAGTCCTGTCTGGTCCATAGTCTCCTTTCCGGGGCGGATAACCGCCCCTTTATTTGTGTGATATATTTGGATTTTAGTTGCACCCTTTTCTTTTTCCTCTGCTGCAGCCCTCATCCGGATCGACGTTTCCGTCAAGTCCATCTTTTAGCCGGCACCAGGCAAATTCATTTTCCTGGCAATCGTAATCTTTACGGTAATATTCGCATTCGCCGCAGAGTACAATTTTGGAATACCGGTTGTTTTCATTCAGGATCGCACAAAGGTGATCTCCTGCAGGGCATCCCGCACAGATCTCTTCCGCTTTCTCCTGGGATACCCCCTCTATTTTTTTGCAGTTATCGCAAGCCGTACTCATTAACTCATCCAAAAGCTCTACCAATTTCTCTTCCTGCATTTCTTTCTCCTCTCTGTCATAGCTTTAACAAATACTTTCAGGTTCCCTGTCTCCTGCTGCCGGATCAGCTTCGGCGTCTGGAGCCGAAGGCGTTCCCCGCATAATTCCATCCACTTTGGCGGATTTTCCCCATAGACTTTCTTAAACTGCTTCTTTTTCTGCCTGGCATTCATAGATCAAACCTCCTTATGGTGTCTTCGGTCTTTTCCGTCCATCCGATATCGATATCGTATTTTTCTTTCAGCAGTTTCATGGTGTCCCGGGCTCCATGTTTCATCTGGTCGATCTGGTCATACTTTGCTTTTGTTCCATGCATAAACTTGTCCAGCATATTCCCGGATCCGGATTTATGTTTTGCAAAACCAAACTCTTCGCACAGCTCCCAGATCACTGCAAGCTGGGTGCAGACAGACTGGATATTCCGGGAATCGTTCCAGATCTTTTCGTAAACGGAATAAGGGATGTTTCTGCCTATGTATTCCTCCATCCAGTTTGCGTCTTCAAATCCCATCTCTTTGTTAAGATCCGGATCTTCAAATTCCATTTCAATTCCCCATTTCTCACTGAGCTCCCGGTAGGTCTTCTGGATATTCTGCTTTTCTGAAGCTGCCACGCTCTCAGAATAATGTTCCAGAAGATACCCTGCTGCCGCTTTGGCATACCGGAATCCCTCCAATGCTTTTAAGGATGTGATGATATTGCAGAGAGTAATAAAATTTTCAGCCTGATCCAATTTTTCCTGTGCTTCCATGATGCAGGCTTTTCTGATCTCTTCTGTCTGTTCCTTTCTCCACTGTTCCAGGACGGCAATTTTAGTACCGGTAATGTTAGCCACTTCCTGCGTGGAAAGATTTGTGGTCTTTAACGGCGCCGGAGGAAGCTGAAATTCCGGAAATCCCGCATTCTTTAATACCTTGCTGATCTTTTCCTGTTCCTTCTTCCGGCTCTTGGCCTGGCGTCTTAATTCTGCTCTTCCCATTATGTTCCTCCATCTCTCTTTCCGTTACTTCTGGACTGCTTTCAAAAATTCCACAAGCGCAGTCTCGCTGTCCGGAAAACGGTTGAATCTGTCATGTGTCTCCCATTTCCGGATTCCATATTGTCCCCTTGGTGCTTCCGGTCCTCCGATCAGGTGGAAATACACGGTTTCATAATCTGGCATGTATTCGTTTCTCTTGTTTTTCCATTCTTCCGCTACCAGAACAGCGCCGTTATCAAAACGGTACTCGTAGTATTTTGCACCTGTGTAGGTGTCCACATGGCGAAGCGACCATGTTTTGTAATTCCGCAGCCATTCTTTCCGCTCCTCGTTATTCTTCAGGCGAGGAAGCTCCAGCTGAGTTGTTTCCTCTTCTGTTTCCAGGACGTCTTTGACCAGATTTCGGAGGATCCTGAGCCCGGCTACCTTTAACCGCTGCCGGAGAACCATTCTCTCCGGAAGGCCATCACATTCCAGGTAATCTCTCAGTGTCTTTTCTTCCTCTTCCAGATATTCCCGGATAAATAACTCAGACGGTACCGGGATATCGGATAAATCTTCCGGCCATACATCTGTGTTTATCTGGATGCTTAGGTTATCCAGGGAAAGTTTTTCTGTTTTTATATCCTTTGCATCAATGCCCTCTACAGGAATCACTTCTGCTTGCGCCGGCGCAATTACTGTCTCGCAAGTTTCTTCTGGTGTTTCTGTATCTACTGATTTCGGCTTCTCAATCCACCCACAGCGGCTATTGCAATCATTGTTACACTTTGCACAGCAATCCACTGGTTCCGCACAATAGTAAGCAGCTCCGCAGCGTCCTGATCCGCTCTGTCCGGTTATGCATCGGTCTTTTGGGATTATCTCTATGTTTTTCTGCTCCTTTGCTTCCTGACGATCCAGAAGTTTCTTCTTTTCGCAGGATCCGCAGTCTTCTGAGATGCAGTCCTCTTCCGGGAGATAAATGCAGTGCTCAAATTTCCGGCCATGGAGTTTCCCTGGAAGATATTCCGGATGATTCATGATGTTGTCCTGGCCGGGGATTTGTTCCTCGAACTTTCCGTCTGGATCCGGATTAAAATAATTTTCCCAAGTGTCTTTCCCAGCTGCAGAACCATCAAAGATCGATCCCATAGTCTGGAAAAATTCTGTCCAGGTGATATCATGCAGTTCTCCGTCAAAGCTCTTGATAAAGACCTGATCCGGATACAGCATTATAAATACCCGGTCGTTCTGGAATTTCCGTTTCTTCTCGTGGTATAGGAATCTGGCCATAAGTTTTACAGTTTCCTCCGGATACGGGCCAATACCATATTGTTCGTAGATTCCGTTCAGATCCTTTTTCCTGGAGAAAAAGAAGTCTTTCACCGCCTCCCGGATGATATCGTCCGGTTCCTGCTGCCAGTTCAGAAGGTTGTCCGGGTTGTGTTCAGACTGCTTATTAAATTTCTTCAAAGCCCGGATATCTTCCCGCTTTGTTTCCGGCCGGATCATGACATAATCTTTCTCCGGAAGCTGCAGCATCTCCGTCAACTGGGAAAATTTAAAATCCCGGTATTCTTCCCGTAATTCCGGAGTATCTCCCTGAACGGAATATTTTTCGTACACATGAATGAACCGGCTTACTCCATCCGGTGTCATGCCAAAGGTTTCCCGGGCATACTCCGTGATCGAGCTGTAACCTTTCAGCCTATACGCACCTGACCGGTCAATCCTGGACAGATGCCAGCCGGCCCGGACAAAATTCTTGACGATCCCACCCAGATTCTCCCGGATCCCCTGCTCTTCCTGTTCCAGTTCCGGGAGTGTTAATCGTAACTGTTCCATAATCTCTCCTTTCGCGGACACATTTTTCCTTGTACTTTATGCGTGTTTGAGGGCTGTTTTTTATGATTTCCACGGACATTTTTACAAATCTGTCTTTCAAAATCCTGTTTCCACATCCTGAAACCCTTGATTTGCCCCAGTAAAAACGTGTCTTTTGGTTGTTATCCACTTTTTTATCCCCAAAGGCCCGCAAACGCCCATTTTGCCTAACACGGGTGGCGTTCATTTTCATTTTTATAAAGCTCCATATTTTCGATATGGAACTGCACTGCATGAGGGCGCAGCAATTCCTCTATTTCCTGCCACAGATCCAGATTTCTCAGTTCTTTTCCATCTGATCTTTTCCAGCCATTATCTTTCCAGGCAGCAAGTCTTCTCTGGCCGTCCGCAAAGTAATGACAGTCTGTATGTATAGTGATCATGGCAGGCTGATTCATGCGTTTCAGAGCTGCTATGGCACATTCCAGTACCATTCTATGACCGGTTGTGTCCAATACCTGCTCTTTTTTCTGCACAGTATGACCATTGCAAACTAAAATATATTGATACCAGGCTTTCCGGGTCTTTCCCGGCGCTCTGGTGGATGTGATAATAAAAGCATCTACCTGTTTCACTTAAATCCTCCTATCTAGCTTAATCAGTGTGTAATGCCTGTAGGCGTAGCCAGTTACAGGGTTGATTCCCATTTTTACGGAATCCGGGTCTATGTAATATCCCTTTGGGGCTTTTGGCGGGATCATATTGCCTTTTGGATCTACAAGGCTCCTTCGGTTTATTACCTTTTCCTCCGGATCCTTGCTGATCAGGTTTCTGGATCTGGAGTATCTTTTAATACACTCTTCTTCCCAGACTTCCAGCGGCTTTGTGATATATTCTGCAAGATCTCTATATCCTCCAGCATCGTAGGTGGTTTTGAAATTTACATGTCCTTTCGTCCAGGTCCGTGAGAAGATCAGATCTGTGGCCGTCTTTTCTGTTGCAAACCGATTTACCAGTATATGCATGTGCGGGCCACCTCTCTTTCCGATACCCATCCTGCATATATATTTCAGTTCTTTTCCTGCTTTCCGGTATTGTGTACGAACTTTTCGAATCAGGATCTCCATATCTTTTTTCATTTCTTCTGCGGAAGGGCGCTCTCCTTTTTTGTATGTAATGGTCATCCAGTAATCATTCTGGGTAAAATTCCACTTAATCAGCCGACGAACGTCCCGTTCTCTTTTCCACTGGTTCTGTTTAGTGATCTCTTCCTTTGTTGGCTTTCTTTTCTTCTCTCTTTTTTGACCTCTTGCTCCATATCTCCCGGTATGCTTTTCTTCCACTTCTCTGCTGGATCCAAACTCCCATGTCTCCCTTTTATATCCTGTCCTCATAAACCACCTCTGTCGTAAGTCTAATACTCCTTATCAAGCCGTTAAGGGGTATGTCCCCTAAAAAAATTTAAAAATAAAAACGGGATTTTCCCCGCATCTTCTTGACCTTACGTCCTCTGGATGGTATATTTTAGATAGGTCTAATACCAGAGGACGTAAAACCTCTTGCCCGTACATTGCCGTGTACGGGTCTTTTTATGCGATTGTATAGCTGCCGCCG
>OLOF01000246.1_pt1 | contig 34925 bp, 33 predicted proteins | sample 1643121 | NCBI WGS metagenome assembly OLOF01 (sample SAMEA3136677, study PRJEB25190) | human gut metagenome | biome: human gut; feature: human-associated habitat; material: faeces | place: Austria | collected 2013
TACAATTGCCCTTCGACTTTGTGCGCAAGCTTTTCACTTACGAACGTGTCGCACGATTATCATTACCATAACCTTCCAGAAGATTGATAACTCCCCAAACTGCAAGTCCTGCTCCGATTGCGACAACGAGTGTCTGTAAAATATTAATTGCTGATGTAAAAAACGCCATAATCTATGTTCTCCTTTCGTAACTCCTGTTTTCATTGTGATTTTTACTGGTTACTACTCGGAGGGTTCCGCCCTAATGGGCGGTCTTTCATGCTTGTGCATATCGCTACCTCCCAAAAGGGCATAAAAAAAGAGCTATGTATGTTTTACGTTACATGCCCTGTGCCTTCATTTTCATTATTTGATTGTTCTTCCAGCTCACTGCCTTCATACATATAAAGGTCGAACTGTTCTTCCGGACTTAACCGGACTTCCATCTGATGTTTCATGTATTCTTCCACATGGAACTCATTCTTTTTATCATAATCGGATAACTGCTTATACCGTTTATGTTTTGTAATGTCAAATTTATCACTGTAAAACGGACGGACACCACGAAGCTGCAAAATACACTTGTTACCGTCCATGACCGCCAGTTCATCCCGGCTCATCAATTCTTTTCCTGTTTTCTGATAGTTCAGACCATAAGACCGGCTCTGTCCTCTTGTATCAGAAGTGTTATATAAGTCAATAGTTTCCTTACCCAATGTTTCTGAAATTTCTTTCAGAGTGGTGCTTTCCTTGCCTCCAAGGAACAACATTGTATCACAATTTCCTGTAATGGTTTCGGCTGCATCCTTGTAAATTGTCTTGAGCTGTGACTGGGACTGAAGTATAATGGAAGCAGAAATTTCCCTGCTTCGGATCGTTGCAATCAGCTTGTCGAACTTCGGAATTTGTCCGATATTTGCGAACTCGTCACAGAGGATTCTCACATGATAAGGCAGTCTTCCATGATGAACATCATCGGCTCTGTCACATAACAGATTGAAAAGCTGACTGTACATCATAGCAACCACAAAATTAAAAGTATCATCTGTATCCGAAATTACAATAAACAGTGCAGTCCTCTGATCTCCAATCATATCCAGTTCCATTTCATCATAAGAAGTCAGTTCCCTAAGTTCCGCAATATCAAACGGAGCAAGTCTGGCACCACAACTGATCAGAATAGATTTTGCTGTTTTGCCAGCAGCCAGCTTATATTTTTTATACTGCCTTACTGCAAAATGGTTCGGCTCATCCCTTTCCAGTTCCTCAAACAACAAGTCCACCGCATTTTTAAATTCTTCATCCTCTTCTCTGGTTTCACTGGCATTAATGAACTCAAGAAGAGTGGAAAAATTTTGTTCTTCCTCCGGTGCTTCATAATAGATATAACCAATCAAAGCACAATACAGCAGACGTTCCGCTTTCGTCCAGAAGTCCTCGGAAGATTTCTCTCCCTCGCCCTTGGTATTTACCATGATCGTATTTACCAGTTTCAGAATGTCTTTTTCTGAACGAATGTAATGAAATGGGTTATAATGCATACTCTTGGCAAAGTTGATGGTATTTAGCACCTTGATTTTATAAGGAGCCATTACCACTCTTCCATTTTTATCACGCAGGATTTTCCCGTTTTTATCTTTCTTCGGTGTTCCTTGTGCCAGCATTTTCCCACACTCAACAATAATTGTTCCCTTGGGATCAGTGACCACAAAACTCACATTATCTGGCATCTGCATAAGCTGCGGTTTCACATAAAATCGAGTCTTTCCGCTACCAGATCCTCCGATTACTATGACATTCTTATTTCTGGCATACTTCGGTTTCTTCGGTCTGCTGTTCATGGTCAGACGTTCCGTTTGTGTCAGCAGAATGTTATTCTCAAAGACCGGATCAATAAAAGGTGCTATATCCTTTTCATTTCCCCATCTGGCAGAACCATATTCCACTCCCTGGCGAAACTTCTTCCCATTCTTTCCCTTGAAATATACCACTGCCCACACACTGACTGCAGCGATAGTTCCCGCAGCCAGACTTTTCAGTTGTATACTTGGCAACAACTTTTTAAACGCTAACGGATAGTTCATAAGAAGAACCATCAGTCTGTCCACTACTGTACTGCCCCTGCAATACTGATACAGCCAGGCACACTTATTTACCACATAAAACACTATCACATATGGAATATGTAACAGAATTTTTTTCAGCACTTCCACATTCGGGGGACGTACCTGAAATCCTTTCAGTTTTTTCTTTATATCATTTATCCCACTCATAATGTCGGCTCCTTCTGTTTTTCTTTCGATTTTTCCCGTTCTCTCTGTTTATCCTGGCTGCGGGCTGCGATTGCCTGCTGTAATTTCTTACGAACAGACGGTTTCTTCGTTTTATTCAGTGTCTTTCCGGTAAATTCCCGGAATGCTGCTGTCATAACATCTACATCCCTTGCCTTGAAGAAAACAAAATATCTCGGTGGATCTACGGACTTATCACGTTTCAGGCTAAAATCAATGCCATATTTTTTTGCAACTTTTTCAAAAGCCTTAATGTTATTATCCGTAATCTCAATGTTGGAAAGCTGAACATTCTGCTGTGCCAGCTTCTTTAAGCTCTGCTTTCCATGATATTCTTTATCCGGAGGTGCCTTTGTCTGCTGTTTTCTTGCTTTCTCTGCTTTTTCTTTCTCCACTGCCGCCAGAAAACGCATCATTGCCTGTTTCAATAAACGGACTGTCACTTTTCCACCAGTGATACATAACGATACGGTTTTCTCATTTACTTCTTCCTGCAATAGAATCACTCCCTTCCTGAAAATCTAAAATTCATATATTCCCTTCGTACATATCATGCTGCACCAAAGATGAGTAATAATTGCTGATGGTCAGCGGTGCATTATATAATACTGCCAACAAATACTGACGCATATTTACTACTTTACTGGTATTTTCTTTCATGCAATGCAATACGAACCGAATATGCTCTGCATCCAGTTTTAAAAACTGGCTTTTTACTACGGATAAAGGTTTTCTGTCCCCTCCAACCCGTATAAACTCCTGTTCCGAACACACCACATCTACCATTAGCCCCACAATCTCATCCAACATATGCCGGTTGAAATCATCTACGATATAGTCATATCCAATGTGTTCAAGGATAATCTGCTGATAAGCATTCCTTTCAGCTTCTTTCCTTTTCACTTCACTGGCATCTGAATAGAAAGAAAGATACTCTGTATCGTTATTCTCAGTATTACTATCCTCTATATCATTACCTGGCAGTTTACACCTGTCTGCATCGGTCATTTGTACCTTTCCTGAGAAGTCATTTTGACCTGTCTGGAAGCTCTCTTTGAACCGTTCTGGTGATACGCATTTTTTTACATAGATTCTATCGGGATTTCCCAATCCCTGTCTGACTCTCGTGATCAATCCGATTCCTTTCCGGTCATCCAGTTCCTTTAACAAGCACCGGACTTTTTTTACTCCACATCCCATAAGCCCTGCTATCTGCTCCTGCGAAAAATATATATACACTTTTCCCTCCGAATCCATCCACCGATTCTTCACAGATAGCTGCATCCGGTCTAGCAATAGACCATACAACAACTTAGCTTCACAGGTCAGTTTTCCAAATACCGGACTGGTAAAGAGAATCTTGGGAATCCGATAGAACGTATACTGTTCTGCTTCCTCCCCGTAGTGATACGGGAATATGTATGCATCCTTATCCAGATTGTTTTTTCCTCTGCTCTTTTAGAATTTTAGCCATGCAATAGCCAATACAGGGATTTTTTCCATACGGACAGCCTTTGCATGGAACCCAAAACCTGTGTGCCGGATCTGGATCAGGTGGCTTTTCAGGAAGCTGATAAAAGCATCTCATCTGCCTGCATTCCTTTTTCTTTTCATTCCAGAAATAACAATATTCACAGGATTTCGGCTTGTCCTCTGCGTATCTAATCGCCATCGCTTTCTGACTCCTTTCTCCTGCTCAGTTTTTCCAGCATCTGATCTTCCTGTGATGCTACTCTCAGACAGCAGTACATCACAAAATTAACTGCTGCAATAATTGCTACAACCGCTATAATCAATACCTGTTTCATAATACATTCTCCCTTCATTTTTCCTAGTATTAACCAGAAAGAGAGCATTTATGAATCTTTTTTATCCATAAATGCCCTCTTAACTAACTGATTTTTATTTCTTCTTTCTTGCTACCCATACCGCTGACACTACACCTGCCATACCTGCTACTGCAAGCAGAATCCAAAGCAGCATATGTGTATCATCTCCGGTTTTCGGTGTATCTGTTACCTGTGTAGATGGTGTTTCCGGTGTTGGTGTTTCTTCCGGTTTTACCTCATCTTTCATCACAACTTTCTGAATCTCCCCGGTATCTTCCACTGTGAACTTCACGTCCTCAGCTATCAGATAACCATTAGGGGCAGATTCTTCCCGAAGTGTATACTCCCCAATCGGAAGCATTTCAATGTAATGCGGTTTCTCCTCAGAAGTCCAACTCTCTACCGTTTTACCGTCTTTGTCGAGAATTGTCAGTTTTGCGCCCGGCAGTTCCTTACCGGAAATATCCGTCTTGGAGATCTCTACCTTGGTAACATCGTCTTTCATCTCGATTTTCTGTGCTTCTACGGTATCTTCAACGGTAAATGTAATGCTTTCCGCTGTCACAAAACCATCTGCTGGTTTTGTTTCTGTCAGAGTATACTTCTGTCCGACTACCAGTTCTTTGATGATATGAGCTTCTTTACCGGAAATCCAGGAATCTACAACCTTACCGCTTTCATCAGTTACCTGTAACTTGGCACCTTCCAGCTCTTTTCCATCTGTCAGGGAAGTCTTGGTAATCTCAATTACTGTCGGTTCATCCTCAAAAGTAAAGGAATAAGATACTTTTTCCTTTTCCGCACCTTCGTACTTAAATGTAAACTCCTGTGTTTCATCTGTCGTTGCAAATCCAAGTGCCGGGGAGGTTTCTTTGATATAATACTCAAAACCAATCGGTAAATCTGCCGTAAAAGTCAGTTTGCCTTCTTTATCCGTTGCCAGTTCTTCAATCACAGTATCCGCTTTCAGAATAACTTTTCCGTCTGCTCCTGTAATATCATTCTTTGCACAAAGGGCAAAGACTGCACCTTCCAGTACACGATCAGAATCTTTCTCTTTTTTCACAACTTCCACTTCCGCTTTCTGGCGATTGTTCTGCCAGTCAGCAGAGTAAGTGACTTCTGCAGTATCCTGATCACGATATGTCAGGTCAATCTCTCTTGCCTCATTATCCAGTACAAAACCATCCACTGTAGCTTTTTCTTTGACATAATATTTGCCAAGAGGAAGTCCGGATAACTTTGCAATGCCGGTATCATCCGTTGTAATGGTTGCTACCAGTTCATCTTTTTTATAATAATCTTCACTTTCCCCGTCAGCAGATTTCACGTCCTCTAAAGCAAATACTTCAAAGGTAACATCTTTCAGACTGCCTGTTACATACTGGAATAAATGGCTAATCCATCCTCCAACAGAATCCAATGCCGTTACTTTATCCAAAAACTCTCCATTTTTATTAATGATGATCGTTCCTGTCGGCACATCATCTTTCATTTCCACTTTCTGGATTTCCCCAGTATCCTCAATCGTAAAAGTGATCTCTTCTGCCTTGAGGTATCCATAAGGAGCTATTTCTTCCCTGAGAGTATAGGTTTCCCCTACAGTAAGCCGTTCAATCATATGCTGCTCACCTTTTACAGACTTCCATGTATCAACTACATTTCCATCTTTGTCCAGTACCGTAAGAGTCGCACCAGATAATTCCACGCCAGTAGTCAGGTCAGACTTGGAAACCACAACTTTTGTAGGCTGATTTTTAAATACAGAAGATAACTGCACGACCTTAACCTCCTGTCCCTGGTACTCTGCCTTTACTTCCAGAACTTCATCTGAAGATACATAGCCATTCGGCGCTGCCAGTTCTTTGATATAATACTCTCCAAATGGCAGATCCTGTGTAAATACAGCTTTTCCATCTTCTCCGGAAACAGCTTTTCCAAGAAGTGTGTCTGCTTTCACAATCACAGTTCCATGAGCTTCCATATCATTCTTCGCATAAAGTCCAAATTCTGCCCCTGCAACTGCTTTTTCTGTATCAGCATCCTGTTTTTCCACCGAAATTTCTACCTTCTGGCGTTCATTCTCAAAAGTAGCTGTCTGCTCAATGACGGGTGTTTCCTGATCTTTGTAAGTAAAAGTGACTGTCTGTGCTTCGCTGTTTAAAACAAATCCTGTTGGCGCAGACGTTTCCACAATCTTATAACTTCCAAGTGGAAGATTCTTCAGGACCGCTTTTCCCTCTTTATCGGTTGTAACAGTTTTTACAAGTGTTCCGGCTGCATATTCCAGAATACGGTTTCCATTGTCATCTTTCTGGAAATCAGCGGTATAAATATCCTCCGCAGCATAAATGACAAACTCTGCTCCTTCCAGATTTTCTGTCTGATATGTAAAATCATCCTTGAATCCGTCCAGAACTTCTCCCTTTTTCACGATAGTCAGTTCTCCCTTAACTGGATGGTTCTCATAAATTGCTTCAATGATCACATCCCCGGAAGTTCCATCCATCTGATATGCAGTATTAGAATCAACTGTTACCTCATAATAATTTTTATTCAATGTGTAACCGAACGGGGCATTCACTTCCTCGATACGGTAATTTCCGATTTTCAGATTCTGCGGAAGAATCAAATATCCCTGCTCATCTGTAAAATAAGATTTGTGCTTAACCGTTGTCGGATAGGTTGTAACCTGCTCCACATACTTCTTATGATCCAGGTCATAAATCTTAAACTCTGTATTTTTCTGTAATACTGGTTTCTTAGTTTCATCATCCTGTTTGATGATTTTCAGCTTCGCTTCAAACTCATCATCCAGAAGTACTCTCCACGTCTGTGGCTGGTTCGGATTATTCTCTGTGATACGCACTGTAAAATCATCTATCGGAGTATAATTGTGAGGAGTTGTAGTTTCACGCACAATATAAGTTCCATATGGAAGTGCGATACTGCAAGCATAACCCTTTTCGTCTGTGAACATTTCTGTTGCACCATTTTCCCCGATCACAACTGGTGTTGCAGAAGCAAACTCATAGTTTCCGTCTGCTTTCTTTGTCAGGGAAGATTCCAGATATGCCGTAAATCCGGCACCTTTCAGCAGATCAGCGTCTGTTTTTCCATTATTGGCTGCTTTGATGATCTGGAACGGCTGTTTCATTACCTGCTCCAGTGAAGTGCAGTCACGTTTAACCTCTGCTACCAGATCGCCTTCATAACTGCAGACCAGATCATGTTCTGTTTCGTCTGCCAGATAACCCACTGACGGACTAATCTCTTTCACATAGTAATCTCCAAGATACAAGCCATCTACAGAAGCCTGTCCATTCTTATCTGTTGTAAGAGTAGCCACCTGCTCACCGGCTTTATAAATCACACCGGTAATACCGTCCGGATGAATAATATCGTTACGAGCGTACAGTCCATAAACTGCTTTTTCCAGTGTCGCATCTCCCTGCGCAACTGCCTGTTTTGTTTCCGCATCTCTCTTTTCCAGAGAAATCTTAGCTTTGACTCTCTCATTTACAAAAGTATGAGTGAATGAAACTTTCGGCTCGCTGTCACTGGTATATAAGAACTTAAATGTATAAACATCCTTAGAATTTCTCAAATATCCCTGTGGTGCCTGTTCCTCCTTGATTACATAAGAAAATCCAATCGGAATATCTGCATTAAATACTGCTTTTCCATCTGCTCCTGTCGTTGATTTTTCAATCAATGTGCCTTTCTTCACTACTACATTTCCGTCTGCGTTGGCAATGTCACTGCCAGCATACAGGGCAAACACACCGCCAGATAACGGATTTTCGGTATCCTTGTCTTTCTTTACAACACTCACATCAGCTTTCTGTCTGTCATTTGTGAATGTCACATCAGAAAAGACTACTTCCACATTCTGTCCTGCATAGGAAAGTGTGACTGTTTTTTCCTCTCCAGCATTATAAAAATTCTCTGGTGCCTGCATTTCTTTGACAACATAAGTTCCAAGATGCAGATTTTTCAGGATACAAGCACCGTTTTCATCTGTAGAAAGGTTTTCTTTTACCAGATCGCCTTTGCTGTAAATCTTCGCACCATAGGCAGAGAAAATATCCTCTCCGGCATATACGTTATAAACAGCACCTTTCTGACGTCTGTTTTCATACTGGAATACTGTACCATTCTCGCTGACATCTGCCCCTGCAAGAACCTGTCCTTCTTTATATACAGTCAATTCGCCAAGCTGCTCTTTATCCGGTACCGTTGTTGTCGTGGTCTTACTTGCTACCAGCTTCACATTGTAAGCGGTTGTATTTACCACATAACCTTTCGGTGCTGAGATTTCTTTCAGATATACGGTATCCTGTGTTTTTACAATCGTTGCAGAAGATTTGCCATTGCTGTCTGTTTCCGGCATTGTAGTAATCAGATTTTTGCAATCTGGATCACTGTAAATACCAAACACTGCTCCTGCAAGGTTTACATCTGCTGCTGAATCTTTCTTCATAACTTCTACAGTTGCAAGTTCAATCCAGGATACTTTAAAATCCACGTATTTTTCATCATCCACGCCTTCGCCAAACACCAATGCCAGATCCTGATTTCCAGATCCTGTAGAAATCTTATAAGCTGAATAATCTTTAGTAATGCTTCCTTTCATTGTTGTAGACCAGCTCTCTGCCACATCACTTACCTGTGTCAGTGGTGCTGACAGATAAAACTTCGTACCACCGCAGATTTCTACATTTGCTCCAGCTTTACTTGTTTTTCCTGTTGACAGGTTATGAAGTTTTACACCTGCCGGAAGTTTCATAGTAATTGTCTGTAATGCATCTGCCTTAAACGTTATATCCTTTGTTCTCTGACTGTTACCGTCTACATAGGCTTTTACGTTTGCATCTGAAAAAGACATTGCCACTGATGGAATATCCGGTTGAGAAACGCAATAATTATAAAGTTTCTTTGCAAGATTCTGTGCAGTGCTGTTTGCACCTGAAAAAGCGTCCCCGCTACCATTTGCATAAGATGCTGCAAGGTGTACCAGAATAAATCTGGCTCCGGCACTTAAATTTCCATATCCATTCTCTTCTGTGAAAAATCCATCATCTCCAGAAGCTTTTGTGCCATAATAACATACCTTAGCAAGTGCTTTTCCATCTCCTACCTTATTAATTGTATAAGTTCCACTTCCTGGTCCCGGCTTGGATGGCTGTACACAGTATGCTGTGGCAGATACATTACCAAATTTCACAGTATACTGATAAGTAAGGTAACTACCATATCCATAATCTGCGTAACGATACATGGTTCCCCTTGTAACAGAAACCTGCTGTGAACTTCTTGCATTTCCTGCAGAAGCCATAAAGGTTACGGTTTCTCCTGCATCCATTGCATACAGATCAATTCCATTTGTTTCTGCCTGTTCCAGCACTTCAGACACCGTAAGTTCAGTTTCCGTATCAACTGTATTTTCCTGGTGCGACTCTGAATCGTCATCACTCTGCTCTGTATCTCCAGTACCGCTGTCATCGTCAACTGCAATCTCAGAAGAACTCTCTGACTGCGTTTCTGTTTCAGGCTCTTTTACAGTGATATTTCTGCTGATTCTGTAAGATGGATGACCACTTACCGGCTCTACCGCATATACTGCCTTGTAGGTATCCGGTGTATGGGTATCAAACTCGGCTCCGGCTTCATTTTTTGCTTCATGGAATAAAATCTTCATTTTACTTTCATCCACTCCGTCAATACCGGACAGATCAACTTCCACTTCAAATTCATCTCCATAGGCAATTTCAATGTCATTTGCTGTTACAATCTCATCCGGATCAAGAGAATCCTGTACCTCTTTTAATTCCGGATACTGCTGTTCAAACGGTATTTCTTCTGGTTCTAACTCCGATGCAGAAACAGCTATCGGCTGAACGATTACAGATGCCAATGTCGCAACTGCCATAACTCCTGATAAGAATCTTTTGAATTTCATTTTCATTTTGACTTAATCCTCTCTTTCATTCACTTGTTATTATGTTTTTCTAGGCAGGCATGAACCTGCATTACTCAATCATAAGAACCACCTCCCGATATTTTTGTTACTGATACCTGTACATTTCTGAAAAGATAACAGCACATGCATATGGCGGCACCTGCACGAAGCGAAGCACCGCCACATGGTATCTGCTGTCATCTCCAATAAATGGAAATAACAGTTTTAATAAGGATCAAGCATTTAAGCCGCAAGAGGCCGTTCCTTGTAAAAGTGCCTTTCAGCCGTTTCCCTTTCACGTTCTCTCCGAATCCTGGCCGCTGGTTATTATGCGTAGCTGAGTTTCCGGGTATCCCCTCTTGCTATCTATATGGAATTGTCAAGGTACATGTCCGGGCTTTTTCTTTTTGAAGAATTAACCCTTCACCTATAAAGCTCGGCAGAGGGTGTTTACCAACCCCCTTTTGCAAACTTTTTTATTTTTTTCTCAGTTTCTTTTTCTCATTACTTTCTGCGAGTTCTTCTAAACTGGCTCTCAGCTTGGCAACTGCCTTATTTCTCATGTTGTTGACTGCTGCTGAACTGATTCCATGAATATCGGCGTATTCCTGATAAGTCTGTTTCTCAAAATAAAGAGCATAAATAAGTTCTTTCTGCTTATCCGTCAGCATATCCATCATGCTTTCTGTCACCATCTGCTGAACAATCATTTCCTCCATGTCCGGTGCAGTGCTTTCTCCAAGCTGTATTTCTTCCATAGCAGAAGATAAAGAAATACAACGTTTCTGATTACGGCTATCCAGATTGATGCTCAGGCGATCTTCTCCACGAAGAACAAAGCGCAGATACCACTCAGCTTCTTCAAAGTAAGATTCTGTCAGATCACATCCATATCCATTTCCAGCCACAGAAGAATAGCGATAGCCGGAAATATCTTCGATAGGAAATACTGTTACCCGATTCTGTGCCTGATAGACCACATATCCGTTCTTATAAACAGTGATCGTGACTACGCCTACCTCGTTCTTAATAATCTTCTGAGCAACAACCGGGTATTTCCCCTCCCGTAAACTTTTACAGCTCGGTTTCTTTTCGCCTTTCTTTGGAGATTCCACCATTTCTTTCAGTTTTCTAAGTGTCAGCATGACAACCGCCTTTCTGCCTTTCGGCTCCGGGCTGTCAGCAGACAAAAAAAGCAGCAAAAAAAGACTCCGATCTGCCCGGTTTTTTTTATACCGAGCGACTTGCGAAGCCTCTCCTTGCTGCTTTATGTATCAATCAGCTATACAGGAATACTCCCCCTGTACGCAGATTAATCAGCGTTCATGTTTTCATTTTCTACTGTAGTGTTTTCAGCCTTATCAGATTTTTCATCCAAAAGGAAACTAAAATCTCCCATTGCGTCATATGGCTGATGTGTGATAAACTCTAAATACTCATCCTTACTCATTTCTGTTTGCCTCCTCTCTGTTCGATGTATTAATGGTATCAATTCTCCCCTCAAACAACCAGCCCAGTACTGTCCGAATTAAGCCGAAACGACGGACAAAACTGTCCGAATTTGGGGCATAAAAAAAACGACCACCCAGATTATTCTGTAATGATCGCCATCAACTAACTTTTCCACTTATCAATTCTATTAACTCCATACTACCCTCAAAATCCTTTTCTGCCTTTTCCATCAGCTTGTTTCTAAGATTTTCATCTGGAATATTATATATTCTTTCCACAAATGCCAGCATTCTCCCCACAAATTCCTTATCTTTATCTGGCACATTTTTAGCTTCAAAATGAACAGACGTAACCTCTTCTTTCCCGCATTCCTCCCATGTAATATTTTCCTTAAACCATGATTCCGGCTTACCGGTAATCTTGGCTAAAGATGAAGCATATTTAGTAGTAGGTCCCTTTCCTCCAACCATTCTGTCAACGGTTTTATCAGAAATATTGAGTATCTCTGCAAGTTCGGCATGTGTCATATGTAAGTCATCCAGACAACACTCTATATCTTTTCCAATATCTCTACGTGTTCTTAACCTTTTTCCAGCCGACTCCAAGATAACTCACCCCTTTCTGAACAGATTTTGTGCGTCATATATCATTAAAAATACAGACAATTTTAGCCGGACGAAATGACTTGCATTTCTATTCCGGCTATTTCATACACATAATCCGTTCCAGAAAAAGTAGTTTTTATGCCTTTTGCGGCTTTATCCCGTATCATTCTTACAGAGGGATTTTCCCCTGTTTATCCTTAACACGTAACTTTCTGCTGCCAGATTCTTCCCCAATCTTGGCAGAGAGTTTCCCCCAACTACCGTCATCATTTCGTTGTTTGCTACTATAAAATTTTCAAGTATATCTCTTCTTAAAACAGTTCCACCTACAACGTCAATAACAGCCTGGTCGAATGTTATCAGACGCACCGTTTCTATCTTCTTCTTTTTTTTCTTCATAATGTATTCTCGCATTCTTCTCTGTCTTCCAAGCTATATTAGCCTTAGAAATTGTATCTATTTTACATATTTTTCACACAAATTTAATATGTTTCTCGTCAAAAAAACTTGACTTCAATTTCTTTGCATGATATACTAATGAGCGTTGTATTTGACAAGTTTTCCTATGACCATTGAAAAATGGGCATACAGGAGATGAAGCTAAAGGACTCGAATTGATTATTGCTCAGTAACGATACATTAATATTCGAGATTATGCCAGTGTCTTGTACAACGTAGAATAGTACTGATAAAGCCGACACCAAGCCCATAAAATCCGACTGCCAATCGGACTAGACCAGAGGGTTGATGTCGATTTTGTCTGTATAAGCGGTTTTTAGGTCTACTCCCTTGCCAGGGGAGTAGGTCTTTTACATTATAGCATTACTGCCATTTATTGTCAATATGCACTATAACTAATGTGTTATGGTGCGTTTTTTTGTGCAAATTGCATTATTTTGCGTGTCAATCATTTAACAGGGCAGTCCATTGCATACCGAATATTTTTTTGTGCATTTTTTTGCGCATTTATTATTTTCATTCCTTTCTGTTTGTGATACTATAGACTTAACCATTAATTTCTCTTTTTCTGAAAGGAGTCCTGTACCATGAACAATCAAGAAATCCTCCAAAAAATCGTTGCCTATATTGAAACCATTATGGTCGATAAATCCATGACCTCTCGTGATCTCGCAGAGATATGTGCAAAAAAGTCAGGAAAAATGTCACCTCGAACGATTGACAAAATGTTTAAAACCCCATCTTCTACTACATTATCTACTTTGTTAAAAGTATGTGATGGTTTGGATTTAAACTTAAATGCGGTATTTCATTCCATCGAAATTGCAAAAACATCAGCAGAGAATGGGCAGCAACGTCTTGTCTATGAAATTGACAATCCCGCTTACAACGGTTATACAGGAAACTACCATGTGTTTTATCTGCCAACATCGGCTTACCCAGAAGACCATGCTGACCAGACTTTAGTACATGGAGTCCTGAAGTTGGGCGATTTCAATTCTATGCATGAATGTTCTGCAATTCTCGATATTGATTCAGGAGATTTAACTACGGAGGGTTCTCCTTTTTCCAAGCATTACGAGGGTACGTTAATCTATTCCTCTAACAGTCAGATGTTCTGCCGACTTGTTTGTAGTAAATACGGAGATATGTGGTTCATGGTTTTCAATCATGGCAATCTCAACAACAAAGAACTTGCCTGTGTTGTAGGTTGTGCTGCTACAGCTTCATCCGGACGTATCCGCCATCCAGCTATCCATCGCTTTTGTTTATGTAATATGCAGCAATATCCTGTGATAGATCCTGATACCCAATCATTAATCGAGGGGCTTCTCAGAATACAGGAAAAGCATATTATTATTAAAAAAGAAACTGTAGATACGCTTTTGAAACAGGGATCTTTTGATCCAGCCTTCCGCACAAATCTTGAAAATTATTTGAATATTGCTCAAGTATACTATGCTTTACCGAAAGGCACATTAAAGGAAGATATTCCGCTGGCAACATCAATAAAGGAACTGGCAAAATTATCTAACGTATCTTCCCTTGAAAAAACATACCATATTCTTCACGAAGATGATCGTGAGTTATCATGCATCCTGAAAAACTGCCTTACTGCTCCTGCTGCACCAAAAGAGACATCTGAATCAGAATAACAAAAAAGGAGCCAGGAACACTTTTTTCCGAATGTTTCTGACTCCTATTAGTCCTTCGCTCAATACCAATTTATCAAACGGTTACAATATTCTTTTTTACTTCATATACAGTCAAAGAGCCATCCTTTTTGCGTCTGACCTCCGCATTATTTCCCCGATCTGTAATAGCACTGATTGTATTCAATAAATATAATGCTTTTTCTGCTTGTCCTGCTCTCTCTGTATTTTTCTGCGTATGACCTGTTTTCAAATCTGATCTCATCTCCAGTCCTCCAAGTAATATAAAATCACTCATACGGATAAGGGAAAGAAAACCGCTGATGAGTTTTGACGAGCCATCCCGAAACAGTATTTTACTGTTGCTCATCCAATAGATTTCATGCCGGGTAACAGGGCTGACCTCCTGTTTCCTTTCACATTTATGATTATACTATTAGAACATACGTTCGTCAATCTCTATTTTTCTTTTTCACGAAAATATTTGCAAAAAGGCAGCCTATCATACATCCCAGTCCATTATGAATCATATCGTCCCATTCAAATAAACCACGCATAAAAATCAACTGACTGACCTCTATTATTGCTGATACCAATATTCCTACAGCCAGAGCCTGATACCACTTCACTTTATGATTTGCAATTATGGGAAGCAGGACTCCGGCAGGTAATAACAATATGCAGTTCAGCAAATTCTCTTTTAATAACGTCCAATCATGGTAGCGAATAATATCTCTCCATGACCAGAATGGTACTAATTCATACTGACGAATAGTTCCCGTCCTGGTAAATACAGTTGATCCAAATACAATTCCCAGGAACACCACCAACGCCAATACTGCTGCTGCCTGAATTATATTCAACTTCTTTCTATGTACACACACTGCCATCGCTGTACATACCAGTATCAATACTCCTGTAAAAGCCAATATTTCATATCTTGACCATTGCTTATTATATGTTGTCCATATCTGGTAAATGTCCATTCAATTTCCTTTCTGTATCAATCAATCCAAATCTCAAGAACATCGGATACAAATAACTGGCACCGAATACTCCTAATTTTTTCGGTCCGTTTATATTTCCGTTCTTCTCTAACGTCGCTTTTAAAGCAACTTTCACACTACTTCTCGTTATAGATTTTTTCTTTCGATTAATCTGTATTTCATTTCCATTTACACCATATCGAAATCGTAATCCTTTTACCGTTGTAAAGGAATATCCTGAAAAAATTTCAATCGTACTCCACAAATATTTCTCCACACATTCCAAGGAAGCTCCCTTGCATATCTGTAATTGCTCAATAGCTTGCTTTCTTTTTCTGTACATTCTACAACGCTCTGCGTAAAGACTAAGTTCATCTACATTATAGATCATTTTGGTATATGGCAGATAGGAGTGTACAGATGACTTACTCAAACCAGTTGCTTTCATTATTTCCGGAATATTCATTCCCTGCTTTCGCATTGAGTTAATCTGCTCACTGTTTTCAGTATGATATATACCTGCAGTAATCAATATTTTTCGTGTTTTCATCAATGTAATGCCAAACTCTTCTGACACTTGCCTTAACGAAATACCTGTTCCATCAGCTATTTCCGAAGTATATGCCTCTACGATACAATTCTGGAACTGCTCCATTATTCTGTTCTGATCATACTCTGGTTTCTTTTTTGCTCTTCCCATTTTTCTTTACACCACTGTCATGATTGCTTTTATTTCTATTCTTCTCTCTCTTATATTCATCCCATGCATCCACTGCCTCTATGCCTGCCATCCATAGCACCAGGGTGTCTGCCCGAAGTGTTACTCCTAAATGCTTCAATATAAATGGTTCCGGCAAGAGCGAAAGCAAAAAAATCATCAATAGCATGTATGCTTTAAATAATTTGACTACATCTCTCCGCATACGTTTTCTCAAAAAACAATATCCCAAAACATAAAATATAATCACCCCTGCTTTAAGCCATACTTTCATACTTCTCCTTTTTCGTGTCAATCCAATCATATTATAATGGTACTCTGGCACCTGCCAGTGCCAGAGCATTCATTTGGCTATATATAACATATTTTAATCTCTGCCATACAAATCCCTTGTATACACTTTATCTTTTACATCATCTAGGCAAGTGTCATATCTATTTGCAATAATTGCCTGACTCTGTTCTTTAAATTTATCCAGATCATTCACAACCTTGCTTCCAAAGAAAGTGCTTCCATCTTCCAAAGTTGGTTCATAAATAATAACCGATGCTCCTTTAGCCTTGATTCTCTTCATAACCCCTTGTATAGAAGATTGGCGGAAATTATCTGAATTTGATTTCATAGTGAGTCTGTATACTCCTACTACAACCTCATGCTCTTTACTTGCATCATAAGCATCATTCGCACTATATGCTCCCGTTAATTCAAGAACACGATCAGCAATGTAATCTTTACGAGTTCTATTTGACTCCACAATCGCACTCATCATATTCTGAGGAACATCCTCATAATTAGCCAGAAGCTGTTTCGTGTCCTTTGGTAAACAATACCCACCATATCCGAAAGACGGATTATTATAATGTGAACCAATTCTAGGATCAAGGCATACACCATTAATAATCTGCTGTGTATTTAGTCCTTTCATTTCCGCATAGGTATCAAGTTCATTAAAATATGAAACCCTAAGTGCCAGATATGTATTAGCAAATAACTTCACTGCTTCTGCTTCTGTAAATCCCATAATCAGAGTATCAATATTTTCTTTAATAGCACCTTCTTGTAATAATCCAGCAAATGTATTTGCTGCTTTTACAAGTCTGGCATTTTCAACATCTGTTCCTACAATAATTCGTGATGGATACAGATTATCATACAGTGCCTTAGACTCACGCAGAAACTCTGGACTAAAAATAATGTTATCGCAATGAAATTTTTCCCTAATACTTGCTGTGTATCCCACTGGAATTGTAGATTTAATTACCATAATCGCATCTGGATTATATTCTATTACTAATTTTATAACTGCTTCTACTGCAGATGTATCAAAGAAATTTTTCTTGCTATCATAATTTGTCGGTGCAGCAATCACTACAAAATCTGCATCCTGATACGCAAGTTTTGCATCTAATGTCGCTGTTAAGTTCAATTCCTTTTCTTTTAAATACTTTTCAATATATTCATCCTGAATCGGGCTGATTCTCTTATTAATTTTTTCTACTTTTTCCGGAATAATATCTACTGCCATTACCTCATTTTTTTGTGATAACAGTGTTGCAATAGACAATCCCACATACCCTGTTCCCGCTACTGCGATTTTCATAATCTATTACCTCCTACAAAAGCACATACTTCCTAATGATATTAATTTGCTATACTTGATAAAAATTTTTATACCATTCTGCAAATTTTCTCAGTCCCTCTCTCAGACTTGTACCAGGCTTAAATCCAAAATCTTTTTCTAAAGCAGTTGTATCTGCATAAGTAATAGGCACGTCTCCTGGTTGCATTGGGACTAATTTTTTATGCGCTTCAAAATCATAGTTTTCCGGTAAAACATTAGCTCTGATCAACTCTTGCTGTAATATATCCACAAAATCAAGCAAATTTTCCGGCTGATTATTTCCGATATTATAGACAGCATAAGGTGGAATTGGAAGTCCATCCTCTCCAACTCTTTTCTCTGGTGCTACTTCCATAACACGCTTTACCCCTTCTACAATATCATCCACATATGTAAAATCTCGTTTGCAATTTCCATAATTAAAGATTTGAATTGTATCTCCCTTTAATAACTTGTCTGTAAAGCCAAAGTATGCCATGTCTGGACGTCCAGCAGGACCATATACTGTAAAAAATCTTAAGCCAGTCGATGGAATATTATACAATTTAGAATAGGCATGAGCCATAAGTTCATTTGATTTCTTTGTTGCTGCATATAATGATACTGGATTGTCAACTTTATCATCCGTAGAATATGGAATCTTTTTATTAGTGCCATATACAGAAGAGGACGACGCATAAACCAAATGTTCTACACCACGCTCGCCATTATCATAAGAATGTCTGCATGCCTCTAAAATATTGTAGAATCCAATTAAATTTGATTCTATGTAAACATCTGGATTGGTAATAGAATAACGTACTCCTGCCTGTGCAGCCAAATTAACAACTATAGACGGCTTATAATTTTCAAAAATATCTTTTATTGCTTGGCTATCTGCAATATTCCCCTTTATAAATGTCCAAATAGATTCCTGATGTTCCAGAGCCACTTTTTCAATCTGTTTTAAACGCCATTCTTTAATCGAAACATCATAATAATCATTTAGATTATCAATTCCTATAATATTTATCGGAGATTGCGTCTTCAAAAGTTCCAAAACAAGATTACTCCCAATAAATCCTGCTGCTCCTGTAACCAAAATTGTTTTATTTTTTATTTGCACATTTACTTGTTTCATAATCTAAAAATCACTCCATTCGCTGTTGTATATTCCTTCTACGCCTCAGCTTTATTCAACCTTTTTAATTTTCTTTCAGCATATCTTTGCCTTTTCTTGCAATCTTCTCCATTAATAAATTTTATTAAATCTATAAATTCTCTAAATAATATCGTATCATTAGGAATATCTCCTTTTATGCATACCCCCCCCCACAAAATTTGAGACTTTGCATGATAATCCTTAGTTGTAAACATAATTTTTCTATCATAAGGCAATTCATCAAACTCTACTATTTCCTTCATACTGCAATAATTTTGTTCAGAAAATTTAAACACAATATTATTCCAATTAATTCTTTTACTTCTTCTATTCCATTTTTCTAATGCTTCTTGTTCAGATTTATAATGCAAAAAAACCACCTCAATATCGTCCAAAACTCCAATTGGACATTTGGTATTTCGTTCTATTAAATTGTCTTTATGTTTACTTTTGTCAACAGAAATGAATTGTAATTCTTGACCAATATAATATTTCAAATTTCTACAAAATTTCACATAATCATCTGCAAAAAAATATAATCCTATCGTTGGAGATAAGTATTCTATTCCTAAATAGCGATATACATGTCCTCCCCAACAGTTATTTGAAATAATTGTCACATTTTCATCCAATAATTTTTTCTTTCTATACTGACCTAAATATAAATTCATTCTTTCTCGAATTTTTACTCGAGCAGCATTGATAAATTCTTTATACGTCAAAACAATTCACTCCTCCTACAACGCTTTTTTATATCCTCCTTGCCCATTATTATTTTTTATCGTTCAAATCTTTTTTTATCTGTGTTGTACTTATTTCTGGGGTTCTTGGTAAATAAACCACTTCGCAACCTTCGTCTTTTAAAAAATCAAATTTTCCCTTCCAATCATCACCAATAACAAAAGTGTCTATATGGTATTCATGAACATCTGTTTTCTTTTGCTCCCATTTTTCTTCCGGTATTACAAGATCCACATATCTAATAGCCTCTAATAATGCTTTTCTTTGTTCGTATGAAAAATAACACTTTTTCTGTTTCTCATTCCAATTAAACTCATCAGTTGAAAGACAAACAATTAAATAATCGCCCAATGCCTTCGCTCTTTTTAATAAGTTGATATGTCCATAATGTAACAAATCAAATGTGCCATACGTTATTACTCTTTTCATTTTATCTATTCTCCTTTTATTTTATTTCTAATGTTTCAACACACCTTTTAGCATCACTAATGTTTCTCTAAGGTATTCGCTTTTTAATGAAAATACTATTATTAAAATTCCCGAAATGATTACTGAAACAATTCCTTTTAAAAGCATTGCCACTATCGGATTACAAGCCGGGAAACAATTGCAAATAAACGAAACAACTCCAATAATCACTATTCCTTTTACTAGGTCGCTTCCCATATCTTTTAAATATTTATATGCAGTAATCTCAAATGCTACTTTACTTATAACAATCCCCTTATGAATAAGTGTAAAAATCACTGTTGGTATAGTAAGTCCCAATAAGATTCCTTCCATTCCCCAAATCGTTCCAGCTCCATAACCACACGCTATTGCTAAAATAGCTTGCATAATCATTACCCCTGCGTCACATCCATGAAGTCCCATCGCATTTTGAACTGAAATAATTGGAATATCCAACAAATATATCAACATGTTAAAAATTAAAATCAATACACATGTAAAACTTAATACAAAATTCGAACCAAAAACTATGTATATAAAATCTTGAATACAAGCAATAAATCCGGCACAGCAAATAAATGCTAATGAATTCATAACAAAACAACTTTTTCTATACGCACTGTACATTCTTTTTTTATCGTTTTCTGTCGCCAAATTACCAAAACTAGACGTAAATGCACTTCCCATCTGGCTAAATAATAATTGTACCGTACTAATAACAAGTTGATAATTTCCATAGTATCCAACAATAGATATATTTCCTAATAACATACTAATCAAAATACTATTTGCAGAGTTTTGTACCGTCAATGCTGTTTGATTTACAAAAAGCGGCTTTATTGTTTTAAATATTGCCTGTTTCTTTTCTTTTTCCAGTTTTATGCCATTTATTTTCTTTAAATACGGATGCTGTTTATTTACATATATATTGCAGATTGCATTGCTACATATTTTTTCTCCGATAAGAAATAATAAAAAATATAAATACTCATGCGTTAAAACAGCAGATACAATCGCCATTCCTCTAAAAATCACTTGGCTAATAGTTGTAGACATTATACTAATGCGGTTATTTTGTTCAGCGTATAAAATACTTCTCTTATAATAAGCCAAATAATTTGCAAAAAAAGATAATGCAAAAAATAAGAAATAAATATGCACTGCTTTCATATCAATCGTTGTTGATACAATACTACTTAAAAAGAAAATATCTACAATTAACCCCACAGCCAAAAAGGCAAATGCTATTCCTAAATATAATTGTCGATAAAAAGATATTAATTTTTTTATGGTATTACGATCTTTATTTTTTACGGGTTCATATAGATGAATGACCATTGCTGAGCTAACACCGGTTTCCATAAGTGCCATAACATTTATTGTGTTTTGAAAGAGATTATGCAAACCATTAATTTCTTCTCCTAAAGCGCGCACAATAAAAATACGCACAGCAAAGTTGAGAACCACTGTAATAAGAGCTGACAGCATTCCCCAAATACTATTTGTAATTGAATTATACGTTCTTGACTTTTCTTTCATTAACAAACCTCTGTTTCTTATTCTTCTATTTGCTTAGGACTTATTTTCTCAATAAACCAAAATGTAGCGAACATTGGCAATATTCTAATATATAACCAACTCAAATTAATCGTCATATTCAATATCGTTTCAAGGCCAAACCATACAGCAACAAATCCCCATATATATTTCATATAACTTGTAGTTTCCACATACTTTTTATCCGTTGCCCGTATCAAAAATACTGAAAAACAACTAAGTAATGGTGCCAATACCCAACTGAAGAAAATCCCAGACTGCCCAACTAAAGGAATAATTTGATCTCCTCTTGAACCATAAAAAATCCTTCCTAAATGGGCATTATATAAATATACTGTTGAATTATTTGTATCGACAAGATGATTAATTATTGGCATATTATTAAAAATGTCATATATTATATTATGAAGACCTACTCCATTAGTTTTGCTCAACCCAATTGCATTATTAACTGAAACTGGTCCTGCAAAATACGCATCTCCACTTGTTGGCGTTATGAGTTTTGAAAATAACGAATATAAACTCCCTGTTCCTCTTTGAATACCAAGTCCTGTTTTCAACGCAGATGCCATTAATATCAATGCAACAACTGGTATAATTGTTGTCATAGCTATCATTTTCTTTTCACATGGAAACAAAGAAATCAAAACAAAGATTGCTGTGATTGCACTTACTAATGTGTACCATCTTGAAATTCTTGCTTGACCAATATATGTTATAATCACATATAAGAGCACATAAATGATAGCTATTCCTACATGCCTTCGTTTCTTATCAACCGCATATTTATCCTTCTGTCTATTAATTCCATAAACAAAAAACCACGCTGTTATACATTGCCAAACTATTTTTACCAAGCTAGACACATCTTGAATTGATTCATCAACCTCATTAGCCACATCGTTCACAAGGAAAATATTTCCGTTTAATATGTTTTGATTTGTTAAATAAATTCCAACCAAAACACACAAAATTACAAGAACTACTAAAAAAGGTGGTCTTACTATTACATTCTTTCTGCCCTGATCATACTGTCTTGTATATATATACCACGCTTTTGTAGCAGTCATTTCAAGTGCCATAAATATCGCAAACATTTCATACAGCATAATTATTACCGCTTGCACCATATATCTGTAATCATTTGCATATTTTGACAGCTCACCAGAACTGCAAAGTACTACTGGCAAAACAACGTACCGGCAAAACATAACACCCATAATCACTGTTGCACCAGGTGTCTTACCAATTAATCTTCTACTTCTATAACATACAGCAAACAAAATGCTATACGCCAATGGAAGTAAAAACACTCCATACTCCGTCTGTCTATTTACTGAAGCAAAAATACAATAAAAAAATGCTACAAAATTACATATTTCCCATAAAACAATCTTTCTTCTCATACCACGCCCTCCTGTGTAGTTATATATTTATTCTTTACACTTACACCTGCGGTAATGGCATAAAAAGAAACTATATTAAATTGTTCAAAAATATATTTTTTACATAGAGAGTTTACCCCCCCCCACTCAAATTTGCGTGTAAACAGCAATATTACAATTGAAACTATAACAATACAATAAAATGGATGATTTATTACATAATAAAAATTTCTTCTTGGAAGCGTAAAAAATTCAAACATCAAAATAGTCGCCGTATATTTTGAAAAAGAATTTTCATTTGCCACTGCTAATAATTTTATAACCATAATTCCAATAATAAATATCGCTAAAAATCCAAAACATCCAAAATTTGCATATGCTTCTGCACATAATGAGTAACCTGTTCCAAATGTATAATCATACTCTGTGCTGATCCAATTTAACGGTTCTATGGCTTTAGAATTCCACATGCTAATTGTCCCAGTCGGATCAAGACTTGCCGGAATAAATCCTGCTAATATCGAATATAAATATGAGCCCCCATATAAAAATGAATGTCTTTGAGGACACACACGCATAATCAATGTTAAAGGAAAAAAACTACTTCCCAATTCTCCCAACACATCAGAAAAAATCGAAAACAACCCTGATGCTGAAAAAGCTGAGCCTTCACGGAATGCCTTGATAAAAACAATTAAAAAAGCTGTTAAAATAATAGTCGCAATACTAATCAAATACTTTTTTATCGAATTTTTATTCTCGCCTTTGTAACGAAAATTAACTATCATAATTATTAAGATACCAGCTATACCACTCGTTCTATCTCCACACATCGCTGTCGCCAGTGACCAAATAATAACTAGCATTTCTGTAATTTTATCTATTTGGCGATTCTCTGAATATATAAGGGTTAATACTGAAAATGGGACAAAAAAATATTCAACCAATCCCAGTATAGACGGTACACTAGCATCAAATCTTCTCGCACCTTCATAATATCCTGTTGCAAATGCCATCATTTTCATAGCAAGTAGGGCAAATGCAACAATCCCAGTTATATACATAAACATTTTTGCGACTTTAAAGATTGTACGTTTGGAAAGCATATTAATATTATTAAATCTAAAAGGAGTTATTCTATTTATCCAAGCTCCTGCAAGAAATAAAGCACCTGCACATCCAAATTCATATTGTATAGTTTTCAAAACTGTCCCTACTTCATATTGCTTCAGATAGAAAAAATTATATTCTCCCCCAAAACTAAATACTAAAAAAAGGCCAAAATTAAAAACAATAAATGCGATCAAAAATAGTGCATAATTTGATACATAACTACCGGAATATTTAGCAAAATTAACATATTCAATACTCATTATAACAACTGCAATTAATGTACATATACGAACCGTATCATAAGATGTATCTTTAACACTCAAATGCCCCATCCAGAAATAGCCTATTAACGTAATTGCCAACGTCAACATAAAATATTTAAATCCATTAACCGAAACCATAAATGGCGATTTATATATGTTTTTCTCTCTAATTTCGTCATTTCTAAGCATTATCCATACCAGCCTTTAATATAGAATTTGCTTGTTTAACTCTTTCACTTTTATAAAATACTTCTTTTGAAGCTTTTGCCTGTTCTTTCCATTTCGCAATTTGTTTTTCATCTTCAAGAATTTTTACTAATCCTTCACATATGCCATCTTCATCATTTTTCAACACTACACCACATCCCGACAATTCTTTCAATTCTTGTGCCCCATCAACGTCAACTGATATAACCGGGATGCCTAATAAAGCTGCTTCCTGACATGAAGTACTGAAGCCCTCTCTATAAGAACAACAAAAGTATAAATCGGCAGCATTTACAAACTTATATGGATTTTTCTGTTTTCCTGGCATTTTCACATATTCTTCTAAAGAGTTAGTCTTTATATATTGACGCATCTTTTCTTCTTCACTGCCTCCGCCAATAATCCAAAACTCAACATCTTTAATTTTTTTAACAATTTCTTTAATACATGACAAATACCGCATAAAGGCTTTATCCGGAGCCAATCGTGCAACAGTTACAACGCTATACTTATGTTTTTTCGTAATAGGGCAAACTTCCTTAGCTGCTTCTATAATAGGAACTTCATCAATAATATTATAGCAATAATCACACATTGACTGGTCAAATCCAGCACTAATCATCTTATCTCTTCCAGCCTTTGCTACATTAATTACTTTTGGAAATTTCTTATAATATTCTCTTAATATCATTTTTGAATCGTATGTGTGCATCCAACATAATTTATTAGGGTTAGGACTTACTGCTATACACTTAGTTGGTATTCCAAACTGAAACGCAACTTCCAAATCATACTTCTCTTTTACAAATTTTTTATATATTCTCTCTGGTGGTATCAAATTTATAAGTTTATCAAACCCTCTAAAATAAAAATTGTATCCTGGTATAACCTTTATTTTTTTCATTATTGGTGCTGCAAATTCTTGATTAAATTCATATATTGCAAGTAATGAAATATCGTATTCATTTTCATCAAGATTAGCAATTAAATTTCTCAATACTGTTGCTACACCATTTGAAAATCGAAAATGGTTCGTAACAAATAAAATCTTTTTTTTCATACTTTTATTCCTCGGTTTTTATATTTTTACTTTGCCCATTGAATCATCTGCAAACATTTTTTCTCTTTCCGGTTTTCTATCATAAGGAAATTTATACAGTAAATCCGGAACCAGATTTGCAATAGTTTCCACTTCCTTTTCCCATTCTTCGTGTACTCTAAATACCTGCGTATTTTCAATGGAATCTTTTGGATTAAAATGTTCTTTTTTATGTATATGTTGTTCTTTCTTTAGTCCCAAAAATGTTTCAATACTATTTACGGTATTTTCATAATCATATATCAAATCTTCAAAGTGAACTCTCATTGCATTAGGATTCTTGAATTCCTCTACTAACGTATTTTTCCACTCTTCCGAAAAAGCTACCGTATCTGTTGGAAAATGAACTTTACTTTTTCTAAAGGCATTATTTGACCATATATGTTGATCCAAAATATATAAATCTCTCGGATCTCTATCGACAATTATCATCTTAAAATTATTGTCAAAACATTTTTGAAAATCATCTATCTGTCCTGGCCAAATTATATGATCAAAGATTTTCACTTCATTCTCTGTTCCATTATCAAACAGCGAAAAATAACCAGACGTAAATTTTTTAGCCGCATCATATAATTCTCTTTCACTTGGCAATGCACAATACGCCTCTTCATTATCATATATATATTTCACTCCATAATTTGAAAATCGTCTTTTTTGCGTTATATGGAGAGCAACTTGTGCTGCCGCTTTCAATATTGAAAATCGTGTTTTAACGATGTGATTTGTGGTTTTATCCTCCCTTTTTTCTGCTATGCTTTCAACAAATTCATATACTAAATCCATAAATTTATTACCAAACATTTTCTGATAAGATCCAAACCACACATAATTGTAATCATTCAATCGTTTCATTTCTGTTATGAATGTACTAATCACTTTATCAGATGTGTACAACGTATTCCCTCTGGATAACAACGTACACACATCATACAGTCCGCCATGATGATATAGAACATTATGTTCGTAAGACTGATTTTCATAAGGAACAACCCGTACATTTCCATATTCCTTTAACAAATCAACAACCGCTGACGAACCTGTTCCAAAATATCCTGTGACTGCAACATTTATTTTAGATTCCATATCTGTATCCTTCCTATTTTCCCTGGCGCATTTTCTTATACTTAACAAGTAACTTTTGTGGGACAATTATAGCTACAAGTTCTTTATAAGCATACAAATCATATTTTCTTGACAGTCCCATTTTTTTTCGCCAAATCATGTGTGTTCGATAGTTATTTAACCTATACTTTGCTTTTATTTCTTTTATTTTGTTTCGCTCCTCATAATAGTCAAACAAAACGTCTGGTAAAACATATCCCTTGTATCCACAAGCATACATCTTACACCAAAGATCAAAATCTTGACCTCGCATTGTTCGTTCACAAACAGTGTACATTCCTGCGGAAACCAATGCTTCTCTACGCATCATTACTGTCGGGTGTGTAAAAATATTACATTTAATAATATCTTCCTTTGTCAATTCTCCACCCTGACCATATGTATTCCAAATTCCTGCCTTATCAAAAGTATTTCTACACGTCCCTACAATTGCATATTCCCGATGTCCATCTAAAAAGTTGTTTTGCTTTTCGAAGCGATCTACATGAGAAATATCATCATCATCCATTCGTGCAATATACTCTCCCTTTGAAATATTTATACAATTATTCAAAGATGCTGCCAAACCAGAATTTGACTCATTTCTTATTAAAATAACTCTATTATCCTTTTCTATATAATCTTTTATCACTTGAATCGTTGCATCTGTTGAGCAATCATCACATATAATCAATTCAAAGTCTGTAAAAGTTTGATTTAATATAGAATCAATTGCTCTTGGCAATGTCTTCTCTCCATTATGTACACCCATTATCACAGAAATCTTTGGCATTCTTCTAACCTCACCCATTTACTTTCCTGCTTTACATAAACTATCTCTATGTTCAGTCAGCCTTTTAAATAATTCATTTTGCTCATATTTTTCTTCTACATGTCGTCTTGCATTGCAACCGTATTTTCTTACTTCTTCTGGATTATCAATGCAATGTTCTATCGTATTAATAACTTTATCAACATTTTTTGCCGGTACAGACCATCCATCTACATTCGGTTCAATAGTATCTACCTGACCTGGTACGTCTGTAACTATTCCCGGTAATCCCATTGCCGCTGCTTCAATAACAACCAAGCCAAATCCTTCTCTATAACTTAAAGAGCAAAATACATCCATTGCACTATAATATTTTTCGACTTTATCTGTCCAATCAACAAAAATTACATTTTTTGACTCTTCAGCCCATTTACGCAAATCAGCCTCAATGGTATTAGCATCATCAAACATACCGATCATCAATAAATATGCATTCTTTTTCTTAACAACCTCTCTAAAAGCTGTCAATAACTCATTAGCACCTTTATCCCTTGTTATTCTTCCAACATATCCAAATACTGGTGCGTTTTCTGCAATTTTTAGCTCTGATCTTATTTCTTCTCTCCATTTGGCTTTTTTATCTATGCAATATTTATTTAAATCAACACCACAGGCACTCCCATTCCATATAACCGAAGCTTTTGATGCTGGATACAATTTTTCACTTATACTAAATCTATAAATCGAATAACTTTCACACTCGATTACTGATGACTTGTTGCAAACTATTTTTTCAATTTCTTTAAATATCACACGCTTAATGCCACCATCAAATCCCATATACCTAATTCCCCACTGGCAGTATAAACGATTTGCACATCCTGCTCTTTTTGCCGCTATCGATGCATACAATGCAGCATTGGGCGTTGAATATTGAATAATATCAAATTTATTTTCTCTAAATATTTTGGTCAATTTATTAATTACCGATAACCCATCCAGTCCCACTCCTCTTTTCATAGGAACCGGAATATAATGTACTTGATCATTGCATAACTCATACATACTCTCATCTGTATTGCAGATAAAGGTCACATCATAATCCTTATTAACTAAGTAATCTTTAAACTGTAATAAAAATGACTTTATCGTTATGGAAACAGTCGTTACAAAACATATTTTTTTCATTCTCTTACTCCTTCATCAAACGCTTTGCTGGTACACCAATATATGTTCCTTTTTCATCTAAATTTTCAATCACAACTGCTCCTGCTCCTACCATACAGTTATTGCAAATACTTAAATTGTTCAGAACAATTGCCCCTGCTCCTATCCAGGTTCTCAAACCAATATGTACATTGCCAGCAACATGTGCGCCTACTGATATATGTACAAAATCATCTACTATCCCATCATGATCAACAGATGCCCCCGTATTCACAATACAGCCTTTACCTATTTTTGTATCCGAATTAATCACAGCACCTGCCATAACTACAGTTCCCTTTTTAATTTCTACCCTCCTACTAACTACAGCTTTTGGGTGAATTAGCGAAACTATATTGCATGGTATATTTTCCAATTTTTCAAAAATATTCTGCCTAGCAAGCGCATCTCCTATTGCGACAATAAAATCCCAAGATAAATATTCTTCAATATTTTCTGTTGTCCCTTTTACCACAAATCCAGCACACTCTGTTATCGTTTTATCATCATCCAAAAAAACAATCTCATCATACTGATTTTTCAGAGCTATGTCTGCAATGACCTTTCCATGCCCACTTGCACCTATTATTACTAATTTTTTCAATAGGGAGCCTCCCATTTTGCCGTTACACCTTTCGGAGTACCCATAAATTCTTCCATAGTTGCTGATGATTCAGAACTAATACCCTCATGCTTCAAAACAGTATTTATTGTCGATAAGATAATCTTAATATCTTCCTTAAAAGTAATATGCGTTGTGTACCATACATCCATTGCAAACTTATCTTCCCATGAAACTGCATTTCTTCCATGCGCTTGAGCATATCCTGTTAATCCCGGTCTTACATCATGCCTATGACGCTGAAATTCGTTATATCTCGGCAAATAGGCAACGAGCAAAGGCCTTGGTCCTATAAGACTCATATCGCCTTTTAGGATATTAGCCAATTCAGGTAATTCATCAAGAGATGATGCCCGTAAAAAACGTCCATATTTATTTAATCTGACTTCATCTGGCAATAAGTTTCCTTTTTTATCTTTTCGATTATCCATTGTCCGAAACTTTATTAACTTGAAAATCTTTTCATTTTTTCCCGGACGCTCCTGTGTAAAAAATGGATTTCCTCTCATAAACACAGCTCCTAATATTATTAGAAGCACCAAAAGAGGCGAAAGGGTAATTAACGCTATTAAGCTCAATGAAAAATCTATTAATCGCTTAAAGTACTTTGCATACATATTACTTCTCCATATATTTATTTCAATTGATTATTCAAAGCAGGCTTTTATTACTTCAATAATCCTATCCTGTTGCTCTACTGTCATTTTATTGTCACTTGGCAGACATAATCCTCTTGTAAAAATATCCATACCTACATCAGCCACTCCACCCGCAATATAAGCATTTGATCTTGCACGTCCGTTTCCATCTCTGACAACAAATGGATTCAAACGATAAATCGGTTGCATATGCATTGGTTTCCAAATCGGACGTCCTTCTGCATTAATAGATGAGATAGCCTCCAGAATTTCTGTCGGGCAAGACTTTCCTGTTTCTTTTACATAGCACACATCCTGCTCGCCACGAACCTGTTTGCACATTGCTTCCTTATCAATAATCAAACAAGACAGCCAGTAGTTTGGTTCAGAGTTTTCCATATCCATCGGATTCATAGATACTGGCAGTCCTTTTAATCCCTCTTTATATCTCTCATAAATTGCTTTCTTCTGTGCAATATGTTCGTTCAAATAAGGGAACTGACCACGCACTACGCCAGCAACTACATTACTCATACGATAGTTGTATCCAAGTTCTTCATGCTGATACCATGCAGCATTCTCTCTTGCCTGTGTAGACCATTTACGAACTTTATTTGCAGCCTCCTCATCGTCTGTCAGGAAGCAACCACCAGCACTGCCAGTAATGATCTTATTTCCGTTAAAGGAAATGGTGTTATATTTTCCAAATGTACCAGTCTGAATGCCTTTATATGTAGCTCCCATAGATTCTGCTGCATCTTCTACTAAAATGGCACCATGCTTTTTAATGATTGCATTTAACTCATCTACTTTACCCGGAGTTCCATAAAGGTGTGCAACAACCACAACCTTTGTATCCGGATAAATTTCAAATGCTTTTTCTAATGCAACCGGGTCCATATTCCAGGTGTCATACTCTGTATCAATAAATACTGGCTCTCCACCTTCATAAACTACCGGATTTACGGTTGCGTCAAATGTCATATCAGAGCAGAATACTTTCTTTCCCTCTAATGCACCATGCCCAACTTTTGGCATACCATATGCTTCAATACCTGCAAGTTTCATTGCCAGATGCAATGACGCTGTTCCTGCTGATAATGCAACTGCGTATTTGCAGCCGATATATTCACATGCCATTCTTTCTACTTCATTGATGTTCTTACCAACTGTGGACATCCAGTTTGTTTCATACGCTTCTTTCACATATTCAATTTCCGGGCCATGCATGGTTGGGCTGCTCAACCATACTTTAGACTCAAATTTTTCAAATTTATTATTTTCTTTAAACATGACTTTCTACCTCTTTTCGCCCAATCTCATTTTTTCAGAATGTATTAACTTGTTATTAAGCAATCTCTTTATTTACGTCTTCCGGTCTTTTAAATGTTGGAACAACACTACGGAGAGCTTCTTTTGCAATTAGATCATCGCCTGTATCACACGCATCTCTAAGTACATCAATCTTTTTATAGATTTCTTCTTTACTCAGTGCATTATCTCTTTCAATGAAAATCATACTGTTGTCTGTTTTATCAAGTTCTTCTGTCTTAACTAACAGCTCCTCATATAACTTCTCTCCTGGTCTTAATCCAGTTTCAACAATTTCAATTCCCTGGACACCAGATAAACGGATCATGTTTTCTGCCAGATCCATAATCTTAACCGGCTGTCCCATATCCAGAACAAATAATTCTCCATTATTTGCAATCGCTCCACTCTGAAGAACAAGCTGTGAAGCTTCCGGAATTGTCATAAAATATCTGATGATTCTCTTATCTGTAACAGTAACCGGACCACCATTCGCAATCTGACGCTTAAACAACGGAATAACTGATCCTGCACTACCCAGTACGTTTCCAAATCGTGTAGCACTGTATTTTACTTTTCCATGTGTACTTGCACTCTGCACGATCATTTCACACATTCTCTTTGTCGCACCCATTACATTAGTCGGGTTAACCGCTTTATCAGTGGATACCATCATAAAGCGTTCTGCTCCATATTCTTCACAAAGCTCTACCAGGTTCTGTGTACCGAATACATTGTTGTAAATAGCTTCCACGCAATTATGCTCCATTAACGGAACATGTTTATGAGCTGCTGCATTAATAATGATCTGCGGGTGGTATTTCTCAAATACTTTCTCAAGAGCTTTTCTATGTGTAATAGAGCAAATCTCAATTTGCAGATTCAGACGGTTTCCGTAAGCAATCTTTAATTCTTGCTGAACGTCATATGCTCCATTTTCATAAATATCCAAAATGATAATCTTCTTTGGACTCATCTTTGCCAACTGTCTGCAAAGCTCTGATCCAATGGAACCACCACCGCCAGTGATAAGTACTATCTTGTCTTTGTAGTAAGCATTTGTTCTTTCATCAGAAACCACTAATGGCTTTCTAAATAAAAGTTCTTCAATATCAAATTCTCTAAGATGCCTCTTTCCACCTGCAGTGTACATGGTCGGATAATCGTAAACCTTTAACTTATATCCTGCGTTTTTGTAATATTCATAAAGAGCTTTTTTCTTGTCTGCATCCATTGATGGGATTGCAAAAATAATCTCCTGTACTTCAAATTCTCCCAGTTTGTTAAATGTTGCTTCATCTTCTGACCAAACCGGGATTCCATGAATTTCACGCCCCACTTTTTCTTTGTTAATATCTATAAAACATCTCGGAATATATGCTGCTTCCTCATTATTTAAAAGTTCCTCTGCCAGACTTACACCAACACGTCCCGCACCAATAATTGCAACTTTAATTTTCTGAACTTCTTTTTCATTTCCTGCTTCTATACCAGAAAACATATGTAATAATGTAGAAAGAATTTTTCCTCTTGTTGTTTCCTGATTTCCGCACTTATATGCGTAGCGATACATCATACGAAGTGCTAAGGCCCCTAAGAGATTAAGGCAGACAAGTGAAAGCATTCTGGCAAATGTAATTTTTTGAACTGGAAGTAATAACTCCAGACACAGATAGGCAACAAAAGCAATAGAATCGGTAAACAGCAGCCGGATATAACATTGTATTCCACCATATCTCCATACCTGCCCATATACTTTACCAATAAGACGTGCTACAAAAATACACAGTACAGAGAGGCATACTTGTTGAAGTATTCCTGTAGTTGATAACTTATCCATTCCTCCGTACAGCACCAACAGTATTACTGCTACTACTGCATACACAATCAAATCATACCCGACCAGCATCCATCTGATATTTGGCGTACTGTTCTGCTTTGTACGATTCACGTTCATATTATTCTCATTCGCTCTATTCATTGTTTACCCCCCCCCCCCCCCCCACGAAAATTGGGCGGGTTTCATCCTTTCATAATTCTTTTCAATTTCGTGATTTACTTCTTTTCAAGCGGTGTAAATAAAACAGTTCCCTGCTCTGTTTCAGTTCCCATTTCAAGTACACTTGTTGATTTCACAATCGTTCCAGATTTTAATGTACAGCTATCTCCAATAAAGCTATATGGCTCCACTACTGTATTAGCACCTATAACTGTTGCCTGACCGATAGTGCTTCCACAACCAACAACTGCTCTCGGCTCAACAATACAACCAGGCATTAAATTAGCTGATGGAGAAATTGTAGAATCCATATGGAATAAAACCGGAATATTATAAAGTGTTTCTAATTTCTTATTCCATTCAAGTCTTTCTGTTCCATCATCACATGCAGCTATCGCACAGTTATATTCTGGCTAAAAAGTTTCTACTTCTTCCGGTTTTCCAATAGCACCTTCTCTGTCATTATCTACAAAGGAGATTTCTTCAAAGCAACCCATTGACTCTGCTATCTCTTTCACATAATCTCCATATCTTTTAGAGGCTACAATTAATAATTTTCTTCTCATTTTCAATACACTCCTCATAATTATTTATTTTTATTAGGTAAGTTCTTCAACACGACGACTAGCCTGTGAATGTTCTTATTAAAAAGATCATTCGCAGGCTAGGTCAAACCTCCTTATCATAATTTTTCAGCTTATAGTGTGGGTCAAAATAAGCATCCAAGAAACCATTCACTTTTCGCAGTTTCGCAACTTACTCGACACAACCATACAGAAAAATTATCATAACAAAATTCGACTAAGCCAGCGAAACCCTTGTAAAATCAAGGTTTTTCTTGGTTGTCCCTATTATACCGCTATCTCCGATAAAAATATCCCAGATCTGCGGAAGCTCATCCAGACTGTGTTTTCTTAAAAATTTTCCAACTCTTGTAATGTACTGATCCGGATCTCCTAACATATGAGTTGGCACATCATGTGGCGTACTCATTTTCATACTACGGAATTTATGTATTTTGAAAAATTCTTTATTCTGCCCTACTCTTTTCTGCGTAAAGAATACAGGTCCTGGATCATCTATTTTAATTGCAATTGCAATTCCCGCATAAATAGGAGATAAGACCACTAATCCACCAAAAGAGAGCACAACATCTATGGCTCTCTTAATGTATCTGTCATAAATTCCTTTACTTTTTTTAGTTTCTCCAACTGCTTCCAAATGACCTCTGACACCATCTGCATTCTCTTCATCACTTTCATCTTCTACAAAAACAACTTTTTTCCCAGCAAAAGGATTTTTCTGATCTTTTTCTTTTTCAAAAACGGAATCCCCTTTTTTCTTTTTTGCAATCATATTCAACCCCAAAAAAGTGACTCCTGTGCCAATTGCTGTCACTTTCAATATTTTTCCAATCTTCTTTTTATCAATTGACATATGCCCTACTCCTATATTGTCTTTTTACACACTCTCTTCCCCCAGCAATCGTTCATACACTTCTCCCTTTTTCTCGCTTCCATGTTCTCCTGCTGGGTGGTACGTTGTCACGATCTCAGCTACTTTTTCCCGGATATTGTCTGCATTGATGTATGCCATACCCATTAATGTCTCCAGCTCTTTTAAAAATGTTTCGACTTCGAACGGAATCGGACATCCGATATGGATCAGTTCGTTCCTCGTCTTCTTCAGTCCTTCTTCTGCCATCAGTTTCTCTTCATAGAGCTTTTCTCCCGGTCTTAATCCCGTATATTCCACCTTGATAT